>Ga0114954_1000014_pt1 | contig 101962 bp, 90 predicted proteins | sample Porto_4metaG_FD_87299 | JGI IMG/M metagenome (GOLD analysis project Ga0114954, IMG submission 87299) | Marine algal microbial communities from Porto, Portugal - Porto_4 metaG | ecosystem: Host-associated > Algae > Red algae > Unclassified | place: Portugal: Porto | collected 2015-02-02
GAAGTTGCTGGCGCCGAACACCGCCACCGGGCCCAGCGGAATCTGCTGCTGCAGCAGGCGAGCACGGGGCATGGGGCTGCGCTCGGGCTGTGCTGGGTCGATGCGAACGTCGAGCCACTCGCCGCGGCGGACCACTCCGGCGAACTGACGCAGCTGGCCGCAGGTGCGACCGCGCTCACCTTCCAGGCGTGCGCGAGGCAGGCCTGTCTCCTGCATGGCACGCTCAGTCAGAGCATCGCCCAGGCCTTCGATGGCATCGGCGATGGTCTCGAGAAACGTCGCTCGCTCCTCGAGTGACGTATGACGGTAGCTGGCGTAGGCGGCCTCGGCGAGTTCGCAGGCCTCGGCGACATCGTTACCGTTCCCGTAGGGGTAGGCGGGGGCCAACGCCTGGCCGGTGGCAGGGTCGGTGGCCTGAAGGCGTGGGTCGTCGGTGGTGCGCCCTGCGCTACCGATAAGCTGGTGTCCTTGAACTTGCATGCGAGTCTCCGAATGGCAGAAGGGCCGCGTCTGGCGGCGGCGAAAGCATGGCAAAACGGGGCGGCCGGCTCGACGGCCGGCGCCCGCATGATCGTGCTGGGAGTGCTGCCCGAGGCGGTCGCTGGGCTAATGTGGCCGTGATGCTTGGCCGTGAATAGAGCCGTGAAGCGTAGCCATAAAGCGCCGCCGTGACGGCTCAGTCGTGAGCCCAGACGTTGGCGCCTTTAGGGAAGCGTCTGTATCAGGGGCACATCTGGCCGCCGTTGACGTCGATCACCTGGCCGGTGATATAGCCACTGGTCTGATGAGAGGCTAGAAACAGAAAGGTCGGCGCGACATCTTCCGAGGTGCCGAAGCGGCCCATGGGAATGGTCGAGCGAATCTTGCCCTTGAGTTCATCGCTCTTGTCGGCGTGGAACAGGGTATCGATGGTGCCTGGCGAGACGATATTGAAGCGGATGCCATCGGCGGTGAATTCCTTCACCCAGTTGCGGTGCAGGTTGTGCATCATCGCCTTGGTACCGCCGTACAGGCTGGCGCCCAGGCCACCCCCTTCGCGCCCGGCGATCGAGCCGGTGCTGATGACGCTGGCGCTGGTGCCGGACTTGCTGGCCGAAGCCTTGAGGTGCGGCATGGCGTAGCGGGTCGTCATGATCATCGAGCGCAGGTTCAGGTCCATCACCAGATCGAAGGCGTCGTCGTCCAGGGACTCGAGGCCGGCGCGCACGCCGAGGCCGCCGGCGTTATTGACCAGCACATCCAGGCTGCCGAACTCGGCGGTAAAGTCCGTCACCAGCGCTTCGCATTCGCTGCTCTTGGACAGGTCACGCTCGAAGTAGGCGAAGCGACCGCCAATGGCTTCGAGCTCGGCGATGGCATCGCTGGCCGCGGCGTCCTTCTGACGGCTGTTGATGCCGACGATCGCGCCCTCGCGAGCGAAAGCGATGGCGGCGGCGAGGCCAATGCCCTTGGTCGAGCCGGTGATGAGAACGGTCTTGTCGTTAAGGTCGGCGAACATGAAAAGCTCCTGGTCAGTGGGGAGTCGTTGGCCGGCGTGACCAAGCGGTCGATGAGTATCGCCGCCATGGTGTCGGGACAGGGTGTCGAGACAGGGTCACGACTCGACTGTTCGAGGGAACAGGAGCCGGCCGGTATTGCCACCATAGACAGCCTAACGATAAATCTCAAACAAATTATTACAACTAGCCTGGTAACGACCTGGAGGCGATCTGGAAAATATGCCGATACGATGCCCGGTAGCTATCATCAAAAGACCGCTTTAGCCACTAGTAAATGTTACTTTCGGTCGCAGTGGCGTAATATTTTTATCTTAAATATCAATATATTATTATTAATATTCGAATAAGGTAATTACATCAGACTGAGCGCCGGAACCGGTGCCGAACGAGACGCGGAAAGCCCGTTAGAAGGATAGGGTTAGCATAAAGTATAAGTTGTAATAACTTGTCTTGCACAGCGCGAGTCGGCACTCTTCGAACATCGCCTCGGTGGGGCATTTCGCTATCACGCACCGCCCAGGTTTCGCTCCGTATTCCGACTTCCCAACAACAAGAGTACTCGCCATGCGCTCACTGACTCGTTTGCTTTGCGCCTCGGTGCTGACCGTTACCGCCACGGCCAGCTTCGCCGCCGACTACCCGAACAAGCCGATCACGCTGATCGTTCCCTGGTCGGCCGGCGGGGGCACCGATTCTGTCGGTCGCCAGTTTGCCGCCGGCTTGCAGGAAGAGCTCGGCCAGACCGTCAATGTGGTCAACCGTACCGGTGGCTCCGGCGTGGTCGGCCACATGGCCATGAAAATGGCGCGCCCCGACGGCTACACCCTGGGGCTTGGTACCGCCGAAATCGCCACCTATCAGCACATCGGCACCTCGGACCTGACCTACGAGGACTACACGCCGATCGCCCTGCTGAACCTCGATTATGCCGCCTTTACCGTCAATGCCGATTCCGAGTGGGAGACCCTCGACCAGGCCGTGGCGGACCTGAAGGCAGAGCCGAACACCTACACCGTATCTGGCTCGGCACCCGGTGCCGCCTATCACCTGTCCTTCGCCGGCTTCCTGGATCAGCAGGGTGTCGACCCTAATACCGTTAGCCTGGTGCCCAGCGAAGGGGCCGCTCCGGGGCTCCAGGAGCTGGCCGCGGGAGGTGTCGACATCGTCTTCTCGTCATTGCCCGAGACCCAGTCGATGCGCGAGTCCGGTCGCGTCCGCACTCTGGCGGTGCTGGCCAACGAGCGGGAGGACGCCTTCGCCGATGTGCCGTCGGCCAAGGAAGTCACCGGCAGCGAATGGTCACAGGGCTCCTGGCGTGGACTGGTCGGTCCCGAAGGGCTTCCGCAAGACGTCACCGAGCGTCTGGTCGAGGCCGCCGACAGCGTGTGGAACTCAGACGACTTCCAGGAGTTCATGGCCAGCCGAGGCTTCGGCACCGTATGGGAAGGCCCCGAAGGCTTTCGTGACTTCATGGCGGAGCAAGATCGCATCAATGCAGCAACCATCGAGAAGTTGGGTCTTGCCCAGTGATAGCGACGTTCCGATCGGGGGCAGCAGCGGGCCAGTTGTCTGAGACGTACCGACGCAGGAGAGAGACACGCCATGCGCACCAATGATGCGGTGTCCGGCGCGATGGTGGCAGCCCTCGGGGCTGCCTTCGTCGTCGCTTCCGCCGACCTACCGTCCCTGCCACGTCAGGAGTATGGGGCCGGCACCTTTCCCACGGTGATCGGCACGCTGTTGCTGGTCTTTGGCGGCTTGATGATCCTGCGCGGCGTGCGCCACCGGGAAGCCTGGGTGAAGTGGACCGCCAGTGCCCCTTTGACGCGCTTTCTCGGGGCCTTGGCTGCCGTGGTCGGCACCGTTGTCGCCTACGTGATGCTGACCCCCATCATCGGTTTTCCGTTGCTGTCTCTGGCGGTGCTGACGGCGCTGTTCTATGCCTTTCATCGCCGTCACCTGCCGCTTTCCCTCGGCATCGCCGCCATCGCCACGCTTGCCATCTGGGGCCTCTTCGGCCAGCTGCTTCACGTGCCCCTGGAGCTTGGGATTCTTGAACAGGTGATCTACTCATGACCGACCTTCTCCAGGCCGCATCGATGGTCTTCACCTTCGAGGTGTTGGGCATCGTGGTGGCGGCTTCCCTGTTTGGCCTCTTCATGGGCGCGATTCCCGGGCTTACGGCGACCATGGCCACGGCGCTGCTGGTGCCGATCACCTTCTTCATGGAGCCGCTGCCGGCCATCGCCGCCATCGTCTCGGCCACCGCCATGGCGATCGTGGCCGGGGATATTCCCGGGGCCTTGTTGCGCATGCCGGGGACGCCGGCATCGGCGGTCTACGCCGATGAAGCCTTCCTGATGGGCAAGCAAGGCAAGCTGGGCCTGGCGCTGGGGCTCAACGTTACCTGCTCGATGCTGGGTGGGGTGATTGGCGTGATGATTCTTGCCCTGTTCGCGCCGCGGATTGCCGATTTCGCCTTGCAGTTCACCAGCGACGAGTATTTCTGGCTGGCCCTGCTTGGGCTTTCCTGCGCGATCCTGGTGTCTGGCGGTGACCCGCTCAAGGGCGGCGTATCCATGTTGCTGGGGCTCGGCATTTCCATGGTCGGGATGGACAGCGTCTCGGGCCAGGTGCGCTTTACCTTCGGTAGCTACGACCTGTTGGCCGGCATTTCCCTGTTGCCGGTGTTGATCGGCCTGTTTGCGATCACCGAGCTGCTGCGCAGCATGTCGAGCGCCGAGAAGCGTCAGCCGGTGGTGACGCCGGAAGCCAACGGCATGTTCTCCGGCGTGGCGTCCACCGCCTGGCGCTACAAGGGCGGCGTTGCCCGCGGCGGGATCCTCGGTACCATGATCGGCGCCTTGCCCGGTGCCGGCGCCGATATTGCGTCCTGGATCAGCTACGCGGTCAGCCGCAAGCTGTCGCGGACACCGGAGAAGTTCGGCAGCGGTCATCCCGAAGGGCTGGTGTCGGCGAGCTCTGCCAACAACGCGGCGCTATCCGGCGCTTATATTCCGGCATTGGTATTCGGTATTCCCGGCGACACCGTCACCGCCATCATCATCGGCGTGCTGATGACCAAGGGCATCACCCCGGGCCCCGATGTCTTTGCCGAGCAGGGCACCCTGGTCAACGCCATCTTCATGGTCTTCATCCTGGCTAACCTGCTGCTGCTGCCGCTGGGGCTGTTGGCGATCAAGGGTGCCAGGCGCCTGCTGGCGATTCCCACCGGCATTCTCTACCCATTGATTCTGATGTTTTGTATCGTTGGTGCCTTCTCGACCAACAACTCGATGTTCGATATCTGGGTCATGCTGGCCATCGGCCTGCTGGGGTACTTCCTGATGGAGAACGACTTCCCGTTGGGTCCGCTGATTCTCGCGGTCATTCTGGGGCCGATCATCGAGAGCAACTTCATGCGCTCGATCCTCAAGTCCAACGGTGACCTGATGGCCTTCGTCGACCGTCCCATCGCGATGGTGCTGGCGGTCTGCGCCCTTCTTACCTGGACACTGATCATCGCCAATGGTGTGTTTTCGGGTAGGCGTCGGAGAATGTCGGTACCATCATGACCAGTGGACGGGTCAACTTTCATGCCACGACGCAGACAGGCCTGCCTGTCTGCGCGAGCGGCAATCAGTGTGAAGTGGAAACGGAATATGCCAGCAGTAGAAAAGTTTTCCCTGGGCTCGGCGGTCTACGAGAAGATACTGGCGTCGATCATCGATGGAGCTTTCCCGGTCAACAAGAAGCTGCCGACCGAGGCTCAGCTGTGCGACCTCTACGAGGTGTCACGCCCGGTACTGCGCGAAGCGCTGGCTCGGCTCAGGGAAGATGAACTGGTCGTCTCCCGGCGTGGCTCGGGGAGCTTCGTGGTTCGCCAGCCCGACAGCGCGGTGCTCAAGTTCGCGCCGATTTCGAGCATCGCCGATATTCAGCGCTGCTTCGAGTTTCGCACCGACATCGAAGCGAGCTCGGCCTACCTTGCCGCGGTGCGGCGTACCTCGGCACAGCTCGACGAGATATGGCGCTGCTACCAGATCATCGATGACGCCAACGCCAAGCATGATCGGGCAACGGAAGAAGACTACCAGTTCCACCTGGCGATAACCGAAGCGTCCAACAATCACTACTACTCGACCGCCATCAGATCGCTCAACGACAGCATCAAGGAAGGCATGAACCTCACCCGAGGGCTGTCGCTGATGGCCTCAGAAGCTCGCCTGCGCATCGTCCAGGATGAGCACCTGGCGATCGTCAACGCCATCGTCGACAAGGATGGTGACGCGGCGGCCCAGGCGATGAAGGCCCACCTCGAAAACGCCCGACGGCGCATGTTCGAAGGCACCCAGTGATCGGGGGCGCTAGACCTGATCGCTTGGGCACCCCCTTGAACCCTCTGGGTAACCTCGGCAGGGACGGATGTTGGAGGCGCAGGACGCCGAACGGCAAGTGCTGCAGAGACACAGCTGCATTGTTGCCCTCTCGGCGCCTAACTGCGCTGTCTCCGGCTTGGCGATCGGCTACCGTGACTGGCGACTAGCGGCGACTGCCACGGGCAGCGCGTCACCTGGTGGCGGCATCACGCCAGGGCCGGCATCATCACCGTACAGCGCGATGCTGGCAGGGGACCAGCCGACGTGAGCCCCCTGCCAGCCGAGTGCGGGATGCCGCCTTCTTACCCACCGTGAAGGTAAGTCGTTCGTTTACGGACTAAAGGCGTTCAGGCGCTCGGGGCTTTGTTTGACATGAATCACGGCGGAGCCGGGATGATTCAGCGCTTGCTGAACGATATCTTCCGTCTGTGAATCATCGTCGATGGTCCACCCACGCACACCGAATGCCTCAGCCCATGCCGCGAAGTCAGGGCTGCTCAGGGAGGTGCCGACCGGGCGCCCGGGAAAGAACTTCTCCTGAAAGCCGCGTATCGTTCCGTAAAGAGAGTTGTCGGCGATGATGATCTTGATGTTGGCGCCGTAATGCACGGCAGTAGCAAGCTCATTACACGTCATCAGGGCCCCACCATCACCCATGAAGGTGACCACCGTCCGGTCGGTATGGCGCAGGCCCGCTGCCACCGCGTACGGGACGCCGCTACCCATGGCGCCCGACGCACTACCGAGCAGGCGCTGGCCCGGCTGAATCGATAGATAGCGGTGTACCCAGGTCGCGAAATTTCCAGAATCGAGGCAGAAGATGGTGTCTGGGCCACAGTGCCTGTTCACCGCCTCGACCACGCCGCCAAAATCGACCCCCGACTGGCTGGGTTTCGGCGTGTAGACAGAAAGTGAACGATAGTTGTCCTTGAGTTGAGCAACCCACTCGTGCCGGCCTGTCGGTGGCGACGGGGCAGGACGACTGGCTAGTGCCGTCAGGAAGCACTCGCTGTCTGCTACGACGCCAAGATAGGGCGTCGTGTTTCTGCCAATGTCGTCGGCCGATGGGTACACCTGGATGACGTCCTGGTCAGGCACGGGCGCTTTCGGGAAGGTATAGCCTTGTGTTGTGATATCGCCGAGACGCGTACCGACCGCCACGATGAGATCGGCTTGCTGCAGACTGTCGGCCATCGTCGCGGGCATGGTGAATCCGATTTGCCCGACCCAGTTGGAATGACCGTTATCCATGACTTCTTGTTGCTTGAATGTGCCCAGCACCGGCAGGTCCCAACGCTCGGCTACTTGCTGCAACGCCGCCCGAGCCTTCTCGGTGTTGATCTGTCCACCCGCTAGCAACAGGGGACGTTTGGCCGCCGCCAGGCGCCGATGAATGATATCGAGCTCTGTCGAGGCTGGCGCGGGCCGCCGAGAGATCGCTGGGGGAATAACCTGCGCTGATACCCGGTCCTGGAGCATGTCTTCGGGGAGGACGATGACCACAGGGCCTGGCGCGCCGCTGGTCGCCAGGTGCCATGCCCTGGATACGGTATCGACGACTCGGCTTCCCTCATGTATTTCAAATACAGCCTTCGCGATGTCACTGAAGGTTTTGCGGTAGTCGACTTCTTGAAATGAGTTCCGGTCGGATTCCTGTCGGGTCACATGGCCGATGAAGACGAGCAGTGGAACTCCATCTTGCTGTGCTGCGTGAAGCGCAATGGCCGCATTCATGGAACCTGGGCCGCGACTGGTGAAGATGACACCGGGGCGCTGCGTGAGCCTGGCGTCAGCCAGTGCCATGAATCCAGCGCCCCCCTCGTGGCGGCACGAGACAACCTCGACGTTGGTGTGCTCGTACATGGCATCGAGCGCCGCCAGATAGCTTTCGCCAGGAACACAGAACACTCTGTCAGCACCAAATGACGAGAGCTGGTTGATCAACGCCTCCGCGGCTGATGACTCCATGAGGTATGCCTTTTCCAGTAGTAGAGATTAGCCCCTTGCCTCGATGCCTACCTAAAGACATCGAGACTGGACTCCTTTAGAAATGTTGTTGGTTTTAGTCGTTAGAAGGCGATGTTCTCAGCCACCTTTTCGAGGCTGTGTTGGTTCTCTTGCAGAAAGTCCTGATACTCCTGCCCGGCCAGGAAACTAGGCTCCGAGCCCAGTTCGGTAATCAACTTTTCTTTCAGGTCGGCGTTTTGCAGCGCTGTTTCGAATGCGTCAGCGAGTATGTCGATACGTTCCTGCGGGGTTCCGGTGGGGGCAAAAATACCTCGGCTCGTGGCCGATTCCATGTCGAAGCCCATTTCTTGAAACGTCTTGATATCCTGTAGTGCTTCCCCACTCAAACGCTCAGAATGAGCTACCCCAAGCGGGCGGAATGTTCCGTCGGCGTAGAACGAGGAACAGCAGGCGGCGTTGGTGATGGTGAAATCAATTTCCTCTGCCATGAGGGCGGACATCTGCTCGGTCGTGTCCGGATAACTGATGAGCTTTACGTCGGCAACGTCGATACCCATCGCATCAAACATCTGCATCCAGAAAAAATGATCGGTCGAGGTGGGGATCATGCTGAACTTCACCTCTCCAGGATGATCTTCGATGTATTGAGGGATTTCACTCGCATCCATCACCGGGTGGGCTGGATAGGTCGTGGGCATGTTGAAGGTCTGGGTCACACGCGCAACCGGAGCGAATGCATCGTAGGAGTAGTCCACCATGCCGGCAATGTAGGAGAGGGCAATATTGTCGTGGCCGCCGAGGATCGTATAGCCATCGGGTTCGGCATCCTTTACGTTGCGTGATCCAAGCGTCGCGCCTGCTCCTGACATATTGACAGGAATGATGGATACACCCAGTTCTTTTTCAGCCTCGCGTGCTATCTGTCGAAAAATAATGTCGGTAGGTCCGCCGGCTCCATAGGGAATCACCATGCGAATATCTTGTTCGGGATAGGTGTCGGCTGCCGCGGAGAGTGAGAAAGCCGAAGCAGACGCTGCGATAGTGCTCGAAAAAATGATAGAGATAATCTTGTTGTGTTTCATGGTAAACCTCTGGTTTGTGATTGTTTTAGCAATAAGTATCAGGGCTTGTGGTCCGGGGTGCTGTCCCTGTGTAGCGGTGATGAACCGCCGTCGTCAGTGCGCTGCATGTTTATCTTTTTGTTCTGGCGGAGCGCCAGGATGACTGACAGAACGGAAAGAACGATAAATGTCGCTGACAGTGGGCGTGTCAGGAATGTAAGCCAACTGCCATCCAGCTCTAGTGCTCGAAAAAGCTGCTGTTCGAGATTGTTTCCGAGGACAACGCCAAGAATCAGAGGGGTGAGTGGAACATCAGCTTTCCAGAGCAGGTAGCCGATAATGCCAAATCCAAACAAGACCCAAATATCAAAAAGATTGTTGTTCAGCGCATAGGCGCCGATAGCACAGAGCATCAGTACAACAGGTACGAGTACCTGCTGGGGAATTAGCGCGATGCGGGCAAACCAACGCACCAGAAATAACTGGCATAGCACCATGACGATCGCGCCAATCAGCAGGCTTGCGTAAATTGCACCCACGAGCACGGGGTTTTGCTCGAACATCAAAGGACCTGGCGTGATGCCATGAAGGATCAGTACGCCCATCATGATCGCCATGGGAAGGTCGCCTGGAATGCCAAGAGCCAGGGTCGGAACGAAGGATCCCCCGGCGACGGCACTGTTCGAGGCCTCCGAGGCGATGATTCCATTGGGTATGCCGGTGCCAAATTTTTCCGGGTGGCGGGAAAATTTCTTTGCCTGATCGTAGCTAATAAAGTTAGCGACAGTTCCCCCGGTTCCAGGAAGAGCGCCAACAAGGCTGCCGATCAGGGAGGAACGAAGAGTGTTTATCTTCTGTCCCATGATGTCTTTTACTATCTTCGCGTATGGGATAGTAACGTTCATCGATACATTCTTGTGTGCAGAGTCCTTGTCGCCCAGTTTCTCGATGTTCTCCATAAGCTGTGAGAAGGCAAATATCCCGATCATGACGGGGAGTATCTCGAACCCTGAGCTGAGGGTCGGGAGGTCAAAGTCGAAACGGATATTGCTGTTTCTATCGTAGCCCACCGTTGTTATTAGCAAACCAAGCGCCGCGGCTAGCATCCCCTTTAATAGCCGTCCATTTGACAATCCGGCCACTAGCGTCAAGGCGAAGAGAATAAGTGTGGATATTTCCCATGGACGGAAATTCATGCTGAACTTGGCAAGGAGTGGCCCGAAAAGAACCAGTACCGCCACACTGATCACGGTTCCAATGAATGAGGCGAGAACACCGATTCCGAGCGCTCGCCCTGGCTCTCCCTTCAGGGCCATTGGGTAGCCGTCGTAGACGGTGGTGATGGAGGAGGGTGTACCCGGGATTCCCAACATGACTCCGGAAACAAGGCCTCCCGAATAGCCGCCGACGAACACGCCGATCATTATCGACACACCGCTCACAGGGTCCATGGCGAAAGTGAAAGGGAACACGACCAGTATCGCCATGGTGACGGTGAAGCCGGGTATGCTTCCTCCGATGATTCCGAATAATACGCCAATGGTTATTAGCAGTAGGACGGAGGGGCTGCTGACCAGTGAAAGTGCATGTGTAAAGAACTCAGCCATGAGGTTCTCCAGGTTGATTGTCTCAAGGAAGCCAGATGTTAAGGCCGAATTGGAAGACAACGTAGATGGCTAGCCCAGCGGTAAGGCTTACGGTTATCGTCAATAGCGATTTTCGGCGTGAATCTAGCCCCAACAACAAACCTATTGCGCATGCGAGAAAGACAATGGTCGATATTAGGTATCCGGCGAAAGGAAGAGCGGCGGCATAAATACCGAACAGCGTGAAGAGCAGCAGAACTTTATAGTTGTTTTTTGTCCATTGATAAGCCGAGAGCCATGTCAGTTTCTGTGTTTCGTCGCGTTTTTCAAGCACAGAGCGAATGAGAATCAGAATGGAAAGCACGGCAATGACGCCCAGCAGCAGGCGAGGGAACATTGCGGACCCGTAGGTTTGCCAGGTCGTGGGCGGGCGAATGTTTCCAGACTCTGCATAGAAAATCCCGCACAAGATGAGCATGGCGACCGCGAGTGCACGGTCCTTGGTAATGAGTGTCATACAGGCTCTCTCCCGGCCTCTATCGGATGTCGGTGCGACTTAGGTGCGATGCTGAGGCGTGTCGCTGCGGCCCGAGCGGACTCGAGGGCAAGGTGACGTCATCGCCTCGGTCGGCGCAAGGAGAGGCCCAGGGAACTCGGAGCCTGCCCGGCAGCCTGGGCTGGGGCGCAGCGTGGGGAGTGTCTGCAGGCAGGGCAGCGAAACGTCGCGCAGCGTATTGGTGCGGAGCTGCGTGGAGGTTTGCTCGGCGTGGCTGGGCCATCGCCAACGGCAGGATGATGGGGTCGTGACTTGGTGGGTCATGTCTGAACACCGTGAGTTGTTTTGTTGGTGTGACAGCGAGTGCTGGATGCCGAGGCGGGGTTCGGCGCCAGTGTGACGATTTTTTCATCTTGTTTAGTTTTTTTATAAAAAAATCGATTATCTGGATAGAGTAGGCAGGTAGCGCAAGAGACGTCAACCTCCTTTAGCCAATTCGATCCAGCGCTGAGTAGGGTCACCCATGGCGAAGAGGGTGGCCTTCGTCGACGCGCAAGGCGGTCTGGCGCTGTAGGCCACGCCTATTCCGCACCTATCCGCGCCTATCCGCGTCTTGCCGGTATCGGATGTCCGGGTGCTTTACGCGGTACCATCGCTTCGCTGGGCGCAGTGGAGTCGCTAAGGCGCACCGGCTTCGTGCAGGAAGAAGGGCTGGGTAAAGTCCGCCGCCTCGGCGAGGCGCTGGGCCAAGGACTCCATCAGCTTGAGTCGGGTGCCATCGCGGAACACGGCGTAGTAGCCGATGCGGGGGAGCGGCGGCTCGGTGCCGATGACTTCCAGAGCGTCGCTGGCGGTCAGATTTACCACACAGCGGTGGGGTAGCACGCTGATGCCCTGTCCGGCGGTGACCAGCCCCACCAGCGCCAGCAGGTTATCAGCCGTCAGCGTAGAGCCCGCAATGCCGTGCTGGTGTAGCCAGTGATTGACCTGATGGGCATAGCCCGAGCGCTTGCCCTGACCGATCAGGGTGTAGTTCCCAAGGGCATGCAGGGGCACGGGCCGCGCTTCTGTCACCAGCCCTCTTCTGGCCATGAAGGCCATTTCCACTTCTCCTACCAGGCGCGATTCGACTCCCGGCTGGGCAAAGGCTTCTTGGCTCGCGGGGATCACCACCAGATCCAGCTCACCATCCTGAAATTGCTGATACAGGGTGCGGCTCATATCGATGGTGATATCCAGGCGCACGTCGGGTCGTTGCTCGGTGAAGGTGGCCAGAAAGCCCGGTAACCAGGTCAGCGCCGTGAGGTCGGTGAAGCCCAGCCTGACGCGGTGCAGGCGCGAGGGACGCTGCCTGAGCTCAAGAATCTGCTCGGCCTGATGCACGGTCGACATGGCGTGCTCGAGCAGTCGCTCACCTTCCTCGGTGAGCTGAGCACCACGACGAGAGCGGTCGAACAGCCTGAGCCCGGTAGCCTCTTCGAGCTCCGCGATGCGCTTGGAGATGGTCGAGGGCGTGGTCTTGAGGCGCTGGGCGGCGCGCTCGAAGGTGCCGAGCTCGACGATCTGGAGAAAGGTCGTGAGTTGCTTGAGCGTTAGCATGGCGAGACCAATGGTGAAATTTTAGAAAGATACATTGTGAAATTAAATCGCTTTTTTTCAAGTTCAAGGGGGTTCTATAGTGAATTCGACGCCGCCGTGGGACGACGGTAGCGCGGACTCACTGGTGTTCTGTCCCGAGAGGGTTGCTCCGATTGTCACCATATGGGGAGCTCCTTGGGCAGGGCACTCGAACAAGACCAATACGGGAGAGTCACCATGCAACTGTCATTTTCACAACGCGGAGCGGCGGTGCTGGCCGCGCTGGGGCTGGCGTTCGCGGTATCGCCATCGGCGCTGGCCGACGATTACCCGAGCAAACCGATTCAGATGATCGTCGCCTACGGCGCCGGCGGCAGTACCGACACCATGGCGCGAATCTTCGCCAAATACGCCGAAGAAGAGCTTGGCCAGCGTGTCGTGGTGGTCAACAAGCCCGGGGCAGGCGGTGAGCTCGGCTGGGTCTACCTGGCGAATGCCGACCCGGATGGCTACACCCTTGGTCTGATCAACTCGCCGTCGGTGGAGACCCACCCATTCACCCGCGCCGACACGGTGGGCTATACCCTGGAAGACCTGCTGCCGCTGGCCAATGTCGTCACCGACCCGGGAGTCCTGGCCGTGGCCGCCGATAGCCCCTGGCAGACACTGGATGAGCTTGTCGCGGCCGTGCAGGCCGAGCCGCGCTCGGTGACGGTCTCCCACGAGGGGGTCGGCGGCGACGACCATCTGGCGGCGTTGAACTTCGCTTCTGCCGCGGGTATTGATCTGAATTTCGTCTCCTTCAATGGTAATGCCGAGGCCACGGCGGCGCTGCTTGGCGGTCATATTGACGCCTTCGAGGGCAATATGTCCGAGGCCACCGCCCATATCAGCGAAGGGGATGTGTGCGGCCTGGCGGTGTGGTCGAAGGAGCGCATGGATGCGATTCCCAATGTGCCGACCGGCACGGAGCTTGGCTATGAGGTCGTATCGTCGGCATCGCGCGGGCTGGCCTTGCCGGCAGGTGTGCCGGATGCGGTTCATGAGCGGCTGCTCGAGGCGACGCGTAGCGTCATCGAAAACCCCGACTTTGTCGCCGAACTCACCCAGCTCAACATGCCTCTCGACCCTGTTTATGGCGATGCGTATGTCGAGTCCCTGAAGGCGAGCCGAGACAGCCTCAAGGCCGTGTGGGATCAGAACCCCTGGATTGAACAGTGATCCAGTCCCGTCTGGATCGCCTGGTGGCTCTCGCCACCGCGGCGATATGCCTAGCCGTGATGTCGGCGGGTTGGGGGATGCGGGGTGATGCGGGCCTCTTCCCGCTCATCACGGGGACGCTGGGAGTGCTGGCGAGTGCGTGGCTGGGATTAGCCGGCCACAAGCCGCCGACAGACACCGAACAGGCTCCCGCTTGCGGCAATGGGCAGCGCCTGGTGCTGTGGAGTGCGGGCGTTGTGCTGCTGTTGGCGCTGATGGAGCCCGTCGGCACCTTCATCGTCGTCCCGCTGTTCCTGGTGGCCACCTTTCGGTGGTTGGCAGGCCTGCGTTGGGCTTTCGCCTTCCTGCTTGCCGGAAGCTTCACGCTGGCCATCTACATCGTCTTCGCCTGGCTGCTGTCGGTGCCGCTTCCGGCGGGCTGGCTGGCGTCCTGACCCAGAACGACTCGGGAAAATTGTATGGATATCTTGATCGCGGCCTTCGCCAATGTGGTGACGCCGGCAGCCCTGATGACGCTGGTATTGGGCACGCTGGCGGGCATTTTGGTCGGCGCCCTGCCGGGGCTATCCTCGACCATGGGCGTGGCGTTGTGCATCCCTATCACCTTTAGCATGCCGCCGGATCTGGCCCTGATTCTGCTCGGCGCCGTCTACGTCAGTTCGGTCTATGGCGGCTCGGTGACGGCCATTTTGCTGCGCACCCCGGGGACCGATGCGTCTATTGCCACGGCGCTGGATGGCTACCCCATGGCGGCGGCAGGACGGGGTGGAGAGGCCATCGGCATGGCCACGCTGGCATCCTTGTTCGGTGGCCTGATCAGCGTCTTCGTATTGCTGGCCATTGCACCTCCTTTATCTACCATCGCGCTGGCGTTTGGCCCTCAGGAATACACTTGGCTCGCCATCTTTGGCCTGGTCACCATTGTCGGCGTGGTCTCCGAAAGGCCGGTAAAAGGGGTGTTGTCCGCGGCGTTGGGGCTGATTCTTGCCTGCGTCGGGCTAGATGCCTTTACCGGAGAGCAGCGCTTCACCTTCGGTCAAAGCGAGCTCTTCGATGGCATCCCATTGCTGCCGGTGCTGATCGGGCTGTTTTCCGTCTCGCAAGCCTTCAACCTGTGCATACCGCGTGGTGGCGGCGTGCTGTCGGAAGATGCCCAGCAACTTCAGGGGCGCAGCCTGCCGTACTGGTCCGACCTGAAGCGCTGCCACAGGACCCTGTGGCGTTCCTCGCTGATCGGGTCGATCGTCGGCATCCTGCCTGGCGCCGGTACCAGCATCGCCGCCTTCATTTCCTACAACGAGGCGCGTCGCCATTCGCGCCACCCGGAGCGATTCGGCAAGGGAGAAGTCGAGGGAGTGGCGGCCTCCGAGGCGGCCAACAACGCGGTCACAGGCGGCACCCTGATTCCGACCCTGACCCTGGGCATTCCCGGCAATGCGGTAACGGCGGTCTTCGTCGGTGGCCTGACCATCCACGGCATGATTCCCGGGCCGTCGCTCTTCACCCAGCATGCCGAAAGTACCTACACCCTGATCGTATCCTTGCTGTTCGCCAACCTGCTGTTCGCGGTGCTGGGGCTTTGGCTGTGCCGTTACATGGTCAAGGTGACTCGCGTGCCGGGCGCCGTGCTGGGGCCAATGATCCTGCTGTTCAGCGTGGTCGGCAGCTATGCCCTGCGTAACGAAATGTTCGATGTGTGGCTGGCCGTCGGCTGCGGCTTGATGGGCTACTACCTGGAGCGCTGGCGCTACCCTGCGGCACCCCTGGTCATCGCCCTGATTCTCGGGCCGATCCTCGAGGTCAACTTCCGCCGCGCCATGCAGATTTCCCAATGGGATATGACCACCTTCTTTACCCGTCCGCTGTCGCTGGCGCTGGGCCTTCTGGTCGTACTGGCGCTGGTCGTGCCGTTCTGGCGTCGTTGGCGCCGGCGCCACGCGGCCATCGTTTGATACCCGATTGATGTTCTTTTCTTGAGATGCTGGAGAGCCCCCATGACAGCAACCCCAACCGTACCTGCCGACATTCGCTCAGCCGCGGCCCTGTCGGCGACGACAGGCGACAACGTCTTCTCGGCCGCGCTGATGAGCGATATTCGTGAGCGCTTTCATCATGTCGAGGAATGCCCCTTCACCGGCCCACGAGTGTTCTTCGAGAATGCCGGGGGCTCGCTGACCCTGAAGTCGGTGGTCAAGCGTAGCGCCGAAATCGCCAGCCTGCCGGACAACGATCATCGCGATAACGATGCCTCACGCGCTATCTCGCGAATCATCGCCTCGAGCCGTACGGCCATGGCGACCCTGCTCGGGGCACAGGATGGCATCATCTTCGGCGGAGAAACCGGCACCGAGTGTCTGTTTCGCGTGATTCGCGCGGCGGCCGGGGCGGCCCCGGCGGGCGGCAGCATCGTCGCCTGCGAGCTTGAGCATCCGGCCACCTATGACGCCACCGCCCAGTGGGCAGGACGCACCGGCCGCGAGTGGCTGACGGTCGGGTTCAATACGCGCACCGGTCGGGTCACCGCCGAGGAATACCGGCAGGTGGTGCGACCAGATACCCGTATCGCGACCATTCTGCACACCAGCCCGGTTACCGGCATGGCGCAGGATGTTGCCGATATCGCGGCGGCCATTCGCAGCATCGCACCCGACTGTTACATCATCGTCGATGGCATTCAGCACGCGCCACATGGCGCCCTGGACGTCTCGAACTATGGCGTGGATGCCTACGCCGTATCACTGTACAAGACGTTCTGCTCCTTCAATGATGGCTATGCCTGGGTGTCGCCGAGGCTTAGCACGGTGGATCACGACCGCCTGGCAGGCAAGCCAGCGGACGCCTGGGAACTGGGTAGCCGTGATCCTGCGGCCTGGGCGGGCGCCGAGCAGATGGTCGACTACCTTGAGTGGTTGGGTAGCCAGTTCACTGAGGCCACCACGCCCCGGGAGCGACTGCTGGCGGCAGGTACTGCCATGCACGCCCAGGAGACTGCGCTGGTTCGGCGTTTGATCGAAGGCAGCGAGAGCCTGAGGGGGCTGAAGGACTTGCCAGGCGTGACCCTGATCGGTGAGGCCGATTCGCCTTGGCGTGAAGGCGTGGTGTCGTTCTGCGTCGAAGGGCGCGATGCCCTCGACGTGGTGGCGCGGCTTGGCGAGCGTGGCATCCGCGTCCACGCCCGCAAGGACGACGCCTATTCCGGCAATATCCTGCGCCCGCTGGGGCTGCCTTCGGTGTCTCGGGTGTCGCTGGCCCACTACAACACCGTCGGCGAAGTGGATGCCTGTCTCACGGCGCTGAAGGTGATTCTGGCCGGCTGACGGCTGAAATAGGGCCTCTTGTCAAAGCGTAGACGTCTAGCCTGGGCTTGGCCTCTGGGCTTGCCGGTCGCCTGAATTCTTCGTTGAAACATGTCTGGATTGGGCGAGGGATGGGGCGGATGGAGTAGGCAGTTGTATTCGCCCCTGGCGGCGTCGCCGTGTCGCAAGGGGAATCGACAGGCAAGTGACCATCTTGGGGCGCTGGATATTTTGCAACAGCCTCTCAGGGGGGCAGTGGAACAGGCCTTGATGACTGCCGCTATTGCTGCCCAAGCGAGTGATATTGTTTTAAACCATGGAGCCATTAGCGAGGAATCGACGCCGCGATGCGGGGGCTAGACAGTGGCCGCGAGGATGAGCCGCTGCGTTACCTTGAGCCCCTGGGGGCGCTAGTCCGGGCCGATCCGGCTATGTCGGAAAATCAGGTCGTTATCCCTTCCGGCATGCATCCGTGGCTGGCAATGGTGTCCCAGCTGTGTCGGAGGGGGAACACAACCATCTCCCTCCGGGATGGCTGTGTTTCGTCACTTACTTGACTTGAATTCTTCGGTCGATCACTGGTGTTCACAGGACCGTCTTGGCACTTTTAGCACCCGGCTTCGAGATGCCTATGAGACCCCAGATGATTCGATCATCACTACGATAATACGCTCAGTATCCTTAGCGTAATTTATCAACGCGCTCAATTTTTCAGTCTATTGGTCGAGATACATTACTCCAGGCTAAAAAGAGTGTTTTGTATTCATGAAAGACCATGCACGGCCATCTCCCCCGGCAGGATTCCTGTCATGACTCACGAACCCGCGTCGTATAATCTGGCTTTGGTGGCACTGTCTTTTGCCGTCGCGGCCCTGGCTTCTCTGACAGCACTCGACCTGGCGGCACGGGTACGGGGCAGCAAGGGTGCTCCCGGCATTGCCTGGCTTGTCGGTGGCGCATTCGCCATGGGGACCGGCATCTGGGCCATGCACTTTATCGGCATGCTGGCGATGGAGATGCCCGAGCAAGTCGGATACGGCATCGTCCTGACGACCCTTTCGCTACTCGCTGCTTTGCTGTCATCCGCCCTCGCCCTTTTTATCGTGCAAAGCGGCAAGTTGACCAATTTTCGCCTGGCTTTCGGCTCGCTGGTCATGGGAACGGGCATTTGCCTGATGCACTATGTCGGCATGGCGGCCATGTCGACGGCCGGCTCGATAACCTACGAGCCGGTGCTCTTTCTGGTCTCCGTAGTAATCTCGGTTTCCGCCTCGGGATTGTCGCTATGGCTCGCCTTCCGCCTCACGCCGAGCGCTAAACGTCCGCGTGCGCCCTTCTGGCAACGAGGCCTGGCCGCTGTCGTCATGGCTATCGGCATCTCCGGCATGCACTACACCGGCATGGCAGCCGCCGTGATGCCCCACGGCGGCATGATGCCCATGGACGGGGGAATCTCGCCCGATCAACTGGCCATCGTCATCGCGCTGATTGCGACCTGTATCATGCTTGCTGCCATGATGATCTCGATTTACGACGCCCATCTTTCTTCCCGCAATGCACAACTCGCGGGCTCTCTGCAGCGTGCCAACAGCGAGCTCAAGGACATGGTCTACCGTGACTCGCTGACCCAACTGCCTAACCGTCTGCTGCTCGAGGAGCGCCTGGAGACCTTGTTGCAACAGACAGACAATGCCTTCGCGGTCCTGTTCGTTGACCTCGATCGGTTCAAGAACGTCAATGATTCCCTCGGGCACCATGTCGGCGATGAGCTGATCAAGCGCGCAGCCACGCGGCTGCAGGCGGCGATTCGAGAAACCGATACCGTGGCACGGGTCGGAGGCGACGAATTCATGGTACTCGCCTCAAGCAACAACGGGCGGGAGGGCTTCAGCGCTTTGGCGCGGCGTATCGTCAGCACGTTGGACCAACCCTTTCAAATCAGCGAGAGCATCGTCAAGGTCTCGTCGAGCGTCGGCATCAGCCTCTATCCAGATCATGGCCTCGACAAGCACGCCCTGATGGTTCACGCCGATGCCGCGATGTATTGCGCCAAGGAAAGGGGCAGAAACAACTTCCAGCTCTACGAGCCGAACATGTCGTCGCAGGCAGAACGCCGTACCTTGATCGAACAACGTCTGCGCCTGGCGATCGACAACAACGGCCTGACGCTCGCCTACCAACCCAAGGTGAATGTGCTGTCGGGGGAAATCACCGGCGTCGAGGCGCTCTTGAGGTGGAACGATGACGAACTGGGGGCGGTGATGCCAGACGAAATCATTCCTATCGCCGAGGATACGGGGCTGATTCTTCCTCTGGGGGAGTGGGTCCTGCGGACTGCCTGCCAGTACTCCGCCGACTGGTCTGGGCACGACGAGGGCCCGATGGCCGTCGCCGTCAATATTTCCGCCATTCAGCTCAACAACCGTCACTTCACCACTTTGGTCAAGAAGGTACTGTGTGAGACCGGGCTCCCCGCCGACCTTCTTGAACTCGAACTCACCGAAAGCACCCTGATTCAGAACCCGGACCGAGCGCTGACAATCCTCAACGAACTGCGCGAGCTCGGTATCACCCTATCCATCGACGACTTCGGCACCGGCTACTCCAATCTTGCCCAGCTGCGTCGCTTTCCCATCCAGCGCCTGAAGATCGACCGCACCTTCATGTCCGGCGTCACGACCAATGCTCAGGATGCCGCTATCGTTCAAGCCGTCATCGCCCTGGCGCTTAGCCTCGATCTACAGGTCGTGGCGGAAGGCATCGAAACGGAAGAGCAGCTTTCGTTTATCCGTCAGCAACAAGGGCATCAGTACCAAGGCTATCTGTGCAGCAAGGCGCTCCCGGCGGACGACCTCAAGGCATTCCTGGTAGACCGCCAGTTGGTGAATGGCTAAGTGTAGGGCTAGCTGTAGGGCTCCGGGGCGCCCTCTTTCTCATGAGCCACACGCCTTAGGTCCCTGAATTCAAGCAATAAGCGCAGCACCTGCGGTGCTCGCCGGCAAGGGCCGCGCGTTGCGCGTGGTCTCGATGCAGGCCACCGATATCTTCGATGCCCAGGCCGCTGACTACTGTCAGACCGTTCCGCCAGCGGACGTTGGCGCCGGCCTCGCCGTCGAAGCCGGCCACGCCGACCTCTGGTCCGGATACGTCGGCCGAGAGGGCCGCGTCATCGGTATGCAGACTTTCGTTGAATCCGGCCCCGCCGACGATCTGTTTCAGTACATCGGCGTCACTATCGACGGCGTCGTCGCTCAAGCCGAGCAACTGCTAGGCGCCGCGGTAGACTGACGTTTCCGGCAGGGCAAATAACCTATAACTGTTTGATATTATTTTAAACTCTGGGAATCCTGCGGAGGGGGTGCCACGACGAGCGTGTTTGGTGGCGCCCGCACGGATGAACCGCTGCGTTACCTCGAGCCCCAGAGGGCGGTGGTCCGGGCCGATCCGCCCATGTTGGAAAACCAGACCGGTCGGAAAACCAGACCGTTACCCCTTCCGGCATGCGTCCATGGCTAGCTGCCGTACCCTGGTTGCGCCCCAGGATGTTGGCGGCAGGCCCCTCGGGCTGTCTTGTTGCCGTTGCTGTCGAGAGACTCTCGACGCCTGACGCGGGCATCAACGGCTGTGGATCACTCGTCGGCGCCGTGTGGCCAGCGGCCGCCAAGGCTCGGAACCATTTGGTCATGGCGGCATTCTCCACGGCGCTCTCGGCGGGTCCGGTGTTACCTTGATCCAACAGGCCGCTCACCATGTCGCCGGTCTCGGCCAACGAGGCGACCAGTGGTGAAGTAGATCCGTGTACCGTAAAGACCATGAAACGCCGACCCGCCCTGGTGGCCATGCACCGCGATCGGCAAGCCATCGATATCCAGGGTCAACTGCCTAGGCCGTTCGCCATGCTTCAGCGAGGTCAGACGCCGGACCACGAGTCGCAGCAGGCCTTCGTGCACGGCATCGATGTTGCCGTTGCGCCCGAGGCAGGTCAGCAGACGCGACAGCGTGGTTAGAGGCGGCCGATCTTGGGCCAGTGGTGTCATCCCGCGAGCATCACTGCACGCCAGGCGCCAGAGTGGGGCGTGGCGCAACGTGTCGGTATCGCTAAGGTCCATCCAGCCAATGGCTTTCTGCAGCACGAAGGTATCTAGCTGGCTGGCCAACGAGTAGCGGATGCGCAACGGGCTGCGCCGATCAACCAGATTGGCCTCCAGTGCATTGATCACGCCGCTGCTATCGAGGCCTTCACGCAGCAGTAGAGCGCCGCTGTTGCTAGTGGTGTGCTGGCCGCCGAGGTCAACGGGGATGGACCCGTTGACCTCGGCGGCCAGGTGGATAGTCTTTCACCCATAGCGGATGGTCCTCTGGAATCAGATTCTTGGCGGAACGTACTGATTTCTTAGGGGAATGCCATCCGCTATCTTCGTTTTCAGGCCAGCTTCATGAATAAGACGGGCTGACACCTTCAAAGTACACAGCCCACTTATCACAGCGACTACTTTTCTGGGGATTACCCTTCGGCCATCAACTATTGCCTGGCGCCTTGAAGGGATCAAAGAACGGTGCAGCATTCAGTATCTTGTTCTCCTGGCTCACCAGATATCCCGCCTCGGCACTCTTGGCAAGAAATGCGGCCCAGTCAGGGTCGGACTGAAGGGCACGACGCTTGGCGGCACGATCCGCAGCATCCTTATACATCCAGATGTGGACATAAGAATTAACGTCGCCTGTTTCGACCGCACCGTAGACCACAGGATAACCCAAGTGCTTTGATTGCACCGCCCAGCCATGGTCTTCATAAAGCTTCATGTGCTTCTTTATCGTGCCAGGGCGGCACACGTAAGTTCGAAGATCATAAATCATCTTTCAACTCCTTCATCATGGTATTTGAGTTAGCTTTCATGCTGCATACTGCGACATAAAAATCACGCAATGAATAGGTCGCCATCAATGCTCCGGAAATAGGGATCGCGACGTAAAACAGGCCAACAGGAAGGTCAAGAACTGGAGTTAACGCACTACTGCGCATCGTGAGATCCCAGCCGTACCACGTCATGGTAAACATGAAGCCAAGCGATAGGAACGCTAGTGCAGCCTTGAGAAATCCGGCGGCGGGGCCCTTCCCTAACAATTGCTCAAGCCAATCAACCCTGAAATGTTCCCCTTCTCGCCATAACGCTGCAGCCCCCATAAAAACCATCCAGGCAAATAGTCCTCGGACCACCTCATCAAGCCACGGGAAACCAGCGATCTGGAAGCTACGACCGATAACATTAATAAACAGAAGTAGAAACAGAGCAGCCAAGCAGATTGAAGCTATGCTGCGCAGAATCCGGCCTATAATCCTATCAATTTTGTTCATGAGCCCATCACCAGTTCAGGAAGCCATGTAGAAATCGCAGGAATTGTTATCACCGCCATCAATACCGCAAAAAGCCCAATCAAATAAGGCGTCAATGCGCGAGACAATCGACCAACCGATATGTTCGCTATTGATGATGTGGCAAACAATACCATGCCTACTGGCGGTGTAAGCAGACCGACCATCGAACACATGATCATAATGACGCCAAAATGAACAGGATCGACGCCGATTTGCGTCACCACGGGGAGGAACAATGGAACGGTTAATACTATTACTGCTATTCCCTCCAGGAACATTCCAAGGATAAGCAGGATGACTACAATGATAGACATTATGATCGCTGGGCTACCGGAAATTGAGAGTAGCGCTTCAACCAGCTGATTAGGAATGCGCTGATGGATCAGCAGCCAACCGAAGAACCCGGCCGCCGCAATAACGAACATTACGCGAACTGTATGCACCAACGTATCCCAAATAACCTGAGGGAGATCGGCGAACTTTACTTCTTTATAAACAGCCATCGACAAGAACAACGCATAAGCACTGGCCATCACGCCAGCCTCGGTAGGCGTAAACATACCACCAAATATTCCTACTATTATGATTACCGGCGTCAATAGTGATAATAGTGCTGACATGAAACTACGACCGATCTCACGCCAGTCAATATGGTCTCGACGTGCCATCTTGTGACGCAGCGCATGCACATAAACAGCAAGCATCAGTGCCAAGGCCATCAGCACCCCCGGGACCACGCCTGCAAGGAATAGCTGAGCGACCGACACCCCTGTGATTGATGAATAGAGAACAAAAGGAATAGAGGGTGGGACGACTGGTCCAATAGTCGATGATGCCGCAGTAATTGCAGCGGAAAAATCCGGATCGTACTTACGATCGGCCATGGCTTTCAGTTCCACCTGGCCTAAGCCAGCGGCATCGGCTACTGCTGCACCCGACATACCTGAGAAAAAGAGGGAAGCGAGCACATTGACCTGGCCCAACCCACCACGAATATGGCCAACACAGGCATCTGCAAAACGGAATATTCTATGCGTTATTCCCCCCGTGTTCATCAGGTTGCCGGCAAGGATAAAAAAAGGTATCGCCAGTAGCGTGAATCCTGTTGTCGCTGAGAACATTCGTTGCGGCAACATCGACAGGATATCGAAATCACCTTGTATCGCATAAAAACCTACAGAAACCAGCCCTAATGCTACAGCCACTGAAAGGCCAAGCCCGATCAATGTAACCAAAGCCCCGAGGATTACGAACGTAAGCATATAACACACCCTATACAGCCTGGAGCACGCTCAAGCACTCCAGGCTGTATCGCAAAGTTAATCCAGCAAGCTCAGGAAAGTTTTCATGTTTTCCTCACCAACATACTCTGCAACGCGCTCTCTCGCAGGCTCCATCAGTTCCGTAAAACTGGAAAGACCGGGCTCAGTAACTTGCATGCCACGCTCTTTCAGAGCTGCAATATCTTTCTGTTCTTGATCCATAACGGCATTGCGCATCATCGTTGATGCAGCCATGCTCTCTTCACGTACAATACCTTGCTGTTCCTCAGAGAGGGAATCCCAAGTGTCTTTATTTATTACATGGACCATGGAATTGTATACGTGGTGCGTTAACGCCAAGTGATCTTGGAACTCATCGAGGTTGTAGTGATAAATAACACTAATGGGATTCTCCTGCCCATCAACAACTCCCTGATTCAGGGCGTTGGGAAGCTCAGGGAACGCAATCTGAGTTGTAGAGGCTCCAAGCGCCTCAAGAGCGGCGACTATCTGAAGTTCTGGAGGAGTGCGCAACTTAAGCCCTTCAACATCAGCTGGACTTTCAATTGGCTTAGCGCTGTTTGTTATATGCCTGAACCCATACTCCCAGTTCGACAGCATAACGAGGCCCTCTTCTTCAAGCTGAGGTGCAACCCACTCATAGAACGGACCATCCAGGATACTATGGGCCTCTTCGTAGCTTCCGAAGGCAAAGGGTGTCATTACAGTGCCGAATGCCTTGACATATTTATCCAGACCACCCTGGGTCGGAAGGTTCATATCAACGACGCCTAGAACTGTCTGTTCCAGCTGCTCGGGGGGGGCGCCAAGCTCGTTCGCAGGGTAAAGCTCGACCGTAACATCACCACCAGTTCTTTCTTCGACATTCTCAGCGAACTGCAGTGCTGCTTGATGAGCCGGGTGGGACTCTGCAGCAAAGTGCGCCATCTTTAAGGAAACTTCCTCCGCATAGATTGAACTTGATAGGATGCTGGCGAGCGTACCGAATACTACTTTTTTATAATTCATCCCATAACCCTTTAATATGATTGTATTTGTCGTGTGTCTTTATCGTGCCTTATCGGCCACCTACTCTTTCAGGCGTGCCTCGACGCCGGAAAATTCTTCATATGCCTTGATTACAGCAGTACAACCCTCACTACCGTGCCCCATAATGGAAGCCAAAGCATAAGTATTATGTACGGACTGAGCCATAAAAGCGGGCAACTCTGCTTGTTCTAACCACTCAGCGTAGTAACGAACGTCTTTCTGAGCGTTTTCCAAAGACATATGCGGCGTAAAATCACGCTCAAGGGTAAGGTTCCCATAGAGGTCCATCATCCCAGACTTGCCGCCTGCCGCGGAGATAATCCCAATGACCTTGGACATATCGAGTCCCTCCTTGGCGGCGAGCGCAAACCCTTCGCACCAGGCAGCCACATTGGAAAAAGCGATATAGTTGTGAATCAGTTTTAGTCGAGTCGCATGTCCAGCAGGGCCAACATGGAAAACGTTCTCGGCATAAGCATCAAAGACCGGGCGCATGCGCTCCAACAGTGATGCTTCACCACCAAACAGTACATTCACCTCGCCTCGCTCAGCATGAGCCGGGGTGCGAGTCATCGGCGCTTCGACATAGTGAACACCGGCTTTTTCACAAGCGCCGCGTAATAGATCGACATGCTCTACGGAGACCGTAGTGTGATCCAGGAATATTGCATCATGCGGTAGTGCAGCCAGAGCTCCGTCGGGGCCAAGCGCAAGAGCTTGTACCGCCTCGGCTGTCGTAATACAGACAGCGAAAACATCGGACTCAGCCGCGATCTCCACCGCTGACGCACCTTCGACGGCACCATTCTTAACTGCATCAGCGACTTTATCTGCATCAAGGTCGAAAACCGTGACGGCGAATCCTTTCGCGCAGAGGTTCTTGACGAGCCCACGCCCCATGCCACCTAAACCAACAAATCCTATCCTCGGCGCATTCATTAACGTCTCCTGAAGCTCTTGATCTGGTGCCACTCAAGCTATGGTATTTCATATTGTCTGACAACTGTTTTTAGTGCTACGTTGGTAGCATAGCCTTTCACCAACCCGGTAGCGTACGGTCCAGCGGTAGCCGTGCGTTGTGGCGCAAGCTACTCAGCCAATCAGGAAGATACTTAGATGCAGGATCTGGAAATTTTCGGGCGTATTGATCGCCCTCGCAGGCTACCCGACGAGGTAGCGGTAGCTCTCACAACTGCGATTGAGGGCGGGCAGTTGCGCCCCGGTGACCGATTGCCAACGGAAGCCGTTCTTTCGGAACGTTTTGGTGTTGCCCGCACGGTGGTTCGTGAGGCGATTTCGCTCCTGAAATACGATGGCGTTGTCGACTCGCGACGTGGCGTTGGCACCTTCATCACCGAAAGCGGGAACCGATCCGCATTTCGAATCAGTCCTGGCTGTTTCGAAAAGCGTCGCCAGATCATCAAGCTGTTTCAGCTTCGTGCGGAAGTTCAAGCTGGCGCTTCGGCGCTGGCGGCAGGTGTGCGTACTCAAGAGCAGATGCAAGGTATCGAAGAGCTTTTTGCCGAGATGGAACGCCTCGACGCACTAGGCCCGGATGAAGTCCTTGAACAGCGGGTAGATACTGAACTCGATTTTTATCGCTGCATCTGCGAAGCCTCCGCCAATGAATACTATGTCGATGTTATCGGCATGATAGAAGGGAACATTCAGAGCAACTTGCGCTCTGCCTTCCTTAAGAATGCGGCTGCATCTGAGTTCGGCCCAACCATTCTCGATGAGCATCGTGCGGTGCGAGATGCACTGGCGATACAAGATGCATCGCTGGCTCGACGTGCGACACGCCTGCGATTCGAACGTGCGGCTGAACGCCTCGCCGCACGTGAAGACTTTATATGAATAACAAGGGCCAGAGATCATGAGTGACCAACGTTTACGTCACGGTGGACAAGTGCTCGTTGAAGCCTTGGAGGCACAGGGAATTGAGCGTGTATTCTGTGTCCCAGGTGAAAGTTACCTGGCCGCACTCGATGGGCTCTACCAGTCCGGGGTCGACACGATCGTTGCGAGGCACGAAGGTGGCGCTTCAATGATGGCCGAAGCCGATGGCAAGCTGACAGGCCTCCCGGGAGTCGCCTTTGTGACCCGCGGGCCAGGCGCGACCAACGCTTCTTGCGGTGTGCATGTGGCGTTTCAGGATTCGACGCCGATGGTTCTATTCATCGGCCAGGTGGCCAGCGACCAGCGTGATAGAGAAGCCTTCCAGGAGGTTGACTATCGCGCCATGTTCGGCCCGCTCGCAAAGTGGGTTGCAGAGATTGATCGTGTCGATCGAATTCCGGAGTATGTCAGCCACGCCTTCCATGTCGCACAGAGTGGCCGCCCGGGCCCCGTGGTTCTCGCATTGCCGGAAGACATGCTGTCATCCGAAGCCGGCGCAGTTCCCATTGTCCCCGCTGCAACGCTTCCCTCCGGCAAAGCAGCCGAAAGTGATGTGGCCGCGATACTCGACACACTCGCATCAGCAGAGCGCCCGTTGGTCATTGTCGGCGGTGGTGGCTGGTCAAAAGAAGCCGCTGGCGCGTTAGGCGAATTTGCCACCAAGGCCGATTTGCCAGTAGGGGCCTCTTTCAGGTGCCAGGACTATTTGGACAATCGCCATTCAAGTTACATTGGCGACATCGGCATCGGCATCAACCCCAAGCTTGCTGAAAGAGTGAAATCTGCTGATGTCATTCTTTCGCTTGGTGCCCGCCTGGGTGAAATGACCACCAGTGGCTATTCCCTGCTGACTCCACCAGTGTCCGAGCAGACTCTCATCCATGTCCATGCGGACGCCGCGGAAATTGGTCGTGTCTACCGACCACGCCTGGCCGTCGTCGCGAACGCTGCTGAAATAGTCCACCAACTGGCGGATGCTGCAACAGCGCCAGAGACACCTCGCCAGCAATGGACGCGTGAAGCGCGCGAGGATTACGAGGAGTGGCAACAGCCACAAGATACTCCTGGAAGCTTGAAGATGGAGCGCATCATTGCCCATCTGAATAAAACACTCGGAGACGATGCCATTCTTACCAATGGCGCGGGCAACTACTCCGCCTGGTTGCACCGTTACTATCGCTACCGCGGATGGCGTACACAACTCGCTCCCACCAGTGGCTCGATGGGCTATGGGTTGCCCGCAGCGATTGCCGCTAAACTCAGGCACCCCGAGCGAGAAGTCGTATGCCTGGCAGGCGATGGCTGTTTTCAAATGGCCATGCAGGAATTTGGTGTTGCCTGCCAGTACGGTGCCAATATCATCGTTCTCGTTTCCAACAATGGCATGTACGGAACGATAAGAATGCACCAGGAACGCACCTTCCCGGGACGACCATCGGCTACGAGAATGGTAAATCCCGATTTCGCGGACCTTGCAAGAAGCTACGGCGGGTTCGGAGCAACAGTGACAAGCGATGATGACTTTCCTGCTGCACTGCTGGCCGCACAGAATGCCGGTGTGCCAGCCATTCTGGATCTGAAAGTCGACCCGCAGGCGTTGTCCCCCAAGATGACATTAACCTCTCCTTGAATTGATGCCCCCTTCCGGAGAGTTGCACTATATCTGTGGACCTCAGGAGGGGGGCACCTCAGGAGGGGGGGGGCACCTCAGTATTTCTGGCTCTTCGTCGTTGGGTGTGGAATTCGCCCCCGGAACTGGGCCAGGGTATGACCTCCACGACGGCAGGAGGTACGGCATGGACGGCACCCAGATTCTGACCCTCGGCCTGGGCCTGGGAGCGCCCCGGATTCTCAAGGACCAGCACCTGGATACTTTACGTGTCGCCCCACCGGTTGGACCTCTAGGTCGGCGCCGACACTGCGCTGGGCTCTGCTGAAAAGCCTGGAAAACGAGAACCCGACGCCTAGGCAACTGGCGACGCTCCAGGAGTTGGTGGCCGACCAGAGCGCCACGTCCGATGCCTGGGTGCGGTATGGCAGGAAAACAAAGGCCTCTTGCTGCCGTGATGGCGCGCGTGGAGCCGGTTAACCGGATTGTCCCCCTGGGCATCGATCACACCACTGTCGCAGGTGGTGCTGAGTGCCGAGCTCAACGCGAATGGAGCCATGGCTGGAGGGAATTCAGGGGAATAGTCGTTCATCCATGGCGAGTGGTCTTCTTGGATCATGTTCAGTCAGGAACATGTTGATTATATAAGAAAAAACCACTCGTCATCGCCTTTTCTATGCCCGCCCGGTGAACAAGGCGGGATCACTCGATGTTCTGAATCTGCTCGCGCATCTGCTCGATCAGGACCTTGAGCTCCACCGCGCAGCGGGTGGTGTCGGCGACCACGGACTTGGACGATAGGGTGTTGGCCTCGCGGTTCAGCTCCTGCATCAGAAAGTCGAGGCGGCGGCCCACCGGGCCCTTCTGCTTGAGCTGGCGGGCGACTTCGGCGACGTGGGTGTCGAGGCGGTCGAGTTCTTCGGCGACGTCGGCCTTGTGGGCCATCATCACGACTTCGGCCTCCAGGCGCTGGGGGTCGAGTTCGACGTCTAGGGCGTCGAGCTTGTCCTTCAGTTGCTGGCGCTGACGCTCAAGGATCTCGGGCATGCGTGCGCGGACGTCCGCCACCAGTTCGCCGATGGCGACCAGGCGCTCGTCGATCAGCGCCTTGAGCTTTTCGCCCTCGCGCCTGCGGCCGTCGATCAGGTCGTTGAGAGCGTCGTCGAACAGCGCCGTGGCGGACGCCTTGATCGCGTCGAGGTCGAGGCCCGAGCTTTCCAGCACGCCGGGGTGGCCGAGCAGGGCGAGGGCATCGGGCATGGGCGCGTCGGGCAAGGTGCTGCGTACCTCCTGGAGTGCCGTCGCCAGCGCTGTCAGGCGCTCGCCGTTGACGCTTAGCGTCTCGCCGGTCTCGCTGGCATCAAAGCGCAAGGCGGTTTCGACCTTGCCCCGGGCCAGGCGTGTGCGCAAGGCCTCGCGAAAGACCGGCTCGAGCTCGCGCAGGCTCTCCGGCAGGCGAAAGTGCGGCTCCAGGTAGCGCTGATTCACCGAGCGCAGCTCCAGCTGCAGGCAGCCCCAGGGGGCCTTGGTTTCCTGGCGGGAGAAGGCGGTCATGCTGTGAACCATGGGAGTCTCCTGGACGATGACGGGGGTGGCTGGGCTGGGCCCGGCAAAGGACTTTCGGCAGTGTACCCGATTGTGCCGCCAACCCGTGTAGAATGGCTGGCCTTTCCCTACAATCCATGCTCGGCGTCTGGTTCAAGGACGACGAACAAGAGAGGTGTCATGTCCTCGGACATCCGGCGTCCCAGTGGACGCGAATTCGACCAGACTCGCGATATCAAGATCACCCGTGACTATACGTGCCACGCCGAAGGTTCGGTGCTGGTGGAGTTCGGCAATACCAAGGTGCTGTGCAACGCCAGCGTCGAGGCCGGCGTGCCGCGCTGGCTGCGGGGCAAGAAGCAGGGCTGGGTGACCGCCGAGTACGGCATGCTGCCGCGAGCGACCCACACCCGCTCGGGGCGTGAGGCGTCGCGTGGCAAGCAGGGCGGTCGGACCCTGGAGATTCAGCGCCTGATCGGCCGTTCGCTGCGGGCCGCGGTGAACCTGAAGAAGCTCGGCGAGTACACCATCACCGTGGACTGCGATGTGATTCAGGCCGATGGCGGCACGCGCACGGCGTCCATCACCGGTGGGTGCGTGGCGCTGGTCGATGCGATCCGCTATCTGCAGCGCGAGAAGCTGATCAAGTCAGACCCCTTCTACCAACTCGTCAGCTCGGTGTCGGTGGGGCTCTATCGGGGCCAGCCGGTGGTCGACCTGGACTACCCGGAAGACTCCAGCGCCGATACTGACATGAACGTGGTCATCGCCGAGAGCGGCGAGCTGATCGAGGTACAGGGTACCGCCGAGGCGGGCACTTTTAGCCGTCAGCAGCTGAACGCCTTGCTGGATCTGGCCGAGAAGGCCGGCACTGAGCTGTTCGATCACCAGCGCGAAGCGCTGGGAATTCGCGGCTAGGCGAGGTCTTGCGGTAGGCCCTCGTCGCCTGGGTAGCCTAGGCGTCGGGGCTGCTGTGCCCGGACTGTGGTCGCTGCCATGGACAGGCTCTCGCCCACGAAAAACAGCGCCGGCCCCCACAGGGGCCGGCGCTTGCGTGTCTGACCCCGGGCCCGGGCCAGACGGCGACACAGGAAGGGGTTAGAGCTGTAGGTCGTACTCGACGATCAGCGGCGCGAACTCGGAGAAGGTCGCGTCGCGGTCGATCCAGGCGTCGGTCACGTGGCGGCGGAAGTTCGGCCCGACGATCTGGTAATCGAGGCGCCAACCTTCCTGACGTGAGCGCGGCTGGTCCTGATCCAGCGCCGGCCACCAGGTGTACTCGTCCCCGTCGCGATTGATCTCGCGGAAGGTGTCGATGAAACCGGTGGGACCGAACACCTGATCCATCCAGGCTCGCTCTTCGGCCTTGAAGCCTGGCGTGGTCTGGTTGTCGGCCCAGTTGGCCAGGTCGATGGTCTTGTGGGCGATGTGCCAGGTGCCGCAGATGATGTACTCGCGGCGCTTGCGCGCCATCTTCGACAGGTACTCCTGGTACTGCGCCATGAACGCTTGCTTGGCCGCCGGATCCGAGCCGTCGGGCATCAGGAAGGTGGCGATCGAGAAGCGGTCGTAGTCGGCCTGCAGAAAGCGTCCTTCGTGGTCGCACTGCGGGAACCCCAGCCCATACATGATGGCCTTGGGGATCTTGCGGCAATAAAGCCCCACCCCGGAGAAACCGTCTTGTTCGGCATCGAGGAAGTAGCCCTCGTAGCCTTCCGGATAGAGGATGCTGTCGTCGAGCTCGAAGCTCTTGGCCTTCAGATTCTGAACGCAGACGACGTCGGCGTCCTGGTTGGCGAGCCAGTCGAGAAAGCCTCGACCGACGGCCTCACGGATGCCGTTGACATTGATAGTCGCGATTTTCATACATGGTCCCTTTTGCGTCGCGCGTGTATGATACCCGACGTTTCGACGTTTGGGTAAATGGCCCAGAGCGATAAACGTGATATAGCCGGAAAATCGGAAGAGGTGGCCGCGTGGCTGACACAGCAACACATCAGCAGGGCGCGCTGCGCCTCGAACCCTACCAGCGGGATTTCATCGAGTTCGCCATCGGCGAAGGCGTGCTCAGCTTCGGTGAGTTCACCCTGAAGTCGGGCCGCGTCAGCCCCTATTTCTTCAATGCGGGCCTGTTCAAGACGGGCAAGGCGCTGGCACGACTCGGACGCTTCTACGCCAAGGCCATCGCGGCCAGCGGCCTCGACGCCGATGTGCTGTTCGGTCCGGCCTACAAGGGCATTTCCCTGGCTGCCACCACCGCCGTGGCGCTCGCCGACCATCATGACCGCGATCTGCCGTTTGCGTTCAATCGCAAGGAAGCCAAGGACCACGGCGAGGGGGGCAATATCGTTGGCGCCGCGCTCGAAGGCCGTATCCTGATCATCGACGACGTCATCACCGCCGGCACCGCCATCGGTGAGGTCATGGGCCTGATCGATGCCGCCGGCGCCAAGGCGGCGGGTGTCGTGGTGGCGCTCGATCGCCAGGAGCGCGCCGGTGACGCAGGCGCCCAGAGCGCCATCCAGCAGGTCGAGGCCCGTTATGGCATGGCGGTGCTCAGCATAGTCACCCTCGACATGGTGCTGGCCTACCTCGAAGAGCACGCCGGCGATACTCTCAAGGTCCACGCAGACGCCATCCGCGCCTATCGCGATCGCTACGGCGTCGACGCCTGAGCTGACGCGAACTGGCGGTCTGGCCAGTGCGGCGCTCGGAGCGCCCGCTGGCGTGGCCACTAGAGGGGCATCCAAGAGTGCCCCGGCGCTCGCAGCATCGCCACGGGCCGCGGCTATCGCCTCCCTTCTCTCTGCATGATTCTCCACGGTGCGCAATTCCATGCTCGATGTGGTCCTTTATCAGCCGGAGATTCCTCCCAATACCGGTAATTTGATTCGGCTCTGTGCCAATACCGGATTTCGTTTGCACTTAATTAAGCCGTTGGGCTTTACCTTAGACGACAAGCGCTTGAAGCGCGCGGGACTCGACTATCACGAGTGGGCCCGAGTCCGGGTGCATGCCGACTGGGCGGCCTTCCTGGCGGCGGTCGCGCCTGAACGTGTCTTCGCGGTGTCGACCCGCGGGCGTCACGGCTATCATGAACCGAGCTATCGACCCGGTGACGCCCTGGTGTTCGGCCCCGAGACTCGGGGCCTGCCCCAGGCGATGCTCGATGCGCTGCCCGAAGAGCAGCGTCTGCGTATTCCGATGCTGCCCGACAGCCGTAGCCTGAACCTGTCCAACGCCTGCGCGGTGCTGGTGTTCGAGGCCTGGCGACAACTCGACTTCGACGGCGCCGCGCTCCCGGCGGCCGGCGCCAGGGATGGAACATGAGCTCTCCCCACAGCGGTGGCACGAAATCGATTCGCGAGCGCATCCGCGGCCTGAATCCACGCCAGCAGGAGGCCGTGCACTATATCGACGGCCCTTGCCTGGTGCTGGCCGGTGCCGGCTCCGGCAAGACCAGCGTGATCACCACCAAGATCGCGTATCTGGTGCAGGAGTGCGGCATGAGCGCCCGGCGCATCGCCGCCGTGACCTTCACCAACAAGGCCGCGCGAGAAATGAAGGAGCGTGTCGGCTCGATGCTCAAGGGCCGCGAGGGCCACGGCCTGACGGTCTCCACTTTCCATACCCTGGGGCTCAACATCATCCGCGGTGAGCTCAAGGCCCTGGGCTACAAGCCGGGCTTTTCGCTGTTCGACCCGGAAGACGCCAAGGCCCTGCTGCGCGATTTGATGAACAAGGACGCCCAGGTCGATGCCGACCAGATCAACCAGGTCCAGTCGACCATCTCGACCTGGAAGAATGACCTGGTGCTGCCGGCCCAGGCGCTGTCCCACGCCGCCGACGAGAACGAGCAGTACGCGGCCCGGGTGTACGAGGCCTATGTGCGCCATCTCAAGGCCTACAATGCGGTGGATTTCGACGACCTGATCCTGCTGCCGGTGGTGTTGCTGCGCGACAACCCCGAGGCGCTGGAGCGCTGGCGGCGCAAGATTCACTACATGCTGGTCGACGAGTATCAGGACACCAACATCAGCCAGTACATGCTCGTGCGCATGCTGATGGCCGAGCGTCAGACCTTCACCGTGGTCGGCGATGACGACCAGTCGATCTACGCCTGGCGCGGCGCGCGTCCCGAGAATCTGGTGACCCTTGGTGAGGACTTCCCGCGGCTGAACGTGATCAAGCTGGAGCAGAACTACCGCTCCACCGGCACTATTCTGCGCGCCGCCAACACCCTGATCGCCAACAACCCCCACGTCTATGAAAAGACGCTGTGGTCGGACATGGGCCAGGGCGACCCGATCCGGGTGGTGGTGACTCGCCACGAGGAAGCCGAGACCGAGCGCGTCGCCAGCGAGATTCTCACCCGGCGTATCAAGGAGCGCGCCGAGTGGCGCGACTTCGCGGTGCTCTATCGCGGCAACTTCCAGGCGCGTCTGCTGGAGCTGAAGCTGCAGCACTACCAGATCCCATACAAGCTTTCCGGCGGCACCTCGTTTTTCTCCCGGGGCGAGATCAAGGACGCCATGGCCTACCTGCGTCTGCTGATCAACCCGGCCGACGATAACGCCTTCCTGCGCATCGTCAATGTGCCGCGCCGCGAAATCGGCCCGACGACGCTGGAGAAGCTGGCCAACTATGCCACCGATCGTAGTGCCTCGCTGTTCGCCGCCTGCCACGAGATGGGCCTGGCCGAGCAATTGCCGGCCCGGGCGGTGGAGCGTCTGACCCGCTTTACCCACTTCATCGACGGCGTGCGTCGGCGCATGGACGAGGGCGATGCCATCGCCGCCATTCGGGAGATGATGCGTGAGATGGACTACGAGGCGTGGCTGTATCAGAACGCCAGCGCCCCCACCATCGCCGAGCGGCGCATGGGCAACGTCTGGATCCTGATCGACCAGCTCGAAAAGTCGATGCAGGCAGACCCGGAGGACAATACCGAGAGCACCGAGACCGAGACCGATGACGTCCAGTCGGCGATCTCACGCCTGGTGCTGCGCGACATCCTCGAGCAGCAGGCTGAAGAAGACGACTCCGACCGGGTGCAGCTTCTGACCATGCACGCCTCCAAGGGGCTGGAGTTTCCCCACGTCTACCTGATGGGGCTGGAAGAAGAGCTTCTGCCCCACCGCAACGCCATCGAGGTGGGCACGGTAGAAGAAGAGCGACGCCTGGCCTACGTCGGCATCACCCGTGCCCGGCGCACCCTGACCATGACGCTCGCCCGCCAGCGCAAGACCTTTGGCGAGCTGATGGACTGTGCCCCGAGCCGGTTTCTGGACGAGTTGCCGCCGGAGGACCTGGACTGGGAAGGTCGCGCCGATCGCGAAGATCCGGAGCGCAAGCAGGAGCGCGGCAAGAGCGCCATCGCCGGCCTGCGCTCGCTGCTGGACTGAGCCCCAGGTGGAGCGCATCTTATCCCCAGCCCTTTGGCCGGATTGGGTGTGGATAAGCGGAAGGAGCGAAGGTCGAGTGCTTGCTTGACGTTGCAGGTAAGGTATCGAGCGAGCGGTCAGTCCTTGGCCAAACCAGACGAAAGCGGGGCGCCCTTGGGCGCCCCGCTTTCGTTTCAAATGCTTAAAGCCAGATCACGGGCCACTTACTCGACCAGGTAGTCCACGGCGGCCTTGACCTCGGCATCGGACAGGCTCGGGTTGCCGCCCTTGGGCGGCATTACATTGAGGCCGTTGATGGCGTGGTCATAGACCGTCTCGATGCCTTGGGCCAGGCGCGGCTCCCAGGCGGCGGCATCGCCGCGCTTGGGGGCTCCGGCGACGCCGGTGTCGTGGCAGGCGAAGCACACGCTGGTGTAGATGGCCTGGCCGTCGATGGCCGGGGTAGCGGTGTCTTCACCGCTATCCGCGGCAGCCGCGTCTTCGCTAGCGGTGTCTTCGCTGCTATCCGCAGCCGCCGCATCGCCAGCCGTTTCTTCACCGCCATCAGCGGCGGCCGCGTCTTCGTCAGCGGCGGCAGTGGTGTCTTCGCTGCTATCCGCAGCCGCCGTATCGCCAGCCGTTTCTTCACCGCTATCCGCGGCGGCGGCATCGCCGCCGCTATCTGCCGATGCCGTTTCTTCACCGCTATCCGCGGCGGTGTCACCGCCACCGGCAGCCGGGACATCCATCACCGGTTCGAGCAGGTAGGCGACGGCGGCGTGGACTTCCTCATCGGAAAGGTTCGGGTTGCCGCCTCGGGCTGGCATGGCATTGAAGCCGTTCAAGGCGTGGTCCAGCAGTGTCTCGAAGCCTTTGCCGGTGCGCTCGGCCCAGGCGGCTTCGTCGCCATGCTTGGGTGCCCCGGCGGCGCCGGTGTCGTGGCAGGCCATGCAGACGCTGCCGTAGATGGCTTCTCCGTCGATGCCACCGCCGCCGCCGCCCGAGGCCTCACCACCCGAAGCCGCCGCCGCCGCGGTTCCACAGTCTTCGCCCTGAAGGCAGAGCTTGCCTACCGGTTCCAGGCGCTTGGCCATGGCCTCGAGATCGGCGTCGTCCTGTGCCGTTGCCTGGCCGGTGGCCAGGCCCAGGGTGATCAGGCACCCCATGATCAGCTTGCTGGAATTCACTCGAACCACCTCTGTTTACGGTCGTGTTTATTGCTTCTTGTTGGGGTGGCAACACCCACGGAGAACGTTCCCTCGCCGTGTCGTGCGCTGTGTCGGCAGTATAGCGAGATACCCATCGCCGGGAAAATGGGTCGATTGCCGCAGCGCGCCGGACGACAGTGCCATCCGACGCCTTCCCGGGTGGACACTACAAGGCACTCAAGGTAGGATACGGCTCGCCTCGCGTCGATACGCGTAGCGTCGCGCGCCCTTAGCTCAGCTGGATAGAGCGTTGCCCTCCGGAGGCAAAGGTCATAGGTTCGAATCCTATAGGGCGCGCCAACGAATTCAAGGGCTTACGGTTATCCGTAAGCCCTTTTTCGTGCCCGCCTTGCGTCCAGTCGATATCCGCTCCTCGACACGACCCTTGCGCTATTGCACTAGCCCGCCATGGTGGTGCTCTACCATGGCAGCCCTATTCCCATCTCAAACGCCATCCCAAGGCCCTCATTTTTCGGTTTTTTTGCCGTTTCGCGTGGGCAGGTCACGTGCAAGTTTGCTGATCTGAGTCAATCGGTGCTGGGCCGCAGGGCGAGCACAGGGAGGCGCATGCGGCGATAACAGGTGACAAGCGAGGCCCGTTCATCGATAGCCACGCCATGGCGGTAGACGGACAGTTTCAGGGGGGGCCGCTCTGGCTGGCTCTGCGTCGACAATGATCGCCTCGGTTTTGGCCATGCCCCGGTCCTGCATCTCTGGGCCTGGGGTGGCGTGGCTCTGGGGTACCGTCGCACGGAATCGCCGCTCATGGTCGTCAGGTAGCTCCTGTGTCTCGAACTCCGAGAAGTTTTCACCGCACTCTATTTGTAGGGGACCGGATGTTCAATTGACGAAGAGGGGCTATGCTTTGATTGCTGCTAGAGGCCTTCTTCGTCGGTTCGTCGAAGAGCATCGAGATGGACATCGAGCTGCATAAGCAAGCGACGACAACTCCCAAAATTCGTGCTGAGATCCAGGCTGCCCCTGCCCCTGCCCCTGCCCATACCCCCGGCACGGCACTGGCGGAGCACTTTGGTGTTAGCGATATGACCAACCGCCGGTGGCGACTCCGAGACGACGTCCATGATCGTCCATACACGCGTCATAATCTCCTGGCGACCCTCAACAGAGAACAGAAAGAAATTCACATCGCCGCCAGAATGTTCCTTACTTATCGCTTCACATCGAGCGATGAACACAAGCCAACATCTCTTCGACAAAGTTCCGTGAGCACAGGGTCGTCGATCACGCAAGACCTAATATTTAGGAGCCAACGCTTGCACGCATAAGGAAGGGGCTGTCAGAGAAAATACGTTCATCTTCTGAATCGAAGTGTGGGGTGATGTAGACCTTTCCCATGAGCGCTTGCATGTCTATCTCGCCGCAGTGCCCTCTGCAGTACATCGGATATTCGGAACGCTCTAGGTTGGGGAAGATGGTCTCTTCAGGATTTCTTGTTCCTCGGGTTTGTGCGGAACTATCATACACCTGAATGAATGTGTACAATGTTTCTGGTCTGCATTGTCTATCTTCACAGTCTTTGTACGTAAGAAGAACTGACATGCTGTAAAAGATGTGGTCCTCGTAGTTAGGGATGTATGCCTTCAAAATGCCATTTTTAAATGGTGCGTCTTCGATATTCAGGAAAATTGAATCACTGTCCCATGCCTTTGTGTAATGAACGGTGTAGGACAGTTTTCCGTCGACAGCGTTTTCTGGTAGGTTGGATTCGTTTAAGTCAAACTCAAATTCAAAGTATCCCTGGCTAAGTCCAGTTTCTGCCTGCTGTGAGGTGATGCTTTTATTTTCATGTATTGAGCACCCTGACAGTAACAGAGAAATAAAAATAAGCTTGAGTGATTTCATCGTTTTCTGACTCCGAGTGGGTGCGAGGGAGTTGGATATTATGCCCATGCATCGGTTTCAGACAATGCTTGACGTCAGGCGCGCACAAATTTGGGAAGCGGCCTACAAAGGTCTAGGCGGCTTGGCCGAGTAATCTGAGTGCAACACTTAACTGAATCGATAAGGTGTTGCACCTATGCCATAGTCTGAACTCTGCATCGATGAACGCGCGATGATCCAGGCCAGCCTCGCGCGAGGCTTGAGCATCAGAGAGGTGGCGTCTCTGCTATTGATATGATGAGCGAACCGATGGCGCAGCACCATGAGGCTCCATCATCGACGCGCTGACGGTGGGCGGTCGCAATGACCAAGCGCAACACGTGACCCATCAGGTACGGTGTTGCCATGAACCACTGCTATCGCCATCTTTCTGTTGAAGACCGGGCCGCCATCATGATGATGCGAGCCACACATTCGATTCGGGCCATTGCCACTCACTTGGATCGTGCGCCGAGCACCGTGTCGCGAGCAATAGCTCGCCATACGGTCGACCGCATCAAGGGTTACGATGCCAGCCTGGCGGGCTATCGGGCTCGTCTGACGCGTCACCAGCCTCGTCGTCGCGCCAAGCTGCATCCCGGTGTAGAGCTCTTCGAGGTAGCGGCCGGTCCCAATCAGTGACGCCTTTAAATAATTTGTAATTATTCAAAGAATAATTTTTTGCAAATTGCCTTATACAACCCGTTGGTCGAGGCTCGGTTGACGCTCGCGGAATTTTTTCAGGCGAGTTCCCGCAAGCCATAACCACAACGATGCAACGGGTAACCCTATGACTTCCAAGACGCTCTCTGTATTGGCGCTCGGCGCTCTTGCCGGCCTTTCCACCTCGGCCCAGGCCCTCGATATCAAGCTTGGCCACGTGCTGGCGCCCACCCATAGCTGGAACATCGCCGCCGAAGGCTTCGCCGAGGACGTGCGCGAGGCCACCGACGGCCGGGTCAATTTCCAGGTCTTCCCCAGCGGCCAGCTCGGCAACGAGAAGACCATGGTCGAGGGCATGCAAATCGGAAGCGTGCCGGCGGGGGTGATCGGCTGCGGTTCCTTCCAGCCGCTGGATGCCAAGTTCGGCATCGTCGAGCTGCCCTACTCCTGGTCCGACCGCGAGAACGCTTACGCGGCCTATGACGGCGAGTTGGGCGCGGCGCTGGAGGACATCGCCGGGCAATACAACATGAAGATCCTGTCGTGGTGGGAAAACGGCTTTCGCCACGTGACCAACAATCGCGGGCCAATCGAGACGCCGGAGGACCTGGCCGGGCTCAAGATTCGCGTCACCCCCGACAAGATGCGCCTGGACACCTTCACCGCCCTCGGCGCGAGCCCCGCGCCGCTGTCCTTCGGCGAGCTCTACTCGGCGCTGCAACAAGGGGTGTTCGACGCCCAGGAAAACCCGCTGTCGATCATCCATTCCTCGTCCTTCTTCGAGGTTCAGGACTACGTCTCGCTGACCGGCCATGTCTGGGCACCGGCCTGCCTGACGGTGGCCAACAGCGTCTGGAACCGCCTCTCCGAGGAGGACCAGGGGGTGGTCCAGGAGCTGGCCGACAGCTGGCGGGACGAGCAGCGCGCCATGACCCAGGAAGACGACTCTCGTCTGGTCGCCGAACTCGAAGCCGAAGGCATGCAGGTCAACGAGGTCGAAACCGCACCGTTCAATGCCGCCGTTCAGGGCGTCTGGGACGAGTACGAGAGCGTCTTTGGTGCTGACCTGATGGCGCTGGTGAAGCGCTACCGCGAAGGGCAGTAAGCCTCATGTCCTCATCGTCCCATGCCCATGCCCTGATCCACAGGCTCAGCCAGCTGTGCCTGGCGCTGGCCGGCCTCGGTGCCGCCTTGCTGGCGGGGCTGGTGGCCTACTCGGTGTTCATGCGCTGGGTGATGGGGGCGCCTCCGCACTGGGCGGAGGAACTGCCCCAGCTGATCCTGGTGTGGACGGCGCTGTTGGCCGCGGTGGCCTGTACCCACAAGCGCAGTCACCTGAACGCCGGGCTGATGCCGTTGCTCGTTACCTCGGCGAAGGTCCGGCGGGTGATTACCCGGACCACCGACCTGGTACTGCTTGTCATGCTGATCATCCTGGCCAAGGCAGGCTGGGACCTGGCCTGGCTGACCATGTCCCAGACCACCACCGCGCTGCAGCTTCCCGCTGGCCTCGTGTACCTGTCGGTGCCGGTGAGCTGCATGGCCATGGCGTTGATGCAGTGTGACCACCTACTCACCGGGGAGAACCCTTCATGACCCTCGGCGCCCTGACCCTGGTGGGGGTCTTCGCCCTCGCCATTTTGATCGATATTCCGATCGCCTTCGGTCTGATCCTGGCGGTGCTGTCTTACCTGCTGATGTTCGGTGCGGCGCCGATGATGGTCTCCGCCCAGCAGTTCGTGGCGGGCATGGAGAGCTTCACCCTGCTCGCCATTCCGCTGTTCGTGATGGCCGCCCAGTTGATGAACCATGCCGGCCTGACCCAGCGCCTGGTACGCCTGTGCATGGCGCTTGTTGGCGATATTCGCGGTGGCCTGGCGGTGGTGGCGGTGCTCGCTTGCATGATGTTCGGGGCCCTGTCGGGTTCCGGTGTCGCCGATGTCATCGCCATCGGCAGCATGCTGCTGCCGGCGATGCACAGAAGCGGCTACCACCGTGGTTTCAGCAGTGCGCTGGTCGGCACGGCGAGCTCCATCGGTACGGTGATACCGCCGAGCATCGTGATGATCGTTTACGGCACCACCTCCAATACGTCGGTCGGCAAGCTGTTCATGGGCGGCGTGATTCCCGGCTTGCTGCTGACCATGGCGCTGGTCGGGGTGGCGATATTCGTGTCGCGCCGCCATGGCTGGTCTGGCGGCGCCAAGCCAGAGCCCGGCGAGCGGTGGCAGGCCTTTATCGGTGCGTTGCCGGCGCTGCTGGTGCCGGTGTTGATCATCGGCGGGATCCGCTTCGGGGTCTTCACTCCGACGGAGGCCGCGGCCTCGGCCATCGTCTATGCGCTGATCGTCGGCGCCCTGGTCTATCGCAGCCTGAGCCTCAAGGCCATCGTCGATAGCGTCATTGCCACCGCCGAAACCTCCGGGGCGATTCTGGTGATCATCGGTGCCGCCGGCATGTTCGCCTGGGGGCTGACCTACGAGCAGGTACCGCAGGCCATCGCCGCGCTGATCGGCGAGATCACCGATAGCCGCCACGGCGTGCTGTTGCTGCTGACCCTGGTGCTGCTGGTGCTGGGCTCCTTCATGGAAAGCATCGCCATCATCATCATTGTCACGCCGATCGTGATGCCGCTGCTGTCGCAGTACGGCATCGATCCTGTGCACTTCGGTGTGCTGCTGACGGTCAACCTGGCGATTGGCGCCAATACGCCGCCGCTCGGGGTCGATCTGATGGCCGCCTGTCGCATCGCCGGCATCAGCGTCATGGAGTCGCTTAGGCCGCTCGCCCTGATGCTGGGCGCGATGATCGCGGTGCTGATGCTGATCACCTTCGTGCCCGAAATCGTCCTGTTCCTGCCGAACCTGATGGAGTGATGCCTGTGCCAAACCCGAGCCTATCGACGTGTCGTAGTTGGCTGTTCGTGCCGGGGCATGACCCGGCGCGTCTCGTGCAGGCGCTGGCCTACGGTGCCGAAGCCATCGTCGTCGATCTCGAGGAGTTCACGCCGGCGCCGCATCGCGGCGCTGCCTGCGCTGACTTCCTTGCCTTCGCCAGCGACTGCCGTCGCCTGGGCAGATTGCCCGCGGCTCGCATCAACCGCCTCGCGGACGGCGGCCATGGCGAACTGGCCGAGCTGATGCCAGCGATCCCGGCGGCGATCTTCCTGCCGCGGGTCGAGTCGGCGCAGGACGTCACAGCTCTCGACCTGGCCTTGCATGTCGAGGAGGCGCGCTGCGGCGTCGAGCCGGGGGCGACCGCGCTGATTCCTACCCTGGAAACGCGCCTTGGGATCGAGCGAGCCCACGAGATCCTCGCCGCCAGTCCTCGCCTCTCGGCGGCGCTGATCGGCACCGGTGACCTGGCAGGTGACCTCGGCCTTTCAGCGAGCGCCACTGACGACGAGCGCGTGGCGGCGCTGGCCCCCTGGCGAGTGCGTTTTCTCGCTGCCTGCCGTGACACCGGATGCCTGGCCATCGACGGACCCTGGCCTCAGGCGACGAGCTTCGCGGCGGACCAGGACTGGTCCATGGCGCAGGGCTACCGTGCTCGCTGTGTGGTCGATCCCGGCCAGGTACCGCTGCTGCATCGGATGCTGGGTGACGCCAACCCCGCCACGCCGGGCGCGGCTTCACACAAGACCAACAATGACCATCGAGAGCCCTGATATGAGCCCTGACATGAGCCCTGATATGAACCCCGGCGGCAGCCAGCCCGACGCCATACCGGACGCGTCGTCATCCTGCCGCAACGGCGGCCAGATCCTGATGGATCAGCTACGTCGCCACGGCGCCCGCCGTGTCTTTCTCGTGCCCGGTGAAAGCTACCTGCCGTGCATCGATGCCCTGAACGAGCATCGTGGCGCCATCGAGCCCATCGTCTGTCGCCAGGAAAGCGGCGCCGCCTATATGGCCGAGGCTTACGGCAAGCTGACCAACGAACCCGGCATCTGCTTCGTCACCCGGGGCCCCGGGGCGACCAATGCCTCCATCGGCGTGCACACCGCCTACCAGGACTCGACGCCGATGATTCTGTTTATCGGCCAGGTCGGCAACGACTTCGTCGAGCGCGAGGCGTTCCAGGAGATCGACTACCGGCGCATGTTCGGGCCCATGGCCAAGTGGGTGGCTCAGATAGACGCCACCGACCGCATTCCCGAGTACATCGCCAGGGCGTATCGCGTGGCGACCAGTGGCCGTCCCGGCCCCGTGGTGCTGGCGCTGCCCGAAGACACCCTGTGGGGCGAGGCCGAGGTGGCCGATACGTCGCCCATGGCGCCGCTGCATGCGCATCCCGGGGCGCACCAGCTAGCGGAGCTCAAGGCTCGCCTGGCCGAGGCCGAGCGACCCTTGCTGTTGATCGGTGGCAGTGGCTGGACCGAGCAGGCCCAGGCCCAGATGGCCGCCTTCGCCGAGCGTTTCGATCTGCCGGTGGGGGTGGCCTGGCGCCGTCTGGAGTGCTTCGATCAGCGCGATCCGCACTTCGTCGGTCATGTTGGTTTCGCCATGCACGACGCCCTGCGCGAGCGCTTGACGCGCTGCGACCTGTTGATCGCGGTGGGTACTCGCATGGGTGAGCCTACCAGTGAAGGCTATTCCTGGATCCGCTCGCCCACGCCGAGCCAGGACCTGGTGCATGTCTATCCCGATCCCGAGGAATTGGGCCGGGTCTATCATGCCGAGCTCGCGATCAACGCCGACGTGGTCGGCTTTGCCGCCGCGCTCGATGGGCTTGCGCCGGACGCCGTGCCGCGCTGGAGCGAGGAGACGCGAGCCGCGCGAGCCGAGTATCTCGCCACCCTCGAGCCACAGCCGTCTCCCGGGCCGCTAAGCCTCGACCGCGTCGCGGTAACCGTCGATCGCGTGCTCGACGGTCACGGCTGCATCACCGTCGGTGCTGGCAACTATGCGCTCTATGCGCATCGCTACGTGCGCTTCTCCGGGCTCGGGAGTTCCCTGGCGCCCACCGTCGGCTCCATGGGCTACGGCCTGCCGGCGGCGATCTCGTTCAAGCTCGAGCACCCCGACCGGCCCTCGGTGTGCTTCGCCGGTGACGGTTGTTTCCAGATGAACCTGCAGGAGCTCGGCGTGGCGCTGCAGTATCGCCTCGGCATCGTCGTTATCCTGTTCAACAACGGCATGTGGGGCACCATCCGCGCCCATCAGGAAAACGACTTCCCGGGCCGCGAGATCGCGTTGACCTTCTTGAATCCCTCCTTTACCACCCTGGTCGAGTCCTACGGCGGTCAGGGAGAGGTGGTGGAACGCGATGACGACTTCGAGCCGGCGCTGCGTCGGGCGCTCGACTTCGCCGAACGCGAGACGCTGCCGGCGTTGATCGAACTGCGCTATGAAGCCGACGGCATCGCCCCGGGCAAGCGCCTGAGTGCCATTCGCGACGCGGCTCTGGTTCGCCAATCGGCCCAGCAGGGGGCGTGAACGACCAGGTCTGAGTGGTTCAAGCAGATCGACGCCGCCAGGTGGTGTGTGGCGGGCCAGGCTGCGCCGCGGGGCGTTCAGTCGTCCCACGGTGGCGGCGGGACGACCGAACCGCTGGAGGGCGCGTGCGGTGACGGCGAAGAGCGGACATCGGGCGACTGTGAAGCCTGCGGGTCGGGCGATTGTAGAGAGTGCGGGCCGGGCGCCTGTGATGATGCGCCCGGCTCCGGTTGTGCAATCCCGGTGGTCAGGCGGTCTTCCATCGGCACCTTGGCCATGGCATTGAGGAAGAAATCGATGAAGGTCGTTTCCGCCACGCTGTTGCGACCTTCGCGGTGCCACATCACGTGCAGGTCGATATCGGCGACCCCGGCGTAGGGCGGCAACGGCCATAGCTGACCGTCCGCCACGTCGCGGGCCACCAGGTGCTCGGGCATGCAACCGATGCCCCAACCCGCCATGACCATGCGCTCGATCTCCTGCAGCCGGCTGGACTGGCCGACCACCGCGCCTTGCAGACCGTGCTGGGCACGAAACACTGCCAGGGGCGAGAGCACGCCGTCGAGCTGCTCGCTGCCGAAGGACACGTAGGGCTCGCGGTGCAGTTCGTCCATCGGCAGGTTGTCGCGGCCGAACAGGCGATGGCTGCGTCCGCAATAGAGGCGATAGCGCTGGCGCGCCAGCACTTGACTGTTGAGGGGCTCGGGGCAGGTCTGCGACAGGCAGATGCCGAGCGCACTCTGGCGCTGGGACAGGGCGTGCTGGACCTCCTGGCTCGACATGTCTTCGATCGCGAAGGTGATCTGCGGGTACTGGCGATGGAAAGACGCCAGCACGCTGTCGAGAAAGGCACACTGGATACCGGTAATAAAGGCCAGCGAGACGTGGCCGGCGACCTCCGGGTCCGACTCGCCCACCGAGGCCGCCAGGCGCGCCACGTTGGCGTAAATGTCCACCGCTTCGCGATACACCAGCTGGCCCGCCTGGGTGACGCGAAAGTGATGGCTGTCGCGCTCGATCAGCTTCTGCCCGAGACGCTCTTCGAGGCGTTTCAGCGAAAGACTGACGGCGGGCTGCGACAGGTAAAGGCGCACCGCCGCGCGACTGACGCTTTCTTCCTGCACGATGACGATAAAGCTGCGTAGCAGGTTCCAGTCCAGAGTGTCGTGAATCGGCCGCATGGTCGAGTCCTTCCAGGGGGCAAGGGGCCTCTGTGCTGCGCGAGGCGTTGAGCGGGGGCTAAGGGTCTGCCTGAGTCCGCTACCGAACTCTGTCGCGAGCAGTGTCTAGCGTACGTGTTGACAAGAGCCGGCAACATCCATGGTTATTGCCTTGCCGAAGAATACCGCCGTGCCGGCGCAAGGTCACCCGCCAGGAATGGATTTGGTGAGGAGGAAGCTGAGGTCTGGGGAAGTGAGAATTCTGGTCCTTGGAGGGTTTGTAACGGCGTTTTCTATTTTTTCGTCGAGGGTTTTTTCTTAGAGTTACGACATTTTCTCCTAAGATAGCTATTCGTTGCGGTATTTTTCTGTTTTTGTTATTTTTATTTTTATAGTTTAATAGTATGTTTTTAAATGTTTTTTTGTGAGAGTGGTGCTAATTTTTTTGTAATATTGGTGGAATTTCTACGAATGCTCTCTATCTTTTTTCATTAATTTTTCCAGTCTTGTTTTGAATTTAGTCGGCGTGATTATTGTATTGTCGCTTTGTATTAATCTGGCAAATTCAAAATATTAAAATTCGAAAAACTCCATGAGACGTTTTTCGTTGACCCAGGCCCATTCGGCTGACTAGATTGAAACGGTATCGTCGATTTCGACCGCATTACTTTTCCTGGCTGCACCATCGTGATGCAAACCTCTCCCGGGGCCTGGCCGTAGTGGGCCGCGATGGCGCATGAGAGACCACAACAACCATAAATGCGAGAAAGATCATGAATCGCTCCCTGAAACGTTTCACCCGATCCGCCCTTTCCCTGTCGGTCCTGACACTCGCGACGGCACCCCTGGCCACCCAGGCCCTGGCGGCCGACCTGCGCATGCTGTCGAGCTATGACCTGACCTCGGCCTACACCCGCGAAGTCGCCCAGCGCTATATCGCCAATGTCGAAAGCGCCAGCGATGGCGACGTCACCATCGCCCTGAATGGCCCGGACGTGGTGCCGCCGTTCGAGCAGCTTCAGCCGGTTTCGGCAGGGGTGTTCGATCTGCTCTACACCCACGGCGCCTACCACACCAATACCACCGGTGTCGGTGCGGCCATGGACGCGGTGTTCGTGGATCCGGCCAAGACCCGTGAATCTGGGCTGTGGGACTTCATCGATGGTCAGTACAACGAGCTCGGCCTGAAGCTGCTGGCGATTCCTCCGCTAGGCTCCAGCGGTTTCCAGTATGTGCTCAAGGAGCCCATCGAAGGCACGCCAGGGCTCGACGGCATGCGTCTGCGCGGTAGCCCGACTTACACCAACGTGACCCAAGGGCTCGGTGGCACCCCGGTGTTGATGTCCAGCGGTGACGTTTACTCGTCTCTCGATCGTAACGTCATCGACGGGGCGGCCTGGGGCCTCAATGGCGTTCAGGACCTGGGTTGGCACGAGGTCGCCAGCTACTTCACCAAGCCGACCTTCGGCCAGACCTACACCTACCTGTTGATGAACTTGAACAAGTTCGAAGGCCTCAGCGAGGACGAGCAGCAGGTGCTGCTGGAGCAGGGCCAGGCGCTGGAGAGCGAAATCAGCGGCGTGCTCGATGAGCTGGCGGTCGAGGAGTGGGCTTCCCTCAAGGAGCTCGGCATGCAGGAAACCGAGTTCGCCCCGGAAGACGCCGAGCGCCTCGACGCCCTGGTGACCGAAGGCATCTGGCAGCTGGGCCTGGACAAGTCGCCCGAGGCCGTCGGCGAGATGCGCGAGATCGCCGAAGCCAACGACATGACCCCCTGACACCGAGCGGATCTCTCCCATGCTGGCTACCTTGGCTCGATGCCATGACCGCCTCACCCGATTCGGCTTCTACCTCGGCGGTGCCACCCTGTGTGGCATCGTCGTGTGTTTCTGGATCGAGGTCGTGGCGCGCTATTTCTTCAACGCCCCGACCCTATGGTCGAGCTCCATCGTCGCCTATTGCCTGTGCCTGTCGGCGAGCTTGGCGATGCCGGAGCTGGCTCGCACCCGGGGCCATATCGCCATCAGCGTGCTCCAGGACAGCTTGCCCAGCGCGCGGCGCCAGGGCTTCGAGCGCTTTACCTCATTGCTGGCCGCGGCGGTGTGCCTGCTGGCGGCCTGGATGCTAATCAGCGAGAGCCTGCGTCAGTTGGCCAGTGGCACCACCACCGCCATGGGGCTCGATATCCCGAAGGTCTGGGTGTCGAGCTTCATCGGCTATGGCTTTACCAATACCGCGCTGCACTTTCTGCGTCGCGCGCTGTGGCCCGCTACCGTCGAGTGGCCAGACGATGGCCCCGGTGACGGCAACACGGGCAACAACGGCCATAACAGCAATCACAACAACAAACAGGAGGCCTGAGCGATGGAGTGGTACATGACTCTGGGCATCGCCGTTGCCCTCCTGATGGGCCTGTTCGCCCTCGGCGTGCCGGTGTTCGTCGCCTTTCTCGCGATCAACGTGGCCGGCACTTTCTGGCTGATGGGCAGCGCCGGCTTCGGGCTCTTCGCCAACAGCGTCTATGACACCGTCACTTCGGAAACCCTGACCACCATCGCGCTCTTCGTGCTGATGGGCGAGCTGCTGTTTCGCTCCGGCTCTATCGACGTCATCTTCGATGCCCTCGACACCCTGATGGGACGCATCAAGGGGCGCCTGTACTTCTTCGTGGTGGCCCTGTCTACGCTGTTTGGCGCGCTGTCCGGATCGGCGTTGGCGGTTACCGCCATGCTCAGCCGCTCGGCGTTGCCGACCATGCAGGAGCGAGGCTACGACGATCGCCTGTCGATCGGGCTCATTCTCGGGGGCGCGGGGCTGGCGCCGATCATCCCTCCGAGCCTTCTGGTGATCATCATCGGCTCGATGGTCGATGTCTCCATCGCTCGGCTGCTGATCGCTGGCATCGTGCCGGGTATGCTGCTGGCCGGGCTGTTCGTGGCCTACGTGGTTGTGCGCATCTCGCTGGACCCTTCTCGGGCACCGGCGGTGGACGACTCGGGCGGCGGCAGCTGGCGCGAGCGGGGCCGCGCGCTTGGCAACATGGCGCCGTTCTCGATCATCATCTTCTCGGTGCTGGGGCTGATGATGCTGGGCGTGGCGACGCCGTCTGAATCGGCGGCGACCGGCGTGCTGGGGGCCATCCTGGTGGCCTGCTACTACCGTAAGTTCAGCCTCAAGATGGCCGGCCAGGCGCTGCTGTCTTCGCTGTCCATCAGCGCCATGATCATCACCATCCTGGCCTGCTCGAAGCTGTTCAGTCAGCTGTTGTCGTTTACCGGCGCGACCTCGGGCCTGGTGGCGGCGGCCACCGCCATGAACCTGGATGCGGGCTGGATGCTGCTGCTGTTGATGCTGATTCCGCTGATCGCCTGCATGTTCATCGACCAGATCGCCTTCATGATGGTGGTCATTCCGATCTACGCCCCGCTGGTGAAGGCCTACGGCTTCGACCCGGTGTGGTTCTGGACGTTGTTTCTGATCAACCTGGCCGTGGGCAGCCTGACGCCGCCCTTTGGCTACAACCTGTTCGCGGTGAAGGGCGGTGCACCCTCGGTGTCGATGCCGACCATCTACGCCGCGGCCTGGCCCATCGTGCTGTGCTTTCTGTTCGGCATGATGGTGCTCTACTGGGTGCCGGCGCTGATCACCTATCTGCCCAGCCTGATCTAGACGGTGTGATTCGTGCCGCCTGATTCAGGCGACGTGAATCACGCCTCCTGCTTCGAGCCGATGGCCCAACGTAAAGAGCCCAACGTGGAGAGTCCCATGTACACCATCGCTGAAATGCCCGAGCCGCTCGACGCCGAGCGCCACAAGCGCCTGCTCGAGTGCGAGACCGCCACCATTGGCCACTTTCGCAGCAGCGGCTTCGTCGACCCCGAGATTCGCTGTCAGCTCGATGAGGTGCGCATCGCCGGCGTTGCCGTCACGCTGTCTCTCCCGCCGGGCGATGGCACCCTGCTGAACCACGCCATGCGGCTGCTGCGAGCCGGCGATGTGCTGGTCATCGATCGCCAGGGCGATCGGCGCCATGCCTGTTGGGGGGGCGTGCTCACCGACGTCGGCAAACGCATCGGCCTGGGGGGCGTCATCATCGATGGCACCGCCACCGATCGCGCCACCCTGCGCGAGTACGCCTTTCCGGTATGGAGCCGAGGGGTCTCGGCGATGACCACCAAGCTCGCCAATCAGGGTGGCACGATGAATGTGCCGATCAGCGTCGGCGGTGTGGTGGTGCGTCCGGGGGACGTGGTCGTGGCCGACGAGAACGGCGTCGTGGTGCTGCCCCCCGACGACGTCGATGCCGTCATCGATCACACCCTGGCGCTTCAAGAGCAGGAAGAACGCATTCTCGAGCGCCTGGCGGCGGGAGAGTGCCTGCCCGATATCAGCGGCGCGACCAGGCTGGTCGCGGCAGCACTGGCTGACACCCCGTAGGCGCAAGGCACCCACGCCACCGGGCTCGACGAAGACGAAAGCCCCACCCCAAGGGGGCAAGCTCAGGGGCAAAGCCCAAGGGGAAAACTCCAAAAAGGGGGGAAAGAGAGCACGGCACGGGAGTCACGACCTGGCGGTCGTGGCCCCGAACGAGCGCCGAGCAAGGCATGAGCGGCCTCTCTCGGCGTGGTCAGGGGCGGGGGATATGACCGTGGCTTAGGCCCGCTGCCGATGCACCCTGCGTCGGTCAGTGGCGAATCAGGAAGTCGAAGGCACCGAGGGCCGCGGTGGCGCCTTCGCCGGCGGCGATGACGATCTGCTTGTACGGCACCGTGGTCACGTCGCCGGCGGCGAAGATGCCGGGCACCGAGGTCATGGCATGGGCATCGGTGACGATCTCGCCGCGCCCGGACAGCTCGATCGGTGAGGCCTCGAGCCATTCGGTGTTGGGGACCAGGCCGATCTGCACGAATACGCCCTCGAGGTCGACGGTCTTGATCTCGCCGCTCGCGCGCGCTTCATAGGTCAGGCCGTTGACCCTCGTGCCATCGCCGTTGATCTCGGTAGTGCGAGCGCCGGTGATGATGTCCACGTTGGGCAGACTCTGGAGCTTTCTCTGCAGCACAGCATCGGCGCGCAGTTCGTCCATGAACTCGACCAGGGTCACATGGGCGACCAGGCCGGCCAGGTCGATCGCCGCTTCGACGCCGGAGTTGCCGCCGCCGACGACCGCCACACGCTTGCCCTTGTACAGCGGGCCATCGCAGTGCGGGCAGTAGGCCACACCGCGATTGCGGTATTTTTCTTCGCCGGGCACGTTCATCGAACGCCAGCGGGCGCCGGTGGCCAGCACCAGGGTCTTGGCCTTGAGGCGGGCGCCGGAGGCGAAGCGTACCTCGTGCTCCCCGCCGGTGACGGGCGCCGGGATGAGCTCTACGGCGCGCTGCAGGTTCATGATGTCGACGTCGTACTGCTTGACGTGTTCTTCCAGGGCGGTGGCGAGCCGAGGCCCTTCGGTTTGCTGGACCGAAACGAAGTTCTCGATGGCCATGGTATCGAGAACCTGGCCGCCGAAGCGCTCGGCGGCGATGCCGGTACGAATGCCCTTGCGCGCCGCATAGATGGATGCCGCGGCGCCAGCGGGACCACCACCGATGGTCAGGACATCGAAGGATGCCTTGGCGGAGAGCCTGTCGGCGTCACGGGCCGCGGCGCCGGTGTCGACCTTGGCCAGGATCTGTTCGAGGCTCATGCGGCCCTGATCGAAGGGCTCGGCGTTTACGTAGACGCTGGGCACCGACATCACTTCCCGGCGTTCGACCTCGTCCTGAAACAGTGCGCCATCGATGGCGGTGTGGGTGATCTTCGGGTTGAGGATGGCCATCAGGTTCAGCGCCTGGACCACGTCCGGGCAGTTCTGGCACGACAGCGAATAGTAGGTCTCGAAGTGCATCTCGGCGTCCAGCGCCTGGATCTGTTCGATGATCTCGCGGTCGGCCTTGGGCGGATGGCCTCCGACCTGGAGCAGGGCCAGCACCAGTGAGGTGAACTCGTGGCCCATGGGAATGCCGGCGAAGACAACGCCGGTGGGGGTGCCGTCCTTGTGCAGCGCGAAGGAGGGCACGCGCGAATCTGCGCTGGCCTGCTCGGCGCTAGACAGATGGATCATGTCGCTCAGCGCGGCAATATCGCTGAGTAGTCCGTGGAGTTCCCTGGACTTGTCGCCGTCATCCAGGTTGGCGACCAACTCGAAGGGTTGCGTGACCTTTTCCAGGTAGGTTTTCAGCTGATTTTTCAGAGCGTCGTCCAGCATGACAGCGGCACTTCCTCGTGTTGGTTGGCAAAGATGGCGTGGCGATAGCGCTGCGCTTTGGGTCAATTTGACCGCGCACTGATCAAGTAAGGCGCCGGATAGGTGAGGCGGCGGTGGCCGAGATATCGAACAAAGGGGTGCCGTCGAGACCAGGGCCGGGTCTCGGATATCTCTCGTCATCGGGGAGAAAGACCACCGAGTCGAAGGCGTCGCGATGGCGACTCATGCGACGGGCAGTGGGTCGTGTTGCGCCGCTCGATTCGGTGGTCAATGCAGGGCGCCGCCAGGCGGCACCCTTGGCCTTCAAAGAGCCTATTAAAACGCTTCTTGGCACGGCCTGAGATGGCAGGCCAAGAGCCGGTAGCCTTAGATCTTGCCGACCAGGTCGAGGGAGGGCGCGAGGGTCTCTTCGCCTTCTTTCCATTTCGCCGGGCACACCTCGTTGGGGTGGGCGGCGACATACTGAGCGGCCTTAACCTTGCGCAGCAGCTCTTCGGCGTTGCGGCCGATGTTGCCGGCGTTGATCTCGACGATCTGGACCTTGCCTTCGGGGTCGATGACGAAGGTGCCGCGCTCGGCGAGACCGTCTTGCTCGATCAGTACCTCGAAGTTGCGCGAAATGGTCAGCGTCGGGTCGGCCAGCATCGGGAACTGGAGCTTGCCGATGGTTTCGGAGCTATCGTGCCAGGCCTTGTGGGTGAAGTGGGTGTCGGTGGAGACGCTGTAGATCTCGACGCCGAGTCGCTTGAATTCTTCGTAGTTGTCGGCCAGATCACCCAGTTCGGTCGGGCAGACGAAAGTGAAGTCCGCCGGGTAGAAGAAGAAGATGCTCCACTTGCCTTTCAGGCTTTCTTCGGTCACGTCGATGAATTCGCCGTTGTGGAAGGCGGTAGCGCTGAACGGCTTGACGACGGTATTGATCAGGGACATCGGTGTTCTCCTGTTGCCTGTGTAAGGAATGTGTCGAAGACGGCACACAGAGTAACGAGACGCACGCGATAGGATAAATTGAATGCCGCGATGGTGCTGATACCAAGGGGCTATCGCGAGGCCCATGGCTAGCTCTATGACTAGCTCCATGGCTCGCTCAATGACGTAGGCCATGTGACAACGCCTTGCGATATTCGCCCTGACGAAGAACGGTAGGATAGCCGCGAGATAGCAGTGATATAGCGCAGGCAGAAAACGCGGCAGAAAACGAGGCAGAAAGCGCGGGTAGATAGTGCCCCTCATCGCCACCGCCTTCTCATGGCCGTGCTCTTCCATCAGCCACACCGGTCGCGGTGATTACTGTCGCTGCATCGAACTTCCACCCCAGACCTCTGGCGAGCAGCGCCGACACCGAAGCGGCAGCATGGGAGTAGGTCGGTTGGCTCAGCGCGCGATGTCGATAGATCGCAGACCGCGTCGGTTCCCGTGAGGCAGAACCCGCGTCGGTACTGGCGTAGAAGAGGAGGGATCCATGAGCGATCCCCATCGGCCCATGGCGGCGGGCATGGCCGCCTGGCAACAAGCGCCCTGTCGTTTCGTTGACCTGGTCAGGTACGTGATGCAGGCCGACCGCGTCATCCTCGGTGATGACGCCGGCTGCTGGGCGAGCCCTCGCCCGGTTACCCTGGACGATCGTCGGCGGTTGCGTCTGGCCGCGGTCCAGGGGGCCGATCCCCCTGGCGTTGCCGCTCTCCCGAAGCCCTGTATCTTGCGCCTGGGACAGGATGGCATGCCGCGCTGGCAGCTGATGATGTTTCCGGCGCGCGACAATGCCCCATTAAGCCTGGCCGGGCTCGAGACCCTGGGAGGCTGGATCCACGATCACTACCTGCCGGCTGCCGCCGAATCCGATATCACGCCCCTACGCATCCTCTTTATCGGTGATGATTCCAAGGTACGCCGCAATGTCCAGAAGGCCCTGCTGGGCCAGCGTCGGCTGCGCTTGGATATCGTCGCCGATGCTTGCCTTGCCGACTGGCTGTTGCGGCTGATGCCGCCGGATCTGGTGCTGGTGGACCCGCGCCTGCCACTACTCTCCGCCCTCGAGCAGCGTCTGTGTGGCGGCTGGCGAAGCTGTGTCCCGGTGGTGGCCGTCGCGGCTCGCGGGCGCCGGGTGTCGCGTATGGCCCCGGTATTCGATGCCTGGCTTGAAGCCCCCTTCGTCCTCGAGAACATCGTCGATCTGCTCGATGAGGTGCTGCCGTTTCATACGACGGGGCCGGCACCGGATGCGGAGGCGGCCGACGATGCTAGCTAGCGCGTGCCTAGCTCGCTCGGACCTAACACCGATGGTGCCGAAGGCGGGGCCTGGTCGCCCCGCTCTTGGAGCCGGGTGTGGGGGCCGGCGCCCGGCCATCAGTCCTCGATCAGCGCGCTCCGCAACCGACTCACCGCTTGGCTATGCAGCTGGCACACCCGCGATTCGCTGACACCGAGCACCGCGCCGATCTCCTTGAGGTTGAGCTCTTCCTGGTAATAGAGCGCCATCAGCAGCTTTTCGCGCTCGGGCAGCTCGGTGATGGCGGCGACCAGCGCTTCGCGCTTCTCGCCCTCGATCAGCTCCGACAGCGGTGTCGCGCTGACCTTGCCGACGAAACGATGCTCGCTGCCTTCGGCGAGCAGCTCTTCGAAGGGCATCAGTTGGCCGTTGTTGATGTCGCCGAGTAACAGGCGGTAGGTCGCCAGGTCGATGTCCAGCTCCGCGGCGATCTCGTGCTCTTCCGGGGCGCGGCCGAGGCGCTGCTGAAGGTTTCGGGTCGCTTCGTCCAGCGCTCTGGCCTGACGCCGCACGCTGCGCGGCAGCCAGTCTCGGCTTCTTAGTTCATCGAGCATGGCGCCGCGAACGCGCTGGCTGGCGAAGGTCGAGAACTGCGCCCCCTGGCTCGCGTCATACCGCCCGAGGGCCTCGAGCAGGCCGACGATACCGGCCTGGATCAGGTCATCAAGATCGACGCCTGCGGGCAGCCTGACCTGCAGGGCCAGGGCCTGACGGCGGACCATGGGCAGGTAGGCGTCGAGCTGGGCCTGCTGATGGATCTTGCCTTGTGCTGTGTACATGGGCCTTGCCTCAATGGCACCGATGCGAGCGCATTATCGGTGATTGACGATCACTTGCATGCCTTCCACCACGATCGGGCGTTGGCCCTCTGCCAGGCGGAAGGAAAACGTCAGGGGGCCGCTCGCGGGTACCCCCGCGAGAGCCTCGGTCACGCCACGTGGCCCGGTCAGTCCTACGCAGCGCTGGGCGTGACACAGCCTCGCCACCAGGCGAGCGCCGGGCGGGGTGCGGTAGCGCCATACCACGCGGTTGACCGTGCCGTGTATCGGGTTCGCCGAGGTTAGCGGTTGCGAGGCGCGGTCCATCTCGCTGGAGGCCACCGTGAGTCGCGGTGCCGCGCCGACCCAGGCTCCGCCATCGGCCGCAAGCGGTGCGGCGCCAAGGCCCAGGGCGGCGATCACCACCAGCGTCAAGGTCAGGCTCCGGGTCAGCCGCACCGCCTGGCACCGCCGTGCTGGACACGGACAGGGGGTCATCCTTGACCTCCTACCTGGGTCGTGACGCGCAGGGTCCGGTCGTCGGGGATCTCGGCCTGGGACATCACCACGAGATGGCGCAGGCGGCGCCGCAAGAAACGCGACAGCACCGTGCGCAGGCCATGGCTGACCACTAGCACCGAGGGCTCTCCGGTGGCTTCGTGACGGGCCAGCGCGGTCTCGGTCTGGGTCATCAGGGTCTGGGCCAGTCCTGGCTCCAGCGCGCCGCTGCCGTTCATCGCCTGGCCCAGCACCTGTTCTAACTGGGGCGCCAGGCCGATCACGTTGAGCGTCTCGTGGCCGGCGAACCACTGCTGGGTGATGGCTCGACCCAGGGCTACCCGCACGAGGGCGGTCAGCTCCACCGGGTCCTGCTGGGTCGGGGCATATTCGGCCAGGGTATCGAGGATGGTGCGCAGGTCTCGAATCGACACATCTTCATCGAGCAACTGCTGCAGCACCCGGGTGAAGGCGGTCAACGACAGGGCCTTGGGCACCACTTCCTCGACCAGCGACTTCTGGTCGTCGCCGAGCTTGTCGAGTAGCTTCTGAACCTCCTGGCGGCCCAGCATTTCCGCCGAGTGTTGATGCAGCAGGTGATTCAAGTGGGTCGCGACCACGGTACCGGCATCGACCACGGTGTAGCCGTAGACCTGGGCGCGCTCGCGCTGGGAGGCGTCGATCCACACCGCCGGCAGGCCGAAGGCCGGGTCCTGGGTCGGAGTACCGTCCAGCTCGCCGGAGACCTGGCCCGGGTCGATGGCGAGCCAGTGCCCCGGGAACGCCTCGGCGCGGCCAATCTCGGCGCCCTTGAGGGTAATCCGATAGACGCCGGCGGGCAGCTCCAGGTTGTCGCGGATATGCACTACCGGCGGCAGAAAGCCGACCTCTTGGGCGAACTTCTTGCGCACGCTCTTGATGCGCCCGAGCAACTCGCCCTGCTGGCGGGCATCGACCAGGGAAATCAGCCGGTGGCCGACCTCCAGGCCCAGGGTATCGACCAGTTGAACATCGTCCCAGCTGGCTTCCGGGGCCTCCGGCGCCGGCGGCGTCTCGATGGTCTGCTCCTCGGCGATCTGGCGCCGCGCTTCGTGGCGCGTCAGCCACCAGGCGAGGCCGCCGAGCAGGCCGGTGAAGAGCAGGAACACCAGGTTCGGCATGCCCGGGACCAGGCCCAGCAGGCCCATCACCCCGGCGGCCAGGATCAGTACTCGGGGATTGACGAACAACTGGCTGATCATCTGCTGGCCGACGTCCTGGTCGGTGTTGACCCGGGACACGGTCACGCCGGCGGCGGTGGAAATCACCAGCGCGGGAATCTGAGCCACCAGGCCATCGCCGATGGTCAGCAGGATGTAGGTGCGCGCGGCGTCGCTGAAGGCCATGTCGTACTGCAGCAGGCCGATCATCAGGCCACCGAGCACGTTGACCACCATGATCACGAGGCCCGCCATGGCGTCACCGCGCACGAATTTGCTGGCGCCGTCCATGGAACCGTAGAAGTCGGCTTCCTGGGCCACTTCGGCACGCCGCTGGCGGGCATCCTGCTCGCCGATCAGGCCGGCGTTAAGGTCGGCGTCGATGGCCATCTGCTTGCCCGGCATGGCATCCAGCATGAAGCGCGCGCCGACTTCGGCGATGCGCCCGGCGCCCTTGGTGATGACCATGAAGTTGATGATCACCAGGATCAGGAACACCACCAGGCCGACGGCGAAGTTGCCCCCGACCAGAAACTGGCCGAAGGCCTCGATGACCTTGCCGGCGGCATCGCCGCCTTCGTGGCCGTTCATCAACACCACCCGGGTCGAGGCGACGTTGAGCGATAGCCTCAGCAGGGTGGTGAACAGCAGGACCGCGGGGAAGGCGGCGAAGTCCAGCGGCTTCTGGGTGAACATGCTGACCAGCAGCACCATCACCGACAGGGCAATGTTGAAGGTGAAGAACAAATCCAGCGCGAAGGGCGGCAACGGCAGGATCATCATCGACAGGATCATGATGATCAGAAGCGGCCCGGCGAGCAGCTTCATCGGCACGTCGGCCATCCAGTCGCGCTTGGTCAAATAGTGGCTGATGCCCTTCATCGAATGGCCTCATAGCGGGGCCTGGCGGTGGCTCTGGTCATCTCAGGTCCTCAGTGGAATCGGGGGCTTCAGCGTTGCCGGGGCCATCGGCGGGATCCGCGGCAACGGCCAGGGACGCCGGTACCTCGATATGACCCGGCGTCGGCGGACGCTCACCGCCGTGTTCAGTGGCGCGCTTGAGGCCGAAGGCCCAGGCCAGGACCTCGGCCACGGCGCTGTACAGGTCCGCGGGGATCTCGTGCTCCAGGTCGACGTGGTGATAGAGGGTCCGGGCCAGGGGCGGGGCCTCGAGAAGGGGCACGCTGGCGTCGCTGGCGACCTCGCGAATACGCGCGGCCACGGCGTCGGCGCCCTTGGCAACGACCCTGGGGGCGCCTTGGCCATCTTCGCGATAAGACAGCGCCACCGCGTAGTGGGTGGGGTTGGTGATGACCACGTCGGCCTCGGGCACCTGGCTCATCATGCGCCCCCGTGCCATGGCCTGCTGTTGCTGGCGGATCCGGCCCTTGACCTGGGGATCGCCTTCGGATTCCTTGTGCTCCTGCTTGATCTCTTCCTTGCTCATGCGCAGTTTCTTGGCGTGGCTCCACACCTGGTAGGGCACGTCGATCAGGATCACCACGATCAGGGTCATCACCATCAGGCCACTGGCCTCGGCGGTCATGCGCATGGCCGAGGCCAGCGCCGCGGCCAGCGGCAGCTCCATCAGGCCCATGGCTTCCCCCCGGTGCAGGTACAAGTAGCCAAGGCCGACGCCGCCGACCAGGACCGACTTGGCGATGGCCTTGGCCAGCTCCGCCAGGGCCTGGGACGAGAACATGCGCTTCAGGCCCTTGGCCGGATTGAGCTTGGACAGCTGTGGCTTGAGTGACTTGGCCGAGATCAGCCAACCGCCGAGCAGGGCCGGCGACACCAGGGCGATCAGCGTCAGCAGTACGAACAGAGGGATCATGCTGACCAGGGTGCGGCTGCCCAGTGACAGCGCCTGGGCCAGCATCGGCATGGTCTCCATGGCCTCGCGGCGCTCGAACAGGAAGGCCTGCTCCATGACCCCGCCGAGCTGGTCGTAGAGCATGGCGCCCATCGACCACAGACCGACCACGCCACCGAGCAGCAGCGTGAAGGTGGCAAGCTCACGCGAACGCGCCACCTGGCCCTCCTCACGCGCCTTCTCCAGGCGTCGTGGCGTGGCCTCTTCGGTCTTTTCCTGATCGCTGGTGGTATCGGCCATGGTGATGCATCGGGCACAAGTGGGGATGACGCCCATTGTGCACCGGGGCCGCCAGGGCAAAGGCTCGAATAGGTCGAGATGTTGGGGGTTAACCGCGGGCTAGACGCCAGACGCCCTCGATCCTTGGCCGATCGCCCGGTGGGCTTGTGCCCATGAACGAACCCCCCATCGCCACGGGGCGATGGGGGGCGGTTGCTTTGCGCGTCGAGCGTCCCGTGCCGGCTAGAACCCTAATTCATCCAACAGGTCGTCGACCTGATCCTGGCTTGCCACCACGTCGTCGCCGTCGGGCTTGATCTGGGGGCCGTTGAGCAGGGTGTCTTCGCGATCGTGGGTGCGTTTTCTCAGGTTCTCGCGGGCTTCGCCCGGCGGGACGCTGTCGATCAGGACCTGGACGAGCTGGTGCTCGATCTCGTGGATCACGTCCATCATCTTCTTGATCACCTGGCCGGTCAGGTCCTGGAAGTCCTGGGCCATCATGATCTCGAGCAGTTCCTTCTGGGTCGCCTGGGTGCTCTCGGGCACCATCGCCAGGTAGGCCCGGGTGTCCACCACCAGGGCCTTGGCGTCGTCCAGTTGCTCCGGCTCGGCGAACCAGTCGCCCCAGCGCTTGTCGAGGGATTCGGCGTGCTCGCACAGGTTGTCCTGCAGGGGCTGGGCGCGGTCGATGGCGTTGAGCGAGCGCTCGGCCGCCTGCTCGGTCATGGCGGCCACGTAGCTCAGCCGGTCGCGGGCGTCGGGAATGGCCTCGGCGGCGCGCTCGATTTCCTTGTCCAGGCCGAGCTCGCGCATGCTCTCGCGCAGCATGCGGGTCAGGTGGCCGATGCGTTGCACCAGGTCTTCGCCGTGGGGAGCGGTGTCAGGGGTTGCCGCGTATTGTTCGTTCATGGGTGTCTCCTCGTGGCGCTGGCGGCGTCACATACCGAGCTTTTCGAAGATCTTGTTGAGTTTTTCTTCGAGGGTAGCCGCGGTGAACGGCTTGACGACATAGCCGTTGGCGCCTGCCTGGGCCGCCGCGATGATGTTTTCCTTCTTGGCCTCGGCGGTGACCATCAACACCGGCAACGCCTTCAGGCCGTCATCGGCGCGGATGGCCTTGAGCATGTCCAGACCGTCGAGGTTGGGCATGTTCCAGTCCGAGACCACGAAGTCGAAGCCGCCCTCGCGTAGACGAGCGAGGCCTTCCTGGCCGTCTTCAGCCTCTTCCACATTGGTGAAGCCCAGTTCCTTGAGCAGGCTGCGGACGATGCGGCGCATGGTGGGAAAGTCGTCCACGACCAGGATGCGCATGTTCTTGTCGGCCATCGGGGGAGATCCTCTGAGGTCGGTTTGGGGAGGTAAAGCGGAAGGCCTTAAAAGGCCTCCCAATCGTCGTCGGCCTCGGCCAGGGCCGGCTGCTGGCGCACCATTGGGCGGCCCGGCGAGGATGTGTGGGAGGCATGGGGGGCGCGACTGTCGCCGCCATCGGCGGAGCTGGCGCGCGGGGTGGCCGCCTCGACCGGCGTCGCCGTGGCGTCGCCGATCACGGCCGGGAGGCGGAATACCGCCACCGCGGCATCGAGGCTGACGGCCTGCTCGGTCAGGGCCTGGGCGGACAGGGTGACGCGCTGCACCAGGGCGGCGTTCTGCTGCGTTGCCTGGTCCATCTGGGTGACGGCCTGGCCGATCTGGACGATGCCGTCACTCTGCTCACGGGACGCCACCGCGATCTCGTCGACGATATCGCTGACCCGACGCGCGGCGGTGACGACCTCATTGAGCGTCGTTCCGGCGTCGCGCACCAGGCGGCCGCCGTCGTCGACCTGGCCGACCGATGTCTCGATCAGGGCCTTGATCTGGCCGGCGGCATGCGCCGAGCGGCTGGCGAGGTTTCTGACCTCGCCGGCGACCACGGCGAAGCCTCGCCCTTGTTCTCCGGCCCGGGCCGCCTCGACGGAGGCGTTCAGGGCCAGGATGTTGGTCTGAAAGGCGATGGCGTCGATCATGCCCGTGATCTCGGCGATCTGGCGCGAGCTCGCGCTGATGCGGCCCATGGTCTCGGCGACCTCGGTGACCACCTCGCCGCCGCGTTCGGCGGTGCGCGAGGCTTCCATTGCCAGGTGGCGGGCCTGGCCCGCGTTGTCGGCATTCTGGGCCACGGTGGTGGTGATCTGCTCCATGCTCGCGGCGGTCTGCTCGAGGGAGGCGGCCTGTTGCTCGGTGCGCCCGGCGAGTTCCGTGTTGCCATCGGCGATGTCGTGGCTCGCCGCGACGATCCGGTCGCCTCCCTGGCGGACCTGGGTCACGGTGCCGGAGAGCCCCGCCTGCATGTCGCGCATGGCGCTGAACAGTTGGCTGATCTCGTTGCGCCCCTGGACCTCGATGGAGTCGGACAGGTCGCATCGGGCGATGTTTTCCAGGGTCGCCACCGCCCGCGATAGCGGCGCGATGACCAGCCGGCGCAGGCCGACGTAGATAAAACCGAGGATGGCCAGGATCGCCAGTACCGCCCCGAGCTCGAGCTTGGCAAACAGCGACAGACGTGACTGGAAGTTGCTGACGATGGTGTCACCGTGTTTCTCGGCGTAGGAGACGAAGTCGCTGAGCAGGGTGTCCAGTTGAGTGGACTCGTCGGCCGTATCGGCTAGGTTCTGGCGATAGGCGCGAAGATCTCGTTGTCGAAGCGCCTCAAGCTGATCGGCGGCGCTGGCGAGTATCGTCGGGAAGCCCTCTGCGATGCGTTGACTAAGGGTGTCGTCTTGGCCCGCTCTGGGAATAACGGTGAAGCGCTGAAAATGCATGTCGACTTGTTCCAGCAGCGCTTGAGCGTGATCCAGTCGGGTATCCAGATCGCCGGTCTGTTCGTTGAGCGTGTCGGCCACGGTCTCCAGTTCCAACTGGGCGCCATTGAGCAGCGAGTCGGCACGATTGATCTCGTTGAGCTGTTCGATGCTGACGCGGTTGAGCTGCCGAAGAGCTCGCTCGGCGGAGCGTGATGCGACGACGCTCAGGCCGACCAAGGCGGCGGTGCACAGCACGAAACACACCAGCACACTCACCAACACGCTATGAAGACTGATTTGTCGAAGTCGTAGCATCACGCAAGAGTCCTTTTCATGGGGCGCTTCCTTCGTCCCGAAGGGAGCGTTAGACCCGCTGGGCGCGGCCGGATGCCGCGACCAGCGAGAGCAGCCTGGGTGCCACCTCGTCCAAGGCCACCACCTCGCCGGCGCCGCCGAGTGCGATGGCCTCACGGGGCATGCCGAAGACCACGCAGCTGGCCTCGTCCTGGGCCAGGGTCGCGGCGCCGGCCTGGCGCATCTCGACCAGACCCGCCGCGCCGTCCTTGCCCATGCCGGTCAGCAGCACGCCGACGGCGTTGCGTCCGGCATGGCGAGCCGCCGAGGCGAACAGCACATCCACCGAGGGGCGATGGCGATTCACCGGCGCTCCATCGTGGAGCCGGGCCACGTAGTTGGCGCCGCAGCGGGCTAGCTCGAGGTGCTGGTCCCCTGGCGCGATGTAGGCGTGGCCGGGCAGGATGCGCTCGCCGTCCTCGGCCTCCTTGACCGATATCTGACACAGTCGGTCGAGGCGCTCGGCGAAGGAGCGCGTGAAGCCGCCCGGCATGTGCTGGGTGATCAGGATCGCGGGGCTATTGGCCGGCAGCGGCTCGAGGACCTGGCGAATGGCCTCGGTGCCGCCGGTGGAGGCGCCGATGATGACGAGCTTTTCGCTGGACATCAGCGGCGCGCTCAGACGCGTCGGTGCGGTGTCGCGTGGACGTGCCTGACGCGGCCGCGAGCGAGCCGCGGCGCGCAACTTGTTGGCGATATCATCGGCGTATTCGAGCATGCCGCCGCGGATGCCGAGGGCCGGCTTGGCGACGAAGTCCACCGCACCGAGCTCCAGCGCCCTGAGGGTGACCTCGGAGCCGGCCTGGGTCAGCGACGACACCATCAGTACCGGCATCGGGCGCAGGCGCATCAGGCGCTCGAGAAAGTCGAGGCCATCCATGCGCGGCATCTCGACGTCCAGGGTCAGTACATCGGGGTTGTGCTGCTTGATCAGGTCCCGAGCCACCAGCGGATCCGGCGCGACAGCGACCACTTCCATGTCCGGCTGGGACTGGATGATTTCCTTCAATAGGTTGCGAATCAGTGCCGAGTCATCGACACACAGCACCTTGATCTTGGGCTCGCTCAAGCGGCTCTCCTTGGCGGCGGGGACGGCCTGGCGAACCAGGCGCTCGTAGTAACGCTATCGGCCGACGCGCCGAGTTCTTTAGTCACGAGCGGGATGGCACCGGCTCAAGCGCCCGGGTGTGCATAACTGTGCGAGGCGCGTCGATAGACGGTCTGGCCGCGTAGCTGAAAGGCCTCGCACAGCGAGGAGAAGTTCTCCGAATGGCCGGCGAACAGCAGGCCGTCGGGCTTGAGCAGTGGCGCGAAGCGCTCGAGGATGCGCTTCTGGGTGGGGCGGTCGAAATAGATCATCACGTTGCGACAGAAAATCGCATCGAAGGGGCCCTGTACCGACCACGAGGGCGCCAGCAGGTTGAGCGCGGAGAAGGTTACGTTGGCGGCGAGTTCTGGGCGAATCCGGGCCAGCCCTTCCTGGCGGCCCTTGCCACGCTGGAAGTGGCGTCGCGCCTTTGCTTCATCGAGCTTGGCGATCTGATCGATGGCATAGACCCCGGTGCGGGCCTTGGCCAAGGCTTCGGTGTCGATATCGGTGGCTACGACCTCGTAGCGGTTCGGACCCAGGGCCTCTTCGAGGGTCATGGCGATGGAGTACGGCTCTTCGCCGGTGGAGGCGGCCGAGCTCCACACCCGGACGCGGGAATCGTTCAGGGGGCCACCGGCGCCGGAAAGGGCGCCGCCAGGGCGTGGCTCGGCGTGTTGTCGAACGTGCTCGGCCAACAGCGGGAAGTGATGGGCCTCGCGGAAGAAGGCGGTCAGATTGGTGGTCAGGGCGTTGGTGAACGCTTGCCACTCCTTGGCCTCGGGGGAGCGCTCTAAGCGCTCCAGGTACTCGCTGAAACGCGACAGGCCGTGATGGCGCAGGCGTTTCGCCAGGCGGCTATAGACCATCTCGCGCTTGTGCTCTGCCAGCACGATGCCGGCGCGCTGATAGATCAGCTCGCGAATGCGCGAAAAGTCGCGTTCGGTGAGAATCAGGTCGCGCTCCAGCGGCGCCGCAAAAGCGGCGCCGGCTCCCGACGCGACAAAGGACTCGTTCAAAAGGCTTCCCACTCCTCGATATTACTGTGGTCATTGGTGCGGCTGCGCTGTTGCCTCGCGCCGCTTTCGGTACGGCGGGCGGCCGCGTCGCTCGTGTCGGCGCCATGGTCGGTAGTGGCGCCATGCCTTTCGGCCGAGCGGTGGCCGGCGTCGGTGCCCTGGGTGCCGGCCTCGTCCGGTGCGCCAATGCGCTCTCGGCCGGCGCCCTTGAGCCGGAAGGCGCGGATGGCGAAGGCCAGGCGCTCGGCCTCACTTTCCAGTCGGCTCGCGGCCTGGGCCGACGACTGCACTCGGCTGGCGTTCTGTTGGGTGACCTGATCCATCTCGGCGATGGCCTGGTTGATCTCGCCGATGCCGTTGCTCTGCTCGTCGGAGGCCGAGGTGATCTCGCCCATGATGTCGTTGACCCGGGTCGAGGCCGCCATGACTTCTCCGATGGACGCTTCGGCCTGGCGCACCAGGTCGGCGCCACCGCCGACGCGCCGGTTGGCGCTGTCGATCAGCTCGCGAATCTGCCCGGCGGCTTCGGCCGAGCGCCCGGCCAGGTTGCGCACTTCGCCGGCCACCACCGCGAAGCCGCGGCCCTGCTCGCCGGCCCGGGCCGCCTCCACCGAGGCGTTGAGCGCGAGAATATTGGTCTGGAAGGCGATGGAGTCGATCACATCGATGATCTCGGCCATCTTGCGCGAGCCGTCGGTGATCTCGCCCATGGTCGTCACCAGGCGCTGCATCAGTTCGCCGGTGGCCTGGGTGCGTTCGGCGTTGTCCGCCGCCAGCCCACTGGCCTGACGCGCGTTGTCGCTGTTGTGGGCGACGGTAGTGGTCATCTCTTCCATGCTCGAGGCGGTCTGCTGCAGCGAGGCGGCCTGCTGGTCGGTGCGCGACGACAGGTCCTCGTTGCCCTTGGCGATGTCTCGCGCCGCCGGAGTCACCACTCGGATGCCGCCATCCACGTCATGGATGATGCTGCCGAGGCTCTTGCGCATCACGTTGAGTGCCTCGATGACACGCCCGAGCTCGTCGCGGCGGGCCTTGGGTTCCGGGGCGGCCAGGTTGCCCGAGGCGATCTGCAGGCTGAAGCCTTCGACTTCTCGCAGCGGCTTGAGCATGGCGCGCAGGGTCAGGGCACCGATCACCACCAGCAGGGCCAGGCCCAATCCCAGCACGATGGCCAGGGCAATCAGCATCTGCTGCTGAGCCTTGACGGCTTCGACGGCCAGGGCCTCGGCCCCCTGCTGCTTGGCCTCGATCAGCTGGTTGATCTGGCCGGCCAGCGCTCCTCCCTGAGCCTCCATGGCGTCGATATGGTTGGGCAGCGAGACGAAGACCTCGTAGCTGTCTTCGCCGCTCAAGATGTCCACCGCCCCCCGCAGACCCTCGTCGATGAAGGTGCCGAGGGCGGCATCGAATTCGTTGGCCAGCGGCGTATGGTTGACCTCACGCTGACGGTACTCTGCCCACAGGGCGGTGAGCTGATCCGCGGAGGTTCCCAGCGTCGTGGCCAGGCCCTCGCGGTCGTTCATCAACGCCATGCGCTCCTTGCCCACCAGGGTTTGATAGCTCTGGGTCACGCCCTGGTCGAGTCGCTGCAGGCGCGCCACATCCTGCAGGCCGTCGTGATACAGCGTCTGCAGACGTTGGCCCGCCTGCTGCTCGCCGTAGAGGCCAAGCCCGCCACTGGCCAGCAGCAAGACACCGGCCAGGGCGATGATGCTCACCAGGCGCGCGCGCAGGCTGGTGACATTGAGACGCCTGAGGCCGGCGATCAGGCCACGGCGGCGCAGTCGTCCCTGGTGCAGGCGAAAGCGCGGGCGCCGTTTGCCCCCGTTCAGCTCGGCGTAGGCGAGCGCTGCGCGCTCGACGTCGGCCCGGGCAGGCTTGACCCGTACCGAGGCGTAGCCGACCACCTCGCCGGCGTCCACCAGGGGCGAGACGCTGGCCTCGACCCAGTAGAAGTCGCCGTTCTTGCGCCGGTTCTTGACCAGGCCTTTCCAGGTCCTGCCGTCATGAAGGGTGCTCCAGAAGTTGGCGAAGGCGGCGGGCGGCATGTCCGGGTGGCGGACCAGGTTGTGGTGGGCGCCGATCAACTCATCCCGGGAATAGCCGCTGACCTCGATGAAGGCTGGGTTAGCGTAGGTGATCCGGCCCTTCAAGTCCGTGCGTGAGATCAGGAAGTGGTCGTCGGTGACGGGATATTCCTGCTGGGTAACGGGTTGATTGTTGCGCATGGCGCTTCCCCTGCGTAGCTGTCGTCATGGGTGTCGTTGTTATGGCTCGATGGCTTTTTTGGTGCTGTCTGTCGTCTGTTCTGTGGTGCCGGTTGGAGCGGCGAAGGCCGCGACGACACGGGTGATGCGGGGGCCCTTGGCTTGCGCGGTTGCCCCCGGTCCGGGTCAGAAGGATTCCCACTCCTGGTCGGTATCATCGCGCTGCTCGGCGGTCGAGCGTGGGGTCGGCTGGCGCGCCTGTCGGCTGGCGTCGGCGTCGCGGCTCGAGGACACCAGTGCCGGCATCCAGCGGGACAGGTCGACGCCATCGGTCTCAGTGGATCCCTCGGCCTCTCGGGCCAGGCGGAAACGGGTCATGGCGGCCGACAGGCGACTCGCCTCGGCCTCCAGCTGGTTCGACGCCGAGGCGGCCTGCTGCACCAGCTGGGCGTTCTGCTGGGTGACCTGTTCCATCTGGGTCACGGCATCATTGACCTGGGAGATGCCGTGGCTCTGCTCGCTGGAGGCGGAGGCGATCTCGTCCATGATGTCGCTGACGCGGGCTACCGCATCGACCAGTTCGCTCATCGCGGTGCCGGCCTCGTCCACGCGCTGGGTGCCGGTCTCGACCCGGGACAGTGACGCATCGATCAACTCACGAATTTCCCGCGCCGCGGTGGCGGAGCGGCCGGCCAGGTTGCGAACCTCTTCGGCGACCACGGCGAAGCCGCGGCCATGTTCACCGGCTCGGGCCGCTTCCACAGAGGCGTTGAGCGCCAGGATGTTGGTCTGGAAGGCGATGGCATCGATGGTGCCGATGATGTCGGCGACCCGGCGTGAGCCTTCGCGGATGTCATGCATGGTGGTGACCACGTCACCGACCACCTCGCCGCCGCGGCCGGCGGCCTGGCTGGCCTCCGTCGCCAGCTGGCTGGCCTGGCGCGCGTTGTCGGCGTTCAGGCTGACGGTGGACGACAGCTCTTCCATGCTGGAGGCGGTTTCTTGCAGGGAGGCTGCCTGCTGCTCGGTGCGCGCGGACAGGTCGTTGTTGCCACCGGCAATATGGGCGGCGCCGCGATAGATCATCTCGCCACTGTCGCGCACCGTGCCCACGGTCTCGGCCAGGCCCTCGCGCATCTGGTCCAGGGACGCGTAGAGACGCCCGATTTCGTTGCGGCCACGGCGCGGAATCGACTGCGACAGATCGCCTTTTTCCACCGCCTCGAAGTAGCCCACCAGGCGCCCGAGGGGGCGAATCACATTGACCGTCACGCCCCACAGCACCGCGGCGATGGTGATCACGGCCACCAGCAGGATGGCGATGATCGCCCAGGTCAGCTGGCGGGTGCGCTCGAGGTACGTGGTATACAGATCCGCTCCGTGTCCCTCGGCGGTGACGAAGAAGTCCACCGCGGTGGCGTAGAACGTATCGGTCAAGGCGCTGAGGCGTTCGTTACCCTGGGCGAAGGCATCGCTGTCGCCGTCGGCCAGGGCCGCCTGCATGGGATGCAGCCCTTCATTCAACAGGGTCTGGAAGTTCGCCTCGACCCGGGCGATCTGCTCCCGCTGATCGGGTTGGCTTGGCAGGTTGAGGAATGCGTTGAAGGTGGCTTCGAGTGTTGCGAGGCTACCTTCGAGGCCAGCGGCCTGGGCGGTCAGGTCGGCACGCTCCTCGGGCCACACGCTGGCCTGCAGGCCGGCCTGGATATCGCGCAGTTCGACCTGCAGAAACAGCATCTGACTATTGGCGCGGTTGAGGGTCGACTGTTGGTCGACGTTGACCTCGTTGAGCGTGCGGATCGATGATTCGCTGAGGTTCGCGGTGTAGAGGCCCAGTCCGCTCAACAGCAGCATCAGCAGGGCAAAAACACCCAGTACCAGGCTCCAGCTGAGCTTGACGGTCATGTTGTTGAGTCGTGTCACATCGTCGTCCTTTCGTGAATCCATGCCGCGAAGGGCGCCGCTGGGGCGCCCTTCGCGACTAGTCGGCCATGGCTGTTCTATCGGCAGTGGCGCACATTTCTGTAGCCCTCGGGTTGCGCAATTGATGCTGGTCCCGATCCTTGATGGCGTCGTTGGGGCTGGCGCCACGCTCGAAGCGAGCGACATGACGACGCAAGGCTTCACTCTGGGCCGTCAGGCGGCTGGCCAGTGCACTGTGTCCCTCGACCAGACCGGCATTGCGCTGGGTCACCTGGTCCATTTGGGCCACCGCTTCGCCGACCTGCTCGATCCCGAGCCGCTGTTCGCCGGAGGCCGAGGAAATCTCCTGGATCAGATGGCTCAAGCGCTGCACATCGTTGCTGATGGCACGAATCTTGGCATCGGTTTCCTGGATCCGGGCGTTGCCTTCGCCGACGCGTTCATCGCAGCGCTGGATCAGCGTCTTGATCTCCCGGGCGGCGTCCGCCGAGCGACTGGCCAGGTGGCGCACCTCTTCGGCCACTACGGCGAAGCCGCGGCCGTGTTCGCCGGCTCGCGCCGCCTCCACCGAGGCATTCAGTGCCAGGATGTTGGTCTGGAAGGCGATGGCGTCGATGGTGTCGACGATGGCGGTCATCTGGGCCGCGCTCTCACTGACCTCGCCGATCGCCACGACGACGGCCTGCATCGCGTCGTTGCCCTCGGCGGCCTCGCGGGCGGTGCCGCTGGACAGCTCGCGGGCCTGATTGGCGTTGTCGGCGTTGTGGCGCACGGTGACGGTCAACTCCTCCATGCTCGACGCCGTCTCGGCCAGGGACGCGGCCTGCTGTTCGGTGCGCGAGGCCAGCTCGGCGTTGTCGGTGGTGATGCGACCGACCACGTCACCCAATTCATCGGCGCTGGCATGGATATCGCCGATGGTGGCGGATAGCGAAGCGCGCATGCGCTCGATGTCGTGTAGCAGGCTGTCCGTATCGCCGCTGTCCACCCGGGCCGGCTCGTCGAGTCGACCATCGGCGATACGCCGCACGACGCTGGCGGCGTAGGCCGGATCGCCGCCCAGACGCCGGCGAATGCCGCGGATCACCAGGCCCATGATCAGGGTCACCGGCCCGCCGATGGCGGCCAGAATCAGCCCCGAGTGCAGCAGCGTGGTGATAAAGGCCGCGTCGATGTCATCGACGTAGACGCCGGTGCCAACGATCCAGCCCCAGTCGGCGACGCGCTCGTGGTAGGACGACTTGGGCGTCAGCGCATCGCCTTCCTGGTGGGCCCACAGGTAGTCGACGAAGCCGTCGTCGTTGGCGACGTCTTCGGCGAATTCGCGGAACAGGTAACGGCCCTCATCGTTCTGGAAGTTGGACAGATCGGTGCCCACGGCCAGGCGCGGATGGCTGAACAGCAGGAAGTCATCGTCGAAGACGTAGAAGTAGCCGCGCGTTTCGTCGTAGCTCATGCGCGACAGGGTCTCGGCGGCCAGGCGCTGGGCCTCGGCGAGTTCGACCTCGCCGCGCTCGACCCGTTGCGCCTGCTCGTCGATGACGCTCACGGCCAGGTCGATGTGCTGGGTGAGTCCCAGGCGGCGTTCGTCGAGCAGGGTCTGGCGGTTTTCCCAGGCACCCCAGCCGACCAGTATCAGCATGGCCAGCCAGAACACGCCGAGGCATGCCCACAGTTTCTGTGTTGTTGTGAGTTGGCGCATGGAGCCTCGCATTATTTTGATTATGGGTAGATCAGGGACTGGCGCTTGGGTCAGGGGGAGCTCAGGGTGTCGCGCCGGCGGTGTCGACCAGGGCCATCTCGTCGCTGGTCAGCAGCTTGTCGATGTCCACCAGGACCAGCATGCGATCGTCGAGGCTGCCAAGGCCGCTCAAGTAATCCGACGACAGGGTCACGCCGAACTCGGGGGCCGGCTTGATCTGCTCGGGCGTCAGCGACATCACGTCGGAGACGCCGTCGACCACGATGCCGACCACCCGTGTGCCGACGTTGACCACGATGACCACGGTCTGGCCGCCGTACTCGACGCTCTCGAGGGCGAACTTGATACGCAGGTCGACGATCGGCACGATCACGCCGCGCAGGTTGGTTACCCCCTTGATAAAGGCCGGCGCATTGGCGATACGGGTGACGTTGTCGTAGCCGCGGATCTCCTGGACCTTGAGGATGTCGATGGCGTATTCCTCGTCGCCGAGGGAGAACACCAGAAATTCGCGGTTGTTGAGTTCGCTGGCGGCAAGGGCGCCGCTATGGAGATTCGTCATGGGGTCGGGCCCTCCTGGAGCTCGGGTTGCAAGAGCGGGGATGTCGGCATGCCGGCGTCGCTGGCGCGGCGTCGTTGGCGTGCCTCTTTCTTGTGGCGGTTCAAGCGGTGCATGTCGGCAATATCGAGGATCAGCGCCACGCTGCCGTCACCGAGAATGGTGGCGGCGGATACGCCGGGCACGCGGCGATAGTTGGTCTCCAGGTTCTTCACCACCACCTGTTGCTGGCCGATCAGGTCATCGACCAGCAGGGCATAGCGGCGACCTTCGCCTTGGACGATGACGGCGATGCTTTCGGTGATCTCGGTGCGGGCCCCGGCGACGTCGAGGGCCTCATGGACGGCGACCACCGGCAGGTACTCGTCGCGCACCTTGAGCACCACGTCGTCGCCGGCCATGGCATAGATATCCGCCTTGGCGGGCTGCAGTGATTCGAGCACCGTCGACAGCGGCAATATGAACATCTCGCCGCCGACCTTGATCGACATGCCATCGAGGATCGCCAGGGTCAGCGGCAGCACGATGCGTGTGATGGTGCCTTGGCCCGGCCGCGAGTCGATCTCGACGTGACCGCCCATGGCCTGAATGTTGCGCTTGACCACGTCCATGCCGACGCCGCGCCCGGAGACGTCACTGACCTCCTTGGCGGTGGAAAACCCCGGGGCGAAGATCAGCTGCCAGACATCGTCATCGCTCATCGCCTCCGACACCGTCAGGCCATTCTCGCGGGCCTTGGCCAGCAGCCGGTCGCGGTCGAGGCCGGCACCGTCGTCGATGACCTCGATCAGGATGTTGCCGCCCTGGTGCTGGGCCGAGAGCGTCAGGCGACCGACGGCCGGCTTGCCGGCGGCCAGGCGCGCCTCCGGCGACTCGATGCCGTGGTCGAGGCTGTTGCGCACCAGATGCGTCAACGGATCGATGATGCGCTCGGTCAGGCTCTTGTCGAGCTCGGTGGACTCGCCCTCGGTGATCAGCTCGACCTTCTTGTCGAGTTTGCCGGCCAGGTCCCGCACCAGGCGCGGATAGCGGCTGAAGACGTAGTCCATGGGCACCATGCGCACCGACATCACCGCCTCCTGCAGATCCCTGGCATTGCGCTGCAGCAGGCTCATGCCGTTCTGCAGGCCGGGGTGGCTGACGCCCTCGAGCTCACCGACGGTCTGGTCGAGCATGGATTGGGTGATGATCAATTCGCCGACCAGGTTGATGATCTGGTCGACCTTGTCCACTGAGACCCGGATCGAGCTGGTCTCCTGGGCGGCCTTGCGCGGCTTGGCCTCGTTGGGCGCCTTGGACGCCGCCGGGGGGGACGATGATGGCGCTGTCTTTGCCGCTGGTGCGACTGCCGCGGAGGACTCGACGGGGGACGGTTGCGACGGTTGGGCTGGCGGTTCTTGTGCCTGGTCGGGTGGCGTGATGCTCGGCGCCGCAGCGGCGAGCGTGGCGTCGGTGCGTGAGATGACGCAGGGCCTGACCTCGACCTGCTCCGGCTCGGCGATGAAGCACATCACCGCCTCGATGTCGGCGGCGCCGACCTGGGTCGCCAGCACCACCTCGTGACGCTCGGCGCTGCCGCGACGCTCGAGCACCTCGCCCAGTTGGCCGAGTTCTTCCACCAGCAGCTCACGGTCCTTGTCGGCAATCCCGACCAGGGTTACCAGCAAGGCGTCGCCGGGGGATGGCGTGTCGTTGTCGGTGGCGCTATTCGCGGTGTTCTCTGCGCCCTTCTCCTCGACAGGCGCTCCTGCGTTTTTCGCCGCACTCTCTGCTGCACCCTCTGTTGCATTCTCTGCACGATCATCCGTCGCGTCGTCGGCCGCGGGGGGCTGGGTGGATTCGGCCACCGGGGCTGACGGGGCCGGGGCGTTCGCGCCATCCAGCGAGCGGCCGATCTCTTCCTCGGCGATCTCCTTAAGAATGCGACAGATGCGCTCGAACGCCGCCTGGTCTGGCTGTTCGCTGTTGCGGTAGGCCTCGAGCTGGTCGTGGAGCATGTCCTTGGTTTCCAGAAAGGTGTCGACGATGTCGGGGCGCAGGGTCAGTTCCCCGCGTCGAGTGTGGTCGAGAAGGTTCTCGAACAGATGAGTGGTGCGCTGCAGCACCTCGAAGCCGAAGGTACCGGCGCCGCCCTTGATCGAGTGCGCGGCGCGAAAGATGGCGGCGAGCTGCTCGGGGGCGGGGTCAGCAAGATCAAGCTCGAGAAGGTGGCGCTCCATGTCTGCCAGCAGCTCCGCGGCTTCCTCGAAGAAGGTGTCGTAGAAGTCGGTAATGTCCATGCCGTGGTTGCACCCTCATGTCTGGAGATCGACCCGGACGCGGCGTTGGCGCCGGGCCGGTTGTTGTTCTGCACTTACGGTTCTTGGCTTGCGGTTCTTGGCCTATGAGCATGTGTGCCAAGCTCGTGGCTAAACGCTCGCGGCTTGCGGTTGCCAGCCGAGCGTGCCGTCGGCGGTACGCTAGTCGTTGGGCGGCACGGCGATGCGCTGGCGGAAATCGTCTTCGAAGCGCTGGGCGATGCGCTGCTCGATGTTGGGGGTGCTACGCTGAGCCGTCAGCAGTTCACCCGCGTGATTCGCACCGCCTTGATGGTCCGCCGTGGGCCGAAGGCCCGGGGCCAGGTCGGACCCACGGTCGGCCCCATTGCTCGACTGCGCCATCAGGGCCTCGCCGCCGGCCAGGCGCAGGGCCGGGCCGCCCGGGGTCGGCGAGCCGGGATCGAGCGTTCCGGGGTGACGGATCAGTTCGGCGACGCTCGGGAACAGGACCACCAGTTCGATGCGTCGGTTGATCGGGTCATCGGCCGCGGTGTTTGGCATCACCACTTGGTCGGCCAGGCCCGCGACCCGCAACAGCTTGTCGGCGTCGAGCCCGCCGCCGACCAGTTCGCGCCGTGACGCGTTGGCTCGGGCGGCAGAGAGTTCCCAGTTGCCGTAGCCGCGGGTGCCGTTGAGATACGCCAGGCTGTCGGTGTGGCCGCTGATGCTCAGGTTATTGGGCAGCTCGTTGAGCAGCGGTGCCATGGTCTCCAGCAGCGCGTGCAGGTAAGGAGCGACTCGGTCGCTGCCGAGGGCGAACATCGGTCGCTTCTCGTCATCGAGCAGCTGGATGCGCAGGCCTTCCTGGGTCATGTCGAAGCGCAACTGGTCGCGCAGGCCGCGCAGGTCGGGGTCCTGCTCGATGGCGAGTTCGATGCGCCCCTGCAGATCGCGAAAGACCCGCCGCTGGCGCTCGCTGGGGCGCGTCTGGATGCGCACATCGATGCGCGCCCGCTCGCCTTCGATGCTGGTGTGGTCGGGCCCGCCACCGGGAATCACCTGGGGGCTCATCGCCTGGCTGTCACCATTGGTCAGGGCCGTCAGCAGCGGCGTGCTGAAGTAGTCGGCGACCCCTTCACGGGTCTCGCGACTCGACGAGGACAGGATCCACATCACCAGAAACAGCGCCATCAGGGCCGTCATGAAGTCGGCCAGGGCGATCTTCCAGCTGCCGCCATGGTGCTTGTGCACCACCTTCTTGCGGCGAATGATGATCGGACGACGGTTGGCAGCCTGGCTCATGCGCCACCCGCACTCGACTTGGCGTCACGCACGTATTCTTCCAGCTCGCTGAACGAGGGGCGCTCCGAGGTGTGCAGGGCCTTGCGGCCGAACTCGACGGCAAGCTGGGGCGGATACCCGTGCAGGCTGGCCAGCAGGGTGACGCGCAGGCACTGGAGCATCTTTACCGACTCGCCGAGCTGACGCTCGATGCGGCTCGCCAGGGGGCTGATGAAGCCGTAGCCGAGCAGGATGCCAAGGAAGGTGCCGACCAGCGCATGGGCGATCATCACGCCCATCTCCGCGGGGTCCGCCGCGGTCACGCTCAGCGCCTTTACCACCCCCATGACCGCCGCCACGATGCCGAAGGCAGGCATCGCATCGGCGACCTTGGAAATGGCGTCCGCGGGAATCTGGGCTTCTTCTTCGAAGACCTCGATTTCATGCAGCATCAGTTCGTCGATTTCCATCGGATCCATGCTGCCGGCGACCATCAGACGCAGGTAGTCGGTGAGGAAGTTCATGATCATGGGGTCGGCAAGCACCTTGGGGTACTCACTGAACAGAGCGCTGTCCTGGGGGTTGTCGATGTCGCGTTCGATGCCGAGCATGCCGTCGCGACGAATCTTCGACAGCAGGCGGTATTGCAGCGCCATCAGCTCCATGTACAAGGCCTTGTCGTAGCGCTTGGAGCGACGCAGACGAGGGAAGATGCGGAAGGTGGCCTTCAGCGCCTTGCCATTGTTCGAGGCGATGAAGGCACCGAGGCCGGCGCCGCCGATCATCAGCAGTTCGGTGGGCTGGAACAGGGGGCCGAGGCTGCCGCCGGAAAGCACGAAGCCCCCGAAAACCGACAGCAACACGACCAGAAATCCAATGGGTATCAGCACAACCGAGATCCTTTTCAGGCAGTAAAAGCATTCTGAAAAGGTTATCGGCGAGTCGGCGGAGGACTTGAGGGTAGAAGGGTCCGGGTAAAGCCGGAAATCCGAAGAGGGGGCTGTGCCGGGCGCCCAAAGGCGTGGAGTGGCTCGTATCACGCCTCTTGGCGGTGTTCACCACGACCCGGCGAGCGCCCGTTCACTGATGGGGTCTGGCGCGTCGGGACACAGGCTCCACCACGCCGTGGCGGCGGGCTGGCGTGTGACGACGCGCCTTGTCGTCTCGCGGTTAGCCGCGCTGACAGCGGATGATCGGCGTCTCGCCAGGCGCGGCGATCTCTGCCGCTCGGCGCCGGGTCTTGCCCGCGCGGGAGGGCGGTTGGCAGATGCCGCAGACGTAGTGCTGGTCCGGGGTGTGGGCGTGGGCGACGAAGTGGCCGTCGCAGCGGGTGCAGGTCGATTGCTGTAGCAAGTCGCTTTCGAAGAAGCGAATCAGCGTCCAGGCGCGGGTCAAGCCGAGTACCGGTTCGGCGGCGTCGACGTCGACCTGTTCGGTGTACAGCCGGTAGGCCTTGACGAAGGCTTCCATGCGCTCGCAGTTCTGCTGCTCTTTCAGACGCTGATAGAAGGCGTAAAACAGCGACGAATGGATGTTCGGCAGCCAGGTGATGAACCAGTCGGTGGAGAACGGCAGCATGCCCTTGGGCGGAGACATGCCGCGGACCTCCTTGAACAGCCGTATCAGGCGCGCGCGGCTCAGGTCGGTTTCCGTTTCCAGCACTTGCAGTCGAGCACCGAGCTCGATCAGGTCGATGGCGAGCTGTACTTGCAGCATCTCGCCGACGAGGCTCTTTGATGCGGTCATCGCTTAGCCTCCCCTGGCATCGGTGGGCGCTCTGGACGTCGCCATCAGCAGCGATGAGTGGAGGTGGGCCAGGCCCTGCTCACGCGGATTGTCGGTGATCTGGTGCAGCTGCTGGGCGTTGCCGATGCCGAGATGGCAGATCAACTGATTGGTGCGCGACAGGCGCGTCAACTGGCGGGCATTGAGGTTTGCCAGAACCTCGGCCTGCTCGTCGTCGATCTTGAGGCGGAGCATGGCGCTGGCACGGTCTTCGGCCAGCAGCCGCTGAGAGAGGAGAAGATACGCGAGATTCAATTCCTGAATCTCGTCGACCAATGTGGTTGAACTCATGGGATCCCTGCCTTGATGTCGTTATCCGCCGATCGCCGCCGGCGTGTTGGCGCAGACACTGGAGGTGTTCGATGACAATGGAGTGTCGGCGCCGGGCAAATTGTGAACAGCCGTATTGTCGATCGAATACAGTGTCGCGCAATGCCCGATAAGCATAACCACCTCAACGCTGGCTGTTTGATGTGTATCAATAATCAACGAAATGCTTATAAAACACACCATTATGCCTGTTTTTAATCCCAAATAAACTTAGGAGTATTCTTTTATTAACTCTTCTTCACGTATTGTTACGATAATTTGGCATGCCGTCGCGGGGTTCTAGCTCCGCGATCCAGATCAGTAATTCGGCGATGACCTGGTACAGGCGCGGCGGAATTTCCTCATCCAGGCGTAATTGCATCAGCAGGCCGACCAGCGCCGGCTCGTCATGGACGAAGATGCCTTGACGCCTGGCCTCGTCGATAATGCGGTCGGCGATATCCCCATAGCCTTTTGCGACGACGCGAGGGGCGTCATCGCTGTCACCGTAGGCTAGGGCGATGGCCTGGCGCCGTTGCGGGGTGGGGTCGCTCATGTGGACTCCTCGTCGTGACGTTCGACCACGCTCAGCACCACGCTGTGAAAACCGTGCCCTTCCAGGCGCTTGCGCAGGCTGTCCAGTTGGCCATCGAGGCGTTCTCTGACCTCCGCATCCCGGGCCGCCAGGGTCAGCGATAGCTGGGTATCCCCCATCTGCGCCACCACATCGAGCCGACCGAGGCCGGCGACATCGAGACTCAGCTCGGAGCGCCAGCCGGGCTCGTCGTCCGGGGTGGCATTGCCGTCGTCATGACCGTGGGGGTGGCCCCCGCCGCGCTCGTCCCGCTGCAGGGGCTGAATCAACAGCGCCATGAACAGGCCCGACCAGACGTCGCCCTCCCAGCGTAGCAACGGTGCCGCCAGCAGCTCCAATTGATGGCGCACCAGGGGCGCCAGGGATTCCGACAGTGCCTCCGCGGTGGCCATGCTCACGGCAGGGTGGGCGAGGGTAGCTTGGGAGACGCTATTATGGGACAGGGCATGAGAACCAGGCGCTGTGCCGCCCGGGCGCGGGTCGCTGCCCGTGTCGGGGGCGCCGTCGGCCGCGGCGTTCGCCCCGAGCATCGCTGTCGTCGTCGCCCCGAGCGGCCCCGCGGTCAACGGTGACCCCTGGGGCACGAAGCCGGCGGGCAGCGTGGCCCTCCATGGTGCCCCACCGTTCGTCGTCGCCATGTCCGGCGCAGTGCCGACGCCCCCAAGGCCATGCAGGGCGCCCGGTGAGCCGCCGAGGGATCGGGCCAGCGGCGTGAAGCGCAGCGTCAGCCACATCTGCGGCTCTCGGGCCAGCTGTTCGCGGCCGATCTCGCCCTTCAGCCAGCGTCCCAGGTGGGCTTCGTAGAACAGGCCGCTGTCGCGGATGGTGCCCTCGAGGTGCTGAGCGAGCCGTGCCGCCGCCGCAGACGATGCCGATGATCGGAGCATCGCGGTGGTGGCGAGGGATGCGCCAGTGGCCGAAGCGCTAGCAGCCGAGGTGGTGGTACCCGCATCAGCCCCGGCTGTCGTCGAGGCGGCGGCTTTGCCCGCTGCCAACGGCGTGAATGGCGCACTCAATAGCGGGCGCGAGGAACGTAGCGTCTGTTCAGGGGCGGGGTAGTGCAACAGCAGGTCGGCGATGCGCTGGGCAGATGCGCTGAGTCGAGTCTGCGATGACGGCGCCGCCGACTCGCTCCCCGGGGGAGCGAGTGGCTGGCCCGGGAGGCCGCTGTGGCGGGTCAGTGGTGCGGTTTGCCCGGCCGTGCTGCGGGCATCTAGGCGTGAGTCGCTGTGCAGGGCATTGGGCCCCCGGCCAGGATCGATCGGCTTGACCGGGGCATTGACGTCCTTGGCCGCGGGCGTATCGACACGCTTGCCCAATACCTGATGCAGCAGGGAGTCGATCAGCGGCGTGATGCCGCTCACGCAGAGTCCTGACCGAAGCGGCTAGCGGCATTGACCACTTGGCCACCGGTGTAGACCCGGTTGAGATCGCGCTGGCGCCGGGAGGCCTGGATCAGGCCGCCGAGGTCGTCACGGCGCTCGACCAGGCGCTGGCGAATGGCCAGGTCGTTGTCCAGGATCTGCTCCAGCAGCTCGCCCAGGCGATGTTGACTCGAGGCATCCAGGTCGGCCATCGGCAGCGTCTGTTCGAGCTGGCCGACGGCGATCACGTAGTCCGACTCCTGGCCGATCAAGGCCTCCCACTCGGCGGCTTCGGCCAGGTCCAGCATCTGCCGGGTACGGCCAAGCAGGGATTCGTAGGTCTGGATAAGGCTGACCTGCTGCGATGCAACAAGCTGCTCGTCATGGCGGGACATGGCAACCTCGTTAGGTGGGGGTGGAGCCGATGTCACGCCAGGCCGAGGCAATATCCTCGAGCAGGCGTTCGGCTTCATCGAGGCTAGCCTCGTCGTTATGCAGGTTGGCATGGATCAGACGCCGCGCGATGTAGTCGTAGAGGCCGTCCAGGCCGCTTGCCACCTCACCGCCGCGTTCGCCGTCCAACGCCGCGCGCAGGCCGCGGTTGACGATGTCCAGCGCCTTGGAGATGGCCTCGCCCTTGGCCGCGACACGGCCATCCTGCAAGTGCAGGCGAGCGGCGCGAATCGAGGCTTGGGCGCCATCGAACAGCATCACGATGAGCTGGTGCGGGCTGGCCGCCATCACCCCGCTCTCGACGCCGACGCGGGCATAGGCGCTGGCGCCTCGGCCGGCGCCAGGTCCATAGCCACCGGCGGGCTTGCCATAGCCGCCAGCGGCCTTGTTATAGGCGCCCGCAGGGCTGCCGTAGATGCCGCTGCCTCCTGGCATTGTGGACATGGTGTGTCTCCTTGTGGGTCGGGCGACGAGCCGGCGACGTGTGCCGGGCCTAGGCCTGCGGCGTTGTTCGTTGGGTGCGGTCAGAAGGCCAGGTGTTTACTGAGAGTTCAGCGCATTCAGCGCATCGAACTGTTGGGTCAGATAGCTGCTGGTCTGGTTCATGTTGGCGATCAAGGTGTCGAGTTGGCCGAACTGGGCGCGATAGCGCTCGACCGTGGCGTCGATGCTTCTCTCGGTGCTGGCGTAGCGATCGACCAGGCCCTCCATGCGGGTTTCGAGTCCGCTGGTGGCGTTGTCGAGCAGGCCGCCGTCGTCGAGCATCGACGCCAGGCTATCGCCCAGCGCATCGGCCAGGCCCGGGCGTTCGGTGGTCGAGTCGCCTTCGCTGCCGGCGAAGAAACTCTGAAGCTCACCGCGCTGCGTGCTGATGATGTCGTCGAGGCGGTCGTTGTCGAGCTCCAGGGTGCCATCGAGCTGCAGGCTGATGCCGATATCGCTCAGGGTGGAAAAGGCCCCTTCGGCGACGCCGCTGGTGAGGGCGCTGCGCAGCCGGGATTCGACGCTACGCAGGGTCGAATCCCCGAGTAGTTCGCCGGCGGTGTCGGCCTCGGCATTGAAGCTGCTCAGGTCGCCCATGGTGCCCTTGAGATCGTTGTAGCTCTCGACGAATCCTTGCACCGCTTCGCGCAGGGCCAGGTTGTTGTGCTCGACCTTGACCGTGGCGAACTCGTCCTCAGTGTGGGTCTCGGTGAGCGACAGCGTCACACCCTCGATGGCCCCCTTCACCTCGTTGGACTGACTGGTGATGGCGATGCCGTTGACCGTCAGGCTGGCGTCCTGGGCGGCGACGGTTTGGCTCATGGCGGTAAAGTCGAGCTGCGTCTCCAACGTCTTGTCGTCGCCGGTGGCGCTGAATGACATGCCCGTGAGGGTGGACTGGGTGCCGGTTTCCTTGCTGGTGAGGACCAGCTGGTAGGGCGTGTCGCCAGACCCCGTATTGACGATGGAGGCGCTGACGCCGGCATCGGAGGCGTTGATCGCATCGCGAATGCCTTCGAGCGAGCTGTCTTCCTGGGCGATGTCGACGGCGACGTTGTCACCGCCCACCGTGAACGACAGCGTGCCGCTACCGAGCTCGTCCTCACGGCTGGCGAAGCCGCCGGTGGTCATCGACTGGGCCCGGGCGAGACTGTCGACGTGGACGCTGAAGTTGCCCGGCTGAGCGCCCGTGGTGATGGTGGTGCCGACGCCATCGCCCTGGCTCGATGCCGAGAGGCTCGCGTAAAGCTCGGGGTCGTTGAGCTTGGCGGCGGCGTCCTGAAACTTGGTCATGGCCCCTTGCAGGGTGCCATAGGCGGAAATCTTGGCTTCATAGCTCATTTGCTGGGCCATGATCGGTTCCAGCTGCTTGCGTTCGGCGGATTCGAGCTGGTCGAGCAGCCCGTTGAGGTCGAGGCCGGAGCCGATGCCAAGCGAAGAGATTGAAGCCATGTCAGAGTTCCTTGTGGGTGGTCATAGTCTGCCAGCGTTTGCCGGTGCCAGTGCCTTGAACAGACACCACTCAGGCCGATATATCGCCTTATCGGCCGAGGCTGGGCTTCCTTGAATGTCGCGCCGTCATGGCTCAGGCGCCGACGGCAATTTCGCCGCTCGGGCGGCCGAGGTCGGTGAGCTGCGAGCCGGTGAGGATCGCGCCGGTGAGCGGGGAACGGGGCATTTCGGTGGGCGGCGTCTGGCTCGTGTGCAAGCAGATTCGGTTCGGCTGCCCCTGGTCGTTGAGCCCTAGTACCCAGCCGAGATCGCCCCCTTCGAAACGTACCAGCGAGCCCACCGGGTAGAGACCAAAGCGCTGGATGTAGCGCTTGACCCAGGCGCTGTCGAATTTCTCGGGGTGATCGACCAGATAGCGGTAGATGGCCTCGATGCGCCACGCGGCACGATCGATGCGTTGGTGACGCATGGCATCGATGGCATCGACCACGGCGCTGGCACGCGCCAGTTCGCGAAGCGCGTCGGCGTCGAGGGCATTGGGATAGCCGCTGCCGTCCAGGCGCTCGTTGAGCTGGCAGGCGACGGCTTCGAACACGCTATCGGCGAGCCAGCGACAGCCTCGCATGCGCTGGCGCAGCAGGTCGACATGGCTTGCCAGCTGTCGGCGTTCGGCTTCGCCGAAGGTCGGCACCAGGGCGAGGGACTCGGGCAACAGGACCTTGCCGAGGTCATGGATCATGGCGCTGGCGGCCATGGCCTTGAGCAGATCTCGTGGCAGCTTGACGCCGGCCAGGTCCACTAGTCTCACCGCGACGGCGAGGCCGTGGCGCACTGGCCAGGACTCCCGGGTCAGGCAGCGCAAGGCGAAGAGCACCGCCTCACGGTCCTCCTCGAGTAGCGCCAGCAGGCGGTCGGTCTGTTGTGACAGTTGCGCGCCATCGATATGGCCGCCGTGGACGAGTTCGAGCGCCTGGGCGTCCAGATAACCCGCGACCAGAGCGAGCCGAGCGGTCATCGGCGTTGGGTAGGGGTCCGACTGGCGACGACCGAGGTTCGCCTGGCCGGCTTCCGAGGCGAACTGGAATAGCGTCGACGGTGGGCGGCGCGACTCGAGTCCCTCGCCGATGCGGGCCGATTCGCGCTCGATTTCGGTCACCAGGCGCCACAATTCACGCTGCTGGTCCGCTGATGGATGGCTGAAGTGGAAGCCGGATCTCACCACCCGACGTTCCTGCTCGATGCGGTAGTGTTGGGGACTGCCCTTCATGGCCAGGCGGGTCCCATCGGGAAAACACAGGGTCAGGTTCAGTGGTAGCTGGGTGGCGCGCAGCAGGCGAGCCGCCGGTTGCGGCAGAACGAGCTGGCAGCCGTCCACCGAAAGATCCAGCAGGTCGCCCTGAAGGGGTTCGTCTTCGCTGTCGCCTTCGCCTTCACTGTCGCCGACGCTGACCTCCGCCGCTGCCACCATGCCCAGGCGCAGCCGGGCGCGAAAGCTGGCGCGTCGCTGGAGTCGTTCCAGGTGCAGTGGGTAGTCGCAGCGCCAGCAGCCCTTGTCGTCATTGGCCGCGATGAGGCCACCGAGGGGCGGCGTGCGGGTCAGCTTGCCCTCGCTGTGGCCGGTCAGGCGGAACGACTCTCCGCGGGCGAGCAGCGGCACCACTTCACGCACGGCATCGAGATTCAATGTCAGCGAATCACCATGTTCAAGTGCCTGAATCAGCACCGGAAAAGGCGTGCCGGTCTCCTCCATGACCAGAGTGGCCCCCTGGGCGCCACCGAGGACATCCAACAGGCGTGCGATTTCTACCGGGTTGTTTACCCGCTCATATTCTTCCTTGTCCACCACCCTTGCCTCCTGTGCGCGTGGCCCACGGCCATATCGACGCTATCGGCGGAAACGGCGACAGCTTGAGCGCAACGGCAAGAAAACCCGCTGGGGCTCTGCGCGCCGACGCTGGCTTGGTGGCGGGGCCGCATCGATGCGCTGTGGGCGTCGGTGCCATTGGCCAGGACGTTACGCCTTCAGCATCCGCAGGTACTGCCTGACCACCACGGCGTTGTTGTGGTGCTCATCCTTGGAGGCGAACACCAGGGTCAGCGGACCGCGGCCGGCGCTGGTGAGCAGGTCTCTGAGCTCCTCGCGACAGGCTTTCAGGTCGGTCAGGTAGCGACGCCGAAAATCGGCCCAGTCGAGCTCGCCGGCATGAAAGCGCTGGCGCAACTCATCACTGGGTGCGATCGCCTTGGGCCAGGCATCGATGGCGGCGTCCTGCTTGGCGACCCCACGGGGCCAGAGGCGGTCGACCAGGACGCGATAGCCATCGGCGGCGGCGGCATCATCGAACGCGCGTTTCAGGTAGATCTCCATGGTCTCCTCCGTGCTGGCTGGCTGGCTGGCTGGCTGGCTGGCGCCGTCGCGTGACGCCTGTTTCGGTGGGCGGGTTGCCGGCGGGCGCAGCCGTTGGTGATGTCATGGCGAAAACTCAGCCGTCTGAGCCGTTGGTCTGGGTCAACGACAAGGTCTTGCTGGCCTCGTGCTCCTCCAGGTAGCGCTTCAGCTGGGGCAGGCTCATCGGCCGCGCCAGATGAAAGCCCTGGAAGGCATCACAACGGTTGTGGCGCAGAAAGTCCAACTGGGCCTGATTCTCGATGCCTTCGGCCACCACCCACAGATGCAAGTGGTGAGCCATGGCCAGAATGCCGCGCAGGATGGCGGCGTCCTCGCTGCTGTCCGGCAGGCTCATGATGAAGGTGCGGTCGATCTTCACCGTCGTGATCGGCAGGCGCTTGAGGTAGCCAAGGCTCGAATAGCCGGTGCCAAAGTCGTCAATGGCGACGCCCACCCCCAGCGCTCGCAGGTCGTGGAGGGTGTTGATGGCCGCCGAGGTGTCGTGCATCAGGATGCCTTCGGTCAATTCGAGCATCAGTTGGCTGGCGGGAAGCCCGGTGTCGTCGAGGGTCTCCTTGACCGTATCCAGGAAGTTGGCCCGCCGAAACTGCAGCGGCGAGAGATTGACCGATACGGTGATAGCGCTGCCGCCCGGGCCGTACAGGTGTCGCATGTCGGCACAGGCTCGTTGCAGCACCCAGCGATTGATCGGAATGATCTGGCCGGTCTCTTCGGCCAGGGGGATGAACGCACTGGGTGCCAGGGTGCCGCGCCGGGGGTGGTGCCATCGCAGCAGTGCCTCGACGCTGATGATCCGGCCGTCGCGTCCGAAGAGCGGCTGGTAGTACAGCTCCAGGTGGCCAGCATCGATTGCTTCCTGCAGGTCATGGCGCAGGGCCACCCGTTCCGAGACGCCCCGGGTGATCTCCTCGGTGAAGTACTGCAGCGCATTGCGCCCCTGATGCTTGGCGCGATACATCGCCATGTCGGCCCTTTGCACCAGTTGCATGGGCTCCTCGATGGTCTCGTCGCTGACCGCCACGCCGATACTGGCGGTAATGTGCAGCTCATGGCCGTCCACCCGGTAGGGCTTGGCCACCATGGGCAACAGGCGTTCACCGAGCACCAGGGCCTGGTCGGGGTGGGGCAGGTCGGGCAGCAGCACCACGAACTCGTCGCCACCGAAACGAGCGATGGTGTCGCCGGGGCGCAGGGCATCGGCCAGGCGCTCGGCAATCTGAACCAGCAGTTGGTCGCCCACCGCATGGCCGAGGCTATCGTTGATCGGCTTGAACTCGTCCAGATCGATGAACAGCACGCCGATGCAGTGCTTGCGGCGTTGGGCGAGGGCGAAGTCGTGGCGCAGGCGGTCTTCGAACAGCGCGCGATTGGCAAGCCCAGTGAGGGCGTCGTGGCCCGCATGGTAGGCCAGGCTCGCCTCGTAGGCCTTGTGCTCGGAAATATCATGCTGAACGCCGACGAAGTGCGAGATCTTGCCGTTGGCGTCCTTCACCGGGGAAATGTACAGGTCGTTCCAGAATACCTCGCCGTTCTTGCGGTAGTTGCGCAGGGTGGCGCGAACCTCGTCGTTGTTGGCCAGCTGGTGGCGGATGCGCTCGACCACGTGGGGCTCGGTTTCCTCGCCCTGCAGGAAGCGACAGTTGCGTCCGAGCACCTCGTCCTCGGTGTACCCGGTCATGCGCATGAAGGCCGGGTTGGCGTAGACGATGGGCAGGCCGGAGGCCGTGGCATCGGCGATCACGATGCCATTGATGCTGGCCTCGACACTGCGCTGCAGGATACGCAGGCGCGTTTCGTGACGATGGCGCTCGGTGACATCCTTGGCGATGCCATAGGTGCCGCGTATTTCGCCGTCGATGATGATGGGCAGATTGGTGATGTCGAGAACCCTGCGCCCCAGGCGGGCGTTGATCGGCAGGGTGTAGCTGGTCGTTTCGCCGCGCAGGGTCTGATTGACTTGGGCGCGCACCCAGCCACGGTCGGCCTCGTCGACAAACATCTCGTAGTGCTGGCCGACGATGTCATCGACGGGGACACCGGTGAGTTCGGTGCAGGTGGCGTTGGCGGCGATGAAGACGCCCTCACGGTCGATGGAGTACACCGCGTCAGGGTTGTAGGTGAACAGCGAGCGGTAGCGCTGCTCGCTCTGCCACAGGGCGCGGCGGTCCTGATCGCGCTCGATGGCCAGCGCCGCCAACCCCACCATCCCGTCCAGCCGTTCGATATCGGCGTTGGACGGCGTCATGGCCTGACGAAAATAGGCCGACAGGGTGCCGAGCAGGCGACCATCGCTGGCCAGCACCGGATAGCACCAGCCGGCCTTGAGGCCGGCCAGCTGGATCTTGTCCGCGTAATCGGCACAGCGGGGGTCCAGGGCCATGTCCTCGCTGGTCAGCAGGCTTCTGGCATGGGCGGCACTACCACAGATGCCATTACCGTGGCCTATCGGCACAGTATAGATGCCCTGGCGCAGCTCCTCGGGCAACGATCGGCCGGCCGCCAGAGTCAGGCTGTTGGTGCGATGATCGGCCACCATCACCATCCCCATCGCGCCGGGAAACTGGGTTTCCAGCAGCCGACACACCGCCTCCAGGGTGACGGCGAGGGGGGCTTCACGCGCCACCATGGACTGGATAGCCTGGTGGCTTTCCAGGCGCGACTGGGCCTCGACCAGGTTCTTGGTCTGGCCCATCAGCAGCCGCATCAGCGCCAGACTCAGGGCCAGCAGGTAACTCATGGCCAGGCCAATGAGAGCGATCAAGGCCGGCAGTGTGCCGGCCATCCACCATTCGCTGTCGGGGCCAGGTATGGCCGTCAGGGAGAGAGTGTCGCCACCGCCGAGGGTCAGGGTCTTCGTCGCCAGGCGGGGCACCAGCGGGTCGTCCAGGGTTTCGCCAGGTTCATGCAGCGACCACCAGGGGCCCTCGCGACGCTGCACGACGACATCGATGTCGTGGTTGGCCAATGTCTGGCCGCTGCCGAGCAGTCTCGGTAGCGAGAGCGAGGCCACCAGCGCACGGTCGCCATCGATGGACGAGACCATCAGCGCCGGGGTATCGAAGGGCCGAGGTGGGAGCCACAGCATTACGCCATGCTCGCTGGCCGCCCGCCTGGCCTGCTCGATGCGGTTCAGCACCGGGCCGGCGGGCCCTGCGTCAGGGGGGGGGCGCCACCAGCGGAGCCGGTCACCGCTGACCACCGCCAGGGCTTCGAGGCCCCCGACGTCGCGCAGGTAGAAATCGACCAGGCGCTGCTCACGGCCCTTGAGATCGCCGTAATCCACGCCTTCATCAATGCCTCCATTGACGCCTTCGGAGAAGCCTTGGTCGAAGTTTCCGGGGAAGCGTTCGTTGACGCCCAGGTCAGGGAGGGGCGGAACATCCTGTTCGGTCTCGAAGGCCGCCCCGCCGGCGAGCCCCTGGCGCATCAGGCTATCGGTGATGCGGTCCAGCCAGGTGCGATGGCTGGTCAGGTTCTGGGCCAGGTGCTCTTCCATCGAATCCAGCGCGTGGCGCGCATCGAGCCTGACGTGGCGCTGGTGGGAGTCGTTTAGCGTTAGCCACGCCAGGCTGCTGATCAGCACGCCGGCGCAGGAGGCGACGATGGCGGTACGCTCCAGGCGTAGCGGGCCCCGGCCCTTTCGCGTTGCGGCCACGCACGATGCAGAGCCGGCGAGAAAAAACAGCAGGCAGACCGCCATGGGCGACGTGCTGCGAGTCACCTGCCAGACCCAGGGGGCCTGGTGTGGCACCAGCAGCCAGACGCTGAAGACGACGCTGGTGCCCACCAGGGTGGCCCCCGAAATGCGCCACCAGCGGCGCCCCAAGGCCGTACGGGTGCCGAGCACCAGCGCCACACAGGCCGGCAACAGCGAAAGCGCCGCCCAGGAGGTCAGGCGTGGGCCCCGCGTCAGCAGCGAATAGACATCGCTCGGCGCAGCCGCCAAGGCGTTGTGGGTCAGCGAGTACAGCGCCAGGGCCAGCAGCGCCAGGGCCGTGGCCACACGGCCCTGCCGACAGCGCTTGGTTTCCAGCAGAATGCCCAGGCCGCCGATAAACGCCGCCAAGGCGGCATCGGGCACCAGCAGCGGCTGGGACACCGGCATCACGACCCAGTGGATAAGCCCCGCCGCGCCAACCAGCAGGAGACCCGCCGTGGCCATCAGCAGCCAGGTATCCTGGGCGATGTCACGAATATTGATCGGCATGGCCAGCCGTTACCCCCTTGTCTTGCCCTTCCCTGGGCACCAGACGGTCTGCCGGTGTGCGCGAATCAGCATTGATTGCTCCTGGCAGAATGACACGCGTCAGCGTTGACAGGCGCGGATACTGATCCACTTTCCCTTTTCGTCAACCTCGATGCGATAGGTCCCGCGTACTCCCTCCGCGGTCATCACTCGCCGGAGTGCTTCCGCCGGGAAAGCCACCCGGCGGCCATCCAGGCTCCTGGCCACCACCTGGGAGTAGTGGCCTTCGTAGTAGTCCAGGCACTCCCGAGCGGAGAGGTTCAGGCGAATATCGATGTCCGGCATCGTCCATCCTCAGGGCAAGATCGGCTCCGCGGTGGTGAAAAGTCGGTTCGAGCGTGTTTGATGTAGCAAAATTAACCAGCCTATAGAGTACGCCAAGGGTACTAGCTGTTGGATGAGGATGCTGGTGCCGGCATACACAACCCCTGGGCGCGGACTGGCTGGCCAGGCTGGCCCGTCTCGGTCCGCGCAGAAAGATTTTGTTGCGCCAGGCTAAAGCTTTTTTCGAATCCACCGATAACAGGGGTAACGGCCAAAGGCGCCGTTGCGGCAGGCCCAGACGGGGCAGGCCAATGGAGCCCTCAACTCTTTCGGGAAGGATTTCACCATGTCCGTGATCAATACCAACATCACTTCGATGATCGGTCAGCAAAACCTCAACGCTTCCAAGAGCGAACTGACCACCTCCATGGAGCGTCTGTCCTCCGGCCTGCGCATCAACAGCGCCAAGGACGATGCGGCAGGCCAGGCCATCGCCAACCGCATGTCCTCACAGATCACCGGTCTGTCCCAGGCTCAGCGTAACGCCAACGACGGTATTTCCGTTGCGCAAACTGCTGAAGGCGCGGCTAACCAGGTCAACGACAACCTGCAGCGAATCCGTGAATTGACCGTTCAGGCATCTAACGGCACCAACTCAGACGAAGACCTTGCGTCCATTCAGAACGAAATCGGCCAGCGTCTGGACGAGATCGATCGTATCTCTGAAGAAACCAGCTTCAATGGTGTCGATGTGCTGGCTCAAGATCGGACCTTGAAAATTCAGGTCGGCTCCGAAGATGGTCAGAGCATTGAGATCGACCTCAAGAAGCTCGACCGTGATACTTTGAACTTGGCTTCTTTTGATGTCACCAAGATGGTCGATACTGAAATGCTTTCAGGATCAGTCACTTCTGTTGATGTTGCCGATATAGATACTGTTGGCATTTCAGCTGACAGTAACGGTGGCACTGAGACCGAAGACGGCCTTTATGCGCTGGCAGATGGTAGCGGTTATGTCGTGAAAGGTAGTAGTGGTGATTATTATACCGCTGACACGACCGATGCCACTGCCGTCACTTGGAATAGTAGCTCCACCGCTGTTGCGGCAGGTGACGTAGATGTTGCTGGGGGCGCAGTAACTGAAATCGACCCAGGCACAACTACTGCAACTCCTGTTACTGGGTTAGCCGCAGATGGTTCTGAAACTTTGCTCGAAAAGCAGGATAGCGAAGGCGTAGGTACCGGTGAATATGTCGTCAAGACTGTAACCACTGATGCTACCACTGGTGAAGAAACAGTTAGCTATAACAAAGCAGAAATGACTGATGGTGCTGTGACTAAGGGTGATGCCCTGACTGGCGATCCGCTAAAGTCACTCGATAGCGCGCTGAGCACAGTCGACAACCTGCGCTCTGATCTGGGTGCCATCCAGAACCGTTTCGATTCTGCTATCACCAACCTGAGCACCACCGAGACCAACCTCTCCGCTGCCCGTTCGCGCATTGAAGACGCCGACTACGCGGTGGAAGTGGCCAACATGACTCGCGCGCAGATCCTGCAGCAGGCCGGTACTTCCGTGCTGGCCCAGGCCAACCAGGTGCCGCAGTCTGTGCTGTCCCTGCTGGGCTAAGGTCGGGATTCGACGATCTTCAGGGTGCGATTGGCGGCCGGGTGATGGGCTTATTCTGGACTTATTCTGGACTTGTTCTGGACTTGTTCTGGAGTTATTTACCCGGTCGCCCTGATGCCCTTGCTCCTCCCTGAGCCGTGCCATTGCCTGGCCGGCTCGACCCCGACGGGCGCCTTATGGCGCCCGTCGGCATGTTCGTCTGGCAGGAAATCAACGATATGACATTGCAAACCGTTGCTATGGCTCGTGAGATGAGTGAGACAGACCTTAAGCGGGTCTTCGATGAACTGCAGCAAGTGATCGAGCAGGCGCGTGGGCTACTCGATCGCTTCGAGGCTGCGGACATGGCCGAGGTGCTGGATAAGGACTATCAGGCCACTCTCGATATCCACGCCGAGGCCCTACGTCAGCAGGCGGCTATTGGTCGGTGCCGGAGCGACGACGTTGGCGCTTGAGTGTTTGATGGCCTCGGCGCTTTGCTTGGTCGTAGATCTATCGAGAGTTCGTTGGATTTTTTTAGCCCTGTTCTGGAACGTCTCTAGGCGCGCAACACCGCCATCTCCTGAGCCTCACTTCCCCCCATAGCGTCGTAGCCGCCGCATCAGCCAGGACTGGGTCACGCCCAGGCTGTCGGCCGCCTTGCGGGTGCTGCCTTCGGCCTCGAGCGCCTGGAAGATGGCGGCTCGCTCGATGGCTTCCAGGCGTTCGGGTAGCGGTTGGTTGTCGTCTGGTTCGACGCGGTTGTCTGTTACGGAGGCTGAAGCGGGGGCCATGCCCGGGTCCAGGCTCAGGTCGTCGGCGTTGATCGATTCGGTGACGCAGAACACGCTGGTGCGCTCGAGCAGGTTTTCCAGTTCGCGCACGTTGCCTGGCCAGTCGTGGCGGGCGATGACCTTCAGGGCGTCGCGCTCCAGGCGCAGGGGCCGCTTGTGTCGGACACTGATGTTGCCCAGCAGGTGGCGGGCGAGTGGCAATATGTCTTCGCGTCTTTCGCGCAGGGCCGGCACGCGGATCGGCACGATATTGAGGCGGTAGAACAGGTCGGCGCGGAACTCGCCGCCGGCGACTCTTCGTTCCAGGTCGGCGTTGGTGGCGGCGACGATGCGCACGTCGGCCCGGGTCGGCTTGCCGCCCAGCGGGTGGTAGAGCCTTTCCTGCAGCAGCTGCAGGAGCTTGGGCTGCAGGGCCAACGGCAGTTCGCCGATTTCATCCAGAAACAGGGTGCCGCCCTCGGCCAGTGCCACGTGGCCTACGCGGCCGTCGCGGTTGGCGCCGGTGAAGGCGCCGCGCACGTGGCCGAACAGCTCGGCTTCGAGCAGGGCCTCGGGAATGGCGGCGCAGTTGACGTGAATCAACGGCTTGTCGTGGCGGGCACTGTGCTGATGCAACCGATTGACCAGCCAGCTCTTGCCGACGCCGGTCTCGCCGGTGAACAACACCGTGGCCTCGCTGCCCGCGGCGCGCTCGACCAGTTCCAGGCAGCGCCGGTAGGCCGGGCTGCTGCTTAGCGGCGTGGCACGATCCTCGTGTACCACCTGCTCCTGGCGGATGCGTTTTAGCTGATGCATCACGTAGTCCAGCAGGGCCTGGGTGGTATCGGGGGAGCGCGAGGCGAGCACGTCCTCGTTAAGATTGCGGGTCTGGACCACCACGGCGTCGGGCTCGCCATCGTCCTGCCAGGCCGGTGCGGTGCCCTCGGCGGCGTTGTTCGCTGTGGCATTTCCCTCGGCGGCAGGGCTCTCTGTGGCATGGCTCTCTGCGGCATTGCTCGCCGAGACCCCGCTCGCCGACGAGCCCTTGGCCGCGGCGCCATTGAGCGAGAATAGCCGGCCGTTGACCAGATAGTCCTTGCCGCGATAGCGGTGCACGACGCTGACCGGGCGACGTTCGTCGATCACGAAACGGGTCACCGAGGGCGAGAACACGCCTTCGGCTTCCAGCTGGTAGACATCGCTGGAATAGAGGTGCTCTTCGCTGCAGTCGAGCTGAGCCAGGCTCGCGCGGTTGACCCACAAGGGGCGGCCCTGCAGGTCGGAAATGAAGATGCCGTCCTCGAGGGCATTGAGGATGGCCAGCAGTTGATCGTGCATGGGGAGGCCTGGGTGGGGCATCGCGATTCCGGGCGGCAGGGGCGTGGGGCCCATCTTCCGCCCGGCTCGCGGTGCTGTAAAGCGAAGGGAGCGCCGGTGATCAGAGCCCCAGCTTGCTGAACAAAAAGCCCCACAGGGCCAATGCAATGGCGACGAACAGGACCATGACCAGCCACACCTGGCGGTATTCGCGGATCAGCTTGGCTGCGCCATTGTCGCGAGCGAGGAAGTCGCGGATGGTGCTGTCGGACATGCGCTTCTGCTTCAGGTCATCGAAGGTCTCGAGCTCGTAGGCGCTGGGGCGGCTCGCCAGGCCGACGCCGATCAGGGCGATGGTGCCGAGCACGATGGCGACCATCAGGTTGTCGACGTTGGCCGGCAGCGTGACCAGGTCGTGGCGCTTGAGTTCACCGACCACGATGAAGCTGATCGAGCCGACCAGCATGCAGGCCAGGGCCGCGTTGGCGCTCATGCGACGCCACTGCAGGGCGGCGACGATGGTCGGCAGCCACGCCACGGCGAAGATGGCGCCGGCGTAGATTGAGATCCAGTAGATGCCGGCGGGGCGCGAGATCGCCACGGCGCAGACGACGATCGCCACCAGGGCCTGGGAGATGCGCCCCAGCATGACGCCCTTGCGCTCGCTCACTTCGCGATCAAAAAGCTTCTCGTAGAGATCCCGGGCCAGGGCGAAGCCGGTCAGCACGAACAGCGTCGAGGCGGTGGACATGATCGACGCCATGAGCCCCGCGAGGCCGATGCCGGCAAGGGTCGGGTTGGTGTGCTCCATGAAGCCGACGATCATGGCGCGGTCGGTGGGCTCGATGCCCGGCTGCAGCACCTGCATGGCACCGGCGGCGAGGAACACCAAGAGCTGCATGGCCGGGGCGAAGAACACCCCGATCACCGCCACCTTGAGGATCACGAAGTCGTTCTTGGCCGGGAACACCCGGGACACCAGCGCCGGGGTGCAGGCGAAGAACAGAATCCACACCAAAAACTGCGAGATCGACCAGCCCAGCGGACGATCGTCGGCGCCGCCGAGGGTCCAGAAGCCCGGCAGGGTCTCGCTGAGCCCCTTCATGGCCTCGAAGCCGGCGTCACCGATCAGCATCGGCGCGATGATGAAGGAGATCGCCAGCATGGTGAAGAACATCATGGTATCGGTGTAGACCACGCCGTACATGCCCGACAGGCTGCAGAACACCATCAGCGCCAGGGTGAAGGCGACGATGATCACCGGGAAGGGCACGTCGATGATCTCGGCCAGCACGATGCCGGCACCGATCAGCTGGATGATGCCGTAGCCGAGCAGGCCGACCACCATCAGGATCAGGGCGACCACGCTGACCCACTTGTTGTTGAAGCGGTAGTCGAAGAAATCCATCATCGTGCGGCAGCCCATGGCCTTGAGCTTGCGGCCGACGTAAACCACCGCGATCAGGGTGCCGATCCAGGCACCGAAGGAGCCAAGGGCGCCGATCACCAGCGGCCCTTCGCTGTAGGAGATGCCGGCGATGCCCATCAGGGTCACCGCGCTCAGGAAGGTGGCGGCCAGGGTGCCGACGATCAATAGCGTCGAGCCCTGCTCGCCCATGACGTAGAAGTCGTCCTTGTTCTTGATCAGTCGCGCAAGCGATGCCGCGACGATCACGTAGGCGGCCAGCACGCCGAAGAATATCCACAGGGTCATTGTCATTACTCTCGTGCAGTTGGGTGGCGGGCGTCAGTGGCCGTCGTCCTGGCGGTCGGACGTGCCCGAGGTCGATTTGCCCTCGGCCTGTTCGCGCTTCAGGCGGCGAATCGTCGGGCGATACTCGCGAATCAGAATGGCGCCGACGATGACCACCGACAGGGCCGTGGTCAGGAAGGCGTTGGTGAACAGCAGCAGAACGTGAGGATTGACATCCATCGGGGTGCCTCTTGTCGTTGTGGGGAGTGCGGCTCGGGACGCAGTCAGTCCGCCTGGCCGCACCAGTCGATCAGCGTCAGGGCCATGATCTCGGCCACGTCGAAGACGTCGTCGAGGCGAATGTGCTCGTTGGGAAAGTGGGCAAGCTTGGTGATGCCCGGGCCGAATACCAGCGCCGGTATGCCGTACTGGGTCATCAGCCCGCCGTCGGTGCCCCAGGGCGATGCCTGGACCTTGGGCGAGGTTCCCTGCACCTGAGTAAAGGCGCCGGTCAGGCTCGTGACCAGCGCATTGTCCAGATCGATGCCGCCGGGTTGCCAGCAGGCGCCGTAGAAGTCGATGGCGACCGGGTGCTCGGCGAACCAGGCATCCTGCTTTGCCAGGGCGGCCATGGCTCTCGTCAACGCCTGTTCGGCCTGGTCGACCGTCTCGCCGGGGCCGACGCCGATGCGGCCCTCCAGGGTGATCTCGTCGGGCACGCTGGAGGGCCAGTCGCCGCCTTCGATGCGCCCCAGGTTGATCGGCAGCGGAATCGGCACGTCCTTGTACAGCGGGTCATCGAGGGCGGCGTTGCGCTCGCTTTCAAGGGCCTGGATGGCCTGGATCACCGCCACGCTTTTTTCCAGCGCGCTGACGCCTTCGTAGCGGGTGCCGCCGTGGGCCTTGATGCCCTCGACGCGCAGCCGGAACCAGCGCGAGCCTTGCTGGCGCGGGAAGATCTTCTGCTCGGTGGGCTCGGGGATCAGCGCGGCATCGGCGCGATAGCCGCGTACCAGCGCGGCCAGGGTGCCGGCACCGCCGGCTTCTTCCTCGATGACGCTCTGCAGGATGACGTCACCCTTGAGACGAACGCCGAGCTCCTTGAGGGTGGCCACGGCAATAAACGATGACAGGTTGCCACCCTTCATGTCGGTGACGCCGCGACCGTACAGGCAACCGTCGATGACCTCGCCGGAATAGGGGTGCTGGTGCCACTGGGCGTGATCGCCCTCCGGCACCACGTCCACATGGCCGTTCATGATCAGCGAGCGACCGCCACCGCTGCCCTTCCAGGTGCCGACCACGTTGGGGCTGCCGGTAAAGTCCTGTCGCGGGCTGTGAAACAGCGGATTGTCGCGCAGCTCGTCGATGTCGATGTCCCACATGTCGGTGTCGAGGCCAAGGGCCAGGTACAGGTCGCGGATCTTGCTCTGGTGGTCGGCTTCCTGGCCCGACAGGGTGGCGTCGCGCACCCAGTCCTGCAGCAGTGCGGTGTACTCGTCGCGGCGCGCCTGAATCGCCTGATGAATGGCGCCGTGAAGCGGGTGCTGGTGTTCGGTCGGGGCGGTCATGGGCGTCCTTGTCGTTTTGTCGTTGAGTGGAGGCGAGAAACGTTGCCGCGTCGTTGCTCTGCTGGTGCTCTGCCGATGGTTGACGGTATTGAGCCGGCCTTGCGTCGGCTTTGAATCGGCCCTTGAGTCAAAACCGGTTCACTTGAGTCGATATCGGCGCAGCCTCGCCGCGACGCAGGCGAGGCTGCCTCGTGGCGGGCTGCTTCGTGCGGGCGGCTGCTAGCGATTGGCCCAGGCCACGACGGCGTCGCACAGCACCTGGGTGCCGAGGGCGCAGTGCTCGGGGGAGGCGTACTCCGCTTCGTTGTGGCTGATGCCATCGAGGCAGGGCACGAACAGCATCGCGGTGGGGGCGACGTGGGAGACATTGACCGCGTCGTGGCCCGCACCGCTCATCATTTGCGGGGCCTCGTTGCCACGAGCCTTGGCGGCATCGCCCAGGGTGCGGATCAGATCGTCGTGAAAGGGCGTTACCGGCGAGTGCCAGATGGGCTCGATATCCACGCGGGTGCCTTCCCGTTCGGCCGCGCCTTGCGCCAGGCGAGTGACCGCAGCGTCGAGCTGGCTCAGGCGCTCCTCGTCGACGTGGCGCAGGTCGAGCTGCACCTTGACGGCGCCGGGCACCACATTGCGTGAAGGTTCGATGACGCTGAAGTCGCCGACGGTCAGTCGGGCATCGCGGTCGTCACCGAGCTCGTCGCGCATGGCCTGGATGAAGGCCATCGCCGCCAACAGTGGGTCGTGGCGGTAGGACATCGGGGTGGGGCCGGCGTGCACGGACTGGCCCTCGAAGCGCAGGTCGTACCAGCGAATGCCCTGAACGCCGGTGACGATGCCGAGGGGCTCGTCGGTTTCCTCCAGCACGGGGCCCTGTTCGATATGCAGCTCGAAATAGGCACCAAGCTCGGGGCTCCCGAGGGCGGCGCCGCCGCGCTGGTTGGTGGCCTCGAGCGCTTCACTGACGCTGACGCCCTGGCTGTCCTTGGCATCGAAGAAGGCGTCCTGGGCCAGGCGTCCGGACCAGACGCCGCTGCCGGCCATGGCCGGTGAGAAGCGGCTGCCTTCCTCGTTGGTCCACACCACCAGGGTCAGGGGGCGCAGGGTCGTCACCTGGTGGTCATGCAGGGTGCGTAGGGTCTCTAGCCCGCCGAGTACGCCGAGCACCCCATCGAACCGACCGCCGAGGGGCTGGGTATCGAGATGGCTGCCGATGGCGACTGGCGCCAGGCTGTTGTCCTGACCCGAGCGCAGGATAAACAGGTTGCCGGCCTCATCTCGGTGCCAGGTGCAACCGAGGGCCTCGACCCAGTCCAGCAGCAGACGGCGTCCGGCGGCGTCTTCATCCGATATGGCCAGGCGACGGCTGCCGCCATTGGGCGAGGGGCCGACCTTGGCCATGTCCATCAGGGAGGACCACAGGCGTTCGGCGTCGATATCGAGGGGGGTATGGGCGGAAGAGGGCGAAGGCATGGAAGGCTCCTGGGCTTGTTGTTGGTGATAAGCCGGTTAAGCAGATAGCGTTCCATGTGGTTTATTGTTGTTTTTAATCAGTGTGTTGTGTTGGTTTTTTCGGCGTGGCGTTAGACGCGTTGTTCTCGGTCGAGTCGATTTCGACTCGGCTGGGCCGCATGTCATTGACGCGATGGTGGCTGGCGCAAGAGCTGATGCGGGGACGGGCGAACGATGAAGGATGGTGCGCTCAAGGCGCTTGGCGGTTTACCACTGAATCATGTTGGTGCAATAACCGCTCGCGAATAGTCGCGCTCGGCTGAAAATAATCGTGAAGCCTTTAGTTGATTGTAAGTTGATAAGACGATTTCGATTTTACTGTTTGGTAGTCACTGGTGTTCACCATACTTTTACCTCAAGTTTGATTAATATGCGCCGATAAGACATATATTGGTTACTGGCTACCTCCTTTGGGCGTGTTGACAATGGCAAAAGACGGTTCAGGTTCTGGTGCGCCACCAACGCTCTCGGTCTCGTTTGGAGCCGGCACGATTGCCCAACACCCCGCCGTCGTGGCGGGACTGCTGCTCGACCGTGCGCCGGTGGGCCTGGCATTGCTCGATAGCAACGATCGCATTCTGTGGTCCAATGAGGCCCTGACCTCGCTTGCCTGCCCCACCCGGGGCGACCTCGGCGGGCGTCGCGTGAACGAGCTATTTCGCCCCTTTGGGCACATTCTCGGCGAGCGGGTGGGGTATCACACCTTGACCCTCGGGCCCGAGTGGCAGCAGGCCTGGCTGTTGGTGGACGATCGCGTCGGCTCACGTCTGGGACTCGTCTCCCAGGTTCCCTTTGAGCCCGACCGGGATGCCGGAAAGACGTTGCTCACCTTCGTCGATCTCAATGCCGATTCCGAAGCGGTGGTGGACGGCCGCCAGTCCGATGTTGGGGGTATCGCCAGCGCCTGGGTCTTCGAGGATCGCTTGAGCCACGCCTTCGAGCGTGCCGAGCGCCTCGGTCAGGGCTTGGCGGTGATGATGATTCGGCTGCATGGGCTCGCGCCGGTGGTCGCCGCCAGCGGCGCCGAGATCGCCAGTCGAGTGTCGCGCCGGGCCGGGCGTCGCCTGGCCAACACCCTGCGTCGGGAAGACAGCCTGATCCAGCTCGATCGCGACCGCTGGGGGGTGCTGCTCGAACACCCGATGAGCCCCGAGAACCTGCATGTGATCGCCGAGCGCTGCCAGGAAGCCCTGGAACCGCCCTTTACCTTGGCCGGCCATGCTCCGGTATTGATCGAACCACGCATCGGCATCGCGCTGTGTCCGGAAGACGGGGATGAGCCGGAGGTGCTGTTGATGCACGCCGAGCAAGCGCTCGAAGAGGCCGCACCCGGTACCCACGTCTTCTTCGACGGCAGTCTGCAGCGCTGGATCACGGAGAAACAGGCGTTTCGTCATAGCCTGCAGGAAGCGCTGATGTTTCCCGCTCAGCACTTCTCGCTGGTCTACCAACCCCAGTTCGACTTGGTCTCGGGTCGTTGCTGTGGCCTCGAGGCCCTGGTGCGTTGGCGCCACCCAGAACGCGGTGAGCTGGGGCCGGACATGTTTCTAGCCTTGGCCGTGGAGTTGCAACTGGCGGATCGGCTGGATCGCTGGGTGATTCAGCAGGTCATCGCCCAGCGCAGGCTTTGGGCCACGTCGGGGTCCAGCCTTGCCGAGGTCGATATCGCGGTGAACGTGCATGTTCAGTTGCTGGATCAGGAGGCCTTCGACCGCCGAGCGCTCGACCTGTTCCTGCGCCAGCAGGGCGATGAGTCGCTCAACTGGCTGAGCCTGGAGATACAGAGCTCCGGCCTGAGCGCGATCGGCGAGCGTCACTCCCATTTGTTGCGACGCATCGTCGGCCTCGGCGTGCGGCTGACGGTCGATGGGCTGGGGCGCTCACCGGTCGATCTGTTCGGCATGGCGGTGCTGCCGGTGTCGCTTGCCAAGATCGGCCGCGAGTTGGTGCATGCGCTGAGCGAGGCGCGCCCTTCGTCACGCCAGAGTCTGGCGGCGCTGACACAGTCGCTGCTGGCGTTGGAGCTCGACAGCGTGGTGGTGGGGGTGGAAACCGTTGAGCAGCTGTCGACGGTGCGCGAGGTCGGGTTGCTGCGCGTCCAGGGCAACTTGCTTAGCCGACCGCTGGCGCTCGATGCCCTGGAGGCCTGGGCCGCCGCCGGAAGCCGTCCGTTCTCGCCGCTCTAAGGTTTGGCAGGGCGTGCGTTTGGCAGGGTCCGCGCCATGACCGCGACGCGATGGGAGGACATCGCGTCGCGGTCTTTTCGTTTGCGGTCTTTTCGTTCGCTGCTAGGGTTTGCAGCCAGGGTTTGCGCCCTTGTGCTTCGCGGCGAGTCGGCGCCCGGCGGTGCCCTCAGGCCGAGGTGTTCAGGCGCGGTGATTGCAGTCGGGTCAGCCCATCGGCGCGATAGACGCCGGCGTCGGCGATCTTGTGGATATGGTCCAGCATGCGCTGGTTGTGGGACATGCGCAGGCTCAGCAGCTCGCCGCAGCGCAGGTTGGCGCGGGCCACTTCTCGGGCGACGGCGAGGGTCGCCTGCCAGCGCTCTTCGCAGCCCGCATCGATGGCGGCTTGGTGTGCGCCTTCGCGGGTGTCGCCGTACCCCAGCCGACACTGGACCTCGTGGCGGCGCTCCTCGGTCTGGGCCAGCATGCGCTGCAACAGAGTCTTGTCGTTGGCGAGCGTCGTCAGCGCGTCGCCGTCGACCTTGCCCTTGATCAGGCACTCCTGTTCCTCGCCCAGCAGTGCGAGCAACTGCGTCAGCCGTTCGTGCTGCTCATCCAACAGCTTTGTCAGACTCACGCCTTGCCTTCCTCGTCGAGCATCTCGCGCACACTCTTGAGCAGTCCCTCGGCGATGCGCTCCGGGTGGACTTCCAGGCGTCCATCGCGAATCGCATCACGGATCTCGGCCACGCGAGCGGTGTCGATGTCATGGCTGGCATCGCTGGCCGGACGGCTCAGCTGGGTGGTGCTGGAGGGGCCGTCGCCCCCAGGCGCCGCCTTGTCAGCGGCGGCCTTGTCAGCGGCGGCCTTGTCGGTGGCGGGCTTGGGGCCTTGCGCCGGGTCCGCAGTGGTGGAGCGTGTCAGCGGATGTTGGGAGTCGATTTTCATGGTCGGGGCCTCGTGACCAATGACGGTGTGACCAGGATGTGACCAAAAACGTTGTCACCAGGTGCGTTGTTCTCAGTATCGGCCAATGTCGGGTGGACTTTAATGCCGAATCGCGGCCTTGTCTCGTCGATAGCGCTTTCAGCCTAGCGGATTCCGCCTGTCGGTTCAGAAGGTCACCGACAGCAGTCCCGGCCCGGCTACTCGGGCTTCCTGCACGTCGCGGTTGGCGAAGCGCACCCGCACGGTATCCCCGGCGCCGCCTTCATCCAGGGCTTCGCCCTGGCGGCGAATACGAAACCCGTTGCCCTGTGCCTCGACGCTGACGGCCTGACCGCGCTGTACCAGTCGCGGTGTTTCAAGGTGGTAGGCCGACAGGCTCTGGCCCTGGCGCATGCGTCGCTTGGCCTGCTGTCCGATGGCCGCCTGCAGGTCGGTCAGCGATTGGGGCGGCAGGCGGCCGAGGTCGACCCTTTCGCGGACCAGCATATCGGCGCTGATGCGCTCGCCTGGTTCGATGTCCCGGGCGGCGACCAGGTGGGTGCCGTAGACCGTGACCTCGGCCTGAAGGTAGCGCACGCGGCGGCCGTCGAGACCACAGCGCACGCCCACCGACACTCGACCGAGGGGGCGTGCATCGGGGCGCGGCAGAAACACTTCGGCGCCTTCGCAGGCCGGGAAGTGCGCGGCCGGCGGGAAGACCTCTATCTGGACGTCATCGCCGAAGGGCAGCGCATGCTGGTACAGGAAGCCTTGTACCTGCTGGGTCAGGCTGTCTTGCGTGGCGGCGCCCGGGTCGCGGGGGCTGGTGTGCTGACCGTGCGCCGGGGGCTGTGCCTGGGCGGCCGCCGCAAGCGTCGGCAGGGCCAGCAGGGTCAGCCACACCAGCCACACCGGCAGAACCCTCGCCATCGATCGTGTTGGCCGCGCCCTGGGGCCGGCCATGGGCGAGACAGATCGTTGCGAAACACAAGGCACCATCGACGGCCTCACAGGCAGAAGGAACAAGGGCGCTCTGCCCCGAGTGTCCCACGAGTCTAGCGTCCGGGGCGGGTGGGCATCGCCCGAATTGGCGGTGGGAAAGGGGGTTGTTTATGCCTTTGGCCTGACAACGCTGTCGCTATTCTCCATCGTCGACACCTTCCCCTCTGTGAAGGCGACCCGGATTCAGGAGTCAGCGGGATGATCGATCAGCTCGAGGCGTCGCTCGCCTTTCATCAGCAGGCCCTGTCGCTGCGTAACGAGCGCCAGAAGGTATTGGCGAGCAATATCGCCAATGCCGACACGCCGGGCTACAAGGCGCGTGATCTGGACTTCGCCAAGGCGCTGGAAAGCGCCCAGCGCCAGTCGGGCAGCGATGGGCTTGCGCTTTCGCGCACCTCGGCCCACCACCTGTCAGGCCAGGGCCACGCCTCGCCCGCCGCCCGAGAGCTTTTGTATCGGGTGCCCGATCAGCCGAGCCTCGATGGCAACACCGTGGACATGGACCGCGAACGCAGCGCCTTCGCCGACAACACGGTGCGCTACCAGACGGCCTTGACCCTGATCAACAGCCGCATCCAAGGCCTCAAGCAGGCCATGCAGCCAGAACGCTAAGCCTTTTTCCCACAAGGAGAGTGACCGATGTCGATGTTCTCCGTGTTTGATATCGCCTCGTCGGCGATGAGCGCCCAGTCCCAGCGCATGAACGCCACCGCCAGCAACCTGGCCAACGCCGACAGCGTCAGCGGCCCCAACGGCGAGGCCTATCGCGCCCGCCAGGTGATGTTCGAATCCCAGGCCGCCGGCGCCGCCGGCATCGGTGGTGTGCGGGTCAGCGAGGTCATCGAGGACCCCTCGCCGATGCGCCAGGAATACCGTCCGGAGCATCCGCTGGCCGATGACGACGGTTATGTCGCCATGCCCAACGTCGACCCGGTGGGCGAGATGGTCAACATGATCTCCGCCTCGCGTTCCTATCAGGCCAACGTCGAGGTCATGAACACCAGCAAACAGCTGATGCTCAAGACGCTGACCCTGGGTGAGGGCTAAGACCGTGGCCAATACCATCGATGCGAGTATCTATAACGGCGTCAACGCCGCCGCGGCCAGCGCCAGCTCCAGCAAGGCCTCCGAAGAGCTCGGTGACAACTTCATGACCATGCTGGTCACTCAGCTGCAGAATCAGGACCCGCTCAACCCCATGGACAACAGCGAGATGACCTCGCAGTTGGCCCAGATCAATACCGTGTCGGGGATCGAGGACCTCAATGCGTCTCTCGCGGCCATCACCGGGCAAATCAACGCCGGCCAGGCGATGCAGGCGACCTCGCTGATCGGCAAGGGGGTGCTGGTTCCCGGCGATCGCTTGCTGCTGACCCAGGCCGAGGATGGTAGTCAGATCACCACGCCATTTGGCATCGAGCTCAATCAGCCCGCCGCCAACGTCAAGGTGACCATTACCAACCAGTCCGGGGAAGTCATCAATAGCTACGACATCGGTCCGGCATCCGCCGGCGTCGAGTCGTTCCAGTGGGATGGCCTGACCGATGACGGTGTGGCCACCGTCGAGGGCGCCTACCACGTTGCCGTGGAGGCGACCGGAGCCGATGGCGAAGCGCTCGAGGTCGGCACCCTGAACTACGCCATCGTCGGCGGTGTGACGCCGGCCGATGAAAACGGCCGGGTGGCTCTCGATCTGGGTGCCGTCTATGGCCAGGTGGGTCTTGGCGATGTTCGCCAGATCCTGTGACCGCGCCGAGCGATCGACGCTAGCAACGACGCCGAAAAAACGACGCTGGATGAGGTCGAGAACAGCGCAACCTACGCAGAGGAATGACCAATGGGATTTTCACAAGCGCTCAGCGGCCTGAATGCCGCCGCCAACAGCCTCGATGTGCTGGGTAACAACATCGCCAACTCGCAGACCGTGGGCTACAAGAGCGGCAGCGCCCAGTTTGCCGATGTTTTCGCCAACTCGCAGATCGGCCTCGGCACCCAGATGTCGGCCGTGCTGCAGGACTTCAGCGGCGGCAACCTGGAGTCCACCAACCGCCCGCTGGATCTCGGCATCAGCGGCGACGGCTTCTTTCGCATGGAGCAGAACGGCCAGGTCGTCTACTCGCGCAACGGCCAGCTGACCCTGACCCCGGAGGGCTATCTGCAGAACGCCCAGGGCGCTCGTATCATGGGTTACGGCGTCAATGCCGCAGGGGCGGTCCAGGTCGGCGGCCAGCCGGGC
>Ga0114954_1000015_pt1 | contig 92667 bp, 84 predicted proteins | sample Porto_4metaG_FD_87299 | JGI IMG/M metagenome (GOLD analysis project Ga0114954, IMG submission 87299) | Marine algal microbial communities from Porto, Portugal - Porto_4 metaG | ecosystem: Host-associated > Algae > Red algae > Unclassified | place: Portugal: Porto | collected 2015-02-02
CAGAACAGCGGATCATAGCCGAAGCCCCCCTCACCACGAGGATGGGCCAGGATCTCTCCGCACCAGCTCTTCTGAACGATCACCGGTACCGGGTCCTCGGCGTGACGCAACAGCACCAGCACACACCAGTAGCGTGCCCTGCGCTGGCCCTCGGGTATCTCGCGCAGGGCCTTAAGAAGCTTGGCATTGTTGCGCTCATCGCTTCGCGGCTCGCCGGCGTAGCGAGCCGAGTAGATACCCGGCTGACCGCCCAGCACATCCACCGCCAGCCCCGAGTCATCGGCCAGCGCCGGCAAGCCACTGACGCGACTGGCTTCCCTCGCCTTGAGCAAGGCATTTTCCACGAAGGTCAGCCCCGTCTCTTCCACCTCTCCCACACCGTGGGCCGACTGTGCGCTGACTCGCATTCCCAGTGGAGAAAGCAGAGCATTGAATTCTTTTAGCTTTCCGGCATTTCCGCTAGCCAGAACGAGTTCTTCGAGATGCGCCATGGGGGACTTGCTCCTGACGGTGATGGATAAACGACAACGGAGGGGTGGGGGACAACGCTAGTCAGCGAGACCTATCGCCGCTCAGGCTCCGCGGCCGACACCGCTCCGGCACAGTAGCCCGGACCGTCGTCAGCCTGGATCCCCCGCCGTGGCAGCGGCCGTGACATCGGCGGCGCGACTGGGATGCGCAATACAACAAAATAATTCCCCCCAAAGCGTCGATTTGTGTTGCGCCTATCGGCTGATTGCGCTAATTCAAAGGACTAGTTTTTCACTCAGCGCGACTGTGCAGGAGTTACAGAAGCTTACAAATTGCTTCAAAAAGCTCCATACTGCCCATTACTCCCTTGGACCAAAGTCCGTTGGAAAGTGCCAGTTCAACATCGCCAAGGAGCACCAGGCGCGAGAACCAGGCACGCAAAAAAGTCGCCCTTGGTCACACCATCCGCGTTGCCCTCGCGCCGGTGGATGAATGGAGATGCACACGATGAATAACGCCGCTGGACATATAGTGCTGGTGACTGACCACAATCCCCAGTCGCTGCTGTTCATCAACTATATCAAGGAGCAATTCCATTGCCCCGTCTCCATCGCCGCCCCGACCGAGACCATTGACGTCGACGGCGAGGTCGCGACCCTGATCCTGATGGACGCCGATCACGTCGATGACAGCGCCATGCAACACTGGCAGGACATGGGGGCACGCCACCCTACCCTGTTGCTGACCGCCTTTAATCTGCGCGATGAAGAACACGCCCTGGAAGTGCTGTCATTCATGCACCTGCGTGGCGTGTTCTATCGTCAGGACAGTCTCGAGCGCATCTGCAAAGGCATCGAAAAGCTCTTCGCCACCGACGACCTGTGGATGTCACGCTCATTGATGACGCGATTGATCGAGTTCTCCCGCCGCCAGCAGCTGAACGCCTATCGCCCGGCCTGCGGCCTGACTCAGCGCGAAATGGAGATCATCGGCCTACTCGGCTCAGGGGCCTCGAACATGGAGATCGCCGAAAGACTGTGTGTCAGTGAGCACACCGTCAAGTCGCACCTGTATAACGTGTTCAAGAAGATCCGCGTCAGCAACCGCCTGCAGGCGGTCAACTGGGCACGCCAGAACCTCGGTGCTCCACCCCCGCGCCATCCGGCCAGTTCGCGCTGAGACGACGGTTTCGCCGCTGGCCTGACGCGGCGGGGAGTGAATCGAGCCCGCCCGATTCACTCCCCGTGGTGTCATCCTGAGCGGGTCTGTCGCCCTCGCCCAGGTGATCGTGCCCCTGTGTTGTTCACTGGCCATCGAGGCGATGGACGCTACCGGCGCTTCCCCCTGGCCGCGCCAGGTTTCCGCTACAGCACCCGAATATGTTCCTCGATCAGGCTCGCCAAGGTTTCCGCCGCGTTATCGGCGGTGCTGTCCAGGCGCACGAGATGCAGGCGCTCTTCGTCATTGAAGTCTTCGAAGGCCTCCTGCTGAGCCGCCAGCACCGCCAAGCTCAGTGACTCGTCACGGTCGTTACGCAGCGCGCGCTTGCTGATCCGCCTGCGCAATGTTTCGTCATCGGCCTCGAAGCTGACCAGCAATACCGGCAATCCACGTGCCTCGGCCTGCCAGCGCAACAGTTCGCGCTGTTCGCGCTCGAGAAAGGTCCCGTCGACACAGACCATGAAACCGGCGTCGAGCAGAATGCCGGCACAGGCCGCGAGGCGACGATAGGTCTTGTCGGTGGCCTCACGGGTATAGATATCCACAGGCATCGGCGCATCGAGGTCCTGTGGATTGAATCCGTGCAGCGCCAGACGCTGGTTATCTGAACTCAGCCGCACCGCGCCGAGTCGACCGACCAGGGTCCGGGTAAAACGGCTCTTGCCGCTGCCGGACACGCCGACGCCAATCACCAGCGGCGGGAAGCGGAACTCGGCGTGGCGTTCGGCCAACTGCAGATAGCGACGGAACGCATTCATCGTTTCCGCCATCACCGCCGGCCGCGGCCCTTCACTGCCGGCCCGGCGCCGCTGCAGCACGCGACGCATGCCCGCCATGGCCTCGATCACCTGGAGCAGCGTCAACACTCGGGCCAGCTCATAGTCGCCGCTGCGTCTGAGATAGCCATCGAGCGCCTGATGCGACAGCGTCATCTCACCGCGCAGCTCGAGCTCCACTCGCAGGCTCGCCAGGTCATGACCGGGGTCGGCCAGCTCCGGGTAATCGAACGGGACGGGATCGTGGGCGGCGGACTGGGTAATCACCAGACGACCGTTATCGCTCAAGCGCACATCCGCGTAATCCATGTACCAGCGGCTCGGCCGCAGGCGATCGCCGCGCACCTCGATGATCGGCGCCAGCCGCTCCACTTCCTGACCGAGCCACTCGGTCAGGCTGGCCAGGCGGTCGAGGTCTTCCTCGCCGGAGACCAGGCCCCGACAGGTGGCCGCCTCGTCCTCGATGCGTTGCTTGAGCACCGCCAGAGCATCCGGCGTTTCACCGCCGGGAAGCGGTTCGGCATGGTAGGTCGCCAGGGCATCGACGAGTTCGTCGAGGCTCGTGGCGTCTACGCTGGTATCCTGAGGCGAGGCGTCAATGCCGTTCATGGTTTTCTCCTTCAGGCCTGGGGCTTCATCTGGGCGAAGGCCTGCTCCGCGGCGTCCAGGGTGAACTGAATGTCTTCCGGCGTATGGGCGCTGGACATGAAACCGGCTTCGTAAGCCGAAGGCGCCAGGTACACGCCGCGCTCGAGCATGGCGCTGAAGAAACGTCTAAAGGCGTCGGCATCACAGGCCGTGGCCTGGGCGAAGTTATCGACGCGGCTCTGGCCGGTGAAGAAGACTCCGAACATGCCGCCGGCGCGCTGGGTGATCATATCGATACCCGCCGCCCGAGCGCGAGCCTCCAACCCATTACATAACGTGTCGACACGCTGGGCCAGCGCATCATGAAAGCCTGGCTGACGCAATTTGCCAAGCAGGGTCACCCCGGCAGTCATGGCCAAGGGGTTCCCCGACAGGGTGCCGGCCTGATAGACCGGACCCAGGGGTGACAACTGACTCATGATCTCCTGGCTGCCACCGAAAGCGCCGACCGGCATGCCACCACCGACGATCTTGCCCAGACAGGTCAGGTCCGGCGTGACACCGTAGTGGGCCTGGGCACCACCAAGCGCGACGCGAAAACCGGTCATCACCTCATCGAACACCAGCAGGCTCTGATGGCGGTCGCAGACCTTGCGCAGCGACTCGAGAAAGCCCGGTGAGGGCGGAATGCAGTTCATGTTGCCGGCCACCGGCTCGACGATGATGCAGGCGATCTGGCTGCCGATCTCATCGAAGCACTGCTCGACGGCATCGATATCGTTGTGAGACAGCGTAATGGTGTGCTCGGCCAGGGACGCCGGCACCCCGGGCGAGTTGGGCTCCCCGTGGGTCAGGGCGCCGGAACCGGCCTTGACCAGCAGCGAATCGGTATGCCCGTGGTAGTCACCCTCGAACTTCACGATCTTGTCGCGTCCGGTGTAGCCCCGCGCCAGACGAATCGCCGACATGGTCGCCTCGGTCCCGGAGTTGACCATGCGCACCATCTCGATGCTCGGCATGATCTCGCAGATCAGCTCGGCCATGGTGGTCTCGATCGCGGTGGGCGTCCCGAACGACAAGCCCTTGTCGAGACGCTCTCGCACCGCCCCCAGGACATCGGGATCGGCATGGCCAGTGATCATCGGCCCCCAGGACCCCACATAGTCGACGTAGCGCTTGCCCTCGACATCGAACAGATAAGCGCCTTGGGCTCGCTCCATGAACACCGGAGGACGATGCAGCCCCTTAAAGGCACGCACCGGCGAATTGACGCCGCCGGGAATATGGCGACAGGCCTGCTCGAAGAGCTCAGCGGATGTGGTCATGGCAACCTCTTTGCCCAAAATGTGATGTCCTTGGTCGACGCCTCGTGCGTCGACGTGAATCTGGCCACAAGACTGTGGATAACTCTGTGGAGGGGCTGGGATAACCCGGTAGTCACAGCATCCTCTGATGCACCATTGGCGCCCCTGCCACCTGCAGCGCGATCGGCCATCATACCTTGACCTCGTCCAGCGCGAAGCTCGCGGGTGGCAATCGCCACAAACGGCGCGGCAAACGCTGGCCGACGCCCGAATGCCAGCCATGGGCCAAGGCCTGCCAGGTGAAGACCTGGGCCTGCTCACAGGCCGCCACCAGAGACTCGCCCACCGCCAGTCGCGTCGCCAACGCCGATGACAGGGTACAGCCGGAGCCATGAAACTGCCCGGGGAGCCGCGGCCACGACCACTGCCGGTCCACATCCGGGGCATGCAGAATATGCTCGACCCGGTCCGCCGGCACCCGCTCAAGCGGCGTATCGGTGCCGGTCACCAGCAGCGCCTGGCAGCCCTGGCGCATCAGGCTGACCGCGCGCTCGGTGTCATCACCGTAATCGGTGCCGGCGAGACGCGCCAATTCCTGACGATTGGGTGTCAGAATATCCACCAGCGGCAACAGCCGCTCGCAATAGGCATCGATCAACTCCTGGGTGGCCAGCTCGCAACCGCCCCCCGCACGCAGCACGGGATCGGCGACCACCGGTATCCCCGGACGTTGGCGCACCACATCGACCACCGCGTCGAGTGTTTCGAGATCCGCGATCAGTCCGATCTTTATCGCCTCCAGCGGCATCTCACGCAGCGCCCCCGCAGCCTGACGAATGGCGCTGCCCGTTACCGGTGAGACAGCGATAACGTCGTGACAGTTCTGCACAGTTAATGCCGTCGGCACGGTCAATGCCCAGCCGCCACAGGCCGCCACGCTCTCGGCATCGGCGATCAGGCCTGCGCCACCGGTCGGGTCGTGCCCGGCCAGCACCAACACCGTCGGCAGATGGCGCGAGACCTCGTTGTCATGGTCATGGTTCAAAATGGCTTCACCACCACCAGCACCACGATCGCCACCAGCGCTAATACGGGTAACTCATTGAAGATGCGAAAATAAGTGGCGCTACGCTTGCAACGATCCTCGGCCAGTTGTTTCAAGTAGATGAGGCAGACGTGATGGTAGGCCACCAGCAACACCACCAGGGTCAGCTTGGCATGCATCCAGCCCTGCTGCATCCAGACTGGGTTGAGCCATGCCAGCACCGCCCCCAGCACCAGAGCCGCCACCATCGACGGGGTCATGATGCCGCGATAGAGCTTGCGCTCCATCACCCGGAAGGTGTCCATGCTGGCATACTCGCCCTTGTCGCGAGCCATGGCGTGGTACACGTACAGACGCGGCAGATAGAACATGGCGGCAAACCAGGTGACCACGGCGATCAGATGGAAGGCCTTTATCCACAGATACATAGCGACTCCTCAGGCTGTGGATGAATCAGAAAAGCGGTAGTAACGCTCGATGGCTTCCCGGGTGATGATACCGGAAATTCGCTTCTGCTTCGGGCGATAACCGTGCTCCACATAGAGCCCATCCACCTTGCTCTCGTTGAGCGTGGTAAATGCCTCGGACAGGGTCGCCTGAAGATGAATCGGCGCCAGGTCCATGCGCTGCCCGGGAATCTCCAACAGATCCAGCAACGGTGCCGCCTTGGGGTCATCCACCGGCTCCACGACTGCCGCGGCTGGAGGCGTCGCCGCAGCACCACCGCCGCCATCTTCAACACCACTGCCGGGCTCACCCTCGCGGTCTGCCCCCGCCGCCGGGTCCTCGCCAGACTCGTCCTCGCGCTGGGCGATCGGCCGGCCACTGGCATCATGCTCGAGCATCCAGCGCGCCAGGTCGGCGGCCTTCAACGCCAGCGTCGGCTTGTCATCGGAGGAACGCTCGATGACGATCCATACCGGGTTAGCCTCGAGCAGGCCCCGCGCCTGTTCATGGGTCACTCGCCGCTTGGTCCGCACCAGGCTGCGTTCCATGACCGCCGGCACCGAGACCCGCGATAGCGCCTGCATCAAGGGCTGCTGCAGGGGGTGGAGGCCATGGCGCTTGACGCTGATGAAGAAACCATCGCAACGGCACAGCTGGCGCGAGGTGAGCCCAGCCACCACGACCGCCAACATGCCGGGTAACAGAATATGCGGGTGGTGGGTCAGCTCGAGCAATGCCATCAACGCCGCCAGCGGCGCCTGCAACACGGCGCCCATCATCGCCGCCATCCCGATCATGGCATAGAGGCCGGGATCGGCGGCCTTGTCCGGCCACAGCCACCCCCCGGCCAGGCCCGCCAACGCCCCCGCCGCCGAGCCGACCACCAGCACCGGGCCAATGATACTGACCGGCACACCGCAGGCCACGGTAAAGGCGGTGAGCACCAGCTTGCCGATCATCAGTGCGACAAGCACGTCGAGCGTAAGATTCCCAAACAGGGCATCGGACAGGCTGTCGTAGCCGATCCCCTGGACCTGGGGGTAGCACCAGGCCAGGCCGGCGGCGAGGATGCCGACCATGCCAAGGCGCAGCCACAGGGGCAGATCGGCGACTCGCTCGCTACGCGAGATATGGATGAAGAGGCCCGCCAGCAACCCGATGCCGAAGGCCATCACCGCGATCCAGTAGATGTTGAACAGCGAGCTCATGGCCAGATCGGGTACCGGGAAGGCGGGATCGGCGCCGTATACCAGCTGGGAAATCAGGGCGCCCATGCACGAGGCCAGGATGACCGGCATGAAGCCGACGATGGTGTACTCCATCATCACCACTTCCATCGCGAAGATGACCCCGGCAATGGGGGTATTGAACGACGCCGAGATACCGGCGGCGGTGCCACAGGCCACCAGCACCCGCAGGCTGTTATGCGGCAACCTGAGCAGTTCGCCAAGGCCGCTGGAGGCCGCCGCCCCAAGGTGAATCGCCGGCCCCTCACGCCCCGCCGACAGGCCACCGACCACCGACACCACGCCGACCCACCATTGGTTAACCCAGTTGCGCAACGGAAAACGCCCCTGGTGATAGGTCAGACGTTCGATGACGTGACTGACGCCGATCTTGCGCGAGGCCAGTGGCTGGCGCCACAGCACCACGCCGATCACGCTGACCGCGATCAGCGGCAGAATCATGCGCAGCGGCGTCGCCAGGCGCTCGAACGCCTCGGGATCACCGTCCGGCATCAGCGCCAGGCCACCGAGCAGCAGCAGCAGGCGGAAGACCACCATCAGCGTCCCCGTGATCAGCCCCGACAAGACCCCCAGCACGCACAACTGCGGCAGGGCATCGACGTTGGCCAACTGACGACGAAACCCGTCGAGACTGAAGTCCGGTAAGCTGAAGCGCGACAAGAGCGACATTCCTTGAAAGAGCGGATCCTTGCCCCCGACACCAACGTCGAAGACGCCAGGCCGGATGGCTCCCTCTTGTGTATCATAGTTGGGCACGGCTGACCCACTGCCAGCTCACACAAACGGCGGCAAACGGGCGTGCGGATGTCACGAGTCATTGCTCGTCGAATATCCCTTGCGAGACTCACATCGAACGACAGTCACTGCTGTAAGGAGCGTCACGTGATCAAGGTTGGAATCGTTGGCGGAACGGGCTACACCGGCGTCGAGCTACTCAGGCTGCTGGCACAGCACCCCGACGTCGAGGTCGAAGCGATCACCTCGCGAAGCGAGGCCGGCCTCGCGGTCAGCGAGCTGTACCCCAACCTGCGCGGGCACTATGACGAACTGCGCTTCAGCGAACCCGACGCCGGCCGTCTCGGCCGCTGCGACGCGGTGTTCTTCGCCACCCCCCACGGGGTCGCCCACGCCTTGGCAGGCGATCTGCTCGAGCGTGGCACCCGGGTCATCGACCTGTCGGCGGACTTCCGCCTGCGCGATGCCGAGGAATGGGCCGAGTGGTACGCCCAGCCCCACGGCGCGCCGGAGCTTCTCGAGGAAGCGGTCTATGGCCTGCCCGAGGTCAACCGCGAACGCATCCGCAATGCGCGCCTTGTCGCGGTGCCGGGCTGCTACCCGACCGCCGTGCAACTCGGCTTCCTGCCCCTGCTGGAAGCCGGCCTGATCGATGACACCCGGCTGATCGCCGACTGCAAGTCCGGGGTCACCGGCGCCGGACGCGGGGCCAAGGTGGCGTCGCTATTGGCCGAAGCGAGCGAGTCGTTCAAGGCCTACGGCGCCTCGGGCCACCGCCACCTGCCGGAGATTCGCCAAGGCCTCGGCGACGCGGCCGGCCACCCGGTGGGGCTGACCTTCGTGCCCCACCTGACACCGATGATCCGCGGCATCCACGCGAGCCTCTATGGCCAGCTGACAGGCGACGCCGGCGATCTTCAGGCGCTGTTCGAGAAGCGTTTCGCCGACGAGCCCTTCGTCGACGTCATGCCCATGGGGAGCCACCCGGAGACCCGCAGCGTCAAGGGCTCCAATATGTGCCGTATCGCTATTCATCGCCCCGGCAATGATGCGACGGTGGTCGTGCTATCGGTCATCGACAACCTGGTCAAGGGCGCCTCCGGCCAGGCGGTGCATAACCTCAATCTGATGTTCGGTTTCGCCGAGAACGCCGGACTCGGTGCCCCCGCGATCATGCCCTGAACCAGACGCCGCCACGGCGCAGTCCCCTCGGGCTGCGCCGTACTCCGCGTTCGACGCGTCGTCGCTAAAAAGTTGACCCTTACGCTCGGGATTGCGGATAATGATGGGTCGATTGCCGTTTACCGGCACATTCACCATTTCCCGGGAGCACGTTCATGAGCAGTGCAGAATCCTTCGTTCCCACTCCACTGCTGCTGTCCGACAACGCTCGTCGCCGACTCTCGGCGCTGATGGCAGACGAAGGCGCGAAACAGATCGCCCTGCGTGTCTACGTGACCGGCGGCGGCTGTTCCGGCTTCCAGTACGGTTTCGACATGGCCGAAGCCATCGACGAGGACGACACCGAGATCGCCTTCGGCGACGTTTCCCTGGTCATCGATCCGCTGTCCTATCAATACCTGGTCGGGTCCACCATCGACTACGAAGAAGGCCTGGCCGGCGCTCGCTTTCTGGTGCAGAACCCCAATGCCACCACTACCTGTGGCTGCGGCGCTTCCTTTATGGTCTAGCCCTGCGGGGGATTGCCTGTGGTGGGTAGCCTGAGCGAGGCATGAGCCCTGCTCCGTCACGCTGCCCAAGGACGCTTGGCTGTTCCTCCCAGCCCGCACTCCCTCGAGCCATCCCCAACCGCCGATCGCGACCGAATGCGCCCCCCACGACGCCCCACACAGTTGCTCCTGTGGTGGGGCGTCGGCGTGAATCCCCCCTGCCAGAGGTGCCAAACCGCATCGCCTGACGACATCCAGCGTTGGCGCAGCGGCCAGGCATCAACTTGACCGCCTTGGCACGACTCGCCATGGTAGTCGGGGATTTCACAATAATGTTAACTGGGGAAAATCATGAAAAGCGTTTTTTGCTCCGCAGCCCTGGCCACCGCCATCGCATTCGCCGGTGTGGGTACCGCCCAAGCCCAGGATGGCAAGCTGACCGTTGCCACCGACCCGAGCTTCGTGCCGTTTGAAATGATGGACCAGGAAACCGGCGAGATGATCGGTTTCGACATGGAAATCATCGCCGCGCTGGCCGAGCGTGCCGGCTTCGAATACGACCTGCGCACCATGGACTTCAACGGCATCATCCCCGCCGTGCAGACCGGCAACGTCGATATCGCCATTGCCGGCATCACCATTACCGATGAGCGCGCGGAGATCGTCGACTTCTCCGATCCGTACTACGACAGCGGCCTGCAGATCCTGGTCAAGGCCGATGAAGAAGGCGTCGCGAGCGTGGACGACCTGGCCGGCATGCGCATCGGCACCAAGATCGGTTCCACCAGCTACGACTACCTCCAGGAAAACCTCGGCGATGACGCGGAGATCACTCCGTACCCGGGGACCAGCGACATGTACATGGCCCTGCTCGGCGGTAGCGTCGATGCCGCCTTCTATGACGCCCCCAACGTCGGCTACTTCTCCCAGACCCGTGGCGAAGGCAAGGTCAAGGTCGTCGGTCCGCTTTACGAAGGCCAGCAGTACGGCATCGTCTTCGTCAAGGACAGCGAGTGGGTCGAGCCGGTCAACGAGGCCCTGGCCGCAATGAAGGAAGACGGCACCTACGACGAGATCCACGCCAAGTGGTTCGGCGCCGCCAGCGAGTGATTGCAGGCCGCTGACCTACACGGGGTCGGATCGATGATCCGGCCCCGTTGCGTTGCGTCCCTGTTCCTTTCTCCCCTAACCGTATCGACGGAGACCCTTCGTGGACGTCAATTTCCAATTCGACTGGTCGGCGGCGCTGTCCTCCATCCCGCAGCTGCTGACCGGCATTCCCTACACCCTGCTGATCTCCTTTGGCGGCCTCGCCATCGGCTTTCTCATCGGCATCCTGTTTGGCCTGCTACGCATTTCCCGCACCGCCTGGTTGCGCGTTCCTGCCGTGGCCTACATCGAGATCTTCCGCGGTACCCCGGTCCTGGTTCAGGTGCTGTTCATCTTCTACGGGCTACCGAGCGTCATCGGCACCTCCATCGATCCCATCACCGCCGGTATCGCCGCCATCGCGGTTAACTCCGGCGCCTACATCTCGGAAATCGTACGCGGCGGCGTGCAGTCCATCGAGCGCGGACAGCGTGAAGCCGGCCTGTCCCTCGGTCTCTCGCGCTACCAGACCTTCAAGCACGTGATCTGGCCCCAGGCCCTTCGCCGCATGATTCCATCGCTGGGTAACCAGGCCATCATCAGCATCAAGGACACCTCCCTGTTCGCGGTGATCGGCGTCGGCGAGCTGGTCCGTCAGGGGCAGATCTACATCGCCACCACCTTCAATGCCCTGGAAGTGTACCTGATGGTCGCCGTGCTCTACCTGGTGATCACCCTGTCACTGTCCTTCCTCCTGCGTATGCTCGAACGCAAGGGCCTGGTGGGCCAATGACCCCAGTGGATAGCCTCGACACCACTCTCCTCATCCTCGGCACATCATCGCGGAAGACGTGACATGACCAACGCTACCCCCACTCCCGAGAACACCGACGGCGAGCCTATCGTTCGGCTGCGCGGCCTCAACAAGCACTTCGGCTCTCTGCACGTCCTCAAGAACATCGACCTGGAGGTCGCCCACGGCGAAGTCGTGGTCATCATCGGCGCCAGCGGCTCGGGCAAGTCGACCCTGATTCGCTGCGTCAACGGCCTCGAAGAGTTCCAGCAGGGCGAGCTGCGTGTCGATGGCAATGACCTCAAGCCCCACGGCAAGGCCAGCCGCGAGCTACAGACCATTCGCACCGAAGTCGGCATGGTGTTCCAGCAGTTCAATCTGTTCCCGCACCTGAGCGTACGCGACAACGTTACCCTGGCACCGATGAAGGTCCGCGGGGTCAGCCGCCATGACGCGACCGAGTCGGCCGAACGCCTGCTCGATCGCGTCGGCATCCAGGATCAGGCCGACAAGCTGCCCACACAGCTCTCCGGCGGCCAGCAGCAGCGCGTGGCGCTGGCCCGGGCGCTGGCCATGGAACCGCGGCTGATGCTGTTCGATGAGCCCACCTCAGCCCTAGACCCGGAAATGATCGGCGAGGTGCTCGACGCCATGCGAGAACTGGCCAAGGAAGGCATGACGATGATGATCGTCACCCACGAGATGGGCTTCGCGCGGGAAGTGGCCGACCGGGTGATCTACATCCACAAGGGCGAGATCGTCGAAGAGGGCAAGCCAGAGGCGGTATTCGACAATCCCCAGAACGAGCGTACCCAGAGCTTCCTGTCACGGGTGCTCAAGCACTAACGGCCCAACCCCGCACGCCAGGTCGATGTCGCGCTGACACAGGCGTAGAGAGCCTGTGACAGCGCGCTACCGCCGTAGGCCGTGAAACCGACACCCCCGAGTGATGTCCGCATCGCTCGGGGGTTTTCGTTGGAGGCCCCAGCGCAATCAACGAGTCCCCACCGTCCCTAATCATGGTGAGATCTCGCCAAATTCGTTCCCCCCAGGCCCTGTCGAGGTTATCGACAGGGCCTTTTTTTGGCTGTGGACAAAAAAATCCGCGATTCACGGCAAAGGCCGTCGTGGCGGGCCTATCGCGGTGATCGAGAACCTGTTCACCTTCGCGGTGACAACTGCGCCTGGGCTCGGTGGATAACCGGTGGAGTCCCGAGGCTGTGAACAACCGCCCCATTAGTCCACAGGTTCAAGACCACTCGTCCGCAGCCAGTACGCCTCTTGTCCTTGCACTGGTCAACAATATAGGTTGTTAATTTTTTTACGTTTAATCGCCTTATCCACGGTTTTTGTCCACACCAGTAGTCACTACAACAACAGAACTTCTAACTTACTTCTCTTATTTTTTTATAGGTCTATGACAAACCGAGGCGGTGGCATTCAGGGTGTGGAAAACCCTGACGTTTACCCACAGGAGGGTTTATACTGCCCGGCTACTTTTTAGCCCTTTTTGCATTTACACCGGCGCCTTGACGCCGAACGAGGTGAACCTTGGAGTATCCCGACCGCTTTGACGTCATCGTCATCGGCGGTGGCCATGCCGGAACGGAAGCCGCCTTGGCCTCTGCCCGCATGGGTTGCCAGACCCTGCTGCTGACCCACAACATCGAGACCCTCGGCCAGATGTCCTGCAATCCCGCCATCGGTGGGATCGGCAAGAGTCATCTGGTCAAGGAGATCGACGCCCTCGGCGGCGCCATGGGCCTGGCCACGGATCTCGGTGGGATTCAGTTTCGTGTGCTCAACGCTCGCAAGGGCCCCGCGGTGCGGGCGACCCGAGCTCAGGCGGATCGGGTGCGCTACAAGGCCGCAATCCGTTCGATGCTGGAACATCAGCCAAACCTGACGATCTTCCAGCAGGCCGCCGGTGATCTCATCGTCGATGGCGACACCGTGCGTGGCGTGGTCACCGAAACCGGCATTCGGTTCATGGCCGAATGCGTGGTGCTGTGTACCGGGACCTTTCTCGGTGGCGTGATCCACATTGGTCTCGACAAGAGCCGCGGAGGGCGCGCCGGCGATCCGCCGTCCAACGCCCTGGCCGAACGCCTGCGGGCACTGCCCTTCCGGGTCGACCGGCTGAAGACCGGGACACCGCCGCGGATCGATGCCAAGAGCGTGGATTTCTCACGTCTCGAGGAACAGCCGGGCGATACCCCGGTACCGGTGATGTCGTATGTCGGCAACCGGGACATGCACCCGCGCCAGGTCAGCTGCCACATCGCCCACACCAACGAGCGTACCCACGAGATCATCTTCAACAATCTCGACCGCTCGCCGATGTTCTCCGGTGTCATCGAAGGCGTCGGCCCGCGCTACTGCCCGTCCATCGAGGACAAGGTCCACCGCTTTGCCGACAAGGCCAGCCACCAGGTGTTTATCGAGCCAGAAGGCCTCGATACGCACGAGCTATACCCCAATGGTATTTCGACCTCGCTGCCCTTCGATGTGCAGCTTCAGGTCGTACGCTCCATCGAGGGCCTCGAGCGTGCGCACATCACGCGGCCGGGCTATGCCATCGAGTATGACTTCTTCGATCCTCGCGATTTGAAGCACTCGCTGGAAACCAAGTTTATCCACAACCTGTTCTTTGCCGGACAGATCAACGGCACCACCGGCTACGAAGAGGCCGGAGCCCAGGGCCTGCTCGCCGGTCTCAACGCCGCGCGCCAAGCTCGCTCGCTCGAGGCCTGGTGCCCGCGTCGCGACGAGGCCTATCTCGGTGTCCTGGTCGATGACCTGATCACGCTGGGCACCAAGGAGCCCTATCGCATGTTCACTTCCCGGGCCGAATATCGCCTGCTGCTGCGCGAGGACAACGCCGACATGCGCTTGACCGAGCACGGCCGCCAGCTCGGCCTGGTCGACGATGAGCGCTGGTCACGGTTCGCCGCCAAGCGTGAAGCGGTCGAGCAGGAAAGTGCACGGCTCAAGGGCGCCTGGATCCAACCCGGCAGCGAAGCCGCCAGTCGCATCGAAGCCAGCACCGGACAGCCTCTGGCCCGGGAGTACAGCCTGATGGACCTGCTCAAGCGTCCCGAACTCGGCTATGCCGACGTGGCCAGCCTCGAGGGCGACGCCGTGGACGATGACAGCGTCGCCGAGCAGGTGCAGATCCAGGCCAAGTACCAGGGTTACATCGATCGTCAGCAGGCCGAGATCGACAAGCTCAAACGCCACGAAGGCACCGCCTTACCGACGGATCTCGACTACGCGACGGTCGAAGGGCTGTCCAACGAGATTCGCCAGAAGCTCAGCGAAGCCCGTCCCGAGACCCTGGCCCATGCCGGGCGGATCTCCGGCGTGACGCCAGCAGCGGTTTCCATCTTGTTGATTCATCTTAAAAAACGCCGTTTGCTCGATAGCTCTCGGGTGGCCAGCGCATGAGTCTGCCGAACCTGAGCGCCGTCGCGCAGCGTCTCGACCAGGGCCTTGGGCAACTCGCCATCACGCCGGAGGCGAGCCAGCGTGAGCGGCTATTGGCCCTGGTCGGTCTGTTGCACAAGTGGAACCGCGCCTATAACCTCACCGCGGTACGTGAGCCCATTGACATGGTCTCCCGCCACCTCCTGGACAGCGCCTCGGTGCTGCCCTTCGTGAGAGGGCCGAGAGTGCTCGATGTGGGCGCGGGGCCGGGGCTACCCGGCCTGGTACTGGCGATTCTGGCACCCGAACTCGACGTCACCCTGCTCGACAGCAACGGCAAGAAGGTTCGCTTTCAACGCCAGGCGGTGATGGAGTTAGGGCTTGCCAACGTGACGCCGATCCAGGCTCGGGTGGAGGCCTTCGAGGCGCCTGCAGGGGGCTTCGATCAGGTCATCTCCAGGGCCTTCGCCAGCCTCAAGGACTTCGTCGACCTGACCCGCCCCCTGGTGGCCGACGACGGCCAATGGCTGGCGATGAAGGGGCCCGCGGTGGATGATGAGCTCAAGCTGCTGGGCGGCGATGTGCATCAGCTCGCGCGTCATGCGTTGAGCGTGCCCTTCGAGTCAAGCGCACGAGAACTGGTTATGCTGGAACGAAGCGCCGAGACCAGCGCTCACTGAATGGGGCGAGGGTGAACCGCGAGGCGGTGGGTGGTTCGCGTCCAGAGGCCTTGGTTCAAGCAGGCTGGTTCCACGCATCGGGGCCAGCCGAGATTTCTCAAGCAAGGATGACGCCGTGACCAAAATCATCGCCTTGACCAACCAGAAGGGTGGAGTCGGCAAGACCACTTCCGCCGTCAATCTGGCCGCGAGCCTGGCCGCCCTCGATCGTCGCGTGCTGTTGGTCGACCTGGATCCCCAGGGTCATGCGACCATGGGCAGCGGCATCGACAAGCACGAGCTCGATGGCAGCGTCCTGGACGTCATCCTCGGTGACAAGCGCCCGGTGGAGGTCATCCTCGACTGCCCCGAGGCCGGTTACTCGCTGCTGCCGGGCAACGGCGACCTGACCGCCGCGGAGGTCGAGCTGCTCGACCGCACCGAGGGGCGCGAACGCAGCCTGGCCCGGGCCCTCGAGGAAGTTGCGTCGGAATACGACGTGGTGATGATCGACTGCCCACCGTCGCTCAACATGCTGACCGTGAATGCCCTGACCGCCGCCAACGGCGTGCTGATCCCGCTGCAGTGCGAGTTCTATGCCCTGGAAGGCCTGTCGGCGCTGCTCGATACCGTCGAGCAGATCAAGGACAGCGTGAACCCGACGCTGGAGATCTATGGCATCCTGCGCACCATGTTCGATGCCCGTAACAGCCTCACTCGGGATGTCAGCAAGCAGCTGCGTGACTACTTCGGGGACGCCTTGCTCAAGACCACCATTCCGCGCAATGTGAGGGTGGCCGAGGCGCCGAGCCATGGTTTGCCGGTGACCAAGTATGCCCGCTTCTCCCGCGGCAGCCAGGCCCACCGGGTGCTGGCCAAGGAATTGATTCGCCGGTTGTCGTTATAGCATTGCGGGGGCGACGTCGATGGCTGGTGCAAGGGGCATCGCCACAGCTCGGCCCACCTGTCGCCTACACAGTCGCGCGGTACACCGCTTAGTGAGAGGGATTGTCGATGACGCGTAAACGCGCCCTGGGACGTGGCCTGGATGCCTTGATCGGTGCCGGCGCCCGTCGCCGCGAGAGCCTGGATCTGCCTGGGGTCGATGCCCAGTTCGATGAGGCGTCACTCGACGAAGGCGGTGAGGCCCAGACCCCACCGACGGCGGTCGCCGAGGAACGCCTCGAGCGCCTGCCGCTCGGGCAGTTGAGTCGCGGCCGCTATCAACCGCGGCGTGACATCCAGCCTGAAGCGCTGGAGGAACTGGCCGATTCGATCCGCGCTCAGGGCGTCATGCAACCCATCGTGGTGCGCCCGATCGGCCCCGATCGCTACGAGATCATCGCCGGCGAACGGCGCTGGCGCGCCTCCCAACTGGCCGAACTCGACGTCATCCCGGCGGTGATCCGCGAAGTCACCGACGAGGTCGCCCTGGCCCTGGCGCTGATCGAGAACATCCAGCGTGAAAACCTCAACCCGGTCGAAGAGGCCATGGCCTTGAAGCGGCTGCTCGACGAGTTCGAGCTGACCCAGCAGCAGGTCGCCGATGCGGTGGGCCGCTCGCGGGCCCAGGTCACCAATTTGCTGCGTCTTCTGGCGCTGGACCCCGAGGTCCAGACCCTGCTCGAACGCGGCGATCTGGACATGGGCCATGCCCGGGCATTGCTCTCGCTGCCGGCGGCCAAACAGCGCAAGGCGGCCCACGAGGTGGTCAACAAGGACCTGACCGTGCGCGCCACCGAGGCGCTGGTGAAGCAGCTAGCGTCGACCAAGCCCAAGAGTGCCAAGGCGGCGCCCAACCAAGACGTGGCCCGTCTCGAGTCGCGCCTGGCCGATGTGCTCGGCGCCCCGGTCAAGATTCAGCATGGCAAGGCCGGCAAGGGCAAGGTGACGATCCAGTATGCGAGCCTCGATGAGCTGGACGGGATCTTGACCCATATTCGCTGAACACTCGATTCAGTGTCGCTAAAATGCGTCAGGTGAAGCGCGAAACGGCGTAGTAAACCCTTTAGGTGGCTAAGTAACTTCGCGGCATGTTCTGCGCATTTGGTTGTAAGCTTGCGCGAAGTCTCGACAAATCGTCCCACATTCGGTTGAAGCGGCAACGGGCCTTCCCTATAATCGCGCCGGAGTCTGCCGGTGGTCTGCCGCCGGCGAGCAACGAACGATGGAACGGATTCGCGCAAAACCTGCGCGGCGGGAGAGAGCCTTGGCGGCCAGGATCGAGCGACCCCAAGTGCAGCGACTGTTGCTGGCGCAACTGGGTGTGGTCGCGCTGATGAGCGTTATCGGTGCCCTTTTCTCCGGCGCAGCGGGAGCCTCTTCGGCAGCGCTTGGCGGCTTGGTGGCCTTCCTGCCCAATGCCTTCTTTGCCTGGCGTGTGTTTCGCTTTCAGGGCGCGCGTTACTCCAAGGCCATCGTCAACAGTTTTTATCGGGCAGAAGCCGGAAAGTTCGGTTTGACGGCGGCACTGTTCACCTGCGTGTTCATCGCAGTGCCTCCCTCAAACCCCACTTTTTTCTTTGGCGCTTACGTGGTGACGCTGTTCGCTCATTGGCTGGGTCCCTGGCTTGTGAAGCGACCGTCGCACACCTAAAAACGAGGCAGACATGGCAGGCAATAACCCGACTCCGACGGAGTATATCCAGCACCATCTGCAGAACCTGACCTTCGGGCTTCATCCCGATAACGGCTGGTCGATCGCGCATTCCGCGCAGGAAGCCTCCGACATGGGGTTCTGGGCCGTGCATCTGGACACCCTGGGCTGGTCCATTGGCCTCGGTCTGCTGTTCATCTGGCTGTTCAAGAAGGCCGCTAACACCGCGACCACCGGTGTGCCCGGCGCTCTGCAGAACTTCGTCGAGCTGATGGTCGAGTTCGTCGATAACTCGGTCAAGGACACCTTTCACGGCAAGAGCCGGCTGATCGCGCCCCTGGCGCTGACGATCTTCTGCTGGGTCTTCCTGATGAACCTGATGGACCTGGTGCCGGTGGACTTCCTGCCGCTGCTGGCGGCCAAGATCGGTGCCATGTTCGGCGCGGACCCGGCTCACGTCTACTTCAAGGTCGTGCCCACCACCGACGTCAACGCCACCATCGGCATGGCGCTGTCCGTATTCGGCCTGATCATCTTCTACACCATTCGCGAGAAGGGATTCTCCGGCTTCATCGGCGAGCTGACCCTGCACCCGTTCAATTCGCCCAACAAGCTGGTCCAGGCGCTGTTCATCCCGGTCAACTTCCTGCTCGAGACCGTGACCCTGCTGGCCAAGCCGATCTCTCTGGCGCTGCGACTGTTCGGTAACCTCTACGCCGGTGAGCTGATCTTCATCCTGATCGCCATGATCGGCCTGTGGCAGCTGCCGCTGCATTTTGCCTGGGGCGTGTTCCACATTCTGGTCATCACCCTGCAGGCCTTCATCTTCATGATGCTGACCATCGTCTATCTGAGCATGGCGGTCGAGAAACACTGACCGCCGGGCTCGCCCGAAGTCCCAAAAGCACACCCTTAACCCACTAACCCTTAACCATTAAACGAAAACTGGAGAGACCACCATGGAAGCACAAGTTCTGGGTATGACCGCCATCGCCGTGTCCCTGCTGATCGGCCTGGGTGCCCTCGGCACCGCTATCGGCTTCGGTATCCTCGGCGGCAAGTTCCTGGAAGGCGCCGCGCGTCAGCCGGAAATGATCCCGATGCTGCAGGTCAAGATGTTCATCGTCGCCGGTCTGCTCGACGCCGTGACCATGATCGGTGTAGGTATCGCGCTGTTCTTCACCTTCGCTAACCCGTTTGTCGGTTAATGACCGGCGCTCGCAAGAGCCGTCGCCCCGTTAACCCCAAACCCGTAACGCGAGAGGTGCTGGCGTGAACCTGAACCTAACACTAGTCGGCCAGGCTATCGCCTTTGCGTTCTTCGTCTGGTTCTGCATGAAGTTTATATGGCCGCCGGTCATGCAAGCTCTGCAGGAACGCCAGAAGAAGATCGCCGATGGCTTGGATGCTGCCAGCCGTGCGGCGCGTGATCTCGAGGTGGCCGAAGAAGAAGCCAACGAGACCCTGCGCAAGAGCAAGCAAGAGGCAGCCGAGATCCTGGAGCAGGCCCAGAAGCAGGCCAACCAGAAGCTCGAGCAGGCCCGCGAAGATGCCCGCCTGGAAGGCGAACGCATGATCGCCAAGGCCAAGTCCGAGATCGAGCAGGAAGTGAACCGCGCCAAGGAAGAGCTGCGTGCGCAGGTATCGCGTCTTGCGGTGCTCGGAGCCGAGCGAATCCTGGAATCCTCCATCGATGAGAAGCAGCACGCTGCCATCGTCGACAAACTCGCCAAAGAGCTCTGAGGAGGTGCCCCATGGCGGAAACGTCAACTATCGCACGTCCTTACGCTAAGGCGGCCTTCGAGCACGCCGTGGCCAAGGATGCGCTTGACGACTGGTCCGGCATGTTTTCCCGGGTCGCGCAGGTGGTCGCCAACGACGACATGCGCACCCGTGTGCTCGGCAATCCCAAGCTGTCCAGCGAGCAGAAGTCTCAGCTGGTCGTTGATGTCTGCGGTGACGCGGTCAATGACGAGTTCAAGAACTTCGTTCACCTGGTCGGCGAGAAGGGCCGCCTGGCGGTGTTCGGCGCGATCGCCGAGCAGTTCGAGGTGTTCAAGGCACAGCAAGAGAAGCGCATGGACGTCGAGATCGTGTCCGCCTTCCCGCTGGCCGAGGCCCAGGAACAATCGCTCGCGAGTGCACTGGCCAAGCGTCTGAACCGCGAAATCTCCATTACCACTCAGGTGGACTCCTCGCTTCTGGGCGGCGTGATCCTGCGTACCGGCGATACCGTCATCGACGGCTCCGTACGCGGTCGATTGAACCGTCTCCACGAAGCTCTTTCCGCCTGAGTCTGAGGGACATGGCATGCAGCAACTGAATCCTTCCGAGATCAGCGACATCATCAAGCAGCGTATCGAAAAGCTGGATGTCGCATCCGAAGCCCGTAATCAGGGCACGATCGTCAGCGTCTCCGACGGTATCGTGCAGATCCACGGCCTCGCCGACGCAATGTTCGGTGAGATGATCGAGTTCCCCGGCGGTATCTTCGGGATGACCCTGAACCTCGAGCGCGACAACGTCGGCGCCGTGGTGCTAGGGGATTACCAGCAGCTCGAAGAGGGCATGACCGCCCAGTGCACCGGCCGTATCCTCGAGGTGCCGGTGGGCCCCGAACTGCGCGGTCGCGTGGTCGACGCCCTCGGTAACCCGATCGATGGCAAGGGCGATCTGGGCACCGACCTTACCGACGCGGTGGAAAAGGTCGCCCCGGGCGTCATCACCCGTCAGTCGGTCGACGAGCCGATCCAGACCGGCTTCAAGTCCATCGATGCCATGGTGCCGATCGGTCGCGGCCAGCGTGAGCTGATCATCGGCGACCGTCAGATCGGTAAGTCGGCGATTGCCATCGACGCGATCATCAACCAGAAAGGCACCGGCGTGACCTGTGTCTACGTGGCTATCGGTCAGAAGCAGGCGACCATCGCCAACGTGGTGCGCAAGCTCGAAGAGCACGGCGCCATGGAACACACCATCGTGGTTGCCGCCGGCGCCGCCGACCCGGCCCCGATGCAGTTCCTCGCGGCCTACTCCGGCTGCACCATGGGCGAATACTTCCGCGACCGCGGTGAAGACGCCCTGATCGTCTATGATGACCTGTCCAAGCAGGCCGTGGCCTACCGCCAGGTGTCGCTGCTGCTGCGTCGTCCGCCGGGTCGTGAAGCCTTCCCCGGCGACGTTTTCTACCTCCACTCTCGTCTGCTCGAGCGTGCCGCTCGCGTCAACGCCGACTACGTCGAGAAGTTCACCAATGGTGAAGTGAAGGGCAAGACCGGTTCACTGACCGCGCTGCCGATCATCGAGACCCAGGCCGGCGACGTGTCTGCCTTCGTTCCGACCAACGTGATCTCGATCACTGACGGTCAGATCTTCCTCGAGACCGACCTGTTCAACTCGGGCATCCGCCCGGCGATCAACGCCGGTCTGTCGGTGTCTCGTGTCGGTGGTTCGGCCCAGACCAAGATCATCAAGAAGCTCGGCGGCAGCGTGCGTCTGGCGCTGGCTCAGTACCGTGAGCTGGCGGCTTTCTCCCAGTTCGCGTCTGATCTGGACGAAGCCACCCGCAAGCAGCTCGAACACGGTCAGCGCGTCACCGAACTGATGAAGCAGACCCAGTACTCGCCGATGTCGGTGGCCGAAATGGCGATTTCGCTGTTTGCCGCCAACGAAGGCTTCCTGGACGACGTCGAAGTCAAGAAGGTGCTGGACTTTGAACGTGCCCTGCACGAGTTCATGAAGGCCGAGCACGCCGACCTGATCGACAAGATCAACGAGTCCGGTGACTACAGCGACGAGATCAAGAGCGGTCTGAAGCAGGGTCTCGAGAAGTTCAAGTCCACTCAGAGCTGGTAAATCGCCGACGGCCCGCCAGCGGCGGGCCGTCTGGATGACACGAGCCTCTGAGGGTCACGAACAAAGGTAGATCGCCATGGCAGTCGGAAAAGAGATTCGCACCCAGATCGGGAGCATCAAGAACACGCAGAAGATCACCAATGCGATGCAGATGGTGGCGGCGTCGAAGATGCGCAAGACCCAGGAACGGATGAAGGCGACCCAGCCTTACGCCAAGCAGATCCGTACCGTGGTCGGGCACCTCTCCCAGGCGACCCCGGAGTACAAGCATCCGTGGCTGGAAGAGCGTGACGTCAAGCGCGTCGGCTTCATCGTCGTGTCCAGCGACCGTGGTCTGTGCGGTGGCCTGAACGTCAATCTGTTCAAAGCCGCGGTGAAAGACGCCAAGGCCTGGCATGAGAAGGGCGCCGAGCTCGACTTCTGCGCCCTCGGCAGCAAGGCCGGCAGCTTCTTTCGCAAGTACGGTGGCAACCTGGTCGCCGCCAAGAGCGGCCTCGGTGAGTCACCGAGTCTTGAAGACCTGATCGGTAGCGTGAAGGTGATGCTCGACGCCTATGACAACGGCGAGCTGGATCGTCTTTACGTGGTGCACAACGAATTCGTCAATACCATGACGCAGAAGCCGGTCGTCCGTCAGCTGTTACCGCTGAGCCTGGACGCCGACGATGCAGCGGATGACGACGAGAATACGCGTCCCAGCAGTTGGGACTACCTGTATGAGCCGGATGCCAAGGCGCTGCTCGATAGCCTGCTGGTGCGTTATGTCGAAGCGCAGGTGTATCAGGCCGTGGTAGAGAACACGGCTTGCGAGCAGGCGGCACGCATGATCGCGATGAAAAGTGCGACCGACAATGCGGGTGAACTCATCGACGATCTGGAGCTGGTGTACAACAAGGCCCGTCAGGCGGCCATTACCCAGGAAATCTCCGAAATCGTTGGTGGCGCCGCCGCCGTATAGCGCCGGGGAGGGTGCGACCCTCCCGGCATGCAGGTTTCATTTGCAGGTATTTGAGAGGAACCAAGATGAGCGGACGTATCGTACAGATCATCGGTGCGGTGATTGACGTAGAGTTTCCGCGGGACGAAGTGCCCAAGGTCTACGACGCGCTGAAGGTCGCCGAGAAAGACACCATCCTCGAAGTCCAGCAGCAGCTGGGCGACGGCGTGGTGCGGACCATCGCCATGGGCTCCACCGAGGGCCTCAAGCGCAGCATGGTCACCGAGAACACCGGTGCCGCGATTTCCGTGCCCGTGGGTCAGGCGACCCTCGGCCGGATCATGAACGTGCTCGGCGAGCCGATCGACGAAGCCGGAGATATCGGTGAAGACGAGCGCATGCCGATTCACCGCAAGGCCCCGGGCTATGCCGATCAGGCAGCCACTAACGAGCTGCTCGAGACCGGCATCAAGGTCATCGACCTGGTGTGCCCGTTCGCCAAGGGCGGCAAGGTCGGCCTGTTCGGCGGCGCCGGCGTCGGCAAGACCGTCAACATGATGGAGCTGATCCGTAACATCGCCACCGAGCACAGCGGTTACTCGGTGTTTGCCGGTGTCGGTGAGCGTACCCGTGAGGGTAACGACTTCTATCACGAGATGAGCGAGTCGAACGTTCTCGACAAGGTAGCCTTGGTCTACGGTCAGATGAACGAGCCTCCCGGCAACCGTCTGCGCGTGGCCCTGACCGGCCTGACCATCGCCGAGAAGTTCCGCGATGAAGGCCGTGACGTGCTGCTGTTCGTCGACAACATCTACCGCTACACCCTGGCCGGCACTGAAGTGTCCGCGCTGCTGGGTCGTATGCCGTCGGCGGTGGGCTATCAGCCGACCCTGGCCGAGGAGATGGGCGTTCTGCAGGAGCGTATCACCTCCACCAAGACCGGCTCGATCACGTCTGTGCAGGCCGTCTACGTGCCCGCGGATGACTTGACCGACCCGTCACCGGCGACGACCTTCTCGCACCTGGATGCCACCGTGGTACTGGCGCGTTCGATCGCCGAGCTCGGTATCTACCCGGCCATCGATCCGCTGGATTCCACCTCGCGCCAGCTCGATCCGCTGGTGGTGGGCGAGGAACACTACAACACCGCTCGCGGTGTCCAGGGTGTTCTGCAGCGCTACAAGGAGCTCAAGGACATCATCGCGATCCTGGGCATGGACGAGCTGTCTGACGAAGACAAGCAGACCGTGTACCGCGCGCGTAAGATCCAGCGCTTCCTGTCGCAGCCGTTCTTCGTCGCCGAGGTCTTCACCGGCTCTCCGGGCAAGTACGTGTCGCTGAAGGAAACCATCCGTGGCTTCCAGGGCATTCTCGGCGGCGAGTACGACGAGCTGCCCGAGCAGGCCTTCTACATGGTCGGCAGCATCGACGAGGCCGTCGAGAAAGCCAACCAGATGAAGTAATCCCTCTACCTGGGAGACGTCATTATGGCGAAAACCATTCAATGCGAGATCGTCAGCGCCGAAACCTCGGTCTACTCCGGTAGTGCCGAGCAGGTGGTGGCGGCTGGCATCATGGGGGATCTCGGCATCCTGGCCGGCCATACGCCGCTGCTCACCGAACTGGCCCCGGGGCCGGTTCGTGTGCTGCACGAAGGCGGTCAGGAAGATCACTTCTACGTGTCTGGCGGCTTCATCGAAGTCCAGCCGGAGAAGGTGATCGTGCTGGCCGACACCGCGGTTCGTGCTGCGGATCTGGATGAGGCGGCCGCCGAAGACGCCCGAAAGCATGCCCTGAAGGCCATGGAAGACAAGACCGCGGAGATGGATTACACCCGTGCCGCGGCCGAGCTTTCCGAGGCCATGGCCCAACTGCGCACGATCAATCAGCTGCGCAAGAAGGCCGGCAAGAGCTAAGTCCTTATTGGCTCGAGCAAAAAGGCGCCCCCGAATGTCCACATTCGGGGGCGTTGTCGTTGCGGTGGCTGCTCGGGGTGCCGCTGGTGTTCGAGTTCGAGGCGGGTATTCGAGTTCGCGGCTGGGGCGAGGTCGCAACGCGAGGGGCAGGCTCGGTCCGACGAGTGAGTCGAGGGGGTCGAATGACAGATGAACGCGAGTGCCGTGCAGGCCTTGATTGTCATGTTCGAGTGTCAGGCTTTCATCGCCGCCCCCCATATTAAGCGCTGGTCATTAAGCTCCTCTCGCCAAGTCCAGCGTGGCATCATGGCGGCCTCTGCCCTTGTTGTTGTGTCACCGCCCCAGCCCGCCGCCGGGATGACGGTATCGTCAGGAGACGTTCATGAGCCTGTCCCCCACCCTCGAGCTGCACAAGCACGCCTTGATCCGGTCGCTGGACGATCGCGTCGCGCTGGATGAGCGCCTGCCGGAGCTACGCTCGGCGGATCTGGCCGAGATCCTCGAACGGCTGATCGAAGATGACGACGAGGTCGATACCGCCCTTGCGCTGCTCGGCTGTCTGCCGGTGGTGCGCCAGGCCAGTGTCTTCGGCCACCTGCCGGTCGACGTTCAGGCCCTGGCCGCCGGGGCGCTGGATGATCGTCAGCTGGTACGGATACTCGAAGAGATGGGGTCGGATGAACGAACCGATCTGTTCAAGGCGCTCGGCGATGACCGCAAGGAGGCATTGCTCAGGCGCATGGCGCGGCGCGAGCGCGAAGAACTCAGGCGTCTGGCGAGCTATGAGGAGGGCACCGCCGGGGCCTTGATGACCACCGACTACGTGGCCATCCCCTCGGGGCTGAGCGTGGCCAAGGCAATGATGCGGGTACGCCAGACGGCGCCGGATGCCGAGACCGTCTACCAGCTCTATGTCATCGACGACCAGGGGCGCCTGGCGGGCACCATGTCGCTACGTCAATTGATGGTGGCTCGGCCCCGGGCCCTGATCGATGAGTTGATGATCAAGGATGTGATCGATATTGGCGTCGACGCGCCCCAGGAGGAGGTGGCCAAGCTGGTGGCCCGCTATGACATGCTGGCCGTGCCGGTGGTCGATGGCGACGACAAGTTGGTGGGCATCGTCACCCACGATGACGCCATGGACGTGGTCGAGTCCGAGGCCACCGAAGATATCCACAAGGGGATGTCGATCGGGCAGCTCGAAGGTGGCGTATCGCGGGTCCCGCTGTGGAGTCTCTATCGCAAGCGGGTGACGTGGCTGGTGCTGCTGGTATTTGGCAACCTGTTCTCCGGGGCCGGTATCGCCTATTTTGAAGACACCATCGCCGCCCAGGTGACCCTGGTGTTCTTCCTGCCGCTGTTGATCGGTAGTGGGGGCAACGCCGGCGCCCAGGCGGCCACCCTGATGGTGCGCGGCATGGCCACCGGCGACGTGGGAGTCAAGGACTGGAGCAAGTTGCTCGGTCGCGAGCTGCTGGTCGCCGGCGCCCTGGGGCTGACCATGGCGCTGGCGGTGGCACCGATCGGGGTCATGCGCGGGGGCGAGGCGGTCGCCGCCGTGGTCGCGGTCAGCATGATCGCCATCGTGCTGTTCGGCAGCCTGCTCGGCATGTGCCTGCCCTTCGTGCTGGACCGGTTGGGCTGGGACCCGGCCACGGCCTCGGCACCGCTGGTCACCACGCTGATCGATGCCTCCGGAGTGATCATCTATTTTTCCATCGCCAGCGCGGTGCTGCTGGGGGCTTAGCGACGCGCTTGCACCACCGGGTCGGCTCACTTGCTGTCGGGCGAGAAGCGCCTAAGCCGGCGGAGGGAGCGGACAAGGGCGCCCACGGGGTGTATGCTTTTGCGGGCATTTTTACCCTCGTTCTCCCTAGGTCTCACGGGTCGTTCCATGGATTGGCTACAGATTGTCGTTCTCTCCCTGATACAGGGTCTCACGGAATTCTTGCCGGTATCGAGCTCGGCTCACCTGATTCTGGTGCCGATCTTCAGCGATTGGCCCGACCAGGGCCTGGCGTTCGACGTGGCTCTGCATATCGGTAGCCTGGGTGCCGTCGTCATCTATTTTCGCGCAGAGCTGTCGCGCATGACGGCGAGTTGGGCCAGGAGCGTGGTGGGCAAGGGCAGCGATGAAGATGCCAAGCTTGCCTGGTGGGTGATCCTCGCCACCGTTCCCGTGGGGATTGCCGGTCTGTTGTTCCAGGATGTCATCGAGCAATATGCTCGCTCACCGCTGATTCTGGCCTTCGGACTGATCGCCTTCGGTCTTCTGCTGGGCGTCGTCGACTGGCGTTGCCGTGGCTCGCGTACCGAGTACCACATGACCTGGCGTGACGCCTTGTGGATCGGCCTGTCCCAGGCCCTGGCGCTGATTCCCGGGACGTCGCGCTCCGGTATCACCATGACGGCGGCGTTGATGCTGGGGCTAAGCCGAGAAGGCTCGGCGCGTTTTTCGTTTCTTCTGTCGATTCCGGTCATCGTGCTGGCAGGCGGGCTGGAGGCCATCGACCTCGTCCAGCAAGGCGTCGATGTTCACTGGGGCGATCTGGCGCTTGGCACCTTGCTCTCCGGCATCAGTGCCTACCTCTGCATTCACTTCTTCCTGGCGTTCATCAAGCGTGTCGGCATGCAGCCCTTCGTGATCTATCGCGTGCTGCTCGGCATTGGCCTGGTGTGGTTGTTCGCCTGACCCGTCGTTCTTCCGGAGGCTCCTAGTTCATGCTTGCCCTTTTTCCTGAGTGTCGCTTTGAACGCCGCCATGCCCGTCGCTGGAGCGTCTCGCGACGCTTGCGGGTTCCGTTGCTTGGCCTGGCGCTGTTCTCGGCGCTGACCCTTACCGGCTGCACCGAGGAGCCGGCGCCTTCGACGGGACCCGTCACCCTGGAAGGTGACATCTTCGGCACCTTCTATCAGATCACCATCGCCGACCCGGTGACGCCAGGGGAACTGGAGGAAATCGAACAAGGGGTGCTCGATGAGATGCACTCGGTGGATGCCTCCATGTCGACCTGGCGCGAGGACTCGGAGCTGTCGGCGTTCAATCAGGCGCCCCTAGGCGAGTGGCAACCGCTGTCCGATGAGTTGATGGAAGTGTTGGCCATCAGCCAGTCGGTCAATGAGCTTAGCCAAGGCGCCTTCGATGTCACCATCGGCAGCCTGGTCAATCTGTGGAGCTTCGGCCCTGAAGCGCGCCCCCAGGAGATTCCCGACGAGACGGTGCTGGAGCAACGCTTGGCCGAGGTCGGCATGGACGCGGTGGAGCTCGATACCGACAAGCTCCAGGCCCGACGCACCCGCGACGTTTACGTGGACCTGTCCGGCGTCGCCAAGGGGTTCGCCACCGATGAAGTGGCGGCCTATCTTGATCGTCAGGGGATCGACAACTATCTGGTCAACCTCGGCGGCGAAGTCAAGGTCAAGGGACGCCGGGATGGCGAGGCAGGCCTGTGGCGAATCGGCGTCGAGGTGCCGCGCAACGACACTCCGAGCGCCGAACACATTGTCGGTCTGGATGATATCTCGGTAGCCACCTCCGGCGATTACCGACACTATTTCGAGCAAGACGGCAAGCGCTACTCGCACACCATTGACCCGCGTACGGGGCGTCCGATCACCCATCGACTGGCGTCGGTCACCGTGGTGCATCCGTCTAATGCCTGGGCCGATGCCTGGGCCACGGCCTTGAGCGTGATGGGAGAGGATGAGGGAATGCAGGTGGCGAACAGCGAACATCTCCCTGTGCTGATGCTGGTGAGTCAGGGACAAGGCTGGGATAGCAGGGTCAGTCCTGCTTTTGTCGAACGTTTCGGCGAAGATGTAGTCGATGCCTTGGGCTTGACGGTGGTGAGCGATGCCGCCGGCTCGCTAGAATAGAGCCCAGCCCTCGTCACGGGTACCGTTTAGCTCGATCCATTTGACCACCGACAAGGAATTCCGATGAGTCTCGATGTGGTGATACTCGCTGCCGGACAAGGCACCCGCATGCGCTCCAGCCTGCCCAAGGTTCTCCATGGGCTGGCCGGCAAGCCCATGGTGCGCCACGTGATCGATACCGCCCGCGGACTCGATGCCGAGCGCACCCACGTGGTGATCGGGCATGGTGGTGAACGGGTGCGCGACGTCCTCGCCGATTGCGGCGTGCACTTCGCCGTCCAGACCGAGCAGAAGGGCACCGGTCACGCCGTGGCCCAGGCCCTCGATGGCCTCGGCTCGGGCAAGGTGCTGGTGCTTTACGGTGACGTGCCCTTGATCCGCCGCGAGACCTTGGCGAACCTGCTGGCCCAGGTCGATGAGGCCCATATGGGTCTGCTTACCGTGACCCTCGATGACCCAAGCGGTTACGGGCGCATTCTGCGTGACGGCGAAGGGCGAGCGACCGCCATCGTCGAGCAGAAGGATGCCAGTGCCGAGGAACTCGAGGTCACCGAGTGCAACACCGGGATCATGGCGATGACGGCCACCCAGCTCAAACGTTGGCTGCCGCAGTTATCCGCCGAGAATGCTCAGGGCGAGTACTACCTCACCGATGTGATTGCCATGGCCGCGGCGGAAGGCATCACCATCGCCACCGCCCAGCCGGCGACTGCCAGCGAGGTGGAAGGCGTCAATAACCGCGCCCAGTTGGCGCGGCTCGAGCGCGTCTTGCAGAGTCATATCGCCGAGGCGCTGATGGTAAAAGGCGTGGCGCTGACGGACCCGGCGCGCCTGGATGTGCGCGGTAGCCTGACCTGCGGGCATGATGTCACCATCGACGTGGGCTGCGTGTTCGAAGGCGATGTCGAGCTCGGTGAGGGCGTCTACATCGGTCCTTATTGCGTGGTGCGCAATAGTCGCATCGGCGCCGAGAGCGTTATCGATTCCCACAGCGTCATCGATGGTGCCGTGCTGGCGGGACATAACAGCGTCGGGCCTTTCGCCCGCCTGCGTCCCGGCTCTCGGCTGGCGATTCGTGCCCGGGTCGGCAACTTCGTCGAGACCAAGAACGCCGAGGTCGGTGAAGGCAGCAAGATCAATCACTTGAGTTATGTCGGTGACGCTCGTCTCGGGCGTGACGTCAACGTCGGCGCGGGCACCATCACCTGCAACTACGACGGTGCCAACAAGCACCGCACCGAGATCGGAGACGGTGCCTTCATCGGTTCCAACAGCGCCCTGGTCGCGCCGGTGACGGTGGGCAAGGGCGCGACGGTGGGGGCAGGTTCCACCATCGGTCGCGACGTGGCCGATCATAGCCTGGCGGTCACGCGGGCGCGCCAGGTGACCAAGGCCGATTGGCCGCGTCCGACCAAGGACGCCTGACCCTCGGGTTGGCCACCCTCGTTCGCTTCGAACCAGGCCCGGATACGCCCCGCAAACGTCGGGGCGGACAACAAGATTGCTTTCCAAGGAGTGACCCCTATGTGTGGCATCGTAGCCGCGGTGGCCCAGCGTAACGTTCAGAACATCCTGCTCGAGGGCTTGAAGCGTCTTGAGTACCGCGGCTACGACTCCGCCGGCATGGCGGTGCGCGATGCCTCGGGGCGCCTTCAGCGCCAGCGGGCGCTGGGCAAGGTCGCCGCCCTCGGCGAGCGGCTGGAAAGCCAACCGCTTGCCGGCACCAGCGGCATCGCCCACACCCGCTGGGCGACCCACGGACGGCCGAGCGAGGCCAATGCCCACCCGCATCAGTCACGCGAGCGCCTGGCCGTGGTGCATAACGGCATCATCGAGAACCACGAGGCACTGCGTCGTGAGCTCTCCGGCCAAGGCTACGGGTTCGAATCGGAGACCGACACCGAGGTCATTGCCCACCTGCTGGAACGTGAATCCACAGCCCAGGGTGATCTGCTGACTGCCTTTCGCCGGATCGTCGCTGGCCTCGATGGCGCCTACGCGCTGGCGGTCATGTCCGTCGATGAGCCAGATGTCGTGGTCGGTGCGCGCAAGGGCAGCCCGCTGGTGGTTGGTGTCGGTATCGACGAAGCCTTCCTGGCCTCGGATCCGCTGGCATTGCTGCAGGTGACCGACCGCTTCATTTACCTGATGGAAGGGGATGTGGTGCGTTTGACGGCCGGGGGAAAGATCGAAATTTTCACCGCCTCGGGTGAGCCGGTCGAGCGTGAAGTGCTGACCTACGAGCATGGCGATGGCGCCGCCAGCAAGGGCGATTATCGTCACTACATGCTCAAGGAAATCCACGAGCAGCCGGCGGTCATCGCCGCGGCCCTGGAAGGGCGTCTTGGCGAGCGTTCGGTTCTGGTTGAAAGCTTCGGCCCCGAGGCCGAGGAGCTGTTTGGGCGTGTGCGCCAGATCCATATCGTCGCCTGTGGTACCAGCTACCATGCCGGCATGGTCGCGCGGTACTGGCTCGAGCGCTATGCCGGCGTGCCGGTGCAGGTCGAAGTGGCGTCCGAGTACCGCTACCGTCGCGTGGTAGCACCCGAAGGAACCTTGTTCGTCACCCTGTCCCAGTCCGGTGAGACCGCCGATACCCTGGCGGCGCTGCGCTTTGCGATGCAGCAGGACAACTACCTGGGGAGCCTGGCGATCTGTAACGTGCCCGGCAGCTCGCTGGTGCGTGAGTCCAACCTGACGCTGATGACCCAGGCCGGTCCCGAGATCGGGGTCGCCTCGACCAAGGCCTTCACCACCCAGTTGACCGCGCTGATGCTATTCACCCTGGCGCTGGGTCGGGTGCGGGACATGGCCGACGACGAACAGGCCGAACTGGTCGAGGCGCTGCGTCGGCTGCCCGCTCAGACCGCCGAGGTGCTGGGCTTGGACGCGGCCATCGAAGATCTCTCCACCGCGTTTGCCGAAAAGCACCACGCCCTGTTTCTGGGCCGTGGTGCCCACTTCCCTATCGCCCTGGAAGGCGCGCTGAAGCTTAAGGAAATCTCCTATATCCACGCCGAGGCCTATCCGGCCGGCGAGCTCAAGCACGGCCCCCTGGCGCTGGTCGACAGCGAGATGCCGGTGGTTTCGGTGGCGCCCAACGACGAGCTTCTGGACAAGCTCAAGTCGAACCTGCAAGAGGTCCGCGCTCGTGGCGGTGAGCTCTACGTCTTCGCCGACGAGAACGTCGGGCTCGAGCCTGCCGAGGGCATTCGTGTGCTGCATCTGCCGCATATCCACGAAGCGCTGGCGCCGATACTGTACACCTTGCCGCTGCAGCTTCTGTCCTATCATGTCGCGGTGCTCAAGGGCACCGACGTCGATCAGCCGCGCAATCTGGCCAAGTCGGTCACGGTGGAATAACGGGGGCTTCGTCGTTTCATGCGGGTGAGATGAACATAGAGATTCATCCTTATTGTTCTCATAACCCATTGATTTATCGTGTACGCATGGGGGTGCCACGGCCCAAGGTATTGTCCTCTGAGACTGGCCATGGCACACCGTGCTCGACAATCGAGAATCACGTCAGTGTTCCGGCGAGGGCCTCGCCCTGGCGGGTTAAGGGTAGTTTTGGCGAGCGTGAACTATGGACGTGATTTCGATGCGGTCAGTGACCTGATAGACCACGATAAAATTTGGGTGGGCCACGATTTCTCGTGTTCCTGATACGCGGCCGACTCGGTGAAGGTAGGGGGGCTCTGCTACCGACTCTACTATGAATTCTAGGCGACCACGGAGCCGCCTGGCAGCCTGTGGGTCACGTACAGCGATGTAGGAGCCTATGTCGAGCAGGTCGGCGATGGCATCGTCATGCGAGTGGATCGGCAGCGTCACGACTCCGTGCCAGCGTGGTGCTTTTCCGCCTCAGCAATGATCGCGCCTGCCTTGGCCATGACCTGATCATGGGGCATTCCTCGGCCAGGGTTGTCGATGCTGCGTTGTACCTTGGTGCGGAACCAGCGGTCGTAGCTGTCGGCCTGCTCCTGCGTCTCGAACTCCGAGACGATAGGATCTAGCTGGGTGCTCATAGGGTTAGCTCCTCGGTCGCTAGCAGTTAAATTGGAGTCGCCCGGTTTGTCGCTCCTGTGTGCTTGCACAGATATTGTCGCGAGAAAGGGCGCCAGAAGCTCCGACTCGTTGTTTGCCTGCAAGGATGAATATTCAATTTTAAGATGACACTTTGTTCCCATCCCACAATGCGGATTAGCCTGATGGAGTAGGCGGCCCACGGGTTTCCGATCGGGTAGATCGTCACGATGAGGTTGGCCTTCCCGCCTGGCAAGCCAATTGGGGCATGGCTCGACCCGTTTCCGCCCAGGTCTCCGTCGAGCTGGCCGAGCGAGTCGATGAAATTGCCCACTGTCTGGATCGCTCCAAAAACTGGATCGTCAAGCAAGCTCTGGCCGCCTGACCTGCGAGGCTCTGACCGATGTCGATACCGGTTGTGTCATCGACCATCAGGCCGTGCAGGCGTGGGCCGACAGTCTGAGCACCGATACCCCGCTGCCGCTGCCGTGCCGATGGAATTGAAGTGGATGAGCAAGGCGCTATCCGATCTCGCACGTCTCTACTTTTATCCCACAACGGCGCTCACTGGACGCCGTTGTGGTGTACAGGAGGCAGCGGCATGGCGAGGTCGCGAGCCAGTGATCCTGTTACGGCAGACGGGCCGCAGACTCGGTTGTTTCGGTGGGCGGAGCGACCAATTGGTGGCGCTTCCAGCGACCGCTGCGAAACCACAGCCAGGCGAGCACGGCGGTGACGATGTTCTGGATCGGGTAGGCGAGCCAGATGCCGACTTCATTCAGGCTGGTGCGTTCGGCGAGTATCCAGGCCAGCGGAAACTGCAGTACCCATAGCGAGACCAGGGCGATGGCCATGGCCACCACGGTATCGCCGGCGCCGCGGAAGGCGCCGGCGATGACGATCTGCGCGCCCATCAGGCCGAAGGTCAGCGCGGTCAGGCGCAGGAACAGGGCGCCTTCGCGGATGACGTCGGGTGAGTCCGGGACAAACACCGCGATGATGGGTTCGGCAAAAATGGCGCTTACGATGCCGACCGCAGTCAGGACCACCAGGGCGATTGCGGCGCTGACGTAGGCCGTTTGTTCGGCCCGCGCTATCTTGCCGGCGCCGATGTTCTGGCCGACCAGTGCCGACGCGGCCTGCGACAGGCCGAGGGCTGGGATTATCACGAAACTCAGCATGCGAGTGCCGATGCCGTAGGCGGCCAGGGTAACGGTGCCGAAACCGGCGACCAGCGTGGTCATCAGCATCATGCCCAGCGCCCGGGTGCCCTGTTCCACGGCCGTCGGCCCACCGAGGGCGAACAGGCGCCAGAGCAGTGCAGGGTCAGGGCGCATCTGCTGGCACTTCAACTGGATACCGTAGCGGCCCGAGAACAGGATGCGCAGGCCGATGATGGCGGATAGCGCCTGGGTGATGACGGTGGCCACGGCGGCACCACTGACGCCCAGGGCGGGCACCGGACCCAAGCCGAATATCAGTAGTGGATCGAGAAAGAAGTTCAGCACCACGGTGGCGAGGACGATCAGTAATGGCGTACGGGCATCACCGACACCGCGAAGCAGTGATTGAAAAACGGCATAGATGAACATGAATGGCAGGCCGAGAAACGAGACCTTCAGATACTGTGCCGCCAACGGCTGTACCTCGTCAGCGGCGCCGAGAAAGGCCACCGCTGCGCCACTCGCCGAATAGCCCAGAGTCGCCAGTACCAGCGACAGGCTGATCATGCCGAGCAGTGCCTGGGCCGAAATGCGATTGACCGCCTCGCCGTCGCCGCGCCCCTGGTGCTGGGCGACCATCACCGTCCCCGCCACGGCGAGACCGATACCCACCGAGACCAGCAGGAAAATCAGCGGAAAACTCAGCGACACCGCCGCGACGGCCTCGGCGCCAAGCCGTCCGACCCAGAAGGCATCGATCAGTTGATAGGCGGTCTGCAGCAGGTTGGCCAGCACGATGGGCCAGGCCAGTCGCAGCAGGGTCGATACGGTGGACCCGTCGGTCAGATTGGGCAGCGGTCGGGGCATACAGGCTCCAGTCGATAAGGCAACAAGATCCGCAGGCGCGAGGCGCGGAGAGGCGCGGCCTGACGTCGGCAGGCAAGGGAGCCTTGCCTGCCAGAGTCAGTTGACCGAGCGCTGCGTCACTCGGCGGCGAGTCCTTTGAGGGCCTCGGGATAGCGGTCGCCGACGATGGCACCGGGCGCGAACACAGGCTCCAATGTAGCTAACTCTGATGGACTGAACTTGATATCGAGGATAGCGAGATTTTCTGCCAGGCGTCCACGCCGACTCACCCCGACCAGCGGGACGATGTCGTCGCCGCGAGACAGTAGCCAGGCGACGGCCTGCTGCGCTGGCGTGTCGCCCTTTTCGTGGGCCATGTCGCCGAGAAAGGCGCAAGTCGCGGCGTTCTTCACGACATTGTCGCCCTCAAGGCGGGCCGGAAGGTAGCGCCTGTTATCGGCATGGCGTTGCTGGGTAACGGCGCGGCCAGGATCGCGGAGTGGTCGACATCTCGGTGGACACCAAGGAGGCGGCGAGAGCGATTGTCGGTCTTATCGACGGCTTCAAGATCATGCATGTGCGTGATCCTTTGCTGCCGCGAGAGGCAAGCCTGGAAATGGTGGAGCTGGTGATCATCCGCTTTCTGTCGCCTCGCGAACGGCATAGGCGCATAGCCACGAACGGCCCCGCTTCAACGCCCCAGCCAGGCTGTCCGTGGCGCTGTGGGATCGTGGCTGACCGACGGTGTGTAAGGTATCGGTAAAGCCTGCGACAACAAAAACAAGCTCGAACCAATGTTCGGCGTCACGCCTTGTTCGAGCGAAAGGGCTCGAGGGATCGCCGCCGAATCAGCCGAAGGGATGGCAGGAGGTCAGCCATGGTAGCTCCACAACAGCGCCAAGGGCCCTTGGAAAGCGGTGGGACGGTTATCAAACGCCATGCGCTGTTCACGCGTGTATGGCATTGGGTGACCGTGATCTGCCTGGTGGGACTATTGATGAGCGGCCTGCAGATCTTCAATGCGCATCCCGCGCTCTACTGGGGCAAGGACTCCAGCTTCGATGCGCCGGCGTTATCGATGACGGCGGCACGTAGCGCCGATGGCGGCCTGCGCGGCATTACCCAGGTCGGTGACTATCGCTTCGACACGACAGGGTTTCTCGGTGCCTCGGGTCCCGCGGGGGATCTCAAGCCCCGAGGATTTCCCGCCTGGGCGACCTTGCCTGGCCCACGCAGCTTGGCCAAGGGCCGCCATTGGCATTTCCTCTACGCCTGGATCTTCGCTCCTTTGATGACGATCTATCTGGTGACTCTCATCGTCAGCGGGCAGTTCTGGCGCCGGCTCGTGCCGAGGCGCCGCGAATGGAAGGCGATTGGCCACAGTTTGCGAGAGCACCTGTTGCTGCGCTTTCCGCGCGGCGATGAGGCTCGCCACTACAACATCCTGCAGAAGCTCACCTATCTGCTGGTGCTATTCGTCATTTTGCCGGCGGTGATTGCGACCGGTCTGACCATGGCGCCCAGCGTGGTCGCCGCCTGGCCCTGGCTGCTGGACGTGTTCGGGGGACGCCAGTCGGCGCGTACGCTGCACTTTATCTGTGCGCTCTTGCTCGTGGCCTTCTTTGTCGTGCATATCGTTCTGGTCTTGGTGTCCGGGGTCTTCAATAACCTGCGTTCGATGATTACCGGCCGCTACACGCTACCGCCGGAAAAGGAGAGCCAGCATGAGTGATTCGACATCGCACGATGATCACGGTCACGACGGGGGACGGCGTCGCTTCTTGACCCGTGCCCTGGCCGTGGGGGGGACGGCCTTGCTGGCGGGCTGTGATCGCCTGTCGCAAAGCGACACCATGGAGTCGATCTTCGACGCCACCTCGGCCTTGAGCCAGAAGGCTCATCGCCTGATTGCCTCGCGGCAGTCAATGGCACGGGAATATCCAGCCAGCGAGATCGCACCGACCTTCCGTGCCAATGGCACCACCAGTCCGACCAGCAGCGCCTACCGTATCTTGGCGGACTATGACTTCCTCGGTTGGACGCTGAAGGTCGATGGATTGGTCGAGGCGCCCCAGTCGTTCTCCCTGGATGAGCTCAAGGCATTGCCCTCGCGCACGCAGATTACGCGTCAGGACTGTGTCGAAGGATGGAGCTGCATCGGCCAGTGGAAGGGCGTCGTGCTGGCCGATGTGCTTGATCGCGTCCGACCCAGCGACAACGCCCGTTTCGTCGTCTTTCACTGTGCCGACAACGTGTACGGAGGGCCCGATCGTTACTACGAAAGCCTGGACCTGATCGAGGCCAACCATCCCCAGACCCTGCTGGCCTACGAGCTGAATGGCGAGGCGTTGCCGGTGGCCAACGGTGCGCCCTTGCGCCTGCGGGCCGAGCGTCAACTGGGCTACAAGATGGCCAAGTACATCATGCGCATCGAACTGGTCGAGGACTTTCGCCATCTCGGCCGCGGCAATGGCGGTTACTGGGAGGATCGTGGGTATAGCTGGTGGGCCGGCATTTAGCGGTGTTTTCCCGCTCGGGGCGCCGCCTGGTAGTGGCTAGGCGATAGCGTGCCCAGGTTGTTGTCCGGAGTAACCTATGCCGTTCAGCCGTTCAGCCGTTCAGCCGTTCAGCCGTTCAGCCGTCACGTCCGTGGCGGTGAGGGGCTGGCCTCAACAAGCTTTCTTGCGTCTGGCAGCCGGCGACAAGGTCATGGGCTCCCCTTTTGCTCCTCCTCTTTGTGCCAAAACGCTATTCCCGATGATCCTTCGAGACCAAGTTCCTTGTGGTCGCCTCACTTCGATGCCGACAACACACTGCAAACGCTTGGATTTTTCCGGATAGTGTGCGGCATCGTCAGCTTATTCTTCTGCTTTTTCAAGCACATATGTCGGACTCCTTCCGCCCTGAGCCTTCCTATAGTGAATGGATAAGCGCTTGGTGATTGAGTCGCTATCGATGATATCCGGCGAGCATTCGAGGGGGTGCTATGCCGGAGGCTGTCGCATCGTGCCTATGACCTTCTCACCGACGATCGAAGCGCTTGTGATGGCGATCTCTACCACGCATCCAGAACAACATTCGACGCTGAAGTGAGCGGCACAAGGGGAAGGCGATGAGCAAGATCACGACACCGAAAACGCTGCTGCTAGGGGCGGGGCTTTGCGCGATGCTACCCGTGGCAGCCCAGGCCAATGGCTCGCTGGCAGAACTCAATGCACTCAAGGCCCAGATCGAACTGCTCAAGCAGCAGCAACAAGCCGCGATGGCGGTGGTCGAGCGACAGCAGGCCCAGATCGATACCCTGATCAGCCAGCAGACGACGATTCAGGAGGACGTCGCCGAGGTCAATGACAGCGTGGTCAAGCGCACCGACGATGGAGACTTTCTGGTTGGCGAAACCACGGTTTCCATCGGTGGCTACATCAAGGCCCAGGCGGCGTTGTCTGACAATGGTTTCAGCGATGGGAAGGCCAACGAAGTCGTGAGTCCGGGCTCGTTGCGTCGCACCGATGACGACGCCGATAATCGCGTCAGCCTCAGTGCCCGCGAGTCACGCTTCAATATTGGCACCAGTACGCCGCTGGGTGGCGATACGATGAAGACCTTCATCGAAGCGGACTTCTACGGCGCCGATGACGAGGCCAATGAATTCGTCTCGAACTCCTACTCGCCGCGCCTGCGCCATGCCTACATGAGCTGGGGCAACTGGCTCGCCGGCCAGACCTGGTCGACCTTCATGGACTTGAATGGCCTGGGTGAGATCGATGCCTTCAGCACCCAGTCGAGCTCGATCTTCGTGCGTCAAACGCAGCTTCGTTACACCTACCCGTTGGACTGGGGCAACCTGCAGTTCGCGGTGGAAAACCCCGAGGATGGAGACGATGATCAAGACACGCCGGACATGGTGGCCCGGGTCAACGTCGATCAGGACTGGGGGCACGTATCGGCGTCGACGGTGGTGCGTCGTTTCAGCCTGGATAACACCGAGGATGACGACAGCCGCTGGGGCGCAGGCTACAGCTTGACGGGCCGCTTTCCGACCTTCGGCCAGGATGACATTCGCCTGCAGGCCAACTACGGCAACCTGGGACGCTACATGGCGCTTGGCGCCTATCCCAACGCCAAGGTCGATGATGGCCAGCTCGACCTGGTGGAAGCCTGGGGCGCCTCGGCGATCTATCGCCACTTCTGGACCGACAACCTGCGCTCCAGCGTGGCCTATGCCGTTACCGAACTCGATGGCGATGGCGAAGGCAACGAGACCGATAGCTACGACAGTGCCTTCATCAACCTGATGTGGTCGCCGTTTGCCAATACCACCTTGTCGGCGGAGTACCAGCGTTTCGATCTCGACGAAGTTGACGGCGACAACTTCGATCTGGATCGCCTGCAATTCGCGGCGAAGTACGCCTTCTAGGCGAGGCCACGAGCTATCCACAGCCGCCGTCGTATCGACCCGGCTGTGGATGGCCGTTACCCGCCATGGCGCCAGCGAGATGGCGCACCGCACCACCAGACCGATGGCGATAGCGGTGGATCGGACTCGCCCGAAAATGCCAGTGGCGTGGCCTAGCGCTGGCGGCGTTTGCGCCAGGCCATGCATTCGGCTGGCATCTTGCTGGCTATCGCTCTTATCCTCGTAAGCCCGCTTGCCATGTGCGTGAACCGTGATGCCGACCGATTCGACAATGCCGTCACAGGACTCCTGGTCGCCCGCCATGACTCCTGGCCCGAGGTCGGCGCCGACGCTGCATCTTGGGCTACCCATGTGGGCAAATCCGGATTGGCGCGGCAGTCTCTATCCTCCGCATGGGGGGCGCGGCGACTGGCTCGCCGATTACGCACGGGTGTTTTCTGCCGTCGAAGGAAATACCACCTTCTATAGCGGCGCGCCCCAGGCCAACACCGTGGCGACCTGGGCCAGGCTGGCTCCCGAGGGCTTTCGTTTCTGCTTCAAACTGCCGCAGTATCTGACCCACGAGCGACGTCTGATCGACATCAATGCCGAGCTCGAGGGCTTCTTCGCCGCGCTGAGTCCGCTGTCTGATCGCCTGGGGCCGATCATGATCCAGCTACCGCGTAGCTTTGGCGGCGACGAGTTGCCTGCCCTGGCGACGCTACTGGAACGCTGGCCGACAGAAATTCCCTGCGCCGTAGAGGTTCGGCACAGTGAATTTTTCCACAAGGGGACTGCCGAAAGTGATCTCAACCGATTGTTGATAACTCATGGTGTTAATCGTGTGATGCTTGATGTAAGGCCGTTGTTTTCGACGCTGGCCGGGAATCATCCCGGGATGGTTCAGGCCCAGGCCGAAAAGCCAAAACGCCCATTACACGTGATCTCCACGGGTGATTTTCCTTTGGTCCGGTTTATCGGACACCTTGACAACGCGGTCAATTCGGATTATTTCGGCGCCTGGGTAAACCGCCTCAGCCTGTGGATAAAACAGGGGAAAACCCCTTTCCTCTTTGTGCATACCCCCGATAACCGACAGGCTCCAGAGCTGGCGCGACGGTTGTATGAGCGAGTGGCGGCGACAGTCGCCCTACCGCCTCTGGAACCGTTTGCTGGCGAACGACAGAATCAACTGTTATGACCAATGTCCGCTGGTGTTTCCCGACTTCATCGGCTAGTTTGTCGGGTCAATCGTCACTAGCCATGGGAGATGGCGACGTCTTCGCCTACCCGGCGTGGCGCTACGCCAAGACCCACCGGGCTCGACCAGCATGCGAACTAATGCTGGGGAGAGTGGTGTTCCGGCAGTGATCCTGCTGACATCCGTCAGACCCCTTGCAAGACCGGTAGACTCGAAATCCGGGCTACCGAGGACGTGGCGACTACAAACACAACCCGTTATCGCATCCGATCGATCGATAACGACACGTACCCAACGGGTGATTTATGTCCAAAACGAACCATGCGCAGTGGTCTTCGCGCTTCTCGTTCATTCTCGCGGCTACCGGCTCCGCCGTGGGCCTTGGCAATATCTGGAAGTTTCCCTACATGGTGGGCGAGAGCGGTGGCGCGGCCTTCGTACTCGTCTATCTGCTGTGTATCGGCTTTATCGGCCTGCCCATTCTGGTCACCGAATGGATGATCGGCCGCCGCGGCCAGAGCAACCCGGTCAATGCCATGGCGACGGTTGCCGGCAAGGCCGGCAAGTCTCAGGCCTGGCTGCTGGTGGGGGTTGCCGGTGTGATTGGCGCCTTCCTGATCCTGTCATTCTACAGCGTGATCGGGGGCTGGTCGCTGTACTACACCCTGGGCAGCGTGACCGGCGACTTCAGCGGTCAGGATGCCGACGGCATTGGTGCTCTGTTCAGCGGCATGCTGGCCAACCCTGGGCTGTTGCTGCTGTGGCACTCGATCTTCATGGCCCTCGTGATCGTCATCGTGGCCCGGGGCGTGACCAAGGGCCTGGAAGGCGCGGTTAACGTGCTGATGCCGGCATTGGCGCTGCTGCTGGTGGTGCTGGTCGGTTACGGCATGACCACCGGCCACTTCGGCGAGGCGCTGAACTACCTGTTCAACCCCGACTGGACCAAGCTCACCGGTGAAACCGTGCTGGCCGCACTCGGCCATGCCTTCTTCACCCTGTCGCTGGGCATGGGCATCATGGTGGCCTACGGCTCCTACCTCGGCGAGAAGGTCGACCTGATCAAGACCGCACGTACGGTGGTAATCATGGACACCGTCATCGCCCTCGGCGCAGGCCTGGCGATCTTTCCGATCGTGTTCGCCAATAATCTGGACCTGGCCTCCGGCCCGAGCCTGATCTTCGTCACCCTGCCGCTGGCCTTCGGCAACATGGGCGGCGGTCTGATTCTTGGCCTTATGTTCTTCCTGTTGCTGACCTTTGCAGCGTTGACGTCGGCGATCTCGCTGTTGGAGCCGGTGGTGGAGTTCGTCGAGGAACGCACCCCGCTGGGGCGTGCCACGTCCGCCGTCGTGGCCGGCATCGGCGCCTGGGCATTGGGTATCGCGGCGCTGCTGTCGTTCAACGTGTGGAGCGATCCGGTGCTGTTCGGCCTTGGCGTCTTCGACCTGCTCGACAAGCTGACCAGCAAGTTCATGCTGCCGCTGACGGGCCTGGGTGCCATCGTCTTCGCCGCCTGGTTCTTGAACCGCAAGGAAGTGGCTGCCGACCTGGGGCTGTCGGGTGCCGGTGAAACGCTGTGGATGGTGGTGACTCGGTTCGTTGCCCCCATCGGCGTTCTGGTGGTCTTCATCTCCAGCCTGTAGTGGCCGGCCCGGGCCTGGCGGGATGAGGCCCGGCGTCCGCTTCGACACCCTCGTCGAAGCGGGGGAAAGTGCAAAGGCCCGGCGAAAGCCGGGCCTTTGCTGTCCGGGCGCGCAAGACCGCGGGCGGACAGACAAGTGGCGAGCCTCGCCCCGGCGGGGCTCGCGAGAATCTGGTCGGGGCAAACGGTCGGTAAGGATCGTGGCTTACCGGGTCAGACGCTTGCCGGGTAGCGCGGTACGTCGCGCGTCTTTCGTCTAGTGCATTTCTTCTTCGTTGGCGTCTTCGGGAAGTTCGGCGATGTCCTCGGACAGGCGCTTGAATTCCCGATGAAGTTCGATGCCTCGGCGAGCACGCAGATTGCGCTGGGCCGCGGTACGGGAGCGTCGCTCGTGTTCGGCGACCTCCATGCTCATGAAGATGTCGAGGAGTTCACTCTTGACGGAGGATAACCGTTCGACATTACGCATGATCGAATCTCCTTTGCAGTGAATGTGCCGCCATCTGTGACGCTGCGCGACACTGCACTTTGTACTATACCGCACTTGACAAAAAGATGACGGCCAGGGTCCCGTTCCTGCAACGCTGTGCCAACGTTGCGTTGGACTCATTCGGTGTCGCTCGAGGATTCCGACCAGGCGAGAGCGGATGGGAGACGACGGCGGTCGAGGGGCGGTGTAGCGGTTCGAACGCCGATCCGAAAGCCGACCGAGCTGTGCCGAGCGCGCGCATTCGACGGCGGCTTGGGGCATACTGGCCATAGCATTCGGCCCTATGCCTGACGTCGATGTCGCGGTGTCGGCACGCTGTCAAGGAATGCCGTCCCGGTCTGGCGCCAGGCAAGGGGGTGTCACGGCATCGAGCCGCATCGTGTTTAGCCCGTTGTGGTGTCGTCATTCACGTTGTTGTCGCATGTCTTTTTTTGGCCATTACTTTTCGCCACCACGTTAGCCAGTACAAGGAGCCTTGGGTGAGTCGCGCGCTGTTCGATGAAATGCGACGTCGCATGGAGCACTTCCGGCGGTCCGAGCAGAAGGTGGCACGTTTCGTGCTCCGAAACCCGGAAGAAGTTATCCACATGCGCATCGTCGACCTGGCCACCGAGGCCAAGGTGAGCGAGCCCACCGTGGTGCGCTTTTGCCGCGCTCTCGGCTGCAGTGGTTTTCAGGACTTCAAGCTGAAGATGGCCCAGATGCTGGCTTCTGGTAGCCAGTTCGCCCAGTTCTCGATGAACGACAGCGACTCGGTGGCCGAATTTTCGACCAGCATCTTCGACTCCACCGTGGGCACCCTGCTGTCGGTCCGCGATCGCCTCGACAATGATGCCGTGAACAAGGCCATCAATGCCCTGGCCATGGCCAATCGCGTCGAGTTCTACGGTTTCGGCGCCTCGGGGGCCGTCGCCTTCGACGCTCAGCACAAGTTCTTTCGTCTGCAGATATCCACCGCGGCCTATGCCGATCCGCATATGCAGAACATGTCCGCGGTGACCCTGAACGATGGCGATGTGGTGGTGGCGATTTCCCAGACGGGCCGCACTCGCGCCCTGGTGGCGAGCGTCAAGCTGGCGCGCGAGGCCGGTGCGACGGTCATTGGCCTGTGCCCGAGCGGCTCCCCGTTGGCCGATGAAGTGAACTTGCCGCTGTATATCGACGTTCACGAGGACACCGAGATCTACACGCCAATGAGCTCGCGGGTGGCTCACCTGGTGCTGGTCGATGTGCTGGCCGTGGGCGTGGCCAAGACCCGTGGGCCGAAGCTTGCCGAGCAACTCAAGGCGGTGAAGAAGAGCCTCAACCCGTTGCGCTATCCTGAGCCGGACGAGTCCTGAGCTGGCGTCGTTAACTGGCCATCCATCCAGGGTGGCTATGATAGACTGTGCGTCCATTTCCGATCTGTAGCGGTGCCCCCATGGACGACGTCACGGCGATCATTGACCAGCTGAATCCTGCCCAGCGCGAGGCGGTTAGCGCGCCCCAGGGCAATATGCTGGTGCTGGCCGGCGCCGGTTCCGGCAAAACACGGGTGCTGGTGCATCGTATCGCCTGGCTGATGCAGGCCGAAGGGCTGTCGCCCTACGCCGTGCTGGCGGTGACCTTCACCAACAAGGCCGCGCGGGAGATGCGTACCCGCCTGGAAGCGTTACTCGGCATCTCGCTACGCAACGTCTGGGTCGGCACCTTTCACTCCATTGCCCACCGCTTGCTGCGTACCCATTGGCAAGATGCGCGGCTGCCTCAGCACTTTCAGATCATCGACAGTGATGACCAGCTCCGCCTGGTCAAACGCCTGCTGAAGGAAAGCCGTGTCGATGACGAGCACTTCCCTCCACGCCAGGTGCAATCGTTCATTGCTGGCTGCAAGGAAGAAGGGCTCAGGCCGCACCAGGTGGACGTCAAGCGCCATGACAGTGACAGTCAGGACTATGTCGAGCAGATGGTGGCGCTCTATGGGGCCTACCAGCTGACCTGCGAGCGTGGCGGCCTGGTCGATTTTGGCGAATTGTTGCTCAGAAGCCTGGAACTGTTGCGCGACAACCCGGCGTTGCTGGCCCATTACCAGGAGCGGTTCGGCCACGTCTTGGTCGATGAGTTTCAGGACACCAATACGCTGCAGTATGCCTGGTTGAAGTTATTGACCGGCCAGAAGACGCCGATGACCGTGGTCGGCGATGACGATCAGTCGATCTATGGCTGGCGCGGGGCGAAGATCGAGAACATTCGGCGCTTCGAAGACGAGTTCAGCGCTACCCGGACCGTGCGGCTGGAGCAGAATTACCGCTCCACCAGCGCCATTCTCGATGCCGCCAACGCCCTCATTCGTCAGAACAGCGATCGCATGGGCAAGGAACTGTGGACCGCGGGGGATCGCGGTGAGCCCATATCGGTATATGCCGGCTTCAACGACCTGGACGAGGCTCGCTTCATCGTCGACACCATCAAGGACAAGGTCGACGAGGGCTTCAATCGGCGCGATGTGGCGATTCTGTACCGCTCCAATGCGCAGTCGCGCGTCATCGAGGAAACCCTGATTCGCCAGGGCATGCCCTATCGCATCTACGGCGGTCAGCGGTTCTACGAGCGCCTCGAGATCAAGAATGCCTTGGCCTACCTGCGCTTGCTGCTCAACCGCGATGACGATGCGTCGCTGGAGCGAGTGGTCAATGTTCCGGCTCGGGGTATCGGTACGCGCACCGTCGAGATTTTGCGCGATCGCGCCCGGCATGCCGAGATGTCACTGTGGCAGGCCCTGCACGATGCCTTGGCCGATGGCACCCTGAAAGGCCGAGCGGGCAATGCAGTGACGGCCTTCGCCGATCTGATCGAAGGCCTCGATAACGATACGGCAGGTATGGAACTGCACGAGATCATCGCTCATGTGAACCAGCGCACGGGGCTGATCGACCATCACCTGAGCGAAAAGGGCGAGAAGGGCCAGGCTCGGGTCGAGAACCTCGAGGAGTTGATCAACGCCGCGCGGGCCTTCGCCCAGGGCGAGACCGTCGACGACGTGGAAGTCGGTGAGGGAATGGCGGCGCTCGAGGCCTTCCTGGCCGAGGCGGCGCTCAACGCCGGCGATCACGAGGCCGACGAGTTCGAGGACAGCGTACAGCTGATGACGCTGCATTCGGCCAAGGGGCTCGAGTTTCCGGTGGTGTTCGTGGCGGGTGTCGAAGAAGGCCTGTTTCCTCACCGCATGTCGATGGAAGAACCCGGTCGGCTCGAAGAAGAGCGTCGTCTTTGCTACGTAGGGGTCACCCGCGCCATGCAGAAGCTCTACCTGACCCACGCCGAGATCCGCCGCATGCACGGTAAGGAGACCTTCCAGCGGCCCTCGCGGTTTCTGCGCGAGCTGCCCGAGTCGCTGCTTGAGGAAGTGCGATTGCGCGGCCAGGTCTCACGCCCGGTGACCTCGCGGCCAACGCCATCGCGTTGGGCGCAGACCTCGGTGGCGGCCAGTGGCGATCTGCCTGAGCTGTCGCTCGGTCAGCGGGTCAGCCATCCGGTCTTCGGTGAGGGCGTGATTCTCAATGCCGAAGGCGAAGGAGAACGCGCACGAGTCCACGTCAGCTTCGAGGGTGAAGGCGACAAGTGGCTGGTGCTCGGCTTTGCCAAATTGACGCCGCTATAAAAGCCCGTGCGAGAGCGCTGAGCACGCGCGCTCTTGGCACCACGCTGCGGCCGTCAAACTCGCCTTCTCCCGGTCGCCAACGTCACGCGAAGGCCACATATTCATGGCGCTCGGCCATTCCCCGGGACCCCCAGGCAGGTAGTTGATCGGCGCCCGGCTGTTGATGGCCAAGGGATACCGTCTGCGCTCCGGTGTGCAGGCGGGCTCGCGCAGACCGAAGCGATCGTGAGCCAGGAGGGCTCGACTCTCGGCGTACCAAGACGTCTATCTTGCCAACTCGCCTCCATGGTCCGGGTATTGCGCGTATTCATGGACGCGTTGGGTACTTATGTTGATCCTGCTTTTGCCATTTTTTGCATATTTATAAAAATCAGACGTATGAAATTGGGTAGGCGATACGTTTCTCTGCTGATAGGGGATAGTACCCCCTAGGGACAGTTGTATTCGGGGGGGCACGTTCATACTCTTTAATATATCGTCGATATTGTTGTTTTGACGGGATGTCGAATCTTTTCGTTCCGCAGTATGGGCTTATACCGTCCTTTATTGATGGGGTAAAGCGGGCTCGTCGGTTTGCGCTCGAGACGAGATCGGTTGCTGTTATATCAGGTTGTCGAGAGTGTCATATATCCCTACTCGATATGGACGCCCAGTTGTAGCGAATGAAGGGACCCTATGGGTATGAAGAATAGCGAGAACGCTCGATGAAAACATATTGTGCTGAATTCGTAGGCACCTTCTGGCTGGTGCTTGGAGGCTGCGGTAGTGCGGTATTGGCGGCGGCATTTCCCGATGTTGGTATAGGGTTGCTGGGTGTTTCCTTGGCCTTTGGCCTCACGGTGCTGACCATGGCCTTTGCGATCGGTCATATATCCGGTTGTCACTTGAATCCTGCGGTGTCCTTGGGTCTGTGTGCGGCGGGACGCTTCCCGGCGCGCCATCTGCCTGGCTACATCATCGCGCAAGTCTGCGGAGGCGCCCTGGCAGGAGGCGTGTTGTACGTGATTGCATCGGGACAGGCGGGCTTCGACGTCTCGGCCGGCTTCGCCGCCAACGGCTATGGCGAACACTCGCCTGGGGGCTACTCCATGGGCGCAGCGATCGTCATCGAAGTGGTCATGACGGCGATGTTCCTGGTGGTCATTCTGGGCGCAACGGATACGCGTGCACCAGCGATGCTGGCCCCCGTGGCGATTGGTCTGTGTCTGACCCTTATTCATCTGATCAGCATCCCGGTGACCAACACCTCGGTGAATCCGGCGCGAAGCACGGCGGTGGCTTTCTACGCCGGTGGCTGGGCGGTATCGCAGCTGTGGCTGTTCTGGGTAGCGCCCATTCTGGGAGCCATCGTGGGGGCTTTCGTCTATCGTTTTATCGGCGGAGGGATCGTTGCCGACCCGGGCTCGTCTGACGGTGACCGGCTTGACGCGCCTGCCGCCTAGGCATGGCCCTGAACCGGGCGGCGCCAGTGGCTCGTGGAACCTGGCCCAGGGGGCGCTCCAGGCGTTCAGCGACAGGCGTTGTCGAGTCGCGTCGTCGAACGACACCGAGGTGTTGCCACGGATGCGCTCCTGGGTGATGACGAAAACCGGTCTAGGCGAGCCGATGGTATCGGCGTTCAGGTGGGCGGGGGACCGCTTGCAGGCTAATTTCCGTTTCGCGCATACTGCCTGACGGAAGACGCGCCGCGGTTGCCCCGGCGTCGACATAACAAGCCTCAGGAGCATGCCCCATGGAACGCCGTTCCTTTCTCAAGACCGCCGGCGTCGGTGCCGCCGGTGTAGCCGCCGCCCCCTTCGTCAACACCGCCAGCGCCCAGGAAACCATCACCTGGAACATGGTCACTTCCTGGCCGAAGAATTTTCCCGCACTCGGCACCGGTGCCAATGAGTTTGCCGAACGCATCGAACGGATGTCCGGCGGCCGCATGCGGATCAGGGTCCACGGTGCGGGTGAGATGGTGCCGGCGATGGAGGTGTTCGACGCCGTTTCGGCGGGCACTGCCGAAATGGGTCACTCCGCGTCCTACTATTGGCGCGGCAAGGTGGCAGCATCGCAGTTCTTTACCGCGGTGCCCTTTGGCATGACCACCACCGAGACCAATGCCTGGCTGTACAACGGCGATGGCCAGACGCTGTGGGACGAACTGTACGCCAAGCAGAACCTCAAGCCGTTCCCGGTGGGCAACACCGGCACCCAGATGGGCGGCTGGTTCAAGAAGGAAGTCACGTCGCTGGATGACATGCAGGGGCTCAAGCTTCGTCTTCCTGGATTGGCCGGTGAGGCGATGAGTGGCATCGGTGTCACGACCCTGACCATCCCCGGCAGCGAGATATTCACCTCACTGCAGACCGGTGTGCTCGATGCGGCCGATTGGGTCGGCCCCTACAACGATCTTGCCTTCGGTCTGCACCAGGTGGCCGATTATTACTACACCTCGGCCTGGAACGAGCCCAGCGCTGTGCTCGAGGGCACGGTCAATCTGGATGCCTGGAACGCCCTGCCGGATGATCTCAAGGCGGTGGTGACCGAGGCGGCCCGTGCCTCCAACCTGGCCATGATCAGCGAGTTTGCCCTGCGCAATGCCGAGGCTCTCGATGCCCTGATCAATGAGCATGGGGTTCAGCTCAGGACTTTCCCCGATGATGTCATGGCGGCGTTGCATGAGTCGTCGCTGAAGGTGCTGCAAGATCAGGTCGACAGCGATCCCGACTCGGCCAAGATCTACGCCTCCTATCGCGATTTCCAGCGCAAGGTGCGCCCCTTCACCGATGTCGGCGAATTCGCCTACCTCAAGGCCCGCGACAGCCTCATCAACGGCTGAGCCCACTCATCTCGTCGGGCCCGCTCGCTGGGCGAGCTGGCCGGGCGGTGTCACTGGGTTGGCCTTTCGGGCCTGCCCTGGCCACCCCCAGCCGGTGTCGGTGTCATACCCGGAAGGGGCCTTCACGGCCGCTGTTCACCGCGTCACGTCTCGTGGCGTCCGTCGCTGCCTGAGGGTCGAACGCCACGGATACGACCGTTGTCGTCGAGGGCAACCATGACGAAACGTGCCTCGGTGACCTTGTGGGGATCATCATCATCGTTGCATTGGGCGGTGCGGATCCACACTTCGACGTCGATCTTGATCGAGCTATGGCCGATCTCCCGGACGTCGGTGTAGATGCTGATCAGCGCGCCTTGGCGGACGGGGCAGAGGAAATCCATCGCCTCGATGGCGACGGTGGCGGTGCGGCCCTTGGCTTCGCGGCTGGCGGTCCATTCGGCGGCCTGGTCCATCTGGCTGACCAGCCAACCGGCGGGAATGTCGCCGTGGGCGTTGGTGTACTGGCGGGTGACAGCGAGCTTCAGGGTCAGCTGGCCGCTCGGGGTCGGGACGTCGTCGGGTGCGTTCATGCGATGCTCGTGTCGGGCGGCGCTTGGCCTGTGGTTAATTGTTGTGGGCCGGGGTAACGGGCGCCATGGCAATGGAGCTATGGGCAATGGAGCCATGGGCCTCGCCACGCCCCCATGGTATACATCTCGCCGTCTCTTTCACCACCTTGGCTGACCGCCAAATGCCCTCGGAGGTTCCATGGGTCTGCTCGATCGTCTTCGGACCATGCTGCTGACAAGCCTGTTACTGATCGCTGCCCCGGCGAGTGCGGACAGCGTCGTCGGTAACCTCAATGCGGTCGGGTCGGATACCATGGCCGAACTGATGTTGCGCTGGGGCGAGCATCTCGAGCAGCGCTGGCCGGGCATTCGTCTGCAGTTGCAGGCCAGTGGGTCGGCCAGCGCGCCGCCGGCACTGATCGCAGGCACCACCCTGCTGGGCCCGATGTCGCGGCCGATGCTCAATGACGAGCGTCGCGGTTTCAGTCGGCGCTACGGCTACCAGCCTACGGCCCTGGTGGTGGGGCAGGATGCGTTGGCGGTGGTGGTGCATCGGGGCAATCCCTTGACCGAATTGAGTCGTACCCAGCTCGACGCCATCTTCTCCGACACTCGTCGCTGCGGTGCCGATGCAGGGATTTCGCGTTGGCAGATGCTGGGCCTCGCGTGGCCCGAGGGGCCCATTCACCTGTACGGGCGCAACGCCGTGTCGGGTACCCACGCGCTGTTTCGTCGCCTCGCCCTGTGCGACGGCGAATTTCGCGTGTCGGTCAATGCCTCTCCGGGCTCCGCCGCCGTGGTGGCCCAGGTCGGCGAGGATCCGCGGGGCATCGGTTATGCCGGGCTCAATCACCTGACGTCGGATGTCCGTACGCTGGCGATCGGCGATCCCGGTCAGGCCGTGAGCCCGAGCCGCCAGACGCTGCGCAGTGGGCGTTATCCCATGGCCCGGGATCTGTTGCTGTACGTCAACCACTCCCCGGACAAGGCGCTCCCCGCGGCTGAACGGGCCTTTCTCGATCTGGTATTGTCACCAACAGGACAGGCGGTGGTGGCCGAGCTAGGCTTCGTCGGCTTGCCGATACCGGTGCTCAACCGCCAGCGTCGGGCCGTCGGCCTTGACCCGCTCGGCGCAGGTTTCATTGCCCCGGCCCCGTCGCCCGTCGAAAGCCGCGAGAACGTGTCGCCGCGATGACCCCGATAAAGGGGCGATGGCGCGGACCGTCCCCTCGTCGTCGGGTCGACTGTCATGCAGTTGTCATGAAGTTGTCGTAATTTTCCGCTAACCCCACGTCACCGGCGCCCTCCATGCCCCACTCCGCTCCCCTGACAAGTCTGCATCGGCATCGCCAGCGTCGCGACCGTCTGGCCACGGCCCTGATCACCGCGGGGGGCATCGGTGTGCTGTTGGCGGTTGTCGCCATCGGGGTCTTTCTCGTCGTCGGGGTCGTACCGCTGTTTTTCGCTGGGCTGGATGCTGCCGGTCCGGGGCTGGAGCTGTCCGCGCTCTGGCAGCCGCAGCCGTATGCCGGTGGCGAGGCCGAGTATCGTTGGTTGCCCCATCGCCTGGAGTCGGGGGGCGAAGCCCACATCAGCCTGGTGCCGCTGGCCTGGGGCACGCTGGAGGCGGCCTTCTGGGCGCTGGCCGTGGCGATTCCCCTGGCGCTGGGGGCGGCGGCCCACTCGAGCCTGTTCATGTCGCCGCGCCTGCGAGCACGTGTTCGTCCCACCCTTGAACTGATGGAAGCCATGCCGAGTGTCGTGCTGGGCTTTATTGCCGGCCTGCTGCTGGGGCCCTGGGTAGAACGGCACCTGGCATCGGTGGTGTCTCTGGCGGTGGTGCTGCCCAGCGGGGTGCTCATTGTCGGCGCACTGCGCGGCTACCTGCCTCTGGCCTGGCATCGCTGGCTGTCGCTGCGCTGGGCCGGCGTGTGGTTGATGCCCTGGCTTATCGCCTTGATCGCGTTCTCCCTGTGGGTGACGCCCCTATGGCAACAGGTGCTGTTCGATGGCGATCTGCGAGGCTTCGTGGAAAGCCGCTATGGCCTCGACCTGCAGGCGCGCAATGCGCTGGTCGTGGGGGCGGCGATGGGCTTTGCGGTAATGCCGGGGATCTACGCCCTGGCAGAAGACGCGCTGTCCGGAGTGCCGACGACGCTCGCCGAGGGCGCCCAGGCCATGGGGGCGACCCGCTGGCAGACCTTGACCCGAGTGATGTTGCCGGTGGCCCTGCCTGGCATCTTCTCGGCGCTGATGATCGGCGCCGGGCGTGCGGTGGGGGAAACCATGATTGTGCTCATGGCCAGCGGCAACACCGCCCTGATGACGGCGAGTCCGCTCGACGGGCTACGCTCGCTGGCGGCCAGCATCGCCATCGAATTGCCCGAAGCGGGGCCCGGCGGTGACCACTACCGGTTGCTGCTGGTGGCGGCCCTGGCGCTGTTCGTCTTCACCTTTCTGGTCAATACCCTGGCGGAGGCTGTGCGAGCGCGCCTGGGGAATCGGCTGGCCCGGCTGGGGGCGCAGACATGAACATTCCTGGCCATACCGAAAGCCCGGCGCCTAGCTGCGGCAAAGGGGGCCGTGGCAAGGGGCGCCGTGGAAAAGGGCGTCGTGGTGAAGGGCCTTGGGCCTGGCTATCCGCCGCGGCGGTGGCGTTGTCGCTGTTGATGCTCGGTGCCTTGCTGGTACTGCTGGCCAGCCGTGGACTCGGCCACTTCTGGCCGGCGAGTCTCGAGCAGGTCACCCTCGACGATGGTCAAGAAGTGATAGGCGTGGCGGTGGAGACCCGGGCAGGGGAGAACCAGGCGGCCAACGAGACACGATTTCTCACCGCCAACCGCGACTTCGGCGGTGGCGTCTGGACCTGGGTAGCGTCGTCGGACATCGTCGCCACAGCGACTCCTGGGGAGCTCGTGGCGCTCGAGCGCAGGCGCTGGGGTAGCTTCTTCGGACGCTTGGTCGCCGTGCGCGGTGATGGCCGGCGCCATGTGGGTGATGATGCCTGGCAGACGCTCACCACGAAGCTGGCCGAGATCGACAGGCTGCGTGAGCGGCGTGACGAGATTTCGCAGATGCGTATCCTGCCGCTGGTGCGCCAGATGGAGTCGTCGGCCGATGCCGCCGCCAACCACGCCGCGCAGCACACGGCGCTGGCGCAGGCCCAGGCGGAAGTTCGCCGGTTGCAGGCCGCCATGACGGGGACCACGCTGATCCTGGAATCGGCCCAGGGTCGGCGTATCGAACAGCCGTTGGACGAGGTGCTCAGGGCCTGGCGCCCCAATGCCATGGCCTGGTACGCCAAGCTTGGCCACTGGGGCTCCGGGGTATGGCACTTCCTGTCGGAGGGGCCCCGCGATGCCAACACCGCCGGCGGGGTCTGGCCGGCGATATTCGGCACCATCCTGATGGTGATGCTGATGTCGCTGCTGGTCACGCCTTTCGGTGTCCTTGCGGCGGTCTATCTCAATGAGGTGGCCCACCAGGGGCGCCTGACCCACCTGGTGCGCATCGCGGTCAGGAACCTGGCTGGGGTACCTTCCATCGTCTACGGCGTCTTTGGTCTTGGCGTGTTCGTCTATGGCATCGGCGGCAGCATCGATCGGTTGTTCTACGCCGACACGCTGCCATCGCCGACCTTCGGCACCGGTGGCCTGCTGTGGGCCTCGTTGACCCTGGCGCTGCTGACGCTGCCGGTGGTGATCGTCGCCACCGAAGAAGGCCTGGCGCGAATCCCTGCGCACCAGCGTGAAGGTGCCCTGGCGCTTGGCGCCACTCGCTTCGAGACGCTGACCCGGGTGGTCTTGCCGATGGCCACGCCGGCGATGCTGACCGGGGTGATTCTGGCCGTGGCCCGGGCCGCCGGCGAGGTGGCACCGCTGATGCTCGTCGGCGTGGCCAAGCTCGCGCCCCAGGTGCCATTGGATGGTGAGTTCCCGTACCTGCACGTAGAACGCAAGTTCATGCATCTGGGGTATCACATCTATGATGCGGCCTTTCACGCCAGTGATGTTCAGGCCGCCTTGCCGCTGGTGTATGCCACGGCGCTGCTCTTGGTGCTGGTTATTCTGGTGCTTAACCTGACTGCAATATTTCTGCGTCATCATCTGCGTACGCGTCATGGCGCGTACGCGCGTCCCTGAGGTGAAAGTGTCCAAGTCAGTCGATCGTCATCCGCGTGCTTCGCTGGACCCTGCCGCCGACCCGGCAAGGGGGCAGCGCAATGGCGCGATCATGACCTTCGCCGAAGAGGCATCGAGCCTGGATATCCAGGGGTTGGCCCTGTCCTACGGCAACAAGTCGGCGCTTCAGGATTTGACACTGAGGGTGCCGCGACACCGGGTCACGGCCTTTATCGGGCCGTCTGGGTGCGGCAAGTCGACGCTGCTCAGATCGCTCAACCGTCTGCACGATCTCAACGAGAACGTGACGCGCAGTGGCAGCATCTTTCTCGAGGGCCACGATATTCACGACCCGAGGGTGTCGGTGGCGGAGTTGCGGCGGCGGGTGGGGATGGTGTTCCAGGCACCCAACCCGTTTCCCATGTCGATCTACGACAACGTCGCCTTCGGCTTGCGCCTGCAAGGGGGGGTGAGCAAGCGTCGCATCGACGATGTGGTCGAATGGGCGCTGCGCTCGGCGGCGTTGTGGGACGAGGTCAAGGGGCGTCTGAGGGCCTCTGCCTGGGCCTTGTCGGGTGGCCAGCAGCAGCGCCTGGTCATCGCCCGAACCCTGGCCGTGGAGCCCGAGGTGCTGTTGCTCGACGAACCGGCATCGGCTCTCGATCCGATCTCGACGCTCAAGATCGAGGAGCTGATTCGCAACCTGAAGTCGCACCTGACGCTGGTGCTGGTCACCCACAACATGCAGCAGGCCGCGCGGGTCTCGGATTACACCGCCTTTCTGCACAACGGAGAGCTGGTGGAGTACGGCCCCACCGATACCCTGTTTACCCATCCGCGCCTGAGGCGCACCGAGAACTACATTACCGGGCGCATGGTTGGCTGACCCTGTCCCGGTCAGGAGAGTCAGATGGATATCACCAGCGATAGTCATAGCCAGCACATCTCGCGGCAGTTCAACCACGAACTCGAGGAGCTCAAGACCCACCTGATGGCCATGGGGGGGCTGGTCGAGAAGCAGGTCCAGGACGCCGTCAGCGCGTTGCTCGATGGCGATTCGAAGCTCGCCGAGCGGGTCGTGGCCAATGACCGTGCGGTCAACGACATGCAGATCAAGATCGACGATGAGTGCACCCGGGTGTTGGCCCGTCGCCAACCGGCGGCCTCGGACCTGCGCCTGGTGCTGGCGGTGATTCGTGCCGCCTCGGATCTCGAGCGTATCGGCGATGAAGCCAGCAAGATCGCGCGCAATGCCATCGAGCTGGTCGACAGCAACAATGGCTCTCGCGGCTTCGTCGAGGTGCGCAACATCTCCGAGCACGTGCGCCGCATGGTGCGCGATGCGCTGACCTCCTTCGCTCGCTTTGACACCGAGCTTGCCCTGGAAGTGGTGCAGGAAGACGAGCGCGTCGATAGCGAATACAAGAGCGCGATGCGCGCGCTGATGACCTTTATGATGGAAGATGCCCGGGCCATTTCGCCGGTGCTCGGGATCATGTGGATTCTGCGCGCCCTGGAGCGCATCGGTGACCACGCCAACAACCTGGCCGAGTACGTCATCTACCTGGTCAAGGGCCTCGATATTCGCCACACCGATCCCGAGGACCTGGATCAAGACATGCTGACCAAGCCGTGATCTGCCCCGGTCGTGGATTGACCCGGCAGAGCAAGGACTCTTGACCTTGGCCGCGTAAGCGGCGTCAATAGGCCCGCCTCGACGGGTCAAGCGGTCTGCACAGCCCGAACGGGCCGTCTCCTGTGACGGCCCGTTGTCGTTGGGGCGCTTTTTTCAGCCACTGCCAAGGACGTACGACATGCTGACTGCCTTCGAGGCGCTGAGCCGTGGAACCCGCCTGGTCTACAGCCGCGGCCTGCGTCGCTATGTGTTTCTGCCGATACTGGTCAACGTGCTGGTCTACGCCGCCATGCTCAGCTACGTGTTCGGCGAGTTCGGCGGTTGGGTGGATAGCTGGATGGCCATGGTGCCGACCTGGCTCAACTGGCTCGATTGGCTGATCTGGCCGCTATTCGTGGTCAGCCTGCTGGTCATCGTGTTCTTTTCCTTCACCTTGATTACCCATTTGATCGCGGCGCCCTTCTACGGCTTTCTGGCGGCCCGCGCCGAGGTCGAACTGACCGGGCGCGAGCCCATCGATGACCGCGGTTGGCTCAAGACCGGTGTCGATGCGCTAGGACGCGAACTGGTCAAGCTGGGCTACATCCTGCCGCGCATGATCGGCCTGTTCATCATCAGCTGGATCCCGGTGTTGAACCTGATTGCGCCCTTGCTGTGGGCGGCTTTCACCGCCTGGACGATGGCCATCACCTATCTCGACTATCCGATGGATAACAACAAGGTCAGCTTTACCGACATGCGCAAGCGCCTGGCGACCCGCAAGTGGCCAAGCTTCACCTTCGGTGGCTTGGTGACGCTGGTGACCTGGATTCCGCTGGCCAATCTGTTCTTGATCCCGGGTGCCGTGGCCGGTGCGGTATTGATGTGGGACCGCCACTATCGCGATCTGCCGGCGCTGACACAGCGGCGCTGAGCCGATGCGACGGCCACCGTGCAGCGCGGCCAATGACGCCGAGCCGCAAACACCGACGCGGTGTGTCGCGTGCGGTGTCGGCGGCCCCAACGCGAGGAGTCCGAGACGATGCCTGTGGTGATGACGTTCGCCATCTATGCACTTGCCGCCGTGGCGGAAATCGCCGGGTGCTTCGCGGTATGGCGCTGGTGGCGCTCGGATGCCTCGGCCTGGTGGCTGCTGCCAGGGCTCGTCAGCCTGGCGGCGTTTGCCTGGCTGCTCAGCCTCAGCGACAGCGACTTCGCCGGGCGGGCCTTCGCGGCCTATGGCGGGGTCTACATCGCCGCGTCGTTGGTCTGGCTGTGGGCGGTGGAGCAGCGCCTGCCCGATCGTTGGGATCTGCTCGGTGGCGGCCTGTGCCTGGCGGGGGCGGCGATCATTCTGCTGGCCCCGCGGGCTTGACGCCGGGTAGCGCTGGTAGGTGTCACTCTTTTGAGGTATATGAATAAGTCCAATTTGCCTACAAAAGTGCTTTTTCATGGAGCAACTGCAGTTCGGCGTCGATATCGCCACCAGCCTTGCCATCATTGGCGCCTTCTTCTCATGGAGCATCGATAACCACCGCCAGCGCCGCCTGGCACGGGAGATCGGCATCAACGATCAGGCCCGGGCCATCGCTGCCAACAAGGTGCAGGATACTACCTGGGACCTGTCCAAGCGCTTCATTGCTCTGGTCGAGCATGCCACCAAGATCGAGACGCGTATCGACCGGCCCTACGCACGCGATGGCCGAGACGGCGTAGTCCGGCGTATCGAGGCGGACGACGCCTACCTGCAGGACATCAACTTCCATCTCCACGCCCTCAAGGAAGAGCTGTCGTTGTTTTATGAGGCCTGTCACACCCACAAGTACGTGCTCTTTCCGGTGCTCAAGTCCCTTCCCGAGGGCGAGAGCCTGGTGGCCAGCGTGAGCAAGGATTTCACGGATATCGGTGACTGCTACAACGAACTGTCATCCGGATATTCATCGCTATTCAAGGAAATCGAACAGGCGGGGCGCTTGGCCCAGGAAGCGGAGTATGGCGTTTTCGACGATGAGGATCAGCGCGAAGAGGCACGCAAGAAGATGCTTCAGTCGATCCATAGCATCCTGTTCGACAAGGACTATGCCGAGTTTGTCGAGTTCCTGATTCCCGACGGCAGGGAGGAAGACTTTCGTCGTGAGTACGGCAGCAGCGACATTCAGGATGCCGAGCTGTGTGCTCAGGTCGCCGGTAACCTGCACCGACAGCTCGCCGAAAACCTGTCGCAGTTGCAGAGCCTGTGCCTGGTGCTGGTCAGTCGCTCGGTGATGAAGGCGCGCATCGAGTGCAAGGAGGTGCTGTGTTCGCTGAGCGCGGTGGCCAGCGTTCTGCTTTCCAAGCAGGAAGACACATCACTCGCCGCCGAGATCGAGATCTTTAAATCAGATGATTATTACGGCTTGAAAGAGCAGATTCGCTGAGTTCGCCGCCACCCGGGGTCCGGGTGGCGCGAATCTCAGGCCTGGCGCCGACGTGAATCGTCGGCGGTGGCGATCAATCTGTCGTGCGGGAACACGCAGCGGAACGTCGCCCCCTGGCCCAGTTGAGAGCTGATGTCGAGGTGGGCGTTGTGGCGCAATAGCACGTGCTTGACGATGGCGAGCCCGAGTCCGGTGCCCCCGGTGGCGGTGCTGCGGCCCTTGTCGACGCGGTAGAAGCGCTCGGTCAGACGCGGGAGATGACGCGGATCGATGCCTTCGCCGTCGTCTTCGACTTCCAGGCAGGCGCCCCCCTGACAGGCGCGCCAGCGCAATCGAATATGCGAGCCGGGGCCGGCGTAGCGCACCGCATTGAAGGCCAGGTTGGAGACCGCGCTGTGAAGCTCCTTCTCGTTGCCCAGTACGGCGCGGCCGTCGTCGATCTCGATCTCGATCTGGTGGACGCCCGCCGACAGGGCCTCGGCATCGCGCTGTACCCCGGCGAGCAGCGTGGCCGGCTCGATGCGAACGTCATCCTCGCCGCCCTGGTCGGTTTCCAGGCGAGATAGCAGCAGCAGGTCATCGACCAGGTTCTGCATCCGTAGCGTCTGTGTCTGCATCTGGTCGATGCCGCGGCCGAGTCGCTCCGGCAGCAGGCTGGCCATGTCGGCGTACGTCTCCAGGTAGCCGGTGAGCACCGTCAGGGGCGTTCTGAGCTCGTGGGAGACATTGGCGACGAAGTCTCGACGCATCTGCTCCAGACGGTGCAGTCGCGTGATGTCGCGGGCCATCAGCAGGCGTTCATCATCGCCGTACAGGGTGATCTGGAACTGCAGCACCATCTGCTCATCGATTGGCGATGTCAGCGTCAGGGGATCGCGATAGTCGCGTGAGGCGAAGTAGCTGACGAAGCGTGGGTCGCGTAGCAGATTGGTGATGTGCTGGCCGCGATCGAGGGCGGGCTTGAGCCCGAGCATGCGCTCGGCGGCGCTGTTCCACCACTCCAGGTCGCCGTGACGGTCGAGCATCACCACGCTGTCGCGCATGGCCTCGGACGATTCCTGGATGCGCTGCAGGGTGGCCCGCAGACGCCGCTGTGTAGTGCGCTGGCCTTTCTGGTAGCGATACAGGCGGTCGAACAATTCGCCCCACAGGCCGCTGGAGGCAGGCGGCTCCTGCTGGGGGCGATGGGCCAGCCAGTCGTAGAGCGCATGGAGCTGGCGCATGTGGTGGGCCAGGCACAGGGCCAGGCCGACAATCACGCCGTAGCTTGTCAGCGCAAACGGCCAGCCGAGCAGGCCACCGATCGCCACCAGCGCCACCAGGCGCCACAGTTCACGTTTCCAGAGGCGTCCCACTTCAGGCCTTGGCGGAGAACCGATAGCCGGTGCCGCGCACCGTCTGGATCAGTTGCTGATGGGGTTCCCCGAGGGCCTTGCGCAGGCGACGGATATGGACGTCCACGGTGCGTTCCTCGACATAGACATTGCCGCCCCACACCTGGTCCAGCAGCTGGCCGCGGGTGTAGGCGCGTTCCTGGTGGGTCATGAAGAATTGCAGCAGCCGATACTCGGTCGGCCCCATTTCCAGCGATTTGCCCTCGACGCTGACGCGATGGCTGACGGGGTCGAGCATCAGGCCCTCGACTTCGACCGGGTCCTCGATGCCGCGCGGGGTCGCCCGGCGCAGCACGGCCTTGAGCCTGGCCACCAGCTCACGCGGTGAAAACGGCTTGGTGATGTAGTCATCGGCGCCGGATTCCAGGCCTTGGATCTTGTTGTCCTCTTCGCCCTTGGCGGTGAGCATGATAATCGGCAGTTCCGCGGTAGCCTCCTCACGCTTTAATCGGCGTGCCAGCTCGATGCCGCTGGTGCCGGGCATCATCCAGTCGAGCAGCACCAGGTCGGGCAGGTGGTCGACGATGATGGCGTGGGCGGCCTGGGCGTTGTCGGCCTCGAGCACGCGATAGTCGGCCATTTCCAGCGCCACGGCGATCATTTCGCGGATCGGCGCTTCATCGTCGACGATCAGTACAGTCTTGGCGGTCATCCCAGGGCCTCATGGTCAGGGTCGTTGACAGGACGATGACGATGACAGCACGTCAATATGACAATCACATGACAGTGTCGCCCGGATGGTCGCGGAAAGACAGCCCTCCCGTGCCGCGATAACCCCGCTGCACGGGGGTTACAGGGCAGGGTAGAGGCTTAATGCCAAACCGGCGAACAGCACCAGACCGGACCAGTGATTGTTCAGAAACGCCTGGAAGCAGCGATCACGGTCGCGTTCTCCGATCAAACGCTGTTGATGGATGAAGGTCGCCGCCATGGCCGCAAGACCCAACCAGTAGAAGCCGCTAAGGTCGAGCTCTCCGCCGACCCAGCCCAACAGGGCCAGGGTCGCCAGTTGCAGCAGACCGATGATGCGCTTGTCGAAGCGCCCGAACAGCACGGCGGTGGACTTGATGCCGATCTTTAAGTCGTCGTCACGGTCGACCATGGCGTACTCGGTGTCGTAGGCCACCGTCCACAGCACGTTGGCAATAAACAGCAGCCAGCCCACCGTGGGCACTTCACCGAGAACCGCACCGAAGGCCATGGGGATGGCCCAGGAAAAGGCGGCGCCGAGCACTACCTGGGGGAAGTGGGTATAACGCTTCATGAACGGATAGATCGCCGCCAGTAGCGCGCCGATCAGCGACAGCCAGACGGTGAAGCCGTTGGTGAACCAGACCAGTACGAAGGCCGCGGCGATCAGGCCGACGAACAGCACCTTGGCCTCTCGTTCGCTGATGCGTCCGGTGGCGAGGGGCCGCGCCTTGGTGCGCTTGACGTGACCGTCGAAGTGGCGATCGGCGTAGTCGTTGACCACGCAGCCGGCGGCCCGCATCAGGTAGACCCCTACGACGAAGATCAGCAGCGTGGCGCGCTCGGGTACGCCCTCGGAGGCGATCCACAGTGCCCACAGGGTCGGCCACATCAGCAGCCAGGTGCCGATGGGGCGATCCAGGCGCGTGAGCGCCAGGAAGTCGGGGAGGCGGGTCAGCCCCTTGGGGCGCAGCAGGGATCGTTCCATCGGACTCTCTCGTCGGTTGCAGGCCGTCCCACGCTCGACGTCCGAGGCGCTGGCTGCTGGGGCAGGCGTGCGTGCCATGGACGTGCAAGGCGCAGGCGCGGATCTTCAGCTTGCCAAGCCTAGCGCGGCGCCGGTCGAAAGACTACCGGCGGTCGCCGTTCGACGTGGCGTCAGCGTAGGCCAGGTGTCGGCGGCGTCGCTCTGCGCCTAGCGGGGTACCGACAGGCGCAAAGCGTCGGCCATCTGGTCGAGGAAGGTTTCCTGCACCAGCACTTCGATGTCGGCGTGGCGGAAGACCGATCGCCGCTGCCACGGCCCCGTCGTGTGGTCGATTGGCCGTGGGGCATGACACACCTCGATGGGGCCGCGCTGCAGGTCTGGCTGGCGGAACAGCCAGCTACCGAGGGATCGCTCGCCGAGGCCATCGAACGGCGTCGAGCGGCGTGGAACATCGGCGGTGACCGAGCGCGCCATCACCCAGGGAACATCATCGACACACAGCGCCACTTCGCGCAGCCACACGCGTCGATCCGGGCTCAAGCCCAGCGCGATGGCCTCGTCAAGATGGGCCTGGCCGAGGCGTTGGGTGATCAGCCGGACCTGGAAGTCGCGTTCACCGGCGGCTTGGATCAGGCGCTCGGTGAGGGAGTCTCGCGAGGCGACCCAGCGCCACCAGGCCGCGCTCATCTGCGCTCGTGCGGCGGCCACGGGCTGCCAGCGGGGTTGCGGTGTCATGGCCGGGTCGACGACGCCTCCAGGTCACTGAAAAAGAGGGCGATAGTGTACCATGGCGGCCAGGCGAGACGGCACGGCCCGGCGCCCGGATGCCCGAGCAACGGGCCCACATGAACGGCGTCGGCGGCCTGGCCGACTGCCCCAACAGCTCATCTGGTGAAGGAGTCGCGATGCACCCCCTGACGATCATTGGCACCGGCATGGCGGGACTCGGCCTGGCGCGCCAGGTTCGCGCCCTCGACCGCGAGCGAGCGATCACCCTGATCAGCGCCGATGGCGCCGACGACTACGCCAAGCCGTTGCTGTCCACCGGCTTCGCCAAGCGCCTGCCCCCGGAGCGCCTGGCGGCCCGCTCGGCCCTCGAAGTCGCCGATCAGTTGGGCGTCGTGGTGCGTCCGTACACCCGAGTCGACGCCATCGACTGTGATCGGGCGGTATTGCACCTGGGCGAGGAATGCTTGCCCTACTCGGACCTGGTGATCGCGACCGGTGCCGCACCGGTGCCGCCGTTCGACGTGCCGCGAGCTCTGGGTGAGCGGGTCTTCACCATCAACGACCTTGACGATTATCGCGCCTTCCATGCCACCCTGGCGGCCCTGGGGCGTCCGGCACGGGTGGCCATCGTCGGCCTCGGCCTGGTCGGTTGCGAGTTTGCCAACGATCTGCAGGCCGGCGGCCACCACGTCACCCAGATCGGCCCCGAGACCAGTCTTCTGCCGCGCCTGCTGCCGGCGCCGCTGGGGCGGGCCCTGGGCGAAGCCTTTACCCAGGCCGGCATCCATTGTCGCTACGGACGCCTGGTGGAAGACGTCAGCGATGCAGGCGCCGATGTGGCCTTGCGCCTGGACGACGGCCACCACGTCGAAGCCGACCTGGTGCTGGTCGCCACCGGGCTCAGGCCGCGCACCGAGCTTGCCGCGGCAGCGGGCCTTGCGGTGGGCATCGATGGCATTCGCGTCGATCGCAGGCTGTCGACCGGCAGGCCACATGTCTACGCCCTCGGTGACGTGGCATCGGTGGACGGGATCAACGCCATGTACGTCCAGCCATTGCAGGCCTCGGCCAAGGCCTTGGCCCGGACTCTGACCGGAGACCCCAGCGAGGTCCGCTATGGGCCTTGGCCGGTGCTGGTCAAGACGCCACTGCTGCCGGTGGTCTCGCTGCCACCGATGGGCGCGGTGAGGTGGCGCATCGAGGCCGACGGCGAGGACATGAGCGCCCTCGCCGAAGATGACACAGGGCAGCTCAAAGGCTTTGCGTTGACCGGACGCTGCGTTCGTCGGAAAGTCGAACTGGCGCGAGCGGCGCCGCCGTTGCTAGGCTAGGGTCGTCAACGACGCGGTCTGGCGCCCCGAGCGTCCCGTTGTTGGAGGTGTCATCTGCCTGCGCCTTTCCCGTGGTTGGTCCTGCCAGGGCCGACACGTAGCGTACCGAGAAATCGGTTACACGGCGTCCCGGTGGGGTGAAGCTTCGGCTTCGAGAGACGCAGGCGATGGATCCGAATCTACGTGGAATAACAACCACACCGGTGAGATAACACCGGTCGCATGCCAAAATTCAGGAGGGCTGTATGCGCAAGCCAGAACTCGCCGCGGCAATCGCCGAGCGTGCCGATCTATCCAAGGACAAGGCCAGCCAGGTACTCAACGTGATTCTCGACGAGATCACCGGCAGTGTGTCCCAGGGCCAGGACGTATCGCTGATCGGTTTCGGCACCTTCACCGTGCGCGAGCGTGCTGCCCGTACCGGTAAGAACCCGCAGACCGGACAGCCGCTGACCATTCCGGCCAGCAAGACCGTTGCCTTCAAGCCCGGCAAGGGGCTCAAGGACGCCGTCGCCCGCTAGGCGAGCAGGTCCAAGCCAAGAGGGCGCCACCAGGCCGCCCCCGCCGCGGTCCGGCGGTGACTCCGGACCGCGCTCTCATCCACGTTTTTCGGCCATTCAACGAGGCTCCATGACGCTGCGATTGATGCTCTGGCTACTCGGTGTGATGCTCAAGCGGGCGCGTCGGCGCAAGCCGCGTTTTCGCGAGCGTCTCGAGGAGCTAGGAGGACTGGATTGGGGCATAGCCACCGACGACCTGCGGATCGCCAGGCACTATCGCATGAGCGGGCGTGACATCGTGTCGAAGTCGGGCCTGCCGGTGGATCTCGACCTGGAACTGCGCTTTCAGGACGAACAAGCTGCCATCAAGGTCCTCAGGAAACCGACCCAGCGCGCCTTTCTCGATGGTATGGTCGACGGACGCTTACGTCTGGTCGGCGATGCCAAGGACCTCGACCAGCTCCAGCGACTGCTCAAGCATCTGTGATCCGGCCAGGCATCGCCCTGGTCTGATGACTGTCCCCATCGTGCCCGTCGCCCACTGTTTTTTTACGCAGGCCGTCTTCTGCTCGGCGCATTCAACGCAAGCCCCGGGCAAGCCGTGGCCGCCATGGGCCCTCCGCCGCCGTCGTTGATGGGCGCCTGCCGGCCAGCGCCTGAGTCGCTGGCCGCGATCGTCACTCGCTGTCTTCACACCTGGCCATAGCGGCCGGCCTCCTCGCCGAGCCAGCGTCGGATCAGGCGACGACTGGCTTCCGGGTCCAGCTCGAGCAGCGCATCGGCCAGCGGCGTGATGCGTGGCAGCAGGTCAGCGTCACGCTCGAGATCGGCAATCTTCATCTGCGCCAGGCCCGTTTGGCGCGTGCCCAGGACCTCGCCGGGGCCCCGTATCTCCAGGTCCTTCTCGGCGATGCGAAAGCCATCGGTGGTCTCACGCATCACCGCCAGGCGTTTCTTCGAGGTCTGCGACAGCGGGGGATGATAGAGCAGCACGCAGAAACTCGCGGTGCTGCCGCGACCGACACGCCCGCGCAGCTGGTGCAGCTGTGACAGCCCCAGGCGCTCGGGGTTCTCGATGATCATCAGGCTCGCGTTCGGCACGTCGACGCCAACCTCGATCACCGTGGTAGCCACCAGCAGGTCCAGCTCGCCGGCCTTGAAGGCGTCCATGATCTCGGCCTTGTCGTTGGCCTTCATACGCCCATGCACCAGGCCAATGGCGAGCTCCGGCAGCGCCGCGACCAGTTCATCCCGGGTGACTTCGGCGGCCTGACAGGTCAGCGCCTCGGATTCCTCGATCAGGGTGCAGACCCAATAGGCCTGGCGGCCGTCGGCGCAGGCATCGCGGATGCGTGCCATCACTTCCGGTCGGCGTTCGTCCGGCACCACGGCGGTGGTCACCGGGGTGCGCCCGGGGGGCAGCTCGTCGATCACCGAGACATCCAGGTCGGCGTAGGCGCTCATGGCCAGGGTGCGTGGAATCGGCGTTGCCGTCATCACCAGTTGGTGGGGCGTCAGGCCGCCGGCTTCGCCCTTCTCGCGCAACGCCAGACGCTGATGAACGCCGAAGCGGTGCTGTTCGTCGATGATCGCCAGGCCCAGGCGCTGGAACTGGACGTCGTCCTGGAAGATGGCGTGGGTGCCGACGATCATGCGCGCGCGGCCGTCGGCGATGGCGGCCTTGGTGTCCAGGCGCGCCTTGCCCTTGAGCCGACCCGACAACCAGGCGACATCGATGCCAAGCGGGGCGAACCAGTCGCGAAAAGCGCGATAGTGCTGCTCGGCCAGCAGCTCCGTCGGCGCCATGATGGCGGCCTGGCAGTCGCCGGCGATGGCGATGAGCGCCGCCATGGCGGCCACCACGGTCTTGCCCGAACCGACATCGCCCTGTACCAGGCGCAGCATCGGCGCAGGGCGGGCCAGATCGAGGCCGATCTCATCGAGAACACGGCGCTGAGCGCCGGTCAGCGAGAACGGCAGCTGGGTCACGAACCGGGTTCTGAGGCTGCCGCCGCCGGACAGCGCCGGTGCGCCGTCGGTCTGAATGCGCAGGCGTACCTCACGCAGGCTTAGCTGGTGGGCCAGCAATTCCTCCATGGCCAACCGACGGCACGCCGGATGGCGCCCCTCGGCGAGGGCATCGGCATCGCTGTCGGGAGGCGGCAGGTGCAGCGTTTTCAGGCAGTCGTGCAGCGGCGGCAGCGCGAAGCGCTCACGCAGGCGCTCAGGAATGCCGTCAGGCAGCGCCGTGGGCTCGGCCTCGAGGCAGGCCATGGCCTGCTCGATCAAGGCCCGGAGACGCGCCTGATGCAACCCCTCGGTCGTGGGGTAGATGGGCGTCAGGTGATCCTCCACCGGCGCCTCGTCGCCCCCCAGCAGGCGGTACTCGGGGTGATAGATCTCGAGCCCGGTGGCCCCGGCCCTGGCCTCGCCGAAGGCGCGCACCCGGGCGCCGGGGCGAAACTGCTGCTGCTGGGCGGGCGAAAAGTGAAAGAAGCGCAGGCTGAGGATGCCACTGCCGTCGCGTAGGCGTACCAGCAGGCTGCGCCGCCGCCCACGAACCACGTCGGCGGCGGACACCTCTCCTTCCACGACCGCTTCATGGCCACCGCGCAAGGTCGCGATGGGGGTGATACGGGTGCGGTCCTGATAGCGCAGCGGCAGGTGGAACAACAGGTCCGAGACCCGTTCCACCTTGAGCCGGGCGAGCTTGAGGGCCAGGGCTTCGCCGACCCCCTTGAGCGACGTGACGGGGTTGTCCAGCTGGCTCACGGTGTCGTCGGCTCTGCCTCGCGACAGCGCGCGACCGCCTCGGTCACCGCGTCGATCGCCTTGGGACGCGGGAAGCTCGCCCGCCAGGCAATGGCGACGGTGCGCTTGGGCGCCGGATCGACGAACGGTCGACTGACCAGCAGGCCGCGCTCGTAGTGGCTGGTGCCGATAGCCGAGCGTGGCAGCACGGTGATACCCAGCTTCGAGGCCACCATGTGGCGGATGGTCTCCAGCGAACCGCCTTCGGCGGTAAGGGTGTTGTTGGGGCTGTTGAGCTTGTGGCTGATCGCCGGGCAGGCTTCCAGGATCTGGTCGCGAAAGCAGTGGCCTTCACCGAGCAGTAGCAGGCGTTCCTCGAGCAGGGATTCCTTGGCGATATGATCGCGCTCTGCCCAGGCATGGTCGGCCGGCAGCAGCACCTCGAAGTCTTCGTCGTAGAGCCCCTTGGTCACGACATCGGTTTCGGTGAACGGCAGCGCAACGATGATCGCATCGAGTTCGCCGTTGCGCAGTTTGCGCCGGAGGCTGCCGGTGAAGCCTTCCTCGATATACAGCGGCATCTGGGGGGCGCCACGGGTCAGTTCGGGGATCAGGTGGGGGAACAGGTAGGGTCCGATGGTATAGATGGCACCGATGCGCAGCGGGCTCGCCAGCTGGTCGCGCCCGGCGGTGGCGAGTTCCTTGATGGCGCTGCTTTGCTCCAGGACGCGCTGGGCCTGCTCGACGATCTTCTCGCCCAGCGGCGTCACCTGTACGGTGGACTTGGAGCGTTCGAACAGGGCGACCTCGAGCTCCTCTTCCAGTTTCTTCACCGCCACCGACAGGGTCGGCTGGGAGACGAAGCAACGCTCGGCGGCGCGCCCGAAGTGGCGCTCCTGGGCCAAGGTTACGATATAGCGGAGTTCTGTTAGAGTCATGGTGGCGCCTGTCGGCATCCTTCGGTCGAGGTAGTGAAAGGCATCTCGCTGTCGGCTCCGTGCGGTGATCCATGCAAGATGGAAGCATCCAGGACAACGGTAATAGGGATTTTATATCAGGGGGACGAGGTAAAGGTGAAGACAACGACGACACTGATTCTTGGCTGCGGTGATATTGGCATAACGCTGGGACGCGAATTGATCGAGCAGGGGCACCGGGTGATCGGCGTACGCCGCCGCCCGGAAAAGCTGGCCGACACGGGGATCAAGGGACTCGCCGTGGACCTTTCCGATGCCGCCGCGGTGGCTGAACTGCCCGCGGCCGACATCGTCGTCTACGTAGTCAGCGCCGACCGTTTCGACGAACAAGCCTACCGGACGGCTTACGCCGATGGCATGAAGACCGTGCTGGAGGCGCTCGCCCAGCGTGACAAGCCGCCGCGCCATGTGTTCTTCGTCTCTTCTACCAGCGTCTACGCCCAGCAGGAAGGCGAGACGGTGGATGAGCAGAGCGCCACCGAGCCCAGCGGCTTCTCGGGCCAGCTGATGCGTGAGGCCGAGCAGGCCTTGATCGACCACGAGCTGCCCGGCAGCGTGGTGCGCTTCTCGGGCATTTACGGCCCCGGGCGTGATCGCCTGATTCGCCAGGTCAGCGAAGGACGCGTCGCCCCGGCGTCGCCACCGATGTATTCCAACCGTATCCACCGCGACGACTGCGCCGGCGTGCTGGGGCACCTGATCGGCCTGGCCCTGAAGGGGGAGACGCTAGCACCACTGTACCTGGCAAGTGACACCGAGCCGGCTCCGCTCAACGAGGTCATGACCTGGCTCGCCCAGCAATTGAAGGTCGAGGCTACCGAGATCATCCAGTCACCGTTGCGCCGCCGAGCCAGCAAGCGTTGCGATTGCAGCCTGCTGATCGAGAGCGGTTACCGGTTCCGCTACCCGACCTATCGCGATGGATATGCCCAGGTGTTGAAAGAAGGCGGATTCCTGAAGGCGGTGAAAGCCTAGCCCTGTTGGTGAGCCCTGTTGGTGAGCCCTGTTGGTGAGCCCTGTTGGTGAGCCCTGTTGGTGAGCCCTGTTGGTGAGCTCCGTCGGCGAGCCCTGCCGGCGAGCCCTGCCGGCGAGTTCCTGCGGGGGGGAATACGCATGAAACCGCCATCGATTGGGTTCGGTGGCGGTTTTGTCGTTGGGGCCTGACTGGGCGTCCGGCGTCAGTAAGCGAATAGCCAGTTCAGCATGTACACCTCAAGGCCGTCGTTCGGTTCCTTGATGCTGGCGTTGGAGTAGTGGGTCGCGCTTAGGGCCAGTTCGCCGTAGGGACCCAGGCTAGTGCCCAAGGCTAGCCGGTCTTCGAACTGAAAGGACGAGCCTAGGCGGCGGTCTTCGTATTGGGTGTCAACGAAGGCCGAGGCACCTATGCCGCCTTCCAGGTAGAGGTACTTCCAGCTGTAGCGCAGCGCAGGGCGCAGGTAAAAGGCCTGGTTGTCGCTGCCTTCGTCGCCTTCCAAAAGCAGGACACCGGTCGCGAGGCGGGCGCCGAGGGCCGGGTGGTAATCGCTCAGGTCGAACCGCCAGTCGTAGCCAAGGTCCAGGGCGCCGGTGCCCTCGCCGGTGGAGCCGATTCCCACGGTAGGGCCAGCCAGGACCGGGCTCGCCAGGCTTGCCGCCAAGAGGGCGGCGCCGACGCCCACGGCCATTGGCCGGCGTGCGGGAAACGGGGAGCGAGTCATGGCATATCCTCAGGTTTATGGTGTCGCGACGTCATGCTCGAGGCCGTTGGTTGCCGGTACTGTGCCGAGGGCCTACGGGAGTGCGACGTCTTGTGTGCTGCCCAGCGAGCGATAACAACTACCCTGTGGGGAAGCCACCGACTGTATTAGGTGAATCTGAGTATAGGGCCAACGAAATGCTTGTTCTGTAAACAACTGTGCTGCGTTTGGCATGGTATTGCGCAGTAACGATACGTGGGGCAGGAAGCGCCGGGGGCGCAGCTCGATCCCCTGGGCGCGGAGCTCCTCGCTCAATCGGGCCTGCACCGCCATCAGCGTATCCGGGGGGCGGCGGGCGCCGGCCCAGATGATGCCGGGGCCGCGAAAATGGCCCACTCGGTCGAGGGTCCAGGCGTCGGGGCTCAGGCGCTTGGTGCCTAGCCAGGCGAGCAGATGCGAGGCGGTCTCGGGGGGCTGCTCGCCGAGAAAGGCGAGGGTGAGATGGAAGTTGGTGTCGGGGATGCGTCGCCCGCCAAGCTCGCGGTGGAGCCGGTCGGCCAGCCCACCGAGGCGACAGCGCACCTCGGTGGGCGGAACGAGAGCGAGAAACAGACGCACCGAGGCTGGCGTCAGTCGCCGATGACCATGACCGCCTCTGCCTCGACCTGACTGCCCTTGGGCAGGGCACGCACGCCAACCGCGGCGCGGGCCGGGTAGGGCTTGGCAAAGAACTCTTCCATGACGCCGTTGACCTTGGCGAAGTCGTCCAGGTTCACCAGGTAGAGGTTGAGCTTGACGATATCCTGCAGGGTACCGGCGGCTTCTTCGCAGACGGCCTTCATGTTGGTGAAGACCTGGCGGGTCTGGGCCACGATATCGCCGTCGACCAGCTCCATGGTGGCGGGGTCCAGGGGGATCTGACCGGACAGGTAGACCGTGTTGCCGGCCTTGATGGCCTGGGAGTACGGGCCGATGGCGGCGGGCGCCTGATCGGTGTTGATAACGGCCTTGTTGCTCATTGTTGCCTCCAGAAAAACTGCTGACAGTGCCGGTAGACGGCGAAAAGAGTCGTCTCGGCCGTCGCCTGAGCGACGGCCGTTCGCGTGATGTTCAATTGCCGAGTCGGATAATCTTGCCGATATGCGACAGGTTGCGCAGGCGCTTGATGATGCGGGCGAGGTGGATGCGGTCGCGCACCGATAGCGTCAGGTTGACGATGGCGAGACGCGCGTCGCGCTCTTCGATGCCGATGCGCTCGATATTGGCATCGGCATCGGTGATCAGTCCGGCTAGCTCGGCCACCAGGCCACGGCGGCTTTCCACTTCCAGGCGCAGGGCCACCGGGAAATCTTCGTCGATGGTCTCGGACCAGCGTAATGCGAGCAGCTTCTCGGGGTCGCTTCTGAGTTCCTGCAGGTTGCGGCACTCGGTGCGATGAACCACGATGCCCTTGCCCACCGACAGGTGACCGATGACCGGGTCGCCGGGCAGCGGATGGCAGCAGCGCGCGTACTTGATGACCATGCCTTCGGCGCCGCTGATCGCTACCGGGCCGTGGTTGGTGAGTTCTTCGCCCTGGGCCAACGGGGCTCCTTGATGCAGCTCCACCAGGCGCCTGGCGATGACGATGGTGACCCGATTGCCGAGGCCGATGGCCTCCAGCAGCGCGGCTTCTGAGGCGATATCCATCTCGCCGAGCAGCGTGTGCATGGCCTTGTCGGCGACTTCCTCGAGATTGATGCCGAACTCGGCCAGGGACCTGGTCAGCAGGCGTCGGCCCAGCTGTACCGCTTCGGTCTGTTGCTGGTGCTTCAGGGCGTGGCGAATCGCCGAGCGTGCCTTGGCGGTGACCACGAAGTTGAGCCAGGCGAGGTTGGGCTTGCCCCCAGGAGAGGTGATGATCTCCAGGGTCTGACCGCTCTCGAGCCGACTCGACAGTGGCGCCAGGTGCCGGTCGATACGGCAGGCGATACAGGTGTTGCCGATCTCGGTATGCACGCTATAGGCGAAGTCGATCACCGTGGCGCCCTGGGGCAGTTCCATGATGTCGCCTTTCGGCGTGAACACGTAGATATCATCGGGGAACAGGTCATTCTTGACGTGTTCGATGAACTCCAGCGAGTCGCCGGCGTGGCGCTGCATCTCGAGCAGGCCCTTGACCCACTGGCGGGCACGGGCGCGGCTGCCCTCGGCGATCGGGTGGGCGGTCTGGCCGGCCTTGTAGAGCCAATGGGCGGCGATGCCGTTGTTGGCCATGGCCTCCATTTCGCGGGTGCGGATCTGCACTTCGATGGGCATGCCGCCGGCACCGAACAGCGTGGTGTGCAGGCTCTGGTAGCCGTTGGCCTTGGGGATCGCGATGTAGTCCTTGAAGCGTCCAGGCACCGGCTTGTAGAGGTTGTGTACCATGCCGAGGATGCGATAGCAGCTGTCGACGTCGTCGGCGATGATGCGAAAACCGAACACGTCCATGATCTCGGCGAAGGACTTGCGCTGATCGCGCATCTTGCGATAGATCGACAGCAGGTGTTTCTGGCGACCGATGACGGTGCCTTGCAGGCTTTCCTCGTCGAGGCGGCTCTGCAGGGCATTCTGCACCTGGCGAATCGCCGAACGGCGATTGCCCCGGGCGCTGGAGACGGCGCGCTTGATGCGCTCGGAGCGCATCGGGTGGATGGCCTGGAACGACAGGTCCTCGAGCTCGACGCGAATCGTATTGATGCCGAGACGACTGGCGACCCGGGCGTAGATCTCGAGGGTCTCCCGGGCGATGCGCCGCTTCTTGTCGGGGCGCAGGGCGCCGAGGGTGCGCATGTTGTGCAGGCGATCGGCGAGCTTGACGATGATCACCCGGATATCCCGGGACATCGCCAGCACCATCTTCTGGAAGTTCTCGGCCTGGGCGACGGCCTTGTCCTCGAAGGTGATCTGGGTCAGCTTCGAGACGCCGTCGACCAGCTCCGCCACCGCTTCGCCGAACTGCTTGGCGAGTGCCTCCTTGCCGACCCCGGTGTCCTCGATGACGTCATGCAGCATGGCGGCCATCAGGCTCTGATGGTCCATGTGCATGTTGGCCAGGATGTTGGCCACCGCCAGGGGATGGGTCACATAGGGTTCGCCGGAGCGCCGGCGCTGCCCGTCATGTGCCTGTTCGGCGTAGTAGAAGGCACGCCTGACCTGCTGGATCTCGTCGGCGGGAAGGTAGCCACCGAGGCGGTCGGACAGATCATCGATCGTGAACATGCGGCGTGCCCCAACTGCTGGGATGAGGGCCCTTGGGGCGGCCTTACGCCCGCCCGGCGGGGGCGATCACTCCTCGGCGGGGGAGGACGTGTATTCCGGACGGAAACGGGGCGCTGCTTCGACCGGCTCATCGAGGACACTGTCGTCGATCAGGCCATCGGCGATTTCGCGCAGGGCCATGACCGTGGGCTTGTCGTTTTCCCACGGTAGCAGGGCGTCGCGGGAGCCGCGGGCCAGCTGACGGGAGCGCTGGGTAGAGATCATGACCAGCTTGAAGCGGTTTTCGACGTGTTCCAGACAATCTTCGACGGTGACTCGCGCCATGGGGGGCTTCCTGAAAAATGGGTGTATCGATGCAGGGGCGCCGGCCTGGCGTGGCGATTCCCAGCGTTGGATCCTGCCCCGTGAGGCGCGGTCTGACGGGCTGGGCCCCGGCCGACGTCGAGCGCCCCGGGGAACCACCTGCGAATAGACCGGTTAGATTACTCGACCGTGGCCTGTCCTGACAAGATGGTGCGACGCCACAATACGCTGTCACGGCGGCTCGCGCCGGAAAATCTGGGCTCGCCGAAGGGGCTGGCGCCGTGATGCCCCTCGAACGACTGGGGGCCGATGCCCCGTGGGGGCTAGTCCGACAAGAGAGCGCCGAGCAGTTCGGCGTGGCGATCGCCCAGCCGCGGTGTGCGCAGGCGGTGGGCAATGACCAGGGCTCTGAGCTCTTCGAGAGCGGTGGTGAAGTCGTCGTTGATCACCAGGTAGTCGTATTCGCCGTAGTGGGACATTTCGCTGACGGCTTCGCGCATGCGGGCGGCGACGACGTGATGGTCGTCGGTGCCACGGCTCGCCAGGCGGCGCTCGAGCTCGTCGCGTGACGGTGGCAGGATGAAGATGGAGACCGCCCTGGGCATTTTTTCGCGAACCTGACGTGCGCCCTGCCAGTCGATTTCGAGGATCACGTCCTGCCCCGCGGCCAGGCGTGAGTCCACGGCGCTTTCCGAGGTGCCGTAGCAGTTGTCGAAGACGCGGGCGTGCTCGAAGAAGTCGCCTTTGGCGATCATGGTCTCGAAGCGGGGCATATCGACAAAGTGGTAGTTCACGCCATCGACTTCACCAGGTCGCTTGGCCCGGGTGGTGTGAGACACCGATACCTGGATGCCGTCGAGGCTCTCGATCAGCTCTCGCACCAGGCTGGTCTTGCCGGCGCCGGAAGGGGCGGAAACGATGAATAGCGTACCTTGAGACATGATCGAGGACCCGTAGTCAGCGGCTTGAGAGGCAATGGGGAAACACAGCACGGTAGGCGTTTTCAGGTGGCGAAGTATCGCACACTATGGCGGGCGCCTGTACCCGTCGACACCTGCATGCCATCGGCGCCATCACTCTTTGCTAAACTGCTCGCCGCGAGACGGAGTCCCGACCCATGGTCGGCTCACGCCAGGACGTGTGCCGATCGCTTCTCCCCTGACTTGGTAAGGAAATCATCGTGATGCGGCAGTGGATTGCCTCTTTCGTGGCGCTGTTGGTGCGCCTTCTTGCGCGCCTGGTGACGGCTGCCAGGCCCACCTGGCAAGGCACTGAGCCGCTCCGTCGCCAGCGGATCTACTTTGCCAACCACGCCAGCCACGGTGATTTCGTGCTGGTCTGGATGACCCTGCCCCCGCGTCTGCGGCAAGACACGCGGCCGGTGGCTGGGGCCGACTACTGGCTCGTCTCCGCACTGCGTCGCTTTCTGATCCACGATGTCTTTCACGCGGTGCTAGTGGAGCGCTCCGGTGGCAAGGGCTGTGCCGGCCGGTCCAGCGCTGATCGGGATAGCCCGGATCGGGGTAGCCCTGATCAAGATAGCTCGAATCAAGAGAGCGGCGATCCTTCTCGCCATGACCCGCTGGCGGTAATGAACGAGGCCCTTGGTGGCGGTGACTCCCTGATTCTGTTTCCCGAGGGCACCCGCAACACCACCGATGACGCATGCCTGCCGTTCAAGTCAGGTCTCTATCATCTGGCGAAGGCCCACCCCGAGGTGGAGCTGGTGCCGGTATGGATCGCCAACCTCAATCGGGTGCTGCCCAAGGGTGAAGTGGTGCCGATTCCCCTGCTGTGCACGGTGACCTATGGGGCGCCGGTCGCCCTGGCGCCCGACGAGGACAAGGACGCATTTCTCGTGCGTGCCCGTGGGGCACTGCTGGCATTGGCCCACGCCCAAGGAGGGGCTAACGCCCATGGATAACGTCATTCCCGCCGGTCTCGGCTCATTGTTGCTCGGGGTCGTGAGCCTTCTGGTGCTGGCCAGCGCCATCGGTTATGTCCTGCAGCGGCGCTATTCCCCCGAGGGGGACAACGAGGTCATCGAGAACCTCAACCAGCGCATTCGCTCCTGGTGGATCATGGCGGCGCTGCTGGGGCTTGCCTTGCTCGGGGGCAAGACGGGGGTGGTGTTGCTGTTCGCCTTCGCCTCGTTCTCGGCGCTGCGTGAGTTCATCGGCCTGGTCCAGGCTCGGCGCGCGGACCACTGGGCCCTGGCGTTGGCCTTTTTCGTGGTGCTACCGCTGCAATACGTGCTGATCTGGCAGCAGTACTATGGCATGTACTCGATCCTGATCCCGGTCTATGCCTTCCTGCTGTTGCCGGTGGTCGCGGCCCTGCGTGGCGATAGCCAAGGGTTTCTTGCTCGGGTCAGCGAGGTGCAGTGGGCGTTGATGATCTGCGTGTTCTGCGTTTCCCACGTACCGGCTCTCTTGAGTCTCGACATTCCCGGCTTCGAAGGGCGCAACGTGCTGTTGATCGCTTTTCTGATCGTGGTCGTGCAGCTGAGCGATGTGCTGCAGTACGTCTGGGGCAAGTTGATCGGGCGGCGCAAGATCGCCCCGAACCTGTCGCCATCGAAGACCCTGGAGGGCTTTATCGGCGGGGTGGCAAGCGCCACGCTGATCGGCGCTGGACTGGCCTGGATGACGCCGTTTTCGTCGCTCGAAGCCGCCCTTCTGGCGTTGATGATCGCTCTGCTCGGCTTCGTCGGTGGCCTGGTGATGTCGGCGATCAAGCGCGACCGAGGGATCAAGGATTGGGGGCACTTGATCGAGGGCCATGGGGGCTTCATCGACCGACTCGATTCGGTGGTGTTCTCGGCACCGATCTTCTTTCACGTGGTGCGCTATTTCTGGTCGATGTCCTGACGCCGCGGTGGCTCGCAAGACCAAAGCGCCTCCCGGAGGGGGCCGGTCTCAACGCGTCGTGGGTGAGGCGTGTGCCGCGGTTCTGCGTGCCTGGCTGCGCCGCTCTACCCTGAGCCCGACGTAGAACATCAGCATGCCGCCGAGGGCCAGGCCAGCGCCGACCAGTCCGGTAGAGGACCAGGGGGCGCCGGCCTTGATGGTGACGCCGCCGAGGTAGGCGCCGAGGGCGTTGGCGCAGTTGAAGGCCGCGTGATTCATGGAGGCGGCCATGGTCTGGGCATCACCGGCCACATCCATCAGACGCGTCTGGAGGGCCGGGCCCAGCGCCATGCTGGTGCCGACCAGGCCGACGAACAGGATGCCGGTATAGAGATTGTTAGCGGCGAAGTAGAAGCAACCCTGCACTACCAGGCACCACAGCAGAATGCGTGGTATGGCCTTCATCAGGTTCTTGTCCGCGGCACGCGCTCCGACCAAGTTGCCGATGATGCCGCCGATGCCGAAGATCGCCAATACCCAAGGACCCACCGATTCGGGCATGTCGGCCTGTTGCCTCAGGGTGGGCACCACGTAGCTGAAGACCGAGAACATGCCACCGAAGCCGATGCTGGCCACGCCCAGGGTAAATAGCACGCGTTGCTTGACCAGCGCGGTCAGCTCGCGCTTGGGGCTGGCCTTGACGTCATGAGGCTGGCGCGGCACGTAGAGGCGAATCATCGCCATGGTGGCAAGAGCGATCAGGCCGACGGCGAAGAAGGCGAAGTGCCATCCGAGCCACTGCCCGGCCCAGGTGGCGAGTGGGGCGCCGATCACGATGGCACTGGTCAGACCGAGCATCACGCGGCTGACCGCCTGAGCCCGTTGCTCCACCGGCACCGCCGCCGCCGCTACTAACGCCGCGACGCCGAAATAGGCGCCGTGGGGCAGGCCGGCAAGAAAGCGCAGGCCAACGAAGGGCCAGAAACTGGTGGCCAGGGAACTGGCGATGTTGCCGACCGCGAACACCAGCATCAGCACAATGAGTAGCGTGCGCCGGGGCACTCGTGCGGCCAGCGCGGAGATCAGCGGCGCCCCGACCACGACACCGAGCGCGTAGCTCGAGATGGCATAGCCGACATCGGCCGGTGAGACCGAAAGGTCCGTCGCGACGCGCTCCATCAGGCCCATGATGACGAATTCGCTGGTACCGATGCCGAACCCGCCCAACGCCAGCGCCAGCTCGGCCAGGCGTGGATTCCGGGCGCGGCTGTTGGCGGGGGGAGACGCGGATGACTCAGGGGGGGTGGACGTCATGAGGACCTCACGGCAAACGAAAACGATCCCGAGGGGAGTCGGGACCGTAAAATTACTACCAAAGTATAAAAGCCGATTGCGGTACTTGCGAGTCCTTTTTGGCGGCATGATGACGGTTACATGTTAGAAAAATGCGTAAACAAGCCGTTAACGTGACGTCAGTGTGTCGTGTTGGCGAGGCGTCGACGGTACCGAAGCTGTCGCTTAAGCCGGCAGAAGAACGTAAGAAAATTAGACTAGATCGTTGGGTGCGAGGACTGAAGTTCACGCTAAGGCTCCTCATCCTGCAAAACTTTCATTCCCTCAATAAGAGATTGATTCTTCATTGCTCTTTCGGAGTGCTCCCGGGCTATACGGGCATGCCGGCGGAGTAGCGGTTGACCCTCGATGCCTCAGTGCCTTTTATTTTTTTGTTTGTTATTCAAATGGATGCATTGTGATAAAAGTGCCATGTCCTGGGAGGAACGAGATTGGTCGGCGCGTGTGGGAGCCGGGCGTGCTCATGTGAAGAGTATCGAATCAGACTACTCTGAGAGCGCGGCGCGGAAGCGCTAAGTCAATTGAGGTATTCGACACCGTAGGCTGTCCGATGGTCAATCGCATGACGCCTCTCATGTTGAGCGGTTCCGTCGCGTCGTACAGCGCAATGTGGCTAGAGGCCGGTCGGCCAGACGGTTGGGTCGGGTAGACGTCGTGGCTGGGTTGGTAGAACGCTGTGGCTGGGTTGGTAGAACGCTGCGGTGGGGTCGTTAACGCCTCGAGCACCCTACGCCAGGGATTCGCACACAGAGTTCTCGCCGGGTTGCCGTCGGGAGCGAGGAGTCTGCGATGAAGTTTCGACAGCTATCCGCAACGACGGGCTCGGACACTTGGGTCCAAGATGTTGAGTGCTCTGGCGGTTGGGTCGTGCGTGCCGGTCGTCGTGCCCTCGTGGTCTCGGCCAACGATCGGTGGCCCAGCGTCGCCGGGCGGCTGGCCACGGTGGACGTTGACGCGAGCGAGACGCATCACGGTGGTGCTGACAATCGTGATGAGCCGGGCGGGACTAACGCCGACGTCGGCACGATTGCCAACGGGCGCCTGCACGGCGTTCGCCAGAAGGGGCGTACCTTTCAGCAGGCTCACCCCGAGATCCCGGTGCTGCTGGACGCGGGACGCTATCTGGTGGTCGACGTCTCGGGCGCCGAGGCTCAGCGCATCAACGCCCGACGCAGTCCTTCTCGTGGCGCTCCCCCGACGCCTTGCTTCGAGCTCTTTGCCTTGCGTGAGTCCACCACCCTGATGGCGTTCGCCGAGGCGCCGCGGCCAGATGGCGCGACGCCCTCGGCGGCACGTTCAGAAGCACTCTCGGCCTTGGTCGCTTCGGCGTCGGCGGAGCGCTACGCCGCCCTGCTCAGCCATTTGGTTGGCTACCCTACCCGGCTGTCTACCAGCAGCACCTTCTCCGAGGCCGCGGCCTGGGCCCAGGGCCAGCTTGCCGCCGCGGGCCTTGAGGCCGACCAGCAAGCGATCACGCTGCCGGGCGGCGGCGCCACCAGCAACGTCATCGCCCACCAGGCGGGGCGCAGCGGCGGCTCTGGCGAGTGGCTGGTGGTTGCTCACCTGGATTCGGTGAACCACGCCGGCGGCGCCAATGCGCCGGCACCCGGCGCCGACGACAACGCCAGCGGAGCGGCCGGCCTGCTGTTGATGGCGGAAGTCCTGGCCGGTCACCGCTTCGACGATGACGTGAGGTACGTGCTGTTCGGCGGCGAGGAGCAAGGGCTGCATGGCAGTCGTCAGTACGTCGCCGGTCTCTCGGCTGCCGAGCGAGCCCGGATCAAGGGCGTGCTCAATATGGACATGATCGGCTCGGTCAATGCCATCCCGCAAGCGGTGCTGCTGGAGGGGGCTGCGCTGAGCCAGTCCTTGATCGATGCGCTGGGCGTCGCCGCGGGGCGCTTCACCGCGCTCCAGGTTCAGGTCTCGCTGAACCCCTTTGCCAGTGATCATGTGCCCTTCATCGACGCGGGCATCCCCGCGGTGCTGACCATCGAAGGGGCCGACAGCGCCAATGACGCCGTGCACACGGGCGATGACGTCCTGGCTACCATCGACATCGACTACGCGATGCAGATCCTGGCCATGAACCTCGGCTTCGTGGCCGAGGCAGCCGGGCTCGAGGAAGTCGCGCCGGCGCCAGGCGTGACCTGCATCTGTCGCGGCGACGAAGCACACCACCAGGGTCAGCCTCTCACCCGGCTCACGGCGCACTGCCAGGCCTTGTTCGCCCAGTATCGCAGGCTACAGCGGGACGGCCGACTCGATCCTGGCCTGCTGGCGCAGTGGCAGCAAAGCGAGCGTGCGCTGGAGGCCCTAGGCCGCGATGCGATGCGACGTCAGACCGTCCCGGCCTCGGAGGTGCTCCATGTCTGATTCGACCGATGCCGTGCCCGATGGCTTGGCTGATGCCCTGGCCCAGGACTGGGTCGAGATCGCCGAACGCTGTGAGCCGGGACGGCTGGTACTCAAGGCGCTCTCGTCGGCTATTGCCCCTTCTCGGATGCCACGTCGGCGGTTGTGTCTGGGTGCCAACGGCGATGCCCAGCTTCAGGCGGGCTCCGCCAACGATGCGCTAGAAACCCAGGGGCATGGCCACTGGTCCTGCCGAGACGACGTCTTGAGCCTGACGTTGCCCGGTTGGGAGGGGGACTATCACATCGAAGCCCTGGAGGAGGAGACGCTGATCATCACTCAACGCTGACGCCTGAACGTGGCAGTCAAGCCGTGTGCCACAGGAAGGCGAGGGGCCAGTTCGCTGGCCATCCCCCATTCACCCTGTCCCAGTGCCGACAACCATGCTCGGCAGGGAGTTCATCATGGCTGACAACCACGTTCATTCCGACACCTGCCGCTGCTGCGGCACCATGCAAGTCCACCGGCGTCTGCTCGACAGCGATCCGCAATACGCCAGACGCCGAGCGCGTATCGAAGAGCACGCCTTTCGTTCTCAGCGTAATCCCGGGGCGCTGCGCCCAGGCTGCACCAAGATTCCGGTCGTCGTTCACGTGGTCTACAAGACCTCCGCGCAGAACGTGTCCCAAGCCCAGATCGATAGCCAGATCGAGATCCTGAACAAGGATTTTCGCAAGCTCAACGGCGATGTCAGCAGCGTACCGGCCCCTTTCGCCCCGCTAGTGGCAGATGCACGCCTGATTTTCGAGTTGGCCAGAACCGACCCCGACGGCAACCCCACCGATGGCATCACTCGCACCGAGACCGACGTCGATGGCTTCGACGTCGATGACAAGGTCAAGGCGGGCGCCACCGGTGGCCACGATGCCTGGCCGGCGGACGAGTACTTGAATCTGTGGGTCTGCCAGTTGCGTGGCGGCTTGCTCGGCTACGCGCAGTTTCCCGGGGGGGCCGCCGCCACCGACGGCGTGGTGGTGACGCACACCGGGTTCGGTAGCACCGGCTCCGCCGCCGCACCGTTCGCGCTCGGCCGCACGACCACCCACGAGATCGGCCACTGGCTCAACCTGAACCATATCTGGGGCGACGACGGTACCGGCTGTTCGGGCAGCGATTTTGTCGCCGATACGCCCAACCAGGGTGGCCCCAATTACGGTACGCCGACCTTCCCCAGGGTGTCCTGCAGCAATGGCCCCAACGGCGACATGTTCATGAACTACATGGACTACGTCGACGATGAGGCGATGGTGATGTTCACCGAAGGCCAGGTGGCGCGCATGCAGGCCTGCCTGGATGGGCCGCGCAGCACCATCGGCGATGCCGTGTCCTGTTCGCCGCTGGTGCCCAAGGCGCTGCCGAAAGAGGGGCCCAAGGATCTGATCAAGGATGGGCCTAAGGATCTGATCAAGGACCCACCCAAGGATGGCAGCAAGGATCTGGGCAAGGACAGGCCCAAGGATCTGATCAAGGACGCGCCCAAGGACTACACCAAGGAAGTCCCGAAGGAGCTTGGCAAGGAGTCGCCCAAGGACTCACCGAAGGATTTGATCAAGGATGGGCCCAAGGACTCACCCAAGGACCTGATCAAGGACGGCCCCATCGATCAGCCGAAGAAGCTCTATGAGTTTCCGGACAAGATCATCTACGAGCACCCGGGGGTCGGTGGCCCGCTGATCGGTTTCCCCGGCCTTCAGCCGATGCAGCCAATGCAACCAATGCAACCGATGGTGGGGCCGGCGATGCCCTTCGTGCTGGCAACAGGCCAGGACCCCCGGGCCGAGGGCGCCGGCACGGTGGGCGACGACGGTTCGCAGGCCCAGAACGCCCAGATGCTGGCGCAGTATGCCCAACTGTTGGCGCAGTACACCCAGCTTGCCCAGCAAGGCTTGCTGGATGCCCAGGGCATGCAGGCCTGGCAGCAGCTATGGCAGGCCTACGTTGAGATGGGAGGGCAATAACGCCTCATCGAGCGACTGCCGATTGGCCCGCCGCGGCCACCATGGAGGGTGGCCGGTGGCGGGTTTTCGGTGGTGACGCCGGTTTGCTGTCCTTATCGCTCTTCCTCCATTCCCCGGCCCCGGGAGCCCACGATGATCCTGATCGTTTCGTTTGCCGACAACGCCCACGTCGCGAAGGTGATCGCCCATCTTCGTTCGCCCTTCGAGGTCATCGATCTGGCCGACTTTCCCGCGCGGCTCGGCATTCGTGCCTACGCCGGCCCCGCCAGCGACAGCCTGTTCATTGACCTGCCCGGAGGGAGGGCATTGGCCCTCGATGAGGTGCGCTCGGTGTGGTATCGCCGCCAGCGAGCCTTCGAACTCGACCCGGCGCTGACCGACGAGACGGCTCGGATGTTTGCCTGGTCGGAGACCCAGGAGGCGGTGCAGGGGCTGTGGTATGCCATGGATGCCTTCTGGATGAACCATCCGCTGGCCGACGAGCATGCCCTGCGCAAGGTGACCCAGCATCGCGTGGCGACCCGGCTCGGCTTGAGTATCCCCGACACCCTGATTACCAATTGCCCCGAGGCGGCGGCGGAGTTCGTTGCTCGGCACAAGGACGGCGGTGTCGTGCGCAAGGCCTTTCGCAATATCGCCGAAGCCCCCCGCGAGACGCGCAAGGTGGGGCAGGAAGAGCTTGCTCATCTCGATGCGGTGCGCTTCGCCCCGGTGATCTTCCAGCAGTACATTCCGCCGGCCCTGGATCTTCGCGTGACGGCGGTCGCCGGTGAGATGTTTGCTACCGCTTTCAGGAGCGAAGCACGCTTTGAAGTCGACTACCGTGGCGGCATCGGCAGCGCCGAGGTCAGCGCCTATTCCCTGCCCGAAGAGGTGGAGTCGCGCTTGCGCGCGCTGATGAAGCACTTCGGCCTGGCCTACGGCGCCATCGACCTGCGCGTGACCCCCGAGGGCGAGCACGTGTTTCTCGAGGTCAACCCCGCCGGGGAGTACCTTTTCGCCAGTGAACGCAGCGGCCAGCCGATCCCCGAGGCCATCGCCGCTGCCCTCGAGCGTGGCGGTGGTGATTGGTAGCGCTGGTGATCGCGAGCCGCGCCCCGCGAGCCGGGAGTCAGTAGGGGCCGCTGGCCTCCTCCGTGGTCGCCACCAGGTCGAACTGTGCGGCCCGTGCGCGCAGGGCTTGCATCAACAAGGCGACATCCAGGCCCACGGCCACGAACCGGGCGCCCAGTGCCAGATAGCGCTTGGCCTGGGCCGGGTCGCTGGTCAAGGTGCCCGCGGCCTTGCCGCTCTTGACGATGCGTCGGATGGCGTCATCGATGGCGGCCTGGACGCTTGGGTGGCCGGCGTTCCCCGGGAAGCCCATGGACGCGGCCAGATCGGCAGGTCCGATAAAGACCCCATCGACGCCTTCCACCGCGCAGATGGCCTCGAGGTTTTCGATGGCGGTGGTGGTTTCTGCCTGGACCAGCAGGCAGACCTCATCGTTGGCCTTGCGCACATAGTCGGACCGGGCATTCCAGCGCGATGCACGCACGATGGCGGCGGCCTCTCCACGCACGCCGTCGGGTGGGTAGCGTGTGGCGGCAACCATCGCCTGGGCCTGTTCCGGGGTATCGATCATGGGGACCAGCAGCGTCTGGGCGCCAATATCCAGCAGTTGCTTGATGCGAGCGACTTCCCCCTGCACCACGCGCACCACCGGGTGGCTGGCGTAGGCGGCGACCGACTGTAGCTGGAAGAGCATCGAGCGCAGATCGTTGGGGCCGTGTTCGCCGTCGATCAGTAGCCAGTCGTAGCCGACGCTGGCGCACATCTCCGCGCCGTAGGGGTCGCCCAGGGAGAGCCACAGCCCGATACGCGGTTGGCCGTTGGCCAGGGCGGTCTTGAAGGGGTTGCCGGTGGGAATGCCCGCTGGCGTTGTCATGGGTGGCGTCCTGTATCCGTGAGGGGTAAAGCCGTCGAGGGTGATGGCTGCCATAGCAATAGCCGAGCCATGTCTCCTTCGCCAGCCCGAGGGCCTCGTCGTCCGCGTGCTGGTGGGGCCAGGGCGTGGCTTTTGGTCACAAGCATGGTCACAAGCATGGCCATGAGTATGAGTATGGGCATGGGCACTGACATGGCCACGGACGCGTGCATCAGTCGTCGAGCATCGCCTGGAGGCGCCGAAATACCGAAGGGTCCTGGCGCAGGCCGTCGTGTTCGTACTCGTTGGTGATCCAGTAGCGAAGGCTGGCGGTCGTCCTGGCGGTGGCCAGGGACAGCTCGGCGTCGACGTACATGTCGTCGAAGTAGATCAGGGCAGCCACCGGCACCGGGTTGTTGGCCAGGCGTTCGATGTCATAGAACGGCTTGGCGAGGCGTTTCTCGGCCAGCGCCCGGACGCCCTCGCGAAACGGCTTGAGCGCCGCGATCTCATCGAACATCCACGGATAGACCATCTCGCCGGTCAGGGTGAGCGGGCGGTGTGACTCGTCGAATTCGGGCAGTTGCTCGCGCTGACGCTGGGCTGCCCAGTCGCAGGCGCGTTCCGGTGAGGCGTAGATGTGCTCGTGAATGGCGCCGAACAGCGGGTTCTCATCGAAGCCGGTCAGGTGCATCACCTCGACCAGGAAATGATGATTGAGCCGCTGCTGGCGATCATCCTCGAAGGCCTCTTCGAACAGCCAGTGTAGGGTCTCGGCGCCGTCGCCCATGCCGAGCAGCAAGCCGAGGCTCTGGAGTCGCCTGACGGTCAAGACATCGCCGTTGGGCAGATGTACCTCGTGGGTGAGCAGGTGGTCGGCGATGGCATCGAGGCGTTGGCGGTCCGCCGGAAAGCGCTCGAGGTAGGCGTCCATCTTGTCGATCACTCGGCGATGGGTACGGCGGTAGACCTCGTCGGGGTCGGGGGCGAGGCCCGCCAGCCCCCCGGTGACGTAGCACCGGGTCAGGGCCTCCGGGGCCCAGGACAGGTAGGTCAGGGTCAGAAAGCCGCCGTAGCTCTGGCCCAGGGTGCTCCAGGAAGCGCCGTCGTAGTGGCTCTGACGGATGTGTTCAAGATCGGCGACGATGGCGTGGGCATCGAAGTGGGCCAGGTAGTCGCCTGCGGCATCGTTGCTGCCAAGGCCCTGCATCACCTCGGCGGTAATGCGCGAGCTGCGCCCGGTGCCGCGCTGATCCGGCAGGATGACGCGATAGCGCTTGAGCGCCTCGTGGAGCCAGCCGGGCCCCTCGGCGGTCGGACGCGGCGACTTGCCGCCGGGACCGCCCTGGAGGAACACCAGCAGCGGCAGGTCCTCATCGCGCTTGGCGCTGGCACAGAGCACGCGATAGAAGACGCTCAGGCGCTCGGGGCCGTTTGGCCGCGACCAGTCCAGCGGGACCTCGATGCGATGGTCGGTGATGTGCAGGCCGGAAATGGCGTGTTCGGTGGGCATGAGCATGATCCTGTGACGCGAAGGAGACTGGCGTGCGGCGCGAAAGCGGCATCCCGCGCCGGACTGGGGGCGTCTGTTGCCCCCGTGGTGCTTAGTCCGCGCCCTTCATGGCGCGTCGGATAAACGGCAGGCACAACGCCAGGAGCACCGCGGTGACACCACCGATGGCCGCCATGGCAATAAAGTAGCCGACCTCGGTCTCCTCGGTGTAGTAGGCCCCGAGTTCCCCCCCGGCGGCGAAACCGAGCGCCAGCGAGAGGAAGAACAGCGCCATCATCTGGGTCTGGAAGGCCTTGGGCGCAAGCTTGGTGGACACCGACAGGCCGATCGGTGACAGGCACAGCTCGGACGCGGTGAAGCCAAGCAACAGCAGCACCAGCACGAACAGCGGCATGCTCGCGCCCTCGCCGCCGAGGAAGGGCAGGTAGCCGAGGAAGGTCGCGCCGATGATCGCCATGGCCAGCACGAACTTGCCCGCCGAGGACGGCTGGCGCTTGCCCAGCGCCGTCCACAGCCAGGCGAAGACGCCGGAGAACACGATGATGGTCAATGCCTGCACCGAGACCAGCCAGCCCACCGGAATCTCCCAGCCGAACAGCGAGCGGTCCACGCGTTGATCGAAGAAGGCGGTGATCACGGTATAGGACTGGCTGTAGAGCGCCCAGTAGGCCGCGCTGGTGAGAAACAGCGGTATAAAGGCGTAGACGCGGCTGCGTTCGTCGGCGGTGATGTGGCTCGAGCGCAGGATGACGGCGAAGTAGACCACGGCGGCGACGGCGATGATGCCGAGCAGCACGCCGGAGAGGTTTTCCGCGCGCACCCAGCCCAATGCCACGGCGAAACCGAGCGCCGCCAGCGCCATCACGGCAGCGGCCACATAGCGCTTCAGTGACGAGGCGCCAATTGGGTCCGGTGCCGTCTTCTGGTCGTTGGGCAGGTGCTTGCGCCCCTTGGCATACTGCATCAGGCCGATGGCCATGCCCACGGCGGCGATGCCGAAGCCGTAATGGAAGCCGGCATTCTGCTGCAGCAGCCCGGTCAGCAGTGGGCCGACGAAGCCACCGATGTTGATGCCCAGGTAGAAGATCGAGAAGCCGGCGTCACGCTTCGGGCTTCCAGGCTCGTACAGTGAACCGACCAGCGCCGAGCAGGTGGCCTTTACGCCGCCGCTACCGAGTGCCACGCAGATCAGGCCCACGGTGACGCCATGCACCCCCGGCAGCACGGCCAGGGCGATATGGCCGGTCATCACCACGATGCCCGAGTAGAACAGCGTACGCTCGGCGCCGAAGACGCGATCGGCGAACCAGCCACCGAGGATGGTCGACAGGTACACCGAGCTGCCGTAGGCGCCGACGATGCCGATGGCGATCGACTGATCGATGCCGAGACCGCCTCGGCTCGCCTCGTAGTACAGGTAGATCAGCAGGATCGCCTGCATGCCATAGAAGGAGAAGCGCTCCCACACTTCCATGCCGAACAGGGTGGCGAGGGGCCAGGGGTGGCCGAAGAAGCGGCGCTCTTCCCCGGGACGGGCGGCGTCCTCGGTGGTTTTCATGGTAACTCCTGGTCGCTGGCGCGACAGATAGGGAAATCGCTGGTGTTTCTCTTAATTTTTCAAGGAAAACACTAAGGCGCTGCGAGTTTAAAGGCAAAGACTTCGTCCTCTCTCGGTAAAGGTCGGGGGCGAAAATGCAATTTGGGCCCCCGCCCTGGGTGCGGCCGGGGCGGCCAGCGGGGTCAGAATTTCTGAGTCTTGTCCTCGACCTTGGTGCCGCGGGTCGCGAGGCCGGTGACCCCGAGCCTCGCGGGGCCAATCTCAAGCGCGTCGAACGGGTCCTGGTGGAGCTGCATCAGGGCATGAATCGTGCCTGGTCTGTGGCCGAGATGGCGGCCATCGCACAATGCAGCGAGCAGCAATTACGTAAACTATTTCGGGCCTACACTGGACAGTCACCCAAGGCTTATCTGGTCAACGCCAAGCTCGATATCGCTCGGGTGCTATTGACCCACAAGGGCATGAACGTCGCCGAAGTGGCCGACAAACTGGGCTTCTATGACAGTTTTCATTTCTCCAAGGCGTTCAAGCGACGCTTCGGCGTGGCGCCGTCGAAGTCGATACGCTAGGCGATAAGGCTTGCGTCTCCGGAGTCAGAGAAGGGGCAACGCGCGCCGGGATGAGGCGGGTGACAGCTGTCTCTGTGGTGGCCGTGTAGACGGCGAAGTTTGCAGTTTCTCCCCCGCTGTGCTTTCTTTATCTCATCGCACACAGTATTGCGTGCAATTTTTCCAGGAGCTCTCCACGGGCACCCATCGCCCCTTCGAGCCTGGTCAGCGGTACCGATAACAACACCAACAACACATAGGGTCATCGACGGCGCGTGGCCGTGGTGATCGCAGGAGAGACGGCATGACTCCACAGCGTGATCTGGTCGGTTACGGCGAGACACCTCCCCTGGGCACCTGGCCCAACGGCGCCCGCCTGGCGATCAATGTCGTGGTCAACTACGAAGAAGGCTCCGAGCGCTCCTTCGCCATGGGCGACCCCGATCAGGAGTCGATGACCGAATGGGGCAGCTACGTCACCCCGCCCGGCACCCGCAACCTGGCCATGGAGTCGATGTACGAGTACGGCTCCCGGGTCGGCATCTGGCGTATCCTCGATATTCTGCGTGACGCCGGTGTGCCGGCGACCTTCTTCGCCTGCGCCGTGGCGCTGGAGCAGAACCCTGCCGTGGCGCACCGCGCCGCCGCCGATGGCCATGAGTTCTGCAGCCACGGCTATCGCTGGGAGGAGGTCTTTCGCCTCAGCGAGGAGGAGGAGCGCGAGCATATTCGCCTGGCCATCGATTCGATCACCGAGACCACCGGCAAGCGCCCGGTCGGTTGGTATTGCCGCTACGGGCCCAGCGTGCGCACCCGGCGGCTGCTGGTGGAAGAGGGCGGCTTCCTCTACGACGCCGATGCCTACAACGATGATGTTCCCTACTTCACTGAGGTAGAAGGCACTCGCCATCTGGTCGTGCCCTACACCACCGATACCAACGACTTTCGCTTTTGGCTATCGCCAGGGCTGAGTTCCGGGCGCGAATTTCTCGACTATCTCAAGGAAGGCTTCGAGGTCTTGCTCGAAGAGTCCGTGAAAGGACCGCGCATGATGTCCATCGGCCTGCACCCGAGAATGGTCGGTCGCCCGGGCAAGATCCGCGCGCTCAAGGCCTTTATCGAGTATGCCCTGGGCCACGAGGGCGTGTGGTTCGCGACCAGGGAAGACATCGCCAGGGCCTGGATGACCCGGGAAGGACACCGGGAATAGCGGCTGGCGCCGATAGTTGGGCGCCGGCGGTAGAACGAGCCTTATGACTACCCCATTACAACGACAGCAATCCCCAGCACAACGACAATAATAGAAGGAAAACCCCATGAAAAAGCTGACTTTTGCACTCGGCATGACACTCGCCACTTCACTGGCGTCCGCCACGGCAATGGCCGAAACCCTCAACGTTGGCGCCAATATCGGCAACCTGCCTTGGGAATTCCAGGATGATAGCGGCGACTACGTCGGTTTCGAGATCGACCTGGTCAATGAGATCGGCAGCCGTCTGGGTTACGACGAGGTGGTGATCAACAACGTGCCGTTCAATGGCCTGTTCTCAGCGGTGCAATCGGGGCGCATCGACGCCGCGGTATCGTCGATCACCATCACCGATGAGCGCTTGCAGTCGGTGTCCTTCGCCCAGCCCTACTACGACAGCGATCAGTCGCTGGCCACGTCGACCGCCAAGGGCATCACCGGGCTGGAGGACCTCGACGGCAAGATCGTCGGCGTCGATACCGGATCCACCGGCGACATCTGGACCACCGCCAACCAGGACAAGTACGGCATCAGCGAGATCCGGCGCTACGAAGGCCTGCAGCCGGCGATGCTGGATCTGACCAGTGGTCGCCTGGACGCCTACATCTCCGATATCCCCGCGGTGCAGTACTACGTACGTGACAAGCCGAACCTCGAGGTCGTCAGCCGCATCCCGAGCGGCGAACAGTACTCGATGATGTTCGCCAAGGACGCCGAGCTTGCCACCAAGGCCAGCGACGTGATCAGCGAACTGAAGGAAGAGGGCTTCGTCGCCGACCTGCACGAGAAGTGGTTCGGTGCCGCGCCGGATGCCGGCACCAGCACCGTCGACGTGCGTGATATGCCAACCGCCGAGTAATCGTCCGGTAAGCGTCTCGACGCGGCGGCAACGTCGCCGCGTCGCCCCTTCTGTTTCGGTGGTGGAGGCAAGCCCCCATGGACCTGGTCCAGACCTTCTTTAACTGGGATGTGTTCGTACGCACCCTGCCGATGCTGATGCAGGGCCTCGGCAAAACCCTGATGCTGGGTTTTCTGAGCATCGTGCTGGGCCTTGTCGGCGGACTCGCGCTGGCGCTACTGCGGCTGTACGGGCCACTGGTGGTGCGCGTCGTCACCATCGCCTACATCGACATCTTCCGCTCGCTGCCGGTGCTGGTGTGGCTGGTGATCGTCTACTACGCGCTGCCCTTTGTCGGCATCACCCTGTCGCCGTTCGCGGCCGCCTGTACGGCGTTGACGATGATCTCGAGCGCCTACGCCGCCGAGATCTACCGGGCCGGCATCGAGGCGGTACCCCGCGGTCAGTTCGAGGCGGCCCAGTCGATCGGCCTGAGCCAGTATCGGGTGATGTGCGATGTGGTGCTGCCCCAGGCGATTCGCCTGATCATTCCGCCGCTGACCAGCAACTGCATCAATGTGATGAAAGACACCGCATTGGCCTCGGTGGTGGCGATGCCGGACCTGCTCAAGCAGGCCACCCAGGCCCAGGCACTGGCGGCCAACCCGACGCCACTGATCGGCGCCGCGCTCTTGTACCTGGCCGTGCTGTTGCCGCTGGTGCGGCTGGTCGGTCTGCTCGAGCGACGCTTCGCCCAGGGCCGAGCCTGACGCCGTCGGGCAATGCCAGCGTGCCCACCACAACAAGACCGGCCGACCAGGCCCGCGAGGACAACCAATGAACGTCGAGACCAACCAGCAAGCCCCACGCAGCCAGGCGGCGATGCCTCAGGCGGTGCCCGAGACGCCCGCCCAGGGCATTATTTCGCTCAAGCACGTCGACAAGTACTACGGCGACTTTCATGCCTTGAAGGACATCAACCTGGATGTCGCCGAGGGCGAAGTGGTCGCGATCCTGGGGCCGTCGGGGTCCGGCAAGTCGACCCTGATTCGCTGCGTCAACTATCTGGAGCCCTATAACGGTGGTGACATCTTCGTCGACCGCATCCGCGTGCAGCCCGGTGCGGAGCTGATCGAGGTGCGCAAGGACGTCGGCATGGTGTTCCAGGGCTTCAATCTGTTTCCCAACATGACGGTGCTGGACAACGTCACCCTGGGGCCCATTCGGGTGCGCGGCCTGGCCCGCGAGGCCGCGGAGGCCAGGGCGAAAGAGCTGCTCGAGAAGGTCGGTATCGCCGAGCAGATGCACAAGTACCCGTCGGCATTGTCTGGCGGTCAGCAGCAGCGTGTGGGCATCGCCCGGGCGCTGGCCAACGAGCCCCGGGTGCTGTTGTTCGATGAGCCCACTTCGGCGCTCGATCCCGAGATGGTCGGTGAGGTGCTCGACGTCATCAAGACCCTGGCCGACACCGGCGTGACCATGGTGCTGGTGACCCATGAAATGGGCTTCGCCCGCCATGTCGCTGACCGGGTGGTGTTCATGGAGGCGGGGCAGGTCGTCGAAGAGGGCACCCCGGAGGTGATCTTCAGTCACCCGACCGAGGCCCGTACCCGCGCCTTCTTGCAATCGGTGCTGGCGCATTGAGCGCCGTGCTGTCTCCCCTTCACACGCTTCAGGAATTTCCATGAGTCTCGATATCGATTTCGTCCGCTCCCAGTTTCCCTCGCTGCAAAGCGAGTGGGTCTTCATGGACAACGCCGGGGGCGCCCAGGTGCCGCGGATGGTGGTCGATCGCATCAGCGATTATCTACTCGGCGACAATGTTCAACTCGGCGCAAGCTACGGCCCGAGCCAGGTGTCCCGGGGCAAGGTCATGGCCGGCCGCGAAGCGGTGAAGACCCTGGTCAACGCCCGTCATGTCGAGGAGCTGGTGTTTGGCCCCAGTTCGACGATTCAATTTCGGCTGCTGGCGGACGCCCTCGCCAGTCAGTTCGCCCCGGGCGATGAAATCATCGTCACCAACACCGATCACGAAAGCCATGTCGGCCCCTGGGTGCGCATGGCCGCCGAGCGCGGCGCGACGGTGCGCTTCTGGAACTGTGACCCCGAGACCCTGGAGCTCGATCTGGAGGATCTGGCGGCGCTGATGACCGAGCGCACCAAGCTGGTCTGTGTCACCCATGTGTCCAACCTGCTGGGCACCATCAATCCGGTCAAGCGCATTGCCAGGCTGGTCCATGAGCGTGGCGCCAGGCTATGTGTGGACGGTGTCGCCTTTGCGCCCCATCGTGCCATCGATGTTCAGGACTGGGACGTGGACTACTACGGTTTCAGTCTCTACAAGGTGTTTGGCCCGCATCATGCGGTGCTCTATGTAAAGAAAGAGTGCCTGCTGGAATTGGATAATATCTATCATTATTTCTTCACGAAAGAGCAGATTCCCGGAAAGGTCGAGCCGGGAAATCCCAACTATGAGTTGACCTATGCCTGTACCGGTATTCTCGGCTATCTCACCGAGCTAGGTGAGAAAAGTAGAGACGAATCGGATCGACAGAAATTGGAAAATGCCTTTCACGATATCGCCGTGCATGAGGCGCATCTTGGTGAGCGTCTGCTGAGCTATCTACGCCAGAAAGAGGGGGTGAAGATCATCGGCAGGGAAGATGCCGATATCGACCATCGGGTGGCGACGATCAGCTTCGTGGTCGAGGGGCAGAAGTCCGATGAGATCGTGACACGAGTGGACGGCAGTCGTATCGGTATTCGCTTCGGCGACTTCTATGCGCGGCGCCTGGCCGAAGACCTTGGCCTGATGGACATCAACGGCGTGGTGCGGGTGTCGATGGTGCACTACAACACCGACGCGGAGGTCGATCGCCTGATCACGGCGCTGGACGCGGCGATCTGACGGAGGAATGGCCGGCCGATTGACTGGCGCAGTCTCTTGCGCCGGCCTTATTACGCCGGCCTCGTGTGCCGGTCTCATGCACCGGTCTCTTGCGCCGAGTTCAGGGGTCGGTCAGTGGGGACGCATCACCGCCCCTCGCTCGACGACCGCTGCAGCACGTCGAGGTTCGGGCCGGGGGGGGCAGGCGTAAGGCGCAGATAGGCGCGGGTAGGGCGGGGTGAGTGGTCGAGTGCTGCGGCAGTCAGGGCTTTACGAGGCGCTGTCCGGATCGTCGAGGGCGAGGTCGTAGATGTTGGCCTCGCTCAGGCGCTTCTCGGACAAGTCGAGGCTGTAGAAGATGTGGCGGCAGTGGGCCATCATCTCCGCCGCGGCGGCTTCTGCGTCGCCCGCGGCGATCAGGTCGACGAGCTGCTGGTGTTCGTGGACCAGGCACAGCACGCCAGTGCGCCCCTCATACAGTGACTGAATGATGCAGAAGCGCCGGATGATCGGCCGCACGATGGCGGTCAGTTCCTCGTTGCCGGTCAGCTCCGCGAGCAGCAGATGAAAGTCACCGGAAATGCGGTTGACGCTCGGGCGATGCTCGTCGAAGGCCAGGTGCTCTTCGCTCAGGTGGCGACGCAGGATGGCGATGCCATCGTCATTGATGCGCTCGCAGGCGATACGGGCGACCGCGGCCTCGATATGCAGACGGGTCTCGAAGACATCGTAGGCCTCCTTGATCGACGGCAGTGAGACGAAGGCGCCGCGATGCATCTCGAAGCGCACCAGGCGCTCCGCCGTGAGGCGGTTCAAGGCCCGGCGCACACGGCTTCTGGGCGTACCGAAGGCGCTGGCAAGCTTGGCCTCGTTGAGCCGCTCCCCGGGGCGCAAGCGCTTGTCGATCAAGGCATCGACGATGCGGTCGTAGACCATATCCTCGGCGAGGGTATCGGGTGAAGACGACGATGGCTGAGGTGGTGATGTGTCCGAGATCATCGTGGCGTTTGCCTCGGTTGTCCGTTCTCTCGTTCGGTTATAGCCTTGTTATCGCCTATGGATTTGCGGGAGGAAGGCGGCTATCGTTTTCAGGCTTTTTATTCGAGTTATCTCATCGGAGATCCTATCATGCTGACCGGGTGTTAAATAGCGGTAATTTTGCTATTGATTGCTGTTATCTCGCTAATTGTTCCACCCGTCGGTTGGCGGCAAGCTGCGACGGTTATCGATATTAACAAGTAAGAAAAGACGAGCGGATGGATGACGATTTTGCGTGGTGGTACACCTCCACACCTCCACACCTCCACACCTCCACACCTCCACACCTCCACACCTCCACACCTCCACACCTCCACACCTCCACACCTCCACACCTCCACACCTCCCCACCCTTGGCCGAGCAGCCGTCCCCGCTGCTGTCTC
>Ga0114954_1000018_pt1 | contig 74656 bp, 59 predicted proteins | sample Porto_4metaG_FD_87299 | JGI IMG/M metagenome (GOLD analysis project Ga0114954, IMG submission 87299) | Marine algal microbial communities from Porto, Portugal - Porto_4 metaG | ecosystem: Host-associated > Algae > Red algae > Unclassified | place: Portugal: Porto | collected 2015-02-02
ATCAATGGAGGGCCCACTACAACCATGTCAGACCGCACAGCTCGCTGGGCTATATGCCGCCCGTCGCCTATGCCCAGCGGTGTGCATGAAGGGGCGGTTTCTCACATTGTGGGTGGACCTAAACCAGGGAGAAGGTCACTCCGATACTGGCTTCTGACATTATGGGTGCCTTTGACCAGCAATAGCTCAGGCGGCCAATGGCTGCCTTTCCGCCAGGAGGAGGGCATGGACGAACAGACACGTCGACAACGGCGTAAAGAGCGTGAAACCAAGACCGTCGAGCAGGTCGGCGAGACGCACCCAGAAAGCGGGGAGCCAGCGGTTCGGTGGCTGACTTCCGAAGAGCTCGACGAACTGCGGCGAGATATGAAAGAAGCATCCGCTTGGGCGCGGGCTGAGCTGAAACGGCGAAAAGCAGATAGTTAGGCTGGGCACCGAAGCCCGTATGCACAGACCCAAGCCCTCTCAGTCTTTTAGTTCTGATCTGTGCTGTTGCAGCCGCTAGCGTGCATAATTGTCAAGTGCATTCATGCTAACAACCTATAACTTACTGACCGAAAAGGGAACTTTTGAGGGTATGCTGGTCTACAACGCCACCAAGCAGCAGTTCATCGACGATGTACGAGCCAACGTCATCACCGACGCCATCGAGAACGAGGTGGCACGCAGACTGAACCGCAACTCGCCGCGCAGCGAGGTGGCGTCGTGGGAGAACTCCCTGCGCTTCATGATGAGCGCGCTGCTGGACGAGGGCATTCCTGCTTCAGCGGGGGTGGCCATCGAGTACAACATTCCGCTGACCAATCGCCGTGTGGACTTCATTCTGACCGGCAAGAACCACCAGCGGGACGATGCGGCGGTCATCGTGGAACTGAAGCAGTGGCAGTCCGTCGAGGTGACAAAGAAGGACGCCATCGTGCGCACCCAGCTGGGCGGCGGCGTACGCGAGACCAACCATCCGTCGTATCAGGCGTGGTCCTATGGCGCGCTGATCGAGGACTACAACGAGACGGTGCGCTCCGAGTCGATTCGCCTGGTGCCCTGCGCCTACCTGCACAACATGAAGCAGAGGAACGCCATCAATGATCCCTTCTACGAGCACCACACGCGCCGTGCGCCGGTATTCATCTCCCAGGATGCCCTGAAGCTCTCGGAGTTTCTTAGCCAGCACATCAAGTACGGTGACAGCAACGACATCATGTATCGCATCGAGCACGGTGTGATAAAACCGAGCAAGAACCTGGCGGATGCCCTGGCATCGATGATGCAGGGCAACGCCGAGTTTCTGATGATCGATGACCAGAAGCTCGTCTATGAAACCGCGTTTGATCTTGCGCACCGCGCAGGTAGCGGCAACAAGCAGTGCCTGATCGTCAAGGGCGGGCCGGGCACCGGCAAGTCGGTGGTGGCCATCAACCTGCTGGTGGAGCTGACGAAGCGCGAGATGATGACGCAGTACGTCTCGCGCAACTCGGCCCCTCGTGAGGTCTTCAAGAAGAAGCTGACCGGCACGCGCAAGAAGACCCATATCGACAACCTGTTCAAGGGCTCGGGCAGCTACGTCAACGCCGAGCCGGATACCTTCCATGCCCTGATCGTCGACGAGGCGCACCGCCTGAACGAGAAGTCGGGCATGTATCAGAACCTGGGCGAGAGCCAGATCAAGGAGGTGATCGGTGCGTCACGCTTCTCGATCTTTTTCATCGATGAAGCGCAGCGTGTCACGCTGAAGGACGTGGGGACGGTCGAGGAGATCCGGCGGCGGGCGGCCGAGTGCGGTGCCGATGTCCACGAACTTGAGCTGGCGTCGCAGTTTCGTTGCAACGGCTCGGATGGCTATCTGGCATGGCTCGATCATGCCCTTCAGATTCGCACCACGGCCAACACCGACCTGGAGGGCATCGACTACGACTTCCAGGTATTCGATGATCCGAGCTCCATGCGCCAGGCGATACTCGAGAAGAACCGCAAGGCCAACAAGGCACGCATGGTGGCGGGCTATTGCTGGCCCTGGGCGAGTAAAAAGGACAAGCACGCCATGGACATCGTGTTTCCCGAACATGGCTTCGCGGCCCAGTGGAACCTCGATGACGACGGCATGCTCTGGGCGATCGCCGATGGATCAGCAGAGCAGGTCGGCTGTATCCACACCTGCCAAGGGCTCGAATTCGACTACGTCGGCGTCATCATCGGCGACGACTTCGTGATTCGTGACGGCCGCGTGGTGACGGACGCGGCCAAGCGGGCAGGGCAGGACCGCTCGGTGCATGGCTACAAGAAGATGCTCAAGGAGCAGCCCGAGCATGCCCGTGCCCGGGCGGACCAGATCATCAAGAACACCTATCGCACCTTGATGACGAGGGGCCAGAAGGGCTGTTACGTCTATGCCACGGACCCCGAGACCCGAGATTACTTCGCGGCCTATGCTCGCTCTCAAGCAGCGTTCGAGCGGCTGGACGCGCCCGAGGATGCCAAGACGCTGGATGGCTTGCAGCTTCCCATCGTGACGCGTGATGAGGTCGTGCCGTTTGAGCGCCATATACCCGTGTACGATTTGAGCATCGCTGCCGGCGAGTTCAGCGAGATGCAGATTGCCGACGTCGAGCACTGGGTTGAGCTACCGGACTTCATGCGCGCGAGCCCCGACCTGTTCGTCAGCCGGGTAGTGGGAGAGTCGATGAATCGGCGCATCCCCAACGGCGCCTGGTGCCTGTTCCGTGCCAACCCCGGTGGCACACGGCAAGGCAAGGTCGTCGTGGTGCAGCATCGCGCCATCGAGGACCCGGACCACGGCGGCAGCTTCACGATCAAGCTGTACCAGAGCGAGAAGGTCGAGGAGTACGGCGAGTTCGTGAACCAGCGCATCGTGCTGAAGCCCCAGACTAACGCCTCCGGCTACAAGGACATCGTGCTCGAGGACGAGCTTGAGGATCTGAAGGTCATCGGCGAATTCCTCTCCGTGCTGTGAGCAAGTGGGCGGCCGGATCGCCGCCTATGCCGATGCTGGCTGGATAGCGAGCGCCAGAGCAGGCATGCTCAGCGCTATCCGATACCGCAGAACCAGGTGAGTACCACATGTCAGACCCGTTCAAGCAGCTCCGCGACGCCATGGACCAGTTCGCTACCGAGCGCGACTGGGACCAGTTCCACTCGCCCAAGAACCTGGCCATGGCGCTGACGGTGGAGGCCGCTGAACTGCAGGAATGCTTCCAGTGGCTGACCGAGGCGCAGTCCAGGGAGCTGGATGAAGAGCAACTGGCCGCCGTGCGCGACGAGATTGCCGATGTTCAGCTCTACCTGATCCGGCTGGCGGGAAAGCTGGACGTGGATATCGAAGCGGCATGCCGGGCGAAGATGGAGAAGAATGCGGAGAAATATCCCGCCGACCAGGTGAAGGGGAGTGCGAAAAAGTACACGCATTATCAGGATTGAGGTGACGTTTGGTGGCCAGGGAATACTGTCTGGCTGGTGAGCACGATGCTTACCTGAAAGCCCCGCCACCTGACGTCAGGTGACTGGGCTTTTTCGTTGCGTCTTTCTCCATGAGCAGGTTGACGTTGCCTGCAATGTCTCAGGCGACTCGACTGTCGCGCTTGAGTAGATAGGCGCTGAGGTAGAGTACCGCGAAGATCAGCCCCAGCACGGCGGCAGCACCGAAGACATTGCTGCCATCTCCGGGCAGGAATTCCAGGAAGGATGTCAGGAACTGTCCCAGGAAGATCGCCATCGTCAGGTAAGAGAGGTTGCGACCGCGCACTGAGGGGTGGCTGCGCTCCACCGTCATGTGGTTGAGCAGCGGTATGGAGAAGCCGAAGCCCATGCCGGCCAGCACAGCCCCGACACTCATCAGGAGCATGCTCCCGGCCTGCTGGAAGATGAACAGGCTCGCGGCATAGAGCAGGAAGGCCAGTACCAGGGTCGGCATCTCGCCCAGCGCACGCGAGACCTTCGGCATCAGCATCGCTGCCATCACCGCGACCAGCGAGATGGCCGCCAGGAAGATGCCGGTGGCCGCCTCATTCAGCCCGAGCAGATTTAAGCGCATCGGCAGCATGACGATGGCGGTGAAGAACAGCGTCAGCGAGATGGCCGCTGCCAGATAGATTCCATTGAGTGAGGATGCCAGCGCAGCGCCCTTGCTCTGCCCAGGCTCGCTCTCAGGGGCGGGCGGGGACTGTCTCGGCACCATCAACCAGAGCATGGCCAGCAGTCCCCAGGACAGCAGGTAGAGCAGGAAAGGCAACTGCCAGGCGATTCCCGCCAATACGCCACTGACGAACAGGAAGATCACCCCGCCTAGCTCGATGGACATGCCCTGCTGGGCGATCATCGCCAGACGCGCATGACCGTGATACCACTCGGAAATCAGCGTGGTGCCGCCCGCCATCACCACCGCGGTCACGCCCCCCAGCAGGACGCGGTCTGCAAATACGACGAACGCGCCCTCCAGCAGTGCTCCGCCCGCGCCCAGCAGGCCATACAGCATCAGACCACCGACTAGCGAGGGATAGGCCCCTATGCGATCGATCATACGCCCGGCGATCGGAGCGAACAGTACGGCACCCAGGGACGGCAGGGTGATCAGCCAGCTGGCATGGCTCTCCACCTGCTGGGCCGAGGCGATGCTCAGAAGCCCTGGCGCCACCGCGGTTCCCACCATAATGGTCAGGCAGGCGATAGCCAGCAGCGTGAAACGGCCCCCGGCATTGAGCGAGTGCGAGGACTCGCGCGCACCCTGCGCGGCCACTTCAGTCGTTGATGTCGTCATATAGGCTCCACTCGAGATCAGGGCCCTCGTATCAGCCGGTGCGCGTTCCCGTCCTCCTCCTTTGCGAGGCAAGGAGGGGGCGATACGCGAGAGGTGGAAGGAGGGAAGCTTGGAAGGAGCTCAGGCTAGCGAGTGCAGACCCATAATAGAAATGACAATATTTGATATGACTTATACTTAACTAGTATTAATTACTCACGAGAGTTGCCATGGAACTCCGCACTTTGAAAACTTTCGTCTCGGTGGCGACGCACAGAAATTTCTCGGCGGCCGCGCGTGAGCTGCATACCGTACAGCCTTCCATCAGCCGCCAGATTGCCGACCTCGAGGACGAGCTGGGCGTGCGTCTGTTGTGGCGTAATACGCGGGAAGTGCGTGTCACGGCGCCAGGAGAGGCGTTGCTTGAAGAGGCCCAGCGTATGCTGGCGCTGGAGGCGCATGCACGCAAGCGCGTGGCGATGGCCGCCAGCGGCCAGACCGGCACGTTGCGCATCGGCTACATGAGCTCGGCCTGCGCAAGCTTCGTGCCTGGATTGATGCGAGACTTCGCCGCCAGCCATCCCGAGGTGAGCCTGTCATTGCATGAGATGACCGCCCAGCAGCAGTTGGATGCCTTCGAGCGTGACGAGATCGATATCGGACTGTCGCGCCGGCTCCCCATAGAGCAGCGCGACACTCTGACCGCCCTGTCGGTTTACGAGGATGTATTGGTGGCGGTCGTGCCGGAAGGGCATCGCCTGGCGCATCGCAAGCGGCTAGCCCTCAGCGAGCTGGAGCAGGAAGACTTCGTGCTGTTTCAGCGCGGGCAGGCCACGGGGCTGTTCGATCAGATCATCAGCGCCTGCGGTGATGCCGGCTTCTCGCCGCGCATTCAGCGCCAACCGGCATTGATGCAGACCCTGCTCAGCGAGGTTGCAGCTGGGCTCGGGGTCGCCATCGCGCCCGGCTGTATTCGCCGGCTGCAATGCGATGGCTGCCGGTTTATCCCGTTGCGCCCGGGACTCGGGGCGGTGCCGCTGGAGTTGCACCATCCGACGACACCGGGCCGGCCGGTGATCGAGGCCTTCGTCGCGCTGGTCGAGGAGCGCCTCCCCGCCATCCGCCAGCAGATGGCGTGATGCCCAGGCGGAGACAAGGAGGGGCGATTGGCAGTTCTAACCGAAGGCCCCAGGGGAGGACCATGTACGCTTGAAGTGGAAAGCTCAGCGAAGCTGCACGCTCTGATGGGGCAGCCATCGGTTGGCTGTCACCTTTGGTTTGATTTCTACTCTAAAAGCGGCCTTGAATGCCGTTTACAGGGTGATAAATAAACCAGCTGTCGCACAAGATCCCGTGCGGCGCCGTTGTGACGTCCGCCTGGCTTGCATCACACGGCGTCACCTCTGATCGGGCCCGCAAGCTGGCCGGCAGTGGCTGGTTTGAGCGGCTGTGGCATGGCGCCTACTGCCAAGCGGGGACACCTCTTGCCTGGGAGAGCGCTGCTTTCGCCCTGCAGGCAAGTGACGTCCCGGGGTTGCCACCACTCTGACGGGGTGGCCAGTCGGCCCTGGCGCTGCAGCATCTGAATGGCAAGGATGCCGTTCAGCTGGCCTGGGGGGAGCGACGCCGAGTGTGCTGGCGGACAGTGCTCCGGTCTGAAGAGGGCCTTGCAGTGAGGCTTTCCGGTAGTTTCCCGGACAACGCGTTGGACAGCTGGGCCTTAAGCTTGCAGGTATCGGCCCCGGAGCGAGCGCTGCTGGAGTGGATCGATGTAACGCCCAATGTGCGGCTGTTCAGCAGTGAGCTGGTGGGCACCTTGGACGGTCTTAACACGTTGCGTCCTTGTCGGCAGCAGGCATTGCTGGGGGTATATCGCTCAGTGAGAACCAAGCAGGCCTTCCTGGTGCTCTCGAGTTCGACACTTCCAGCCCAACTCCGGCCTGAAATCGGTACCTGCGGCTTGAAAATTCAGTGGCTTAGCGGATTCCAGTCAAGTTTCTTGTAGTGACACGTTTTTTTCTTGGCTCCGTGCCAGTAAAGACATGGGCAGTCTATGGTGGTGACATGTTCGTTAAAGTCACCAAATCTGGCCCGCGTCGCTACGTGAAACTCGTCGAGTCTTTCCGCGACGAGGCCGGTAAGTCGCGCCAACGCGTGATCGCGACGCTGGGTCGCCTCGAGGCCGTCACGGCCGGGGAATCCAGCGCGCTGATTAACGGCCTGTTGCGGGTCATGGTGTTCAACCGCCTCTGCGATACCGAATCCAAGCTTGGCGTGCTGCCCTGGCTGGAGGATGTGCTGGTGCCCGATGTCGACACAGCTTCGATCCGTCATCGGCACCTGCTGCGCACCATGGATACCCTGTCGGACTGCAGCGAAGTGCTCAATGACGTATTGGCTCAGCAGCTCAAGCCGCTGATCGATCACGAGTTGTCGATCGTCTTCTACGACCTCACCACGATCCGTGCGGAAGGCGGAACGTCACTCGAGGATGATGTCCGCCATTGCGGCTCCTAGAAAGAGGGCGGTATCGGCCGACAGTTCCTGTTGGGCGTCGTGCAGACGGCGGAGGGCCTGCCTATTCACCACGAGGTCTTCGATGGCAACGTCGCGGAAACCAAGACGCTGCTGTCGGCCATCGAGACCGTGACCCAGCGCCTCAAGGTGCGGTGTGTGGTGCTGGTCGCCGACCGTGGCCTGTTTTCCCTGGACAACCTGGAAGCCCTGTCCGCTGTGCGTGTCGAGGGTCGCTCTCTGGAATTCATCCTGGCCGTGCTGGGCCGCCGTTACGGCGAGTTCGATGACTTATTGAAGGCGTTTCATCAGAGGCACTGCCAGGACGCCGATTGCGAAGCCTACGGCGAGATGGGCTGGCAGGGTCATCGATTGATCGTGGCCCACCGGCCGGAAGTCGCCAAGTTTCAGACAACCGCGCGCGATCAGAAGGTCGAGGCGCTACAGGCCGGTGCGCGCCAGTGGTTCGAGAAGCTGGATAACCAGAATGCCGGACGCCGCTATCACGGCAGAAAGCTCTCCGGACCCGGCGTGACAGCCAGGTTCTACAAGGCCGTCACTGACGCTCACCTCGGCCATATTCTCAAGGTCGACCTGAGCGCCGAGACGTTCAACTACGTGCTCGATCAACGGGCCCCTGATCGCGCCAGGATGATGGACGGCAAGCTGCTGCTAGTCACCAAACTGGCCGATCATAAGCCTGAGCAGATCGTCGAGCGCTACCGGGCACAGGCTGTTATCGAACGCGGCTTCCGGGTACTAAAGAGCGATATCGAGATTGCGCCAGTTTACCACCGGTTGCCGGATCGCATCCGCGCGCATGCGCTGATTTGCTTCCTCTTCCTGGTGCTTTACCGCGTGCTGCGGATGCGACTGAAGGCCAGTGATCACAAGCTTTCGCCGACTCGAGCACTGGAAATTGCCCGCAAGATTCAGTTCCACCAGGTCCTGCTTCACTGTCGCGAGACGGCGAGCGGCCTGACCAAATGGAAGCCTGAACAATGCGACCTTTTCGAGGTAACTGGCCTGCCGGCACCTGCCGCATCACGTTTGTAGTGCCAGTTTTGACAAAGCGTTTCCAAGTTAATCAGTGGTTTACGCTTCTATCTGTCGAGCTCGGGGAGCGGGGTGCCATGGGCTGCTGAAGCGGCGCATATATAGGGGCAACACTACCGTTTGGGAAAAATGTCTTCGCCGCACTCATCAATCACACTCTGCGGCCACGTTGGCAGGCGACAATAGCGACAGAAGACGTAGTGGCCAACGACTTGTACGCTAAATGGAATCAGAAATAGGGTTCGCACCATTGAATAGATGATATGCGCCGTCTTTCCCTCTGAGGGTTTGGACCGGGGCTGGAACCGATGCGCGGCTTCGGAGAGAGTGGGTGTCAAATCCAGTGCCCCTTTGACCGGCTCTTCCGCTTCGGCACCCTCTTCCATAAAGCGGCGTATATATTCGAACCTGGCCGTCAGATCATCAATCATCGCTTGGCGAGCAGTGTCGCGATTTGTAGGCATATAATGGTAGTCATCGAACGAGAAGCTGTCCCTGACACTACCATCTTGGTTAAACAGGTAACCTTTTAACTCGTAATAAAATCCTTCAACACCCCCAGCCGAATAGGCGAGACAGAAGGTGCACTCATTCCAGCGACACGTTCTGGTATTGAAATCGACGTCACTGACATAGTGAATATTTTTAGAACGCTGATTGAATATTGTGTACTGTAGGCCCTGAGTCTTCAGCTCGCTTTTCGCTGCAAATAGCAGGGGAGAGGAAAATAATATACCCAGAAATCCCATTAGGGTGAGGAACAGCACGTCTACAATACCCACGTCTCTTTCAAGCGTCCATGGTAATATTAGTGCTATATATAGAAAAAATCCTAAAAGAACAATGCCGCCTAACGTTCCCCACGAAAGATATATTCCTCTCTCCCGGAACCAGGACTCTGCTAGCACAAGGCAGCCTTTGTCTCTCACACATATAAATTCTGGTGCCTTTATTATGTCAAGGCCTTTCTTTACGTCAAATATGTGCTTTTGGGAAAAGGTGGATAGGCGCAGTCGATTTTTGCTTAGCACGCCGACTTCCTCAAGTGCCCTTTTCTGAAAGTTATTCATGATCAGATTTAATGCCTTTCCTAGTTGTCGGTTCCCGAATTCTGCGGCAGTTACTTGATATCGATATGGAGGTAGCCCGGTTCGTAGTCTCGAAAGGGCTTGGGCGCTTCCTTCTTGCGCACTTGGTCCGGCTTTGCCAATTGGGCCAAGGTAGGCTCCTGGCGGCGTTTCAACATTCGGTGGAGCGTCGCTCTGGATAGCGTGGGGTGCATGAACTCCCGGGCGATGACGAGCAGGTCATCGAGCCCGAGGCGAAGGAAGATGAGCCGGGCAAGCCCAGGGGGGCGATTCTCGGTGACCGGTCAGGCGGGCCAATGAAGGGGACACTTTGATTGAGCAGAAGACCACGGGTAGGGGTGGTCTTCTACCTTCATTCATTTATTCGTAGCCATAACCAATAATGAAGGGACGGATATGGTCGGGGCTTTTCCCGCTCATTTCATCTTCCTCTTTGGTCCACGCTAGACGAGTGTTGACGTCCACTTCCTCGCCATTTTCAAACTTGAGGAGAACGCCGACACGATCATAGGCCATCCAGGCCGTGTCAATGGAATACTCCTTACCTTCATAGGGCGTCCAGTCGCTTTGGAACACATCAAACCCGACAAGTTCTCCGTTCTCTTCTACCAGCTGCTGGATCTCATCTGATGTGTAATCATCTTCATAAGCCCCTTCTATTTCTCTAGAAGGGTTGAATTCGAAGATGGGGTTGTCATCTTCTCCGGCAAGGTAGGCATCGATCGCCTTTTGTACCAATTCCCTGGCAGTCTGTGTCTTTTCTTGTACGCTTAGGTAGATCGTGTCTTGGTCGGCTATAGCTAGTTGGGTGCCACTCAATAATGCACACGCGATGATGCTTGCGACGATAAACTTCTTCATGAAATCACCTGGTGTTTAAATCTGAGTATCAGCATGGACTACTGTAAACTTCGATCCTTTAGCTCGACTCTATAGCTCAACCTATAGTAGTGCCAAGATTCGGCGCCAATGCAAAAATTAGATTAATATTAATTAGTGAAATCTTCCATAGGAAGGGCGCCATTGTTTTAGTCGCAACCGCCAGGAATGCTTCTGTTGGTTACAAAAAGTTTCTAAAAGAAGCTAATTTTGTGTTTTTTAATAAGAAAATTACATTGTTCAGGCAGCACGGGTAGGGCGTTCCCGTTGGCATAGCCATCTCGACGGAATCAGCCCCGAGGCCTTTGAAGCCGCCTCACCGTGAGGGTCTACAGTGTCTGAAGAGCCGGGCTAGACCATTCCCGATGTTAACTGTCCACGAACATCGTTCCTGCACCATTTCCTTGAGTGAGCGGACTTCGAGCGCCGTGCGAGCGCCCACTGCCCCGCGTAGTCTCCATCTAGATAGATCCCAGCATTGGTCCGAACTCTGAAGCGGGTCGGCGCCATAAGATGCGCCCGCCGAAGCAGTAGCCGGGATTCGGTAGCCGGGCTGTCCAGACGCCCCTACCTGCCAGCGTAGTTGTCACCCAAACGGATTGAGAGGTGATCACCGTGCGTTACCCCGCAGAGCGTAAGGAAGCCGTCCTGCGGAAGATGGCGCCGCTGATGAGCATGACCACCCCAGAACTGGCCGAGCAGGAAGGCACCACCGCAACAACTCTCTACAATTGGCGGAAACAGGATTGGGCACGAGGTCAGGCTGTGCCATCACTTTCCACCCAGTCCGATCAGTGGACTAGCCAGGAGACGTTCCTGATCGTCCTGAAGATGGCCCCATTGAACGAGGCGGAACTCAGCACCTATTGCCGCGAGCGTGGGCTCTACCCAGAGCAGGTGGGGCCTGGCGGGATGCCTGCATACTAGGTCCGAGCGGATGCGCTGGGCAGTGCCTCTATGGATATGAGAATTAAATAAGCGCTACCCGTTCCGTCGGCTCAAGCGTGCTTGGATGATGCCGCTAGCGAGTATTAAAGCGCCGCCGCTTAGCTGTACCGGAGACAAAGCTTCGCCGAATAGGCTCCAGCCAAAGAGCACTACTGCCAGCGGTTCGCAATAGGCCAGGGTGCCGTAAAGTGCGGTGGGAAGGCGGTTTATCGCCAGCACGGCAAACAATAGCGCGAGAAAGCCCGGTACCAGGCCCGCGCCTAGTAGCCATGGCCACTGCCAAGGCGCGGCGCTTAGCCCCTCAGGCTTAATCAGGGCAAAGGGTAGAATCGCCAGCGCTCCAAATAGTAGCTGCCAGAAGGCACCGGTACGGTTGTTATGGCGTGGCGGTAGGCCGCGATTGGTCAAGATAAAACCGCTGTAGGCGAGCATTGCCAGCAGCGCAAATCCTAGTCCTGTGGCGTCGCTGCCGTTGTCTAGCCTTAGCTGAAACTCTTGCATCATGGCAAAGCCGAATAGTGCCGTGGCAATGCAGCCGATCTGTGCGCGCCTCAAACGCTCATGAAAGACGAAGTGTGCTACTACCGCGGAAAACACCGGAGCTAAATACACTACCATGATGGCGTTGGCCATCTGTGTATAGTTCATCGCCTGCACGTAAAACAGGATAAACGACGCCAGCAAACCGCCGGTGATTACCACCCCCCAGCCAGGAGCGTGGCGCAGCTGCTGACCGCGGCGGGTAATGATCAGGTAAAGCAGCAAAAATCCCGCGCCCAGCCCCAGTCGGTAAAAGGTGATGCTTTCGGCGCCGAGCTCGGTAATGCGCGAAATCACCCCGATGGTCGCCATGCCCACGGCGGCGGCAACGGCAAGCAGTAAACTCGATAACGGTACGACGGTAGAACGAGAAGGCATAGTGGCAACCTGATGGGCAATGAAAGCGGGAGATGCTGCCGCTTGCGGTACTATTCTGTCTTCACCAGCAACAGCGGCGCTCTACTGCGGCGAGAAGCCCTCGATAACGGCGCTGTGATCGAGACGCTCGAAGATAACCGGGTGGATCCACGCCACCCGCTGCGTATCCGCCACTCGCTTGCCAGTCAGCTGCGCACCCTGGCGTTGCAACGTACGATGGGGTGGATCGACCTCAGCGATACCGACACGTTGTGTCGTGACCCACTCTGGCAATTGGTCTGCAGCGATGCTGGTGGGACGACGCCATTGACGCAAGATCGACTGTCTCAAGCCATGCTGTCGCATCTGCTGACTTGCCCCGGGCGAGGGTGTGCGAGCCGACGTCATCATCGACGCCATCGAGAACGAGGTGGCGTGTTGACGGGCCTCACCGGTCACGATACCGAAGGGGTGGGTGATCGATGCGTAACGCCTCGATCGACTGCGCCATATCGTCCGCCAGGGCTTGTACTGTATGGCTGTCTACTGCGCGTTGTGCAAAGGCGCGCAGTCCCATCACTTCAGCCTGTAAGCGTCGCCCCAGCCGCTCTGGGTTAGCCTGGGGATTGAGCTCGCCGAGCTCTCTGGCGGCTGCAAACTGCTCGGTAAAACGTGCTTCCATGGCGGCCAGCAGGGTTTCCGTCTTTTGCAACGCAAGCTGCTCGCGCTCGCCCAGCTCCAGCAGGCTCTTGAGCAGCATGCAAGCCCGGCTTGGCAGGTCCTGGTCACGGAGACCACCCAGCTGACGCAGGTAAGCGGCCATTCCCTCCAGCGGCGAATCCCATGCGCGTAAGGTACGCTCGAGCTCAACTAGCGCGAGGTGTGCATAGCGGTCGATCGCTTCCTGAAACAGCTTGTCCTTGCTGCCAAAGGCCGCATAGATACTGCCGGGGCGCATGTCCATGGCCTGTTCAAGGTCTTTCAGCGATGTGGCATGAAAGCCCTTGCGCCAAAATATCGCGAGCGCCTGTTCCAGGGCGTCGTGCCGATGGTGGAGTGTCGCGCGAGGCATGATGAGGTTCGCTTTCCTGTTGGCCTGGAATGGCGTGCTGACATGAAAATTGAGTGACCGCTCAATTTTATCTTGAGTGATCGCTCAAGTATAGCTACAATCACCGTCACACGGGATTGGTCGGATACGTTGCTTTGTCCGATTTTGATCAATCGCTCAAGAACGTCGCAATCGACACGTAGCCAAACCGTGGGGCGCGATGAGTCGCGTTCCGCACTCGAGACCCAAGGAGATGACGATGACCAAATTTACACTCCACGATCAGGAAAGCGCTTCGCAGCAAAGCTCACAGCTGCTCGACAACTCCATCAATGCCTTCGGCATGATTCCCAACCTGCACGCCGTCATGGCAGAGGCGCCGGGACTTCTCGAAGGCTATCAGCGCCTGCACCAGTTGTTCCTGGACAGCAGCTTCGATGACGAGGAAACCACCGTGGTGTGGCAGACCATCAACGTCGAACACAATTGCCATTACTGCGTGCCAGCCCATACTGGGATTGCCCACCAAATGGGAGTAGATAGCGGCATTACCGAGGCGCTGCGAAACGAAACGCCGCTGCCGACCGACAAGCTGGAAGCGTTGCGTACCTTCACGCTGGCCATGGTCCGTGAGCGTGGCAATCTTGATGAGGCTACCCTGAAGCGCTTCTTCGAGGCCGGCTACCAGCAGCGTCATGTGCTCGAGGTCGTGCTGGGCCTGTCTCAGAAAGTCATGAGCAACTACACCAACCATCTGGCCGAGACGCCGCTGGACAAGCCGATTGCTCAATTCGAATGGAAAAAGGCGTGACGCCAGCGCTTGTTACTCGCTTTCACATCCAGCTATCCAAAGGAGATCCTAATGAGCCGTCTCCAGGATAAAGTCGCTGTTATCACCGGCGGAAACTCCGGTATTGGTTTCGCCAGTGCACAGGCATTCATCAATGCGGGAGCCCGAGTGGCCATCTTCGGTCGCGACCGGGCGAGTCTCGATACCTCTGTCGAGGCTCTGGGTGAGAATGCCATCGCGATCCAAGGCGATGTCACCAGCGATGCAGATCTCGACAACCTGTATACGACGACGAACCATCACTTTGGAAAAGTCGATGTCGTTTTCGCCAACGCCGGCACCGCCGAGTTCATGTCGCTGGAAGATGCCACCAACGACCATCTGGACAAGCTCTTTGACATCAACGTCAAAGGGCTGTTTAAAACGGTGCGCCAGAGTCTGGGAGCGCTGAATGATAATGCCTCGATCATCCTCACGAGTTCGATCACAAACGAAAAAGGGATCCCCCGGATGTCGGCGTATTCCGCCAGTAAAGCTGCTGTACGATCCTTTGCTCGCTCGTTTTCAGCCGAGCTGGTCTCGCGCGGCATCCGGGTGAACGCCTTGTCGCCAGGTCCTGTCGCTACGTCCATTTATGCGCGTGCTGGACTTTCCGAGGAGCAGATCGAAGGCCTGGGCGAAGAAATGACCAACCAAATCCCGCTGAAGCGCTTCGGCGAAGTCAATGAGATGGCTGATGCGGCGGTCTTTCTGGCCTCTAGTGAGTCTTCGTTCATCGTTGGAGATGAGCTGGTGGTAGATGGCGGAATGACACAGCTCTGACCTATCGGTCGAGTATGATGCCTCGTATAGCACATGATTCTTTGCATGCTGTGTGGCTGCACCATGCTCCGTATGGGCCTGCTGCAGCTAGAAGGAAACGATAGGCCCAGCATGTCTTTAGCGAGCTTTCATATATCGCATCATATGGTGATGTTACGTTCAGCAACTTTAGCAGTAACTCGCCAAATAGTATTTCTGAAATACCTTTTTGTTTTCAAGACCTTTGAGGATACCCAAGAGACCGTTATGGCTAATCTGATCACGATAAACACGAGCAGTTATACTCAGGAAGTGGTCGAAAGTAGTGCGCCGGTGCTGGTCAAGTTTTGGGCGCCCTGGTGCGCCCCATGCAAGATGCTTGACCCGATCGTCGAATCTATCTCCGATGAAAAGGGCGATGCCCTGAAAGTCGTCACTCTGAATGTCGATGAGGCGCCTGACCTGGCCGCACAACATGGCGTGCGGAGCCTTCCGACCATCGCTCTTTTCAAGAAAGGGGAAAAGGTCGAAGTTCTTACAGGCGTGCAGCCCAAGGAGAACATTGACGCCCTGATTGCTCGCCACGCTTGAGAGGCTGCTAACGGCGCTATAACCCACCACCGGGTTATAGCGGCCGGTGATGACGTTCCATGATTGAAGATCAACCATCTGCTTTACACGATCGCGTATGGTGCCGTCGTTACGATCGCTTGGCTGGCCTGGCATCGCAGGCGTCACCGTAGATAAGGCGCGTAAGCTGGCCACCAGTAGCTGGTTGCAACGCCTGGGAGCCGCTTACCAGGGAGAGCAGTTTTCGCTCTTCAGGCGCGCGCCGAGGTGGGGTTGTCACTGCCTTGGCCGGATGGTCAGACGGCCCCTGGCTCTGCATGGCTTCGTCCACTACCTGCCCATGAGGGAGCGACCAACGCACCTGTAGCGCAAGGAGGATGCTCAGGTGATTCGGTGGTTTATTGACGCCGAGTAGGCTGGGTGGATGGTGCTCCACTCTGAAACGGGGCTTCCAGTGCAGCATCCCGGCAGCTTCACGGATTACGTACCAGCTAGCAGGGCCTTCAGTTTCCAGGTGCCGCTCCTCGAGCTAGCGATCCTGGAGTGGGTCGCCTTGCCGTCGAATGAGCTGATACTCAGCAGTGAGCTGGTGGAGACCTTCGGCGCGCTTGGCACGCGGCACCCGCGCTGGCTGCAGGCATAGCAGGAGGCGCGCCGTTCGGTGAGAACGACGCGTGCCTTCATGGTGCTGAATCGCCACGCCGGACATGCCGGGTAGGGTGCGTCTGGCACCAGACCGACTGGGCCTCGGCAAGGGCATGCGTCAGCTTTGCCAGGGTGGAAAGCTGGTTAGGGTTGTCACATTACGGTGCGGGAGGCCTTCCTGCATGTCGATTGACGCTCGCTGCCACGAACAGGCCAGCTTGGTCAGGTTACTGCCGTTTCTCAATGACGAGCCGTGCATCGCCCTCAAGGACGGCACGGGCATCAATCTCCCTGTGCAGTAATCACCCCGAGACCCGGTCGATATTGAGCCAGTACACCTGCTGTTGGAACCCTGCGACGAGGCCCCGCAACGTTGCAAAGTGTGGCGAATACTTGCCGTGCAGGGGCCGTCTTCGCCGCGAGATAGCCTCGATCCGTCATTTGATTCCTGGTCTCGCCCTTAGAGCTTTAACTACATCTATAGTGACTAATGTTCTCCGACGCCCTGGAGTTTTTGCAGGCATCGGATTGTTGTTTCCCCGGATCTCCTGAACCACTGAGAATGTTTATCCGGGTTCTATTCTTTTTAATTACGATCGGTTGAGAGGCCTTCATGGGAGTTGCGAAGGCCATGCGCCGGTTAGTTAGAAAGGGTACATCTGTGGGGTGTTCATAATACTTACCCACTGTGATTGTGTGAACTCATCGAGATTAACTGGGCCGCCGAATCGTCCCGAATTCCCCGAGTCTCCAAAACCACCAAAGGGGACATGGAACTCGTTATTCACTGTTTGGTCGTTGATATGGATCATGCCGGCAGGGATCTTATCCGCCAGGTCCATCGCTCGACCGACCGAGCCTGAGTGAATACCTGCAGCGAGCCCATAGGGCGATGCCGTGATTTTCTGAATAAGGTCGTCTTCATCGTGAAAGACAGTCACTGGAGCGACGGGGCCAAAAAGCTCTTGTTGAAATGCGGGCATATCGATGCTGACATTGCTGAGCACGGTGGGGCGATAGAACTGGCCATGGCTGCGCCCCCCGGTAACCAGGTGGGCACCTTCATCTACCGATGCCGATACTATCCGGTCGAGCCTTTCCAGTTGTTGCGCGTTGATTAGAGGGCCAATGTGCGCGGCCTCGAGAAATGGGTCGGCAACGGTTAGGCGCTCTGCCCGTTCCGCCAGCTTACGAATATACTCCTCGGCTACGCTGTGGTGAACGAAGTGCCTGCCAGATTGCATGCAGATTTGTCCCTGATGGAGGTACGCACCCCAGGCACCATGCGAGGCAGCGACATCGATATTTGCATCATCCAGGACGATAAATGCGTTGTTCCCGCCTAGTTCCAGTGCAGACTTCTTGAGTAACTCGCCACAGGTTCTGCCAATTCTCCGGCCCACAGCTGTTGAGCCGGTGAATGAGATCATGGCTGTCAGAGGGTGGTTGACTAGCGCCTCTCCTGTTTCTGGGCCTCCGGGTATGACGTGCAAAACCCCAGGCGGGAGACCCGCCTCCTCAAACAACCGGGCAATGAGCAACCCCCCGGTTACCGCGCTTTGATGGTCTGGTTTCAGCACGACACTATTGCCCATCGCTAGCGCTGGAGCTACAGAGCGCATCGCCAACAAGAGAGGGAAGTTCCAGGGTGTGATAATCCCGATGACGCCTAGTGGGACTCGTCGGCAGGTGTTACGTCGGTTGGGCATACTCGATGGCAAGGTGATGCCATCGGGCTGCATCGTCATGGCTGCCGCCATGTTCAACTGTTCATGGGTAGCATGAAGCTCGGCTTCGGCCTTGGGACCAATGGAACCGCACTCGCGGATATTCCACTCGATGAATACATCTCGATGCTCGAGAATGAGCTCTGCCGCACGTCGGAGAACGCGACCACGTTGATCAAATGGCAGACGAGCCCATTCAGGTTGTTGAGCCTTGGCCGCCAAGATGGCTTCGCGTATGTCACCACTACTTCCCAGAGCGGTTTGGGTGAGTACCTTACCGGTCGCTGGCTCGACAACATCGCTGCTTCCACCACTGGACTCGCGCCAGTCGTTTAGGTAGATCCTATTGCTGTAAGTGTCCGTGCAGAAAAATGTGCTCATTGTTGTGGGCTCCGTCGGAAAATTCATGGATGGATTCAGGGCCGAGAGGTATCGGATTTTCGTGCACTGCCGATTTCGGACCAGACCGCCCACGCGGCGGTTATAATAGATACTGCGATGAAGAACAGTGGCACTGGGCGTGTCAGTAGCGGTAGGTAGCTGTTGCCGTACACCACCAGGCCAGAGCGCAGACTTTCCTCTGCCATTGGCGTCAGGATAAAGGCGATGATAAATGGGCCAAGAGGGATTTTTGCGCGAGACATGAGATAGCCTAGGCAGGCGAATCCGATCATTGCGGTGACGTCAAAGATGCGGCCAGATACCGAGAACGCGCCGATGAAGCAGAAAATCACGATCGGTGGAAGTAACCAAGCCTTGTCAATATCCATCATGCGCGAAATGATCGGTGTCGCGAACCACATCACGGCTAGCATCACGAGATTCGCTGCTAGTGCGCCAGCGATAATGGTGTAGGCTACTTCGGGGTTCTGAGCGAAGAGAAGTGGTCCAGGGTTGAGGTTGTGAATGACCATGGCACCAAGGAGTATGGCGGTGACTACCGAGCCAGGGATACCTAAGGTAATCAGTGGAACCAGTGCGCCTACGGAACCAGCGTTATTGGCGCTTTCGGCAGCAACTATACCTTCACTGCATCCGGTGCCGAATTTTGAGGAATCCTTTGAGAAGCCCTTTGCTGCCGAATAGGAAGCAATCGAGGCAGTCGTACCGCCGACACCGGGGAGAATACCGATCCAGGTTCCGATAATGGAAGACCTGACGAAGTTCCATGCGTTATCTTTCAGATCTTTAACTCTGAAAGTCACCTTGCTGGAGCTATCGTTTTTCTGAATAGGGCGTTTGCTACGGCTGCCACTGTCGATCATTACTTGGCTAAAGACAAGAAGCCCAAGCATGACGGGCAGCAAGGTAAAGCCATTGTCCAATTCCGGGATGCCGAACGTGAGGCGTAGCGACCCAGAAATAGGGTCGATACCCGGGAGCGCGAACAGAGCACCAAGAGCGGCAGCCAGCAGGCCGTTGATAAAGCTGCCTTTTGATATAGCCGCGATCAGAGTGAGTGCTACCACCGCCATGGAGAATATTTCATAGGGACCGAAGCGTACGGCGAGCGTCGAGAGTAGCGGTGAGATGGTTGCAAGAACAAACCATGCGGCCATGCCACCGACGAAAGAAGCGACTACACCTAACCCCAGTGCTCGGGCGGGTTCACCTTTCTGAGCCATGGGGAAACCGTCGAGTGTCGTCATTATGGCTGACTCTGACCCTGGCATACGCATTAGTGTCGCACTGATTAAGCCGCCGGTAGTCGAGCCGATATACATCGCAACTAGTAGCACCAGGGCGTCTGATGCTTGCATGAAATAAGTGGCGGGTAGCGTCAGGGCGATCACCATCGCCCCTGACAAGCCTGGTATTGAGCCAATTAATATGCCCACCACGGTGCCGATCAGCACCCATAGCATTCCCGAAAGCGAGAAGACGTCCATATATGCGTTAATCATGATCACCACCTGTATGAATTTTGTTAAAGATCAAGGTAAAGGATTTGGGTGGCGGTGTAGTCTAATAGTAAGGAGAAGATTACGATCACCAGGAGCTGGATGGTGAGTGGAACGATTGAGGTTGTTTTTTTCAAAAAAATCGTGGCCGCTGTTAAGAATAGAGACGAGCTTGCCCAAAGGGGGACGTTGAAAAAACCGACCATCGCAACGAAGGCCGCGAAAAGCAGCAACATGCTAAGAGATCTTGAAAATCGTGAATCTTCTTCCTCTTTCTCCTGCAGTGCCGGAAGGGTCAGAAATAATTGAAGAAATTTAACAATAACAAGTACTAATGTCACCGTTGCAATGGCGCTAGGGAAGGCCGCAGACCCCATGGGCTCAAAGGTTGGTGCTGGGAGTTTCCTTGAGCTACTGAATACCAGTATTCCTATCATTAGGGAGATAATAAGAAAGCTGATCTCGTAGCGGATTCTGAAAAGGCTTGTCATCGGTCACTCCAGCGAAGTGGGCGTAAGCGGGCCGAAGCCCGCTTGAGAATCAGTTGGTGAGACTACCTTTTACGACGTCCGCAACGTCAACAAAGGTGGCGTACTCCTCATCGACTAGCGTGCGCAGATCGTCACCCCTGACAACCTTCAATACTTCACCTGACTCGGCCAGATAATTCTTCACTTCTTCAGAATTTGCTGCGGTCTCGATGGCATTCGCTAAGATGGTGATATCTTCTTCGGCTGTGCCTGCTGGCGCCCAGTAACGACGGTTCAGGCAGGCAGTGACATCGTAGCCCTGTTCTTCTGCGGTCGGGACATCTGGCGCGAAGTCATAGCGTTCGTCACCAAGGACCGCAAGCGGACGAATTTCGCCTGCTGCGCGCTCCAGCCATAAAGGTGAAAGCAGCGCCATATTGGTAAAGCCGCCTTGCAAAGACGAAAATCTGGCTGAAGTGGCACCCACTGGCACGATAGGCCACTGCGCGTCTGCAGCTTTCATCAATTGAACGGAAGGGAAGTGCGTCGCGCCGCCAATGTCGTCTGCTTGACGGAAGCTGTCAGGAGCTTCGTGTATGCCACTGAACATCTCGTCGAGGTTGTTGTAGGGCGAATCCTCGCCGACAGCGACAAACATGCAAGCTTCGCTAACTTGGATGATGGGCTCTAAGTCATCTGGGGAGTAGTTCACTCGACCAATGGCTGATGCGGCGAACATTTCCTGGTGGATCTGAAGAATGGTATAGCCATCGGGGGCAGCGGAGAGTACTTGGCGGGTACCGACGGCACCGCCTGCGCCATCCGCATTGACCACGACAAAAGGAACCGAAAGAAGTTTTTTTTGCTCAATGGTTCGCTGGATGGCACGGGCTAAGCCGTCCGTCCCCCCCCCTGCGCCGAAAGGCACGATCAGTTTGACGGGTTTAGAGGGGTAACCGTCGGTAGCGTAGGTCACGGAAGTTGATGACAGCGCGAGTGAGGCCATCAGTATTGTCGTCAGTGTCTTCATTATGCTGTTCCTATTATTATTAAAATATTGTCGAGTTGGCGTGGAGCAGGGGTACCTTTGATTATTTGCCCAATCCACGGGACGTGGGCATCTTAGCGAGATCCTCCAAGGCATCTTTTTTCAGTGTGAATCCTAGGCCGGGTTCAGTCGGGGCGGTCAGGAATCCATGTTCTGGCTTCGGCAAGCCCTCGAAAATTTGCTCAAGGCACTTCACGGCGAAAATATGGTACTCAACCATGCCACCGTTTCTGACTCCGGCGTGAAGGTGGAGGTTGTGGAAGGGCCAGGCCCCACCATTGTCGATCCCTGTATTGAACGCTTCGGCCATGCCGGCGATTTTCGCGCACTGAGTGTAGCCTCCGCTGATAGCCACATTCGGTTGCAGGATATCCAGCGATTCGTTTAGCAGGAGCTGTTTGAACTTGGAGGACTGTCCCTCATTCTGGCCACCAGCCAGTGGAATACGCGTGCGCGCCCGCAGTTGGCGTAGTTGTTGAGGATCATTGCCGACAATGGGTTCCTCGAAGAAGGAAATGTCGTAGTCTTCAAGCCGTTCGGCGAGCCAGGCCGCATGATAGGGATCGAGGTTGCAATTGGCGTCGATGAAGATTTCTGCGTCCTTGCCTACGGTTTCCCTGAGCGCCTCTACGCGGCGTATATCATTGCGTACGGCATCAAGCATCGGCCTGGGCTCGTCCCGCCGCTTGAGGGCATTGTGACCTACGACCATCTTGAATTTACTGAAGCCTTCGGCCTGCCATGTTCTTGCGACATCCGCCAGTTGTTCGTTATCGAAGAAGTCGAACCCAATGGTCGCATAGGTAGTTACTTTGTCGCGGGCGCCGCCAAGGAGTTTCCAGACCGGCTGCCCCAGAGCTTGGCCCTTGATATCCCACAGAGCAATGTCGACGGCAGCGATGGCGTGGCACGCATAACCTGATTGGCCGCGAGGCGTCATCAACCAATACAACTTGTTCCAGACTCTGTCGGTACAAAGTGGGTCGTCGCCGATAATGGCAGGGGCAACGATGTTATTGATTGTGAAAGCGATGACCTCCTCCTCGGTAATGGCCGTCATTCCCACCCCCACCAATCCATTATCGGTAGTCACTTCCACCACGCAGATGCCCAGTGTCGCCTTCCTGGGCTGCCCACAGGAGTTGAATTCCGCTGGGACGTTGACTGCGGTTGCCTGGATTTTTGCTATTTTCATTCGTTGATCACTCCCGAGTGATGGCTCGTTGATTAGGATTGTCCAAGAGGTCTGTTTGTAGTTCGGATACGGCTGAACAGCCCAGCTGGCTCATGCAGCCTTCGAACTCATCCCTGAGTATGCTCAGTGCCTTGAAGGCGCCTTCTTCCCCACCAGCCGCGAGGCCGTATAGTGCTGCCCGGCCGATCAGCACGGCATTGGCGCCCAAGGCACAGGCTTTGGCGATATCGCGTCCACGGCGAATGCCGCCATCCATCAGCACATCTGCATCGAAAGTCCTGGTATCGAGACTTGCCAGGGCATCAATTGTTGAAACCGTTGTATCGAGTTGACGGCCCCCGTGATTTGATAGCACTACACCCTCGATACCGTAGTGTTGACACTTGTCCAGGTCATCCTGATGTAGCAGCCCTTTGAGAATGATCTGCCCCGGCCAGATATCACGCATTCGAGCTACGTCGTCCCAAGTAAAACCTGCATCCATGGAGCGTCTAAGAAGCGCGGCACGAGCCTGGGGGGATAAGGCTTCGCGATCGGAAAGGTTCCCGAGCTGTGGGGTACCATGCTTCAGAAAATCCAATGACCAGGCGGGGTGGGTTACACCGTCGAGAACGGTTTTAAGGTTGTAGCGAATGGGTAGGCCGAACCCATTTCGGATATCACGTTCTCGCTTGCCATTGATCACCACGTCGGTGGTGATGACTAGCTTACGATATTCGAGTTCTTTAGCCCGACGTACTAGGCTCTGAGCTAGGCTTTTTTCGATGACATAAAGTTGAAACCACTGCTCTCCATCTGCTTTCTCGGCGACGGTCTCCAGTGAGTCGGAAGATGCCGTCGACAGCACGAAAGGAATGCCCACGCGTGCCGCCGCCTTTGCTAACGCGATATCACCATTGGGCCAGAACAAAGAGTTGAGACCTGTCGGAGCCATGATTGCGGGGAAGGAGGCGGTGCTACCTAGAATGTTGGTAGAGGTATCCACAGCAGTCAGGTCAGTTAGCCGGCGTGGTTTGAATTTCCAATTATCGAATGACGCTATGTTGTCCGAAAGGTTGTGTTCATCCTCGGCCCCTCCTTCGAGGTAGTCGAAAACGAGTCGTGGTAGGCGAGATCGCGCTGCGGCACGCATACCTTGAATGTTATAAATATTCTTCAAACGAGACATGGTCAGACGCTCGCTATCATGGCTTCGATCAGCACCGGGGAAGATCCAGAAATGGCGGCGTCGAATGCTTGGGAGAATTCGGTGCAAGTCGACACTCTACGTGCCTTCATGCCATAGCCTTCCGCTAGGCGGACGAAGTCGACACCTTCAATTTCAATACCAGGTACATTTTGTGTTTTGAATTGTTGGCTGAACCATTTAAGAGCGCCGTATCCGCTATTGTTGATGATGATGAAGACAACTGGGAGTTGGTATCTTACTGCTGTCCACAGGGCTGTAATGCTGTAATGGGCAGATCCATCGCCTACGAAGGCCACTACGGGCCTGTCCGGGTTGGCGAGCTTTACACCGAGGGCTGCGGGCATGGCAAAACCCAGCCCTCCAGCAGCCGCGAAGTAGTAGCTACCTGGCTCCACCATGGTGACTCGCTCCCACAATGTGGCGATAGTGGAGGTCGCTTCATTCAGGTATGTCGTATTTCGTGGTGCGATGGACTCTACAATGTCGAAAATAGAGGTTGGCTCGAGTTGGCCTTGATCGATCGCATGACGCTGAACGGACTTTCGGTAGTCCGGGCAGTCGCCAGATTGCCTCTTACCATGTTCGAGTAGGTAGGTCAGGACAGCGTCAATGTTGGCCACGATAGCATTGCCGACCGGTGCTCGAGCGGCCTCCTGCGCATCGCCGGTTACCAGAATGAGACGTGCACCCTGTGGAAGAATATCTCCTGGATCATTCTGGTGGTACCGAAAAACTGGGCCTCCAATCACAATGACTAGGTCATGCCCCGACAGCTTCTCTGATAGGCTTGCCTCTCCGGCAGGAAGTATCCCGGCAAAGCAGCGATGGTTTGTCGGGAAAGGGCATCGTGGAGCCGAGGGAGCCACCCACACTGGGGCGTGTAGCTGCTCCGCAAGCCGAGCGGATTTTTGATTGCAATGCTGGGCATCAACTTCGGGACCAAGAACGAAAACCGGGTTCTTAGCCTCATCCAGGGTCTCGAGTAGAGGCTGGATGTCTGCAGGACTTGGCGCACCGAAATGCACGACTTTTCGTGTGCTAAGTAGGTGTGCATCATTTGCGATGCTTTTATCCCAGTCATCGTAAGGGATAGAAACATAAACAGGTCCCTTTGCGGGTGACATCGCACTGTGAAGAGCGCGGCTAACGGCATGGGGGACTTCCTGAGCGCTTAGCGGCTCATAGCTATCTTTTACCAGTGGTAGGGGGAGCAAATTTGCACTGGAGTTTTTAAGTAGCGGGTCCGAGTAGACCATTGTTCGAGCTTGCTGACCGGCGGTGACGACCAGTGGTACATGAGAGTTGGCGGAGTTGCTCAAAGCGCCCATAGCATTCCCGGTGCCCGCTGCTGCATGCAGGTTGATGAACCCTGGGAGACCGGAAGCTTGGGCATACCCCTCAGCCATACCGATTGCAACGCCTTCATGCAGACACAAGATGTATTCGAAGTCGTCAGGAAAATCCTTAAGAAAATTGAGCTCGTTCGAACCGGGGTTGCCAAATATCTTGCGGACACCATTTTCTCTAAGTATTTGATATACGGTATCTTTGACGGTTTTCTTTGGATGGCTGTCCACTACTCTTACCTCATTTTTGTGCTTTTCTCTAAGCTAGCCGAGTCGATGTATTTGAACAAATAGATATTTTTTGCTACTAATTATAGATATCATCTATATCACTGGTCCCTAAATGTCTCCCAAAGTCGATCTGAATCTCATCAAGGTCTTTCTCGCTATCCATGAAACGGGAAGCGTTAGTGGCGCGGCGCAAAGGCTCCACTTGACCCAGCCTTCGGTTAGCTATGCGTTGTCTCGACTCAGGTCCATGCTTAATGATCCGCTGTTTCATCGAACTAGAGATGGAATGCAGCCTACTTTTTCATCAGATAAGTTGTACGAAGTTTTTCGCGAGTCTGTCATGAATATAGAGTTGGCAATTTCCTCAACAAGAGAGTTTGATCCGGCTCATTCTCGGCGTACTTTTAGAGTGGCGTTGTCAGATCTCGGTGAAATATTCCTTCTTCCCATTCTCATGAAGGCATTTCGTGAGTTGGCGCCAAAGGTTTCTATAGATGTAGTACCCTTGGAGGTTGACCAAGTGGAGGAGTGGCTGCTGAGAGGCAGGATCGACGCGGCTGTCGGCAACCTGACGTTCCTGAAAGATAAAGTTCAGTCACTGCCGGTTTTTGAAGAGTTTTATTCATGTCTTGTCTGTGCCAAGCATCCACGGGTTGGCGCTCAGATGACCTTGGAGAGTTTTCTTTTCGAAAGCCACGTTAGTGTGTCACATACTACAGGTCACACGATGGTTGAAGAGATGTTGGAAAAGTTAAACGCGTCGCGGCACGTCGCGCTAAATATACCGCACTTTTCTGCTTTGCCAAATATTATACCTGGTAGTGAGATGATCGCATGTCTTCCGAGCAGAGTTGCTGGTATGTTTTCCGAGAATGGGAGTATGAAGGTGAGGAAGTTGCCGCTTGATATTCCGACATTTGAAGTGGGTGTTTATTGGGAGCATAAGCTCGACGGTGCAGTCGAGCAGAAGTGGCTGTGCCAAACGATACATCAAGTTCTGAAGGATTTGTAGTTGATTTTAATTTTTCGTGTTGCTGGTTTGATATAATATCTGTTGCACTTGGTCTTGATGTTTTTTTAATGTTAAATTTCTGGTTGTTCTCAGACGTTTTACGGATTTTGAAAGCGGGCGTTGGACACGTGGATATAGGTACAAATGGGTTTTGAGGGTATGCATTTTTTATAGTCGGGACCGCTGGTGAGTGAGCTTTCTGATTTGCTGTAACCGCCCCGTTTGAATTACAGCCGCTATATGTGTGCGTCTTCTGATACTGCACTCGATAGCGGCCGCAACGCGGTTCATCACTCGGTTGACTGCTGCAACGTGAATCGCTCAGGGCTGTCTGGAGCTCTGCCTGGCTCTCGATGGAGCGCTGTTGGTATGCGATTGCGGTGTTCATTCCGGCCCTGCGGCGGGCGGTGATGGGGCCGAGACGCCGGGGCTTTGCGCGGTAGTTGCGGGCTTCCGTGTTGCGAGATGTAACTGACACAGGGGCGACGAAGGCGGTTCATCGTATGCCATCCACCGAGAGACATGGCGGCGGTGGGGGCGCCTTGGCGTGATTGCTGAATAGCTCCTATGGTGTCGGAAAGACTCGGGGGAATAATGATGGATGCACTTGCGCGCAGGCTGGGCCTCAAGACGGACCCCACCATTTTCTTTGTTTCCGCGGGGATCATGGTCGTTTTCCTGGTGATGCTGTTGATTGCACCCGGTCCGATCGGAGAGGCCTTCGGCGCAGGGCGCGAATGGGTCGTGACCAACCTCGGTTGGCTGTTCATTTTTGGGGTGACGAGTTGGGTGGCGTTCTTGCTGTGGGTGGCGATCAGCCGCTTCGGGTCGATCCGCCTGGGGGGCAACGACGCGAAACCGGCCTACAGCAACCTTTCCTGGTTCGCCATGCTGTTTGCCGGAGGCATCGGCACGGTGTTGATGTTCTGGGGAGTGGCGGAACCGATCTCCCATTTTGCGACCCCTCCCAGGCCGGATGTTGAACCCTTCTCAGTCGACGCCGCCGACGACGCCATGAGCTTTGCGATCTATCACCTGGGGCTGCACACCTGGGCGATCTTCGCGATGCCAGGGTTGGCGTTTGCGTACTTTATCTACCGCTACAACCTCCCGATGCGGTTTAGCTCGGTGTTCTACCCGCTGATCGGTGAGCGGATTCACGGACCCCTTGGCAAGGGGCTCGACATCTTCGCCGTTCTTGGCACCCTCTTTGGTGTGGCGGTCTCGGTCGGCCTTGGCACCCAGCAGATCAACGCGGGACTGACGGAATTATTCGGTGTGTCGGATTCCGTGATGACCAAGGTTATCATCATCGCCGTTTTGACCAGCGTCGCGGTAGGGTCGATTGTGGCGGGGCTGGATTCTGGGGTGAAACGGCTTTCCAATATCAATATTGGTATGGCCGTTGGCCTGATGCTGTTCGTCCTCTTCACAGGCTCGACGGTTTTTCTTTTCCGAGCCATTGTCGAGACCTTTGGGCTCTATATATCGAACCTGCTGCCGATGGCGTTCTGGAATGACACCCTGGCTAAGTACACCAGCGATGATGGTAGTGGCTGGGGCTGGCAAGGTAGCTGGACCGTGTTCTACTGGGCCTGGACCGTGACCTGGTCTCCCTTCATCGGCATCTTCGTTGCGAGGATTTCCCGAGGGCGCACCATCCGCGAGTTCGTCCTCGGCGTATTGTTCGCACCGTCCATCTTTACGCTGGTCTGGTTTGCGATCTTCGGCTGGTCGGCCATGGAGATCGACGGGATCGGTGCCGAGGCCCGGGCAGCATTGGGGGACCAGGCTGGTAGCCTGTCCGCCGCGGTGAGCGAGAGCATCCCCCTTGCGATGTTCGCGTTCTTTGAGAACTTCCCGGCCGCGACCTTGATTCAGGGGCTTGCGGTGGTCATTGTCGCCATTTTCTTCGCCACAACATCGGACTCCGCTTCCCTGGTCGTCGATATGCTGTGTACCGGTAGCCCGGACCCGGGTCCCTGGCATCAACGCGTTTTCTGGGGTGTCTCCGAAGGCATGCTGGCGGCCATGCTCATCGTGCTTGCCGGCGACGCAGGGCTTACCGCGTTGCAGGAAGTGATTACCGTCGTCGGCCTGCCGATGTTTATTCTGGTATTTGCCATGATGGTGGCGTTGTTCCGTGGCCTATCCCAGGAAGACTTGAGTGAGGTGCGGGTCGGCAGCCCACCCAAGCGGGCGGAGTTGCGACCGGAAGACTAGGCGGAGACCGAGCCGCAGCGGAGTCGAGATAACACGGCTCGCTACCCATGGCCGGGTAGCGCGAGCCTGGGCCGGCGGCGCGGCTGGTGATGGGCCCGGTGGTGTGGGAGCGGGCGCACGGTCTGGCGACAGAAGGCCAGCCTAATGGCGTGGCCGTTGTGGCTGTCCAGGTTCAACGCCCGTGGATTACCCCGAGCAAGCCAGGAGTCAGACGGGCTCGGGCTCGATTGCCGACCGTTGCTCGATGCTGAGCGCCACGTGGCGAGGGTGCTCAGGTGTTGAGGACTACGCCACCATTGAGATGCAGTGTCTGTCCGGTCATGTAGGACGACTCCTCGCTGGCCAGGTAGACGTAGGCGGGGCCCATTTCGCTAGGCTGACCCGCGCGGTCCATGGGCACTTGTCCGCCGAAGGTCGCGACCTTGTCTGCGTCGAAGCTGGCGGGTATCAGTGGTGTCCACACCGGCCCAGGGGCGACCGCATTGACACGAATTCCTTTATCGACCAGCGATATGGCCAAGGAGCGAACGAGGCCCTGGATCGCCCCCTTGGTAGCCGAGTAGTCGATCAAGGTATCGTTGCCCTTGAAGGCATTGACGGACGACGTTGCAATGATGCTATCGCCCTTGTGCATATGCGGCAGGGCCGCCTTGACCATGTAGAAGTGGCTGAAGATATTGGTCTGGAAGGTCCGCAGCAGTTGCGCGTCGGGAATCTGGGTGGCGTCATCCCAATCGTACTGCTCGGCGGCATTGTTGATCAGGATGTTGAGCTTGCCAAAGTGCCCGAGCGTTTTTTCGACGACCTCGCGGCAAAACGCCGCGTCCCCGACGTCTCCTTCCAGCAGTAGACAGCGCCGACCTTCGGCCTCTACCAGTTCGCGAGTTCTCTCGGCATCGCGAGCCTCGTCGAGATAGGCGAGCACGCTGTCGGCCCCCTCGCGAGCGTAGTGTAGTGCGACGGCACGTCCTATACCGCTGTCACCGCCTGTGATGATTGCGACCTTATCGTGGAGCTTGGCGCTGCCCTGGTAGCTGTCGCGGATGAATTCGGGCTCCGGCTCCATGGCGTGTTCCTTGCCTGGCTGCCGTTCTTGCTGTTGGCGGGGTTGTTTACGTTCTGCCATGTGCAAACACTCCTCATTGATCACGCTCAAGACAGTGATTAGCGCTTTGTTGGACACCACCTCTGCCCGGAGTTTCAAAGTTGAGTTCGGATGCCGGGCCACGCCAGGATCTCCGCCCCAGGCATGCCGATTTTCGCTGTAGGGCAGAGCAGCTAGCCTTGCGCCACTGCGCAGGCGTTCGGATGCTTGCCATGTCCGTCAACTTTCCCAGCGGTGGCGTGATGTCCTCGGTACAAGAAGCGCAATGCACGAACGGCAGGGGAGACGTGTTCGAAGACACCCAGCGCCTACGCCGGTTTCCTGGTGTTGGCGCGGATCAGCAGATCGACAGATCTGATCGGTATGACAGAAAGTTGCCCGATAACATGGGGCTACCCATCTCATCGGGCGACAAGCTGCACGGACACCGAGGAACGATATCGATACGTTTCTCCGTTGGTTGTTACTGTTGTTATTTCTCGTCTACCGGCGTGAGGGGGTTCCAGTCCTTCCGTGCAGCGAGAAAATCAGGGCGCGGCTTGTTGCCACAATAGGGGTCGTGGAGGCAGTTCTCCACGCTATTGTAGACGAAGAACAGGTTGCTTCTTGGCCAGCATGACATGTTCATGTTGGAGCCATGGAGCGTATTGCACTCGAACATGACCAGCGAGCCAGAGGCACCTTTTGGGGCTTCGATGTCATTCTCCAGCATGAGTGTTTTCAGGCTGGCCGCGTCCGGCACACCGATTTCCTGGCTCTTCAGAGACTCCTTGTAGTTGTCTTCCGGCGTGCGGCCGACACAAGGAATAAAGTGTTTATGTGAGCCGGGGATCAACATCAGGGGACCATTGAACTCACCATTGTCCGTCAAGATGATTGAACAGCTCAAAGAGCGCATGCGTGGCATGCCATCTTCGCTGTGCCAGGTCTCGAAATCGGAGTGCCAATCGAAGCCCTTGCCTTTAAATCCTGGCTTATAGTTGATGCGCGACTGATGGATGTAGACATCGCTGCCGAGTATCTGTTTCACCATGGCCAATAGGCGAGGATCTCGCGTCAGGCGGCTGAAGCGATCAGAGACCTGGTGAATGCCGAAGATCGAACGAATCTCCTGCTTCCCAGGCTCAAGTATGGTGCCTTCGGATAGCTTTAGGTCTTCATCATCCTCGTACTCGCGAAGCTCCTGGATAAAGGCTTGCATTTCTTCTTGGTCGAAAAAGTCCTCGAATGAAAGGAAACCCTTTCGATCGAATTCGTCAAGCTCTTCGGTGCTTAACGGCCCATTCGCGCGCTGCTTTTCGTCGCAATGGATCACCGGGTCAATGCGTTCGAACATGCCCAGTTTGCGTTCCAGTCGAGTCGGAAAAAGATCTTGCGTGTCTCGCATGGTGACTTCCTCCATTGGTCTGCGAGAATAACCCTACCCGAAAGGAAAGGGAGCCTCAAACGCCTTCCAGGAGGGCGTTTGAGGCTCAAGGTATACTTGTAGAGGGTGATCTTGGGGAAGGCCGATGTTGGACTGCTGCCACCAAGGTGACGTGGCGACGCGCCCTCGATATCCCGGCGTGCTCGTCTTCCGTTGGGCCGCGTGTCGAGGAAGACCCTGACTAATCGAGGGATATATTATGAGCGGTACGACGTGTCTTATGTGCTATTCAATCGATACATATTGTAACGTTTATTAACCCAGGATTTCTCTCTGTATCATCACGACATTGTTTTACAGTTATCCACCACAGGACACGTCTAGTTTGTTGATGCCTTCCGATGCGGAACGACATTGCGACCAAAAGGTTGCCGCTAAGGCCGTCGAGAAGGCCTGGGAATCGTTGACCGAGTCGTGCGGGGATAGGCTTCCGCTAGGTAACGGAACCGGAGGTAGCATGTAGCGCTCAGCCTGTTCGTCGGCTTAGATCGAGCGTGGTGCATTCTCCTTGAAGAGCGCCGCCTTAGGCCGCTAGTTGAACCGCATTGTGGGCCGGCATAGCATGGAATCTGGTCATCACGATGAGGGAATACATGTTCGGTCATCCGCGCGTGATTTTCGCTGGCTACGTTATCCTGACACTTCTGATTGGAGGTGCATTAGCGCTGTGGGCGCCTGTCTGGCTCTGAGTCTGGTGGGTCATGCCGGCGCTTGCGGTGATCGGAGCCTGGGACCTGTGTTCGCACCACAATATCCTGCGCAACTACCCGATTCTGGGGCATATGCGTTACATGCTGGAGTTCGTGCGCCCCGAACTGCGCCAGTACTTCTTTGAATCCGAGACCAGCGGGCGCCCGTTCAATCGCGAGCAGCGTGACCTGGTGAATTCCCGTGCCGATGGCGAGCTGGATGCGTCGCCGTTCGGCACCCGGCGTGACGTGGGCGGTGCCGGCTTCGATTTCGTGCAGCACTCGATGGCTCCCAGGACCGTGGAACCGCGCTATGCGAGGCTTTCGATCGGTGGTCCTCAATGTCGCGTGCCTTACGATTCGTCGCGGTTGAATATTTCGGCAATGAGTTTCGGCGCGCTCTCGGGTAATGCTGTGGCGGCCATGAACAAGGGAGCCAAGCTTGGAGGTTTCGCCCAAGACACGGGGGAAGGCGCCATTAGCCCCTATCATCGTGCGCATGGTGGCGACATCATCTGGGAAATTGCCAGTGCCTACTTCGGCTGTCGTCTTCAGGACGGTTCCTTCGACCCCGATGAGTTCGCGACCAAGGCCTGCACCGAGCAGGTCAAGATGATCGAGATAAAGATATCTCAGGGTGCCAAACCGGGGCACGGGGGCCTACTGCCCGGCTCCAAGATTAACCGTGAGATCGCGTCTACCCGTGAGATTCCCGTGGGGGAAGACTGTCTCTCGCCGGCCATGCATCCCGAGTTCGACACACCCATCGGGTTGCTGCGATTTGTCGATCGTCTTCGCCAGCTGAGTGGCGGCAAGCCAGTGGGCTTCAAGCTGTGTCTGGGGCAGCGTGCCGAGTTCATGGGCGTGTGCAAGGCGATGGTCGACACCGGGATCCAGCCGGATTTCATCACCGTGGACGGGGCAGAAGGGGGCACCGGAGCCGCGCCGGCCGAGTTTTCCGATTTCGTTGGTACCTACATCAATGATGCATTGCCGTTCGTTCACAACTGCCTGAACGGTGTCGGTAAGCGCGACGAGATCGTGGTGATCGCCAGTGGCAAGGTCGCGCTTGGCTTCGATATGGTCGAGAAGGTCGCGCTAGGCGCCGACATGTGCAATGCGGCGCGTACGTTCATGTTCTCCGTGGGCTGCATACAGGCCCAGCGCTGCCATACCAACACGTGCCCGACGGGAGTTGCGACTCAGGACCCGGCCCGTACCAGGTCGCTCGATGTCGATGAGAAGGCGCTGCGTGTGAGGAACTATCACGCTGCCACCCTGTCCTCGTTCCTAGACATCGTCGGCGCCCTCGGCCTCGATCGCCCCGACCAGCTTGGTCCGGAACACATCTACCATCGTCCTGGCTACGGGCCTGCTCACACCTACGCGCAGCGTCACCCAAGGGTGGAGCCAGGCGCCTTTCTGCGCGACGAGGTGCCCAAGGAGTACCGCTTAGACTGGCACAGGGCGAGTGCTCATCGGTTCTAGGCGGGGTGAGTGCGTGCTTGGCGTGGTCCAGTAGCGTCGTCTCGGCCACGGAATCCCTGTGAATTTTCCGGGTTGTTCAAAGGAGTGACCAATGGCAAAAACGGTTAGCGACTTCATCATTCAGCGGTTGCATGAATGGGGTATCGAGCGGGTATATGGGTACTCCGGCGATGGTATCAATGGTGTTATGGCGGCTTTGCGCCGAGCACCGGCGGGACCGCGCATGATTCAGTCTCGCCATGAGGAACTCGCTGCCTTCATGGCGAGCGCCCATGCCAAGTTCACCGGTACTCCGGGCGTCTGTATTGCAACGTCTGGCCCGGGGGCCGTGCATCTGCTCAATGGCCTCTACGACGCCAAGAAAGACCACATGCCGGTGGTGGCGATCGTAGGCCAGCAGGCTCGCATGAGCCTGGGCACTGACTACCAACAGGAGATCGACCTGGTCTCGTTGTACAAGGACGTGGCCGGCGACTATGTGCACATGATCACGGATGCGCCACAGGCACGGCACCTTATCGACCAGGCTGTGCGTATCGCCCTCGCTCGACGCACGGTGACGGCCATCATCGTGCCCAACGATATCCAGGACCTGGAGATGGCCGATCCGCCGCGCACACACGGGGCGGTGTTCTCGGGAACGGGGTATCGCCCCGGGCATCTGGTGCCCGATAGCGGCGACCTGGATGCCGCCGCCGCTGTGCTGGACGAAGGCAAGAAGGTCGCCATTCTTGCCGGCGCGGGCTGCAAGGAGGCCGTCGACGAAGTGCTTGCCCTGGCCGACAAGCTTGGGGCAGGCGTCGCCAAGGCGATACTCGCCAAGACCATGATTCCTGACGACGTCGACTACGTGACTGGAACCGTCGGGCTGCTTGGCACGGAGCCTAGCGCCGACATGATGGCTGGGTGTGACACCTTGCTGATGGTGGGGACGCGCTTTCCGTATGCTGAATTCTTGCCGGAAGAAGGCCAGGCCAGGGCAATCCAGATCGATATCGACGGCGAGGCGCTTGGCCTGCGCTATCCCACTGAGGTCAACTTGGCGGGGGAGGCGAAGGCCACGGTGGCGGCACTGACGCAACGGGTAACCCGCAAGGAGGACCGCAAGTGGCAGGCCTCTCTGATCGAGAAAACCCGTGACTGGTGGGAGCTGATGGCCTCGAGAGCCGACGTCGAGGCTAACCCGGTCAACCCGCAGGCGTTGTTCGCGGGCTTGTCTTCACGCTTGCCCGATAATGTCCTGTTGGCATGTGACGTGGGCTCCGGGACCAACTGGTATGCACGCTATCTCAAGATTCGGCGCGGCATGCTCGGTTCGGTTTCCGGGGGACTGGCATCCATGGGTAACGGCGTGCCCTATCTCATGGCCGGCAAGTTCGCCTTTCCGGATCGTCCCGGCATCGCCATGGTCGGTGACGGGGCGATGCAGATGCTGGGGAACCAAGGCTTGATCGGCCTTGCCAAGTATTGGCGGGAGTGGAGTAACCCGACGGCTATCGTGGTCGTGCTCAATAACCGGGACCTCAACCAGGTCACGTGGGAGCAGCGCGTGATGGAAGGCGACCCGAAGTTCGAGACCTCCCAGGATCTGCCGGACTTCGCCTACGATCAGTACGCTGACATGCTTGGCTTGAAAGGCCTGCGGATCGATAGTGCCGAGCAGATAGACAAGGTCCTGGAGGAGGCGCTGGCGGCGGATCGTCCGGTCGTCATCAATGCCTATACGGACCCGGAAGTCGCGCCGATTCCACCCCATATCAGCCTCGAACAGGCCAAGAACTTCATGAGTTCGATGGTTCAAGGAGACCCCGGTTCCAAGCATATGATTCGCCAGTCCATGAAGCAGGTGGCGGCAAAATGGCTGTGAGGCGCAACACGCCGACGGCCGTTGCCGGCCCCCCCAGGCCATGTTGGCCGTCTGGTGCCATCGCCAGACCCGGGTGGCACATGCAAGGGCATCACCGGTTGTCGTTACTCCCGCAGGTAGGCCGCTGGGGTGAGCGCCTGGAATAGGTCGTCGGTAGTGGCGACGGCGCGGGCCACGGCTTCGCATCGAGGTGACCTCCGGCCGTAACGATGCTGGAAAGTCGCCAGGAGGTTGACGCGGCCGGTCGCTCGCCTCCGTCGTCGAGAACATATGTTCACACACCGCCGCCGCCACCCACACGGCGGTGGTCCTGTCCCCACGGAGGAAGCAAACATGCCAGCAAAATCCAAGGCGCAGCAGATGGCAGCGGGAGCGGCTCTGGCGGCTAAGCGCGGTGAACAGAAGGTCAGCGAGCTGGAGGGGGCTGCCAAGTCGATGTACGACTCCATGAGTGCAGAGGAGCTGGAAAAAATGGCCTCTGCGACACGCACTGGCAAGCCACGACATGACGCGCAATCGTGACGCGGGACTGGGCTCTGGGCTCTGGGCTCTGGGCTTTGCCGTGACGCTGGGCTGCTGGTTTCGAGCGCTTGGCTCTGGCTCTGGCCCTGGCTTGGCAGGTCGGTGCCCGCAGGGCGGACGCGAGATACGTGCCGCTCTGCGGGCGCCGGGGAGTGACGCGGCGTCAGCGTGGCTGTGTGCCGGCACGCCTTGCGACGCTTTGTGAGCAGCGGGGCTGACTGACCGCCCCGCGGGTGTGGTCATGGCGGCACCATTGGGCGTCCGCCGCCGGGGTCGAAATGCTGCCCTGGTTCAGTCGCCGGCTGTGGCGGGAATGGTCACCAGACCGTAAGAGTGCACTTCGGCACTGCCCTCGTAGGAGTCGACCAAGGTGAGCTCTCCGGTCTCGTGATCCGCCTTGAACACCCAGGTCTTGCCGGTGTTGCCGCTGATGACGTTGACGAAGTTGCCGTCGGCGCTCATGTCCATGTCGGCAAAGTACTCGTTGTAGTCGCTTGGCTGAAACGCGATCTTTTCGGTCAGTGCGATGCTGCCATCGGTCGGGTCGACGCTGTAGGTCGAAATGCTCGAGGTGTGGGCGTTGGTGGTCCAGGCGAATGTTCCATCCGGTGAGGTCGTGACCCAGCACACGGCCTGCTCGCCGCCCCAGTAGTCGTCCCCGGCCAGGACATCCCCCGACACCAGGGTGAGCTGGCCATTGGCGTCGATGTCATAAGACGACATTGAGCCGGTCTGGCCCTCGTGCTCCTTCAGGAAGGGGTACTTTTCCTGGCTGGCCTCCGACGAAGGATGGAAGCTGTATTGCTGGGTGATATAGCGGGTCTCGGTCACCAGCAGCGTGCTGTTGCCGTCCGGGCGGGTAATCAACTTGGTGCCGATGGGAATGGCGAGGAAACGATCCTTGGTGGGCAGCGGTGAGTCGATGCTGGAGACGGCGTCCTCGGATAGCAGGCCATCGTCTTGCACGGCGTAGGTGCGCACCATGCCGGTGATGAACTCGACGACCGCGAGGAATTTGCCGTCCTCGGTGAATTCGAGGCTAGCCGGCGAGTCGCCAAGCGGGCGCAAGGAGTCAGGAATCTCGCTGAGCATGCCGGAGTCATCGATCCTGAAGCCCTTGAGCACCCCGGGGCTATCGTTTTCGCCATCACTGCTGGCGACGTAGACCAGGTCCTCGAAGGCATCGATGGCCTTCGGTTTGGCGCCGCCCGCCTCAATGACGTTGTTCACCTCAAGCGAGAGGTCGTCCTGCACGCTCAGCGATGACACCGTGCCATCACCGATGTTGGCGACCAATACGTACTTGTCGTCCCAGGAGCGCCACAGGCCATAGGCCGAGCCGAGCGGATCCAGGCCGCCGTCCATGCCGTTGCCGGCGCCGCCTGTCGGGAACTCGCCGATCATCGACAGGGTGCCGTCATCGTACTGGGTGTAGGCGACGATGGAGTTCTCATCGGCGTTGTTGGTTGCGACGTAAACGCCGCCGGTAACGTCCTTGGCATTGGCGCAAAGCGATGCCGACAGCAAGACGACGCCCAACAGTAATCGTTTGTTCATAGGTCACCTGAGATGATGGGTCGCGACACGGAGGAAACGGAGGTTCGGTGAGATCCCAGGTGGGTCCAACGCAGCGTTCGTTGTCCACACTCAACCGAGATGGGCGCCGTCATCGGGTGGTGCCTGTATCGGGCCATGCATCGGCTCCTGTACCGACTCCTGCACCGGGCCATGCATCGACTCGCGTAGCGATATGCGTAGCGTCAGTCGTGCGTCGATAGAGGTATCTCCTGATGGCGGCTACCCGGCGATCCTGGCCGCTTCGGCCTGCCTGTGTCGGGCCATCTTGCCCCGGCTGACAGGCCGAACGGCGAGCGCCCTCGAGGAGGTGACAGCCCAGAGGAGCGCGGGTAAGTCCAAGCATAGACAATCGCTTAGCTGAAAGATGCCGGTGACTGTTGTGAAACGCGCAGCGATCTCTTCTATAGCAGACGCGCATGGAACACGGGGCGATGTTCACGGCGTACGGGGCACCGATCGATGTTCACCGATACGAGTTCACGCAGCGCCGTTCAGGGAGAATGAGGGAGACCTCAGCAGGCGCCGGCGATCGATGTGGGCGGCGGTGCAACTTACGCCGGCAGGGACGTCGACAAAAGTCGATAAAAGCCGTAGCAAGGGAGGCGAATCCTCGTTAGCATGCGCCGTCCGGTACCCAGGTAGATAGTCGCACGTGTTGCGCTAGACTACGGGCGTCCCGATCAATCATGTGCCGCTTGGAGCAACCCCCCAGCGAGCACGTTGGCGACGAGGCGCAAAGGCGGGCATCTATTGCAGCCGGGCTCATACATCTTGACGGGCAACTGTTACAGCAGAGGTGGGGGAGAACCTTCATGTCGAAAGTGATCATCATTGGAGCCGGCGGTGTCGGCAGTGTCGTGGCCCACAAGTGCGCGCAGCTCGAGTCGGTGTTTACCGATATCCTGCTGGCCAGCCGTACCGAGTCCAAGTGCAAGGCCATCGCCGCACAACTGCCGCGCCCGGTTCGCACCGCGCAGGTCGACGCCGACAACGTCGCCGAGCTGACCGCGTTGCTGCAAGCCGAGAAGCCCGAGCTGGTCATCAACGTGGCCTTGCCGTATCAGGACCTGAGCATCATGGATGCGTGCCTGGCGGCCGGGGTGAACTACCTCGATACCGCCAACTACGAGCCGCTGGATACCGCCAAGTTCGAGTACAGCTGGCAGTGGGCCTACCAGGACAAGTTCAAGGCAGCCGGGCTTACCGCGCTGCTCGGCAGCGGGTTCGATCCCGGCGCCACCAACATGTTTACCGCCTATCTCGCCAAGCATTACTTCGATGAGATCGAAGAACTCGACATCATCGACGTCAACGGCGGCGATCACGGCTATCCGTTTGCCACCAACTTCAATCCGGAGATCAACATCCGCGAAGTGAGCGCCGAGTGTCGCCACTGGGAAGGTGGTGACTTCGTCACGACGCCGGCGATGTCGAAGATGGCGCGCTTCGAGTGCCCGGATCAGGTCGGCAGCTACAACATCTATCGCATGTACCACGAAGAGCTCGAGTCGCTGTCAACGCACTTCCCGAGCTTGAAGCGTGCCCAGTTCTGGATGAGCTTCGGCGACAGCTACCTCAAGCACCTCGAGGTGCTGGAGAACGTCGGTATGACCGGCATCGAGGCGGTCGACTACAACGGCCAGAAGATCGTGCCGATCCAGTTCCTGGCCAAGCTGCTGCCGGACCCGTCCACCCTCGGTCCCCGCACCAAGGGCAAGACCTGCATCGGTACCATCGTGCGCGGCAAGAAGGATGGCCAGGAGAAGCTGATGTATCTGTACAACATCTGCGATCACGAGCAGTGCTTCGCCGAAGTGCAGTCGCAGGCGATCTCCTATACCACCGGTGTGCCGGCGATGATCGGCGCCAAGATGATCCTCGATGGACACTGGAAACGTCCGGGGGTGTGGAACATGGAGCAGTGCGATCCGGATCCGTTCATGGCCGACATGAACGAGTACGGACTGCCGTGGAAGGTCGTTGAGCTGGATCCGTCGTTCCGCCTGGACGTGCAGAAAGGTCAGGACCTCTAAGCCGTGGAAATCCATCAGTTCAGCGATTTCTCGCGGCTGTCGACCGAGCGCCTGCCGTCACCGTGCTTCGTCGTGGACGAGGTCGCGGTGGAGCGCAACCTGCGCCTTCTGGCTGACGTGGCCGAGGCGAGCGGGGCGAAGGTCCTGTCGGCCCTCAAGGCCTTCAGCATGTGGCACTTCGCGCCCATGGTGTCGCGCTACCTTAGCGGCACCTGCGCCAGTGGCCTGCACGAAGCCCTGCTCGGTCGCCAGCACTATGGCGGTGAAGTTCACGTCTTTGGTGCCGCCTACAGCGACGCGGATCTGGCCGAGATCCTGCGCATCGCCGACCACGTCGTGTTCAACAGCTGCGGGCAGTGGCAACGTGCCCAGCCGTTGGTGCGCGCGGCGCTGGCCGAACGTCCGCAGCTGCGCTTCGGGTTGCGCATCAACCCGGAGCATTCCGAAGGCGATGTGCCGATCTATGACCCCTGCGCGCCGGGCTCAAGGCTCGGGATTCCTCTGTCACAGCTCGACGAGTCGATGCTCGAGGGGATCTCGGGGCTGCATTTCCACACCCTCTGCGAGCAGGACTTTCCGCCGCTTGCGCGTACCCTTGAGGCGGTGGAAGAGCGCTTTGGGCATCTGCTGGCCGGCATGGATTGGGTCAACTTTGGCGGCGGTCACCATATCACGCGTCCGGACTACCAGCGTGATGAGCTGGTGGCCTGCATTCGTGACTTCGCCGATCGCCATCGGGTGCAGGTGTACCTGGAGCCGGGCGAAGCGGTGGCCATCGGCACCGGCGTGCTGGTGACCACGGTGTTGGACACCAGTTGGAACCAGATGAACCAGGCGATTCTCGATACCTCGGCGACCTGTCACATGCCGGACGTGCTGGAAATGCCGTATCGCCCAGGCGTTCTCGGGGCGGGGGAACCCGGCGAGCTGGGCCATGACTATCGTCTGGGCGGCATGACTTGCCTGGCCGGCGATGTGATCGGTGACTACAGCTTCGCCGAAAAGCTCATGCCGGGTCAGCGCCTGGTGTTCCAGGACATGGCCCACTACACCATGGTCAAGACGTCGACCTTCAATGGCATTCGGCTTCCCTCCATCGCGGTGTGGAATTCCGAGACCGATGCGCTCGAGGTGGTGCGGGAGTTCGGCTTCGAGGACTTCGAGCAGCGTCTCTCCTAGCTCGCCCGCGTCGTCGGCTCGAGGGACCGGAGGGATGGGCGCTCATCGACGACCCGGGCTGATGGCATGACCAGGCAATACGGCAACGGCGGGGCCCCAGGGCGTCGCCGTTTGCCGTTTTGCGAGTGATGATTCGCCTCCCTTTGCGGCCTATGGTTTGTCTCTGCGGGGCTGCCGGTTCGGCACGGAGGCATCTGGGCTGTCGGCTTGTCACGGGGGGCATCTGGGCGGGTCGCTTGTCGATGGACATCGCAGGAAGTGAAAAGCCCCGCACGTGGCGGGGCTTTTCGGCGTTCACAGGGCGCTTGGCCGGGGATCAAGAGGCCTGGAGGTCTGGCCTGGCCGTCGTATCGGCGTGAGCCTCGCGGGTCGGCTGCGTTCGCCAGATGGCGATGTTGGCGTAGCCGTAGAAGATCGAGATGGCGATAACCAGCATGTGGTACCAGAGGAAGGGCAGGTACGCCATGGTCGAGACGCCCAGGGTCGTGGCCATGAACACGCCGCCATCGGTCCAGGGCACCATCGGGGTGGTGATGGTGCCGCCGGCTTCGGCGTTGCGCGACAGCACGCGGCGGTCGACGCCCTGATCATCGTAGTTTTTCTCGGTGATGGTGCTCGCCGTGATCAGCGAGACATAGGCCGCCCCGCCGAAGAAGTTGCCGAAGAACCCTCCTAACATGGTCGAGACCGTCAGGCGACCCGGGTTATTGGCCCAGCGCAAGAAGCCGTTGCTGATCGCCTTGAGGATCCCTACGCGGTCCATCAACCCCCCCAGGCCCAGGGCGAACAGAATGAGGGCCACGACGCCGAGCATCGATTCGATTCCGCCACGGTTGAGCAGGGTGTTGAGGAACTCCACGTCGGACTGCATGGCGTTGCCCACGTAGGCGATGCGAATGGCATCGACCGGTCCCACGCCCTGGGCCCACCAGGCGCAAAGGCTCCCCAGTACCGCGCCGAAGGTGATCACCGGAATGGCCGGGAAGCGGCGGGTCAGCAACCCGATCACGATCACCGCGGGCAGCAACAGCCACGGGCTGATGGTGAAGTGGGTGTCGAGTGCCTGCATGGCAAGCGTGGTGCGAGACGTATCCACATCGCCGCTGATGTAGAAGAAGCCGACGACCAGGAACAGAATCGAGGCGATCAGGATCGCCGGGGCGCTGACCAGCATCATCGAGCGAATGTGGTCGATCAGGTTGACCTTGCACAGCGACGCGGTCATGACCGTGGTGTCGGACAGCGGCGACATCTTGTCGCCGACGTAGGCGCCCGAGATAACGGCGCCGGCGACCAGCGGTAGCGGAATCCCGAAGCTATGGCCGATGCCCATCATGGCGACACCGGCGGTGCCTGCGGTACCGAAGGAGGTGCCGGTGGCCAGCGACGTCAGGGCGCAGATGACAAAGGCGGCGAACAGGAAAATCTGCGGGTTCATCACCGTCAGACCGTAGTAGATGATGCTGGGCACGATGCCGCCGGCGATCCAGGTACCGATCAAGGCGCCGACGGTGGTCAGTACCAGCACCGCTTCCATGCCGTTGTGGATGCCGTCGATAAGGCCTTCCTGCATGCTGGCATAGGACATCTTGAGTTTCAGCCCGAGGGCCATGACCAGAAACCAGGAACTGAATAGCGCGAGCTGAATGGGCAGCCCGAGCACGTTGATGCTGAGGAACATGATGGCGATGAAGCCGACCATGACGGCAAGCACCTCGGTCATGCTGGGCAGCCGGATGGGGGCCGAGGATGAGGACATGGTGTCTCCTTTGGTCTTGTTGTTGACGGGTGAGGGGCGAGGGTGAGTCAGAAGCGGCCGAGCCGATAGGCGCCAACCGCGGCCAGCGCCGGACCGCACGAGAGTGCACGAGCCGGCGCCTGGTCCTGGCATGCCAGACAGGCAACCAGTTCGGCGGTGGCGGCGGCTTGGGTGAGGCCAAGGTGGTGATGGCCGAAAGCCAGCAGAACCCTGCCGTCTTGGGCGCTGTCGATAATCGGCAGCGAATCGGGCAGCGAGGGGCGAAAGCCCATCCAGGGCGTGGCGTCGGTGGCGTTGAGTGGCGTCTTGAATAGCCCCTGACTCAAGCGCTGGAGCTGCCAGGCCCTTTGCATGTTGGCCGGGCGCTCGAGTCCGGCGAACTCGACGGTGCCGGCCAGGCGCAGCCCATTGGCCATGGGCGTCATGATGAAACGGCGCTCCAGCGAGGTTACCGCCACCGGCAGGCGCGCCTGTTCTCGGGGCAGCATCAGGTGATAGCCACGCTCGGTATCCAGTGGCACCCGGGTGCCGGTGAGCGCCGCGGTCAGCGGGGCCGAGTGTGCGCCGCAGGCGATGAGCACCTTGGCCGAATGCAGTCGGGTCGAGCCCGTGGTCTCGAGGGTGACGCCCTGGCGATGGACCCGGCCTGAGACCACCTCGTCCTGGCGAAATTCGACGCCTTCGGCCTTGGCCGCCTTGACCAGGGCCTGGACCACCGCGAGCGGGTCGACAACGTGGCCGGTGGCGGGGAAGAACAGCCCGCCTTGAATCGCCTGGGAAAGCTCGGGGGCGGCGTCGCGAATGGCGTTGCCCTGCCAGGCCTCGACCGCGACGCCATGGGCCGACATGCGCTCATGCAGCGCTTGCAGGTCGGCGAGTGAGCTGTCCTTTTCGTAGACCAGAAACGAGCCGTCTTCCTGCAGCAGATGGTTGGCCGCAATCGAGCCAAGCAGCCGGTGCCAGGCCCCGAGGCTAGCCTCGTTGAGGGCACGGATGCCGCTTACGCTGGCCTGGTAGGGCGCTTCGCGCAGGTTCCACAGCAGTCGGGTGAACCAGGGTAGGGCCTTGGGAAAGTGGCGCCAGTCCAGGCGCAGCGGCCCCGTGGGGTCCATCAGCATGGTGGGCAGGCGCTTGAGAATCGAGGCATCGGCGATGGGGAAGACCTGCTCGGTCGCCATATGCCCTGCATTGCCGAACGACGCCCCCATGCCGGGTGGCTGTTTGTCCACCACCTGCACCCGCAGGCCTTGCCGACTCAGCGCGAGGGCGCTTGCGATGCCAACGATCCCGGCCCCGACGACGGTAACATCGGCCTGGTGACTGACGTCCTGGGAGGCCTGGTGGTGTGAGCCCATAGAGATTCCTTGGTCGGCGGAGCGTTGTTATCTTGTCGATTGTATAAAATATAAGATACACCAAAGCAGGCTGCAATACGCTTTTCGACCAAAGTCGGGTGGGGGGCGCGAGTATCGTTGTGGCGAACCGGGCGGGAAAGAAGGCGCAGGATTTGGACGCCGCCGATCGACACCTGGCCCTAGACGCGTGGATCTAGGCAACTGGATCTAAGCACCTGGATCTAGGCAACCGGATCTAGGCAGCTGGTAGCGGGGGGCAGTGCGTCAACGACGAACCGGGGCGGCGTCCAGGCCTTGAATGGCGCTTGCCGTGTGGTTTGCTGGCAGAAGCTTGCTGCCGGTGGTTCTGGCGCCGCGGATGAGGTGACGGCGGAGGTGAGGTGCACAGCGTACCCCCGATGCGGGGCCGAGGGTGTCGCAATCGCCTGCCGCGGCCAGGAGGACGCGTGGCGTGGTGCTGGGGCCGCCTGGCGAGTCTCGCAGCGCGGACGGCGTTAGAGCGTTTCGGGGTGGTGTGCCCGCTCTTCGAGCAAGGCAACGATGCCTTCGCAGGCTTCCTGAATGTGCGTCTTCAATAGCTCGCAGGCCTTGTCGGCGTCCCCCTGGCGGGCCAGGTCCAGCAGGCCATGGTGCTCGCGTTCGGCCTTCTCGATTTCCTGGGTGTAGAGCAGCTGCATGCGAATGTAGCGATCGGACTTGGTGTTCAGCTGGCTGATCAGTGCCAGGGTCTCGGGCAACTCGGCGGGAGCATACAAGGCCTGATGGAAGGCGAAGTTGTATTCACTCCAGTTATCGATGTCACCGCGCGCGTTCAGCGCTTCGTCGTACTTGCGCAGAATGCTCTCGGCCTTGTTCAAGTCTGCGTCGGTAAGCTCAGTGATGGCATGGCGCAGCACGTAGGTCTCGAGCAGGACACGCAGGTCGAAGAGTTCGCGGATCTTGGCCACCGACAACTCCGTGGTGAAGGCTCCGCGGTGGGCATGAAACTCCACCAGGCCTTCGGACTCCAGCGTCAACAGGGCTTCTCTGACGGGAATACGGCTGACATCGTAGTCCTTGGCCAGGGCATCCTGTCGCAACTGGGTGCCGCCCTTGAATTCACCACTCAGAATCCGTCCACGCAGGTCGTCTGCGACGAATTGCGCTCGTGTCTTGTATGTCGCCATAGCCAGCATCTGCCGAAAGAGTCGTTTTGCACACTGTATACAAACTGCAATGAATGTCCATGCCGGTCCGTCATGAGCGCCAGCGTAGCCGCGCCCTGGGAATGAGCTCTGCTGGGGAAGCGACAAGGGTGGGGGGCCGTGTCACTTGAGCCACAGGCGAACGAGCCCCGAGCCGCCCGTTACCGTGCGGCTCGGGGCGGGGTGGCTCGGGGTGAGGCCTCGAGCGTTCGAAGGCCTGGGCGATCAGGCCTCCCGCTTGCCGTCCACCAGGCGCCTGAGGGCCAAGGGGTTGGCCTTCTTGAGCGCCGCGGGCAGCAAGGCATCGGGCATATCCTGATAGCACACCGGGCGCAGAAAACGCGCGATGGCCGCAGTCCCCACGGACGTCGTGCGGGCGTCGGAGGTCGCCGGGAAGGGGCCGCCGTGAACCATGGCGTCGCAGACCTCGACGCCGGTGGGCCAGCCATTTACCAGAATGCGTCCGACCTTGCGCTCCAGCAGTGGCAGCAGTTTTCGCGCGGTATCCAGGTCGGCATCATCCATCTGCAGCGTAGCGGTCAGTTGGCCCTCCAGGTGCTCAGCGAGTCGCTCGACCTGGGCCTGGTCCACGCATTCCACCACCAGCGAGGTGGCGCCGAAGACTTCTGCCTGCAGCGCCGGGTCGTCGAGGAAGGCGTCGCCGGAGGTGACGAACAGGCCGCTCCGGCACTGGTTGACGCCCTCGCCTTGGCCTGCGCGTGCGACTTCTCTGGCCTTGTCGCTGCCGGCGAGTCCAGCCACGCCGCTCTCATAGGCCTCGAAGATGCCTGGGGTGAGCATGGTCTGGCTGCCGCTGTCTGCCACGGCCTGGCGCGCCGCTTCGACGAAGGCGTCGAGCTCGGGCCCCTGGATCGCGATGACCAGCCCAGGGTTGGTACAGAACTGGCCGGCGCCCATGTTCAGTGAGGCGATGAAGGCCTCGCCCAGGGCCGCGCCGCGAGCCTTGAGCGCCGCTGGCAGCACAAAGACGGGGTTGATGGAGCTCATCTCGGCGTAGAAGGGAATCGGCTCGGGGCGTGCCTGGGCGGTCTTTAGCAATGCCAGGCCGCCGCTGCGCGATCCGGTGAACCCTGCCGCCTTGATGTGAGTATCCGCAACCAGCGCCTGCCCCACCTCACGACCGGAGCCGAAGATCAGCGAGAACACGCCCTCTGGCAGTTCGCAACGACGCACCGCAGCCTGAATCGCACGGCCGACTAGCTCGCTGGTTCCCGGGTGGGCGGAGTGCGCCTTGACGATCACCGGACAGCCGGCGGCAAGCGCCGACGCCGTATCGCCGCCGGCCACCGAGAAGGCCAGCGGGAAGTTGCTGGCGCCGAAGACCGCCACCGGCCCCAGCGCCACATGGCGCTGGCGCAGGTCTGCCCGGGGCATGGGCTGGCGCTCGGGGAGGGCCGGGTCGATGCGCGCATCCAGCCACTCGCCGGCGCGCACGGTCCTGGCAAACATCCGTAGCTGGCCGCAGGTTCGCCCGCGTTCCCCCTGGATGCGCGCCTGCGGCAGGCCAGATTCCGCCACGGCGCGCGCGATCAGATTGTCACCGAGGGCCTCGATTTCGTCGGCGATGGTCTCGAGGAAGGTGGCACGGGCTTCCAGCGATGTGTCGCGGTAGCGATCGAACGCCTGCCAGGACAGCGTGCAGGCGAGTTCGACATCCTCCCGGGAGCCGCCGAGGTAGGCGGGCTCGAGGCGCTCGTTGGTGGCCGGGTTGAGCGCATGGATCGGCTCACGGCTGCCTCGGATGGCTTGCTGACCGATCAGCATCTTGCCTTCCAGTGTCATGCTCGTCTCCTTGGTTGGGGTCGGTGGTGGTCGTGTGATGTGGGGCTCAAGGCGCTGTCCGTGGTTCAGGACAGCACCTTGAGCCCCTGATGCAGGCCTGCGTGTGTGGGTAACTCATCGGGAGGGGCGTTCGGGCCGCGTCGACGTTGGCCCTGGCCTCGATTTCGCGGGTGCCGGTCAGGCGTTGTCGAGGCTGGCCGACCACTGGGCATACCAGCGACGAAACAGGTCGTATTGGGTCTCGATGTAGCGACGCTGAGCGTCGCTCAAGGCATCGGTCTCGTTGAAATGCAGTGCGTACTCGCTATCCCCGTTGAGCACCATCAGATGCTTGTAATAGAGCACCAGATCGGCGCCTTCGTCGAAGGACGACAGCACGCCGAGGGCCTCTTCCAGTTCCTGGGCCAGGCGCCGCGCCGTGACGTCGCCCTTGGCGGCCTTCTTGCTCAGCGCGACCAGCTGCAGCACTTCTCGCGGCAGGGCGTTGCCGATACCGGTGATCGCGCCGGTCGCGCCGCAGTTGACGAAACCGTGATAGACGGTGGTATCGACGCCGACCATCAGGGTCACGTCATCGTCCTGGGAGGTAATGTTCTCGGCCGCGTAGCGCAGGTCATCGGCGCCGCCGAATTCCTTGAACCCGATCAGGTTGGCGTGCTTGGCGCGCAGCTCGAAGAACAAGTCCGCCCGGGTGGCGAAGCCGTAGTAGGGGCTGTTGTAGATCACCGCGGGCAGGTCGGGCGCGGCGTCGAGAATGGCGGTGAAGTGTGCCTTTTGAGCAGTGATGGAGGCGCCGCGAGACAGCACGCGAGGAATCACCATCAGGCCCTGGGCGCCGACCTTGGCCGCATGGGCGGCGTGGGACACGGCTTCTCGGGAGTTGACCGCGCCGGTACCGACGATGGTCGGGATGCCGGCCTCGACCAGGCGCGCGACGCCTTCCTGTCGCTGGGCCTCGGTCAGAAGCGGCCAGTCGCCCATGGAGCCGCAGTACACCACGCCGCTCATGCCCTGCTCAAGAAGCTCGCGGCCCTTGGCGACCAGCGCCTCGAAATCGGGCTGACGGTCGGCATTGCAAGGGGTCATCAGCGCGGGAATACAGCCGGTAAAAATGTTGTCGTTCATCGTGGTTCCTTGGTGGTGTTGGCGATTGTCAGGCAAAGGATGCCGCACGCTGGCCATCGAACAGATGGCCGGCGGCGAGGCGGAGAAAGGGGATTATTGGTGGGTGATGCCCCAGGCGAAGGGGTCCTGCTCATCGATCAGCAGCGTGGCGTCTGCACTCACGAAGGCGCGCCCCGTGATGGAGGGGCGAATGCGATCGCCTTCCCATTCGTAGGAGCCTTCGAACCGGCCGCCGCAGATGCCTGCCTGGATCCAGGGCTCGCCGGGCGCGAGCTTGCCATCCGCGGCCAGGCAAGCGAGCTTGGCGCTGGTGCCGGTGCCACAAGGCGACCGATCGTAGGCCTTCCCGGGACACAGCACGAAGTTGCGGCTGTCGGCCTCGCTGTCGTCCGAGAACAGCTCGACATGATCGATGATGGCGCCGTCGTCGCCGGTGATCGACTGGGCCTCCAACGCCTGGCGAATGGCCCAGGTGAAGGCGGTGAGCGTCTCGACGTTGTGAAGCTCGATCGCCAGGTCGTGCTCGCCGACCAGGAAGAACCAGTTGCCGCCCCAGGCGATGTCACCGTGAACGACGCCGTAGCCTGGCACCTCGACGGGCACCCGCTGGCGAAAGCGGTACGAGAGGACGTTGCGTACCGTCACTGTGCCATCGTCGTGCAGGGTAGCGGCGACGGGTCCCACGGGGGTGTCGATCTGGTGACATCCCGGAGCCATGCGTCCGAGGTGGTGCAGGGAGGCGACCAGCCCGATAGTGCCGTGGCCGCACATGCCAAGATACCCCGTGTTGTTGAAGAAGATCACACCACAGCTGGCATCCGCGGTTTCCGGCTCGCAGTACAGCGCGCCGACCAGCACGTCATTGCCGCGGGGTTCGAGCATGCAGGTACGGCGCCATTCGTCGTGCTGGTCACGCAGGGCATCACGCTTCTCGGCCAGGGTGCTGCCGGCCAGGTCGGGGAAGCCTTCCATGACCAGTCGCGTCGGCTCACCCGCGGTGTGGGAATCGATGACATGTACACGTTTCATGGGGCACCTTGGGTTATCGCATCAGGTTTTATATTTTATACAATCTTCAAAGTGCTTTGTGAAGGCGTGATGAACGATCCCGTAAGTCCGTCACGGCGGTAAGCACCGGCGGAGGCCTTAGAAAGCCCGATGCGACGGGGGCTGTAGACGCATCGTATCTAGGTTGCCCACGCGAGACTTGGACCAAAGTCTAGAGGCGAGCGTGCAGAGTCTAGAGGCGACCGTGCAGAGATACGCCAAGCAATAGCGTTTGAGGAGCAGCGACGGCCGCGTCGGGAACCACCTCCGATTGCGCTGACGCGAGGCGACGTGTTCATCGCCCCGGCGGCGATAGACACTCCGCAAAGCCGCCGCCCTTGGCGACCGACATGATCGGCGCGGCGTCGCGTCGCGGTGACATCAGTGGCGACGTCATCAGGCTATCGGGCTCATCGGTTGACGCGACATCGACGCGTGATCGCGTAGCAAGCCACCGATCGCCGCTCGGCCGGGAACGACATGTGCGGCGTAGAACGTTGAGCCTGTCCAGATCGACGCAAGAGGTCGCGAAGGCGCAGGGGACCTTTAGCGGCAGGGCGTCGGATGCGAGTTCCTAGAAGATGGAGCGGACAGTGCCGCTTGGACATCCATGGGGAGGGTGGGGGCCAGCAGAGAGTGGCGTGGTGTCGTTACTCGCAGTTGTTCCGGTAGCGGCGCGAGTCCGAGTCGAGTTCGACGCTTGCGTCGACCTTGCTATAGAAGAACGGTTCGGAGGAGTTGGGGGCGCCGGTCACACGGTACTGGCCGCACACGCCATAGCCCTTGTTGACCTCTTGCATGGCCTCGAGGGTGACCATGTCGCCGGTATCGAGGGACGTGGCAATCGAGCGCTGAATGTCCTCGTCGAGGCTGCCGGCGGAGAGGATCTGAGCGCCGATGAAGACGACGCTGGTGATCATGATCATGGCGCCGGGAATCAGGAGATTATGCATGCGATCGGTCGTTGTCGAAGGAGTCAGTCCAGCATCATACGCCTTTTGTCTGGCGTTCGGCCGGCACGATGTGATGGTAGGGGTGAGTACCTCACCAGGCCCTTGCCTGGTGAGCTTGGCAACGGTGGACGCTCGGCGCGGTGCCAAAGGCGGCCGCCGTGCACGGCCACGAGGGACCGCGAGGGGAACATCCGCGACGGCTCAGCCGTTGGCCGCGCAGTAGTATTTCGTTTCGAGAAACTCGTCCATGCCGGCCCGCGCGCCTTCGCGGCCGAGGCCCGACTGCTTGACGCCACCGAAGGGGACATGGGGGCCGGTGATGTCCATGGTGTTGATGCCGACCATGCCGGTTTCCAGGTGGCGCTGGAACTTGCGGATGCGCACCGCGTCGCGGGCGTACACATAGGCGGCGAGGCCGTAGATGGTGTCGTTGGCCGCGGCGATGGCCTCATCGTCGTCCTCGAAGGCGCAGACAGGGGCCAGCGGGGCGAAGGCTTCTTCCCGGGCCACTCGCATTCCGGCGTCAAAGTCGGCCACCAGGGTGGGCATGAAGAAGCGCGCCCCGGGCGCCTGTTGCTGGTCGCCGCCGAGGATCCGTGCGCCCTTCTGTCTGGCGTCGTCCACGAGTGCCTTGGCCTTGTCGACGGCCTTTTCGTTGATCAGTGGCCCGATGGCATTGGCCTCGTCGAAGCCGCTGCCCACCCCCATGGCCTCCATGCGTGTCTGGAAGCGATCGAGGAATGCGGCGTAGAGCGAGCGATGCACGTAGATGCGGTTGGCGGCGACACAATCCTGGCCGCTGGTCTGGAACTTGGCGGCCAGCGCGCCGTCGACGGCGGCTTCCAGGTCGGCATCCTCACAGACGATGAACGGGGCATTGCCTCCGAGTTCCATGGCCGTGCGCTTGACGGTAGTGGCGGATTGGCGCAGCAGCTCCCGGCCCACTTCGGTGGATCCGGTGAAGGATAGCGCACGGACTCGATCGTCGGCGCACACTTGCTGCGCGAAGCGTTTGCCGGAACAGGTCACCACGTTGAACTCGCCATGAGTGAAGCCGGCACGCTCGGCGAGAACGGCCAGTGCGAGTGCACAGAAGGGCGTCTGGCGGGCGGGGTTGACCAGGGTGGTGCAACCCGCGGCAAGGGCGGCCGCGACCTTGCGCGTGATCATGGCCAGGGGGAAGTTCCAGGGGGTGATCACGGCGGCAACCCCCACCGGCTCCTGGGTGGTGCCGAGGGAAAAGGCGGGATCGTCGGCCGGAATAGTCTCGCCGGTGGCGCGCCTGGCCTGCTCGGAGAACCAGCGCAGGAAGCTCGCCGCGTACTCGACCTCGCCGCGGGCCTCGGCGATTGGCTTGCCCTGTTCCAGGGTCATCAACCGAGCCAGGGCTTCGGCGTTGTCCTGCATGCCGTGGTACCAGGCCATCAGCTTGTCGGCACGCTCGATGGCGGGCCTGTAGCGCCACTGCTCGAAGCTTGCCGAGGCGTCATCGATGGCCTCATCGATGGCGTCCGCGGACAGGTCAGGGACCCGCCCGATCGGGTCGCCTGTCGCCGGGTTTTCCACCGCCTCGGTGGCATGGTCCCTGGCCTCCTTCCAGTGGCCTCCGATAAAGGCCTGCTCTCGCATCAATGCGGTCTCATCGGCTTGCATCGACAAAGCTCCTGACGTTGATTGGCGACATAACGGCAACGCTACTCTTGTTGCCCTGTGGTCCTCAAGGACTGTGCCGTAGTGTTACCTTGACCCTTGTTGCGCCCTTCGGTTCCTGCATGCCTGTGTGGCCCGGTGCCTTGTTCTGGCTGGCCGGCAGGCGTCCGCAAGGGCTGATGTCCGTTTCTCGTGCTCGAGGGTAAGGAGACTTTATGCAAACACGTTCGGCTGGCGTCGTTATCGTTGGTGGAGGAGCCGGTGGATTGGAACTGGCCATTCGGCTGGCGAGAGAGGGGCACAAGGACGTGCTGCTGATCGACCGTTCCGGGACCCATGTGTGGAAGCCGCGAATTCACGAACTCGCTGCCGGCCTGCGCCGCGGTCATGTCGACGAGCTCGATTATGCTGGGCTTGCCGAGCACTGGGGGTTTGCCTTCGAGCGCGGTGAGCTTCTCGATATCGATGCCGCCGGGCAGCAGCTGACCCTGGCCGAGCTTCTCGATCGCGATGGGCGCACGGCGGTTGGCGAGCGCCGGATTGGCTTTGATGCCCTGGTGCTCGCCATCGGTGGGGTGACACCGGACATGGGCGTCGAGGGCGTTCTCGACCAGGCGCTGATGCTGGACAACGAAGGCGACGCCGAACGGCTGTTCGAGCGTTATTCCACGGGCCTTCTCGCCCACGCGGTGGCCGGGAACGAGCGCCCTTACCAGGTGGTCATCGTAGGCTCCGGGGCCACTGGCGTGGAGCTCGGTGCGCTGTTGGCCACCGATGCCCCGGGGGCGGATCTGGCGCCGAGGGCGTCACAGCCGAGAATCGAGGTCACGATACTCGAGGCCACCGATACCTTCATGCCGGGCATGGACGAAGCGGTGCGCGAGTCGATTGCCAAGCGGCTGGCGACGGCGGGCATCGCGATAGAGATCAATCAGCAGGTCAGCCGGGTCACCGGCGATAGGGTGGACACCGACGCCGGTGATAGCTTTACCGCGGATCTGACGGTGTGGGCGGCGGGACGCGTGGGGCCGCCGATTGCGGACCGGATCGAGGGGCTGTCGACCAACAAGAAGCGTCAGTGGCGAGTGCGCCCGACACTACAGAGCATCGACTCGGAGAGGATCTTCGTGCTCGGCGACTGCAGCTATATCGATGACGAACCGGCGCCGCCCACGGCCCAGGCGGCGAGTGAACAGGCCGAGTACCTCGCCACGCAACTGCCGCGCTATCTGGCCGACAAGCGTCTCGAACCCTTCGAATTCAAGGACAAGGGAACGCTGCTATCGCTGGGTGATGCCGGCAGCGTAGGGGAAGTGCGCGGCTTGTTCGGCGACGACCTGCAGTTGCGTGGCCGTTTGGCCCGGGCGGCCTATAACGGCCTACAGCGACAGCACCAGTTTATTCTGCTAGGCGCCGTCAAGGGGACCGCCGAAGCCATCAGCGATGTGTTTGGCCGTCGCGTGGGCCCACGCCTGAAGATTCACTGAGGCGCGGTGGAGGCGGTCAGCGACTCGAGCGCGACGTGAATGGCGTCACCCCAGGCGGCACGGTAGGCCGTGTCGAGGCTCGGGTGCTGGCTCTCGCTAGCGCCCTTGGCAAGCGCCTCTCCGCGGGCGGTGAGATAGTCACCCGCGCCAGGCGCGCCGGCGATGGCCTGAAAGTCCTTCAGCGCGGTGAACAGGCGCGGCGTCAACCCATCCAGTTGGGGGCGAACATCGCGGCCAAGGTCGGGGGGATCGTCAAACGGCGCCCGTGACTGCTGTGTCCACTGCTGATGCAGCGCCTGCTGGATGGTCTTGCTGGCGTCGAACTGGTCCTGAAAGAAGCCTTCGGCAAAGCGCGAGTCGACACCGGCTGCCGAGGCCTGTTGGACCACCCTGGCGAGAATCTGTGCTTCGCGCTCGGGGGCATTGATGGGGGCTCCGGAGTTCCATTTCGCCATGGCAACGTCTGCGGCGATGGCCAGGCGGTCGTCGATCAGGCCGAGCAGGCGGTCGACGGTCTGGCGAGTATCGGCGGAGGCGGCACTTTGCATGTGGCTGTAGGACTGGCATCCACCAGTGAGCAACAGCGCCAGCAGGACGAGAAGCGCCAGTCCGTGGCGCTGGGCGGGATGGCGGAATCGTGACAACGATGGCATGGGGACTTCCGTGTCGGCGGTTGAAGGGGGTAGGACTACCCTAGCGCTTTGCCACTCTCGGCGGAAGGTACCGGCGCGCGGTCCGTGCCTTCGCCTTGTGCTCGTCACCTCGCCACGCGGCATCGAGCCGTCCCGGCGCTTATGGTCCGGTGTCGTCGACGGGTGCTCGGCGTCGCTAGGCAATCAGCCCGTCCAGCGCCGCCACGCCACGACTGCGCGGGAAGACGTGATCGCCAAGCGCGGCTTCGTCGATATGCATATGATCGCGCAGCACGCCCTTGAGCACGCTTCTGACGTCTCGGGTGGTGATCAGGTCGCGGCCGTCCTTGAGCCGCGCAAGCCCCGGCCATTCCCCATGCACCTTGCCCCCGCGGATGGCGCCTCCGGCCAGCAGGACGGTGCTTGCCGTGCCGTGATCGGTGCCCCGGGTGCCGTTGATGCGTACCGTGCGGCCGAACTCGGTCACCACGATCACCGCCGTGTCGCGCCACCGCGGAGCGAGCGTCTCGCGCAGACGCCGCATGCCGCTGTCCAGCTGCTCGAGCTTGCGTGACAGCACCGCGTTCTGCTGGGCGTGGGTATCCCAACCATCGTCCTGGACCAGGGCCACCTGGGGGCCCTGGGCATCGGCGAGAAATTCGCCTGCCGTGGCCATGACATCGTCGAGCTGGCCGCCGCTGGCAAGGTCTCCCGGGACGACTCGCTGGGCGGCGATGGCCCGGGCGAAGGTGGCCCCCAGAGCGGGGTCTCGGGCGTACAGCTCGGCGATGCGATTGGCCAGGGCGGCGGGGCTTTGTCTGCCGGGGGTGGGCGACCAGGTCGAGAACGGCGCATCACCGCGGATAATCAGTGGTCGCGAGGAGGCGATGCCTAGCCCCTGGCTACCTTGCATGGCGCCCACTGCACGGTTGAGCCAGCCGGTTCGGCTGCCGGTCGGGGAGTCGCTGCCGTTTTCCAGGCATTCCTGAGCATCGAAGTGGGATCGCCCTTCATAGGGCAGGCCGCAGGCGTGGACGACGGCGAAGTCGCCGTCACTGAAGAGCCGATGGCAAGCCACCAGGGCGGGGTGCAGGGCAAAGGTGCCGTCGAGCTTGAGCAGGCCCGTGCCGCCGCTGCCGGAAAGATCGAGCTCACCGCGCAGCGCGGCGAAGGTTGGCTCCGCGTAGGCTGGCACGGCGGCGAGGCCGTCCAGCGCCCCGCGCAACAGCACGACGGCCAGGCGCTGGGGCCTCGGGGGCTGACCCTCGGCGGCAAGCAGCGCCAGCGGTGGCCAAAGCAACAGGCTGGCGCTGGCGCCGAGTCGAGCGAGGAACTGACGTCTATTCAACATGCCGGGGACTCCTGGAGGTGGGGGCGCAACGCGCTGCGGCGGCTATGTCGTTCGGCGGGCATCGCCACGAGGTCACTGTCACCGCCGCGTCAGCGCCACTGAAACTCGGGGCTCGCAAATACGATCGCGATGGCCTGACTGCGGGGGGCAAGGCTGACGGCGACGGCGGTGTCGGCGCCGAGCCACGGCCCGAGGCTATCCTGGGCAAGTTCCATGGGGTCACGTGTCGTCGGCAGGCGATCGGTATGGCGCTGCGCGATCAATAGGCGCTTCCACAGTGCGTCGGCGCCTATCCAGTCGGCTGACGTGTCGCCCCAGCCGTCGGGGCCGCCGGGCCGAAAGGGGGGCTGTCCCAGCAGGCGTAGCTGCTGCCCCCACGCGGTTTCGCCCTGGGCGGGCGCTATCGCAAGGGCGCGATACAGGGCGATCAGAAACTCCTCGGGGCGGCGGAATTTTCGCGTGCTGTCCTGCCAGGCCGCGTCGTGGCTGAACAGCGCCCGGTAAACCGCGGACAACTGGCCGTTGGTCTGGCGAAAGGTTCGGGCCAGTTGCGCCACCAGTTCGCCAGACGGGGTGTCGGCGACGAAATGGCGTACCAGCTTGCGGGCAATAAACGTGGACGTGTCGTCCTGGCGGGCCAGAAAGCGCAGCATGGCTCGGCCCTGTTCGGCGCCGGGCTCCCCGAAGCGGGTGTCCAGCAGGGTACGGGGTCCCGGCTGATGGGCGATCTGTTGAAAGACGCTGCCGTAGGGCGTCAGTGTCGGCATGCCTTTGGCGCTGGGGGCATCCGGCACTTCCAGCCGAGTGCGCCAGCCGGTGAGCCCTTGGGCGAGCTCGATGACATCGTGTTGCCGGTAGTCGCCATCGACGCTCAGGGTATGCAGCTCCATGATCTCCCGGGCCAGGTTCTCATTGAGGCCCGCGGGCTTGGCGGTGGCCCGTCGTTGTCGGGCATTGCGCCGCTGGCCGAGCCGGGAGTCGGGGCCAATCGATTTGGCGTTGTCGAGATACAACAACATGGCCGGGTGCTGTTCGGCGGCCAGCAGCAGCGTTGCGAAGTCGTCGCCGATGTGGGGGCGAATCGCCTCACGCTCGAAGGCGCCGGGCAGCAGCTGAACGCTGCCGCCATCGCCCGAGACGGTGAAGTGATTGCTCCAGAACATCGTCAGGCGTTCGACGACCGGCGTTTGCGTCAGGCACTGCTGGCGTGCCCGCTGGCCAATTTCGGCCTGCTTGTCGGCGCCGAAGCGCTCGACCAGGGTAGGCAGGGCGGCGCCGGTGTCGGGTTCTCCGCGGGCGATGCGCTCGCGGGCGCGGCGGTGGTCGAGGCGAAACCTAGAGAATCGTGCGAGATAGTCGGAGGTTCCCGGGAGTCCTCGAAGGCTCGAGGCGTCATCGGGAGCGGCCTCGAGCTGTGCCAGTACCCAGCCCTTGGGATCATGAGCGATATCCACAAGCTCGCCCGGCCTGGCGCCGAGGCCGAAGCGATTGGCCGCGAGGACGGCCTGTTGAAGCCGGTTTTCCATACGCTACTCCCTGTCAAATCAGGACCGTACTGGTGAGAGGGCGCTTGATGGGACAGCGCGGGTGTCGAGGCCTCAGGCACGGTTCGTGTGGCGCAAGACGGCCCGACGAGGATCGTGTCCGAGGGCGGCTGTCCGGCGACGCTTATCCGGCAGGGGGTTAGAGGTGACGATCGGGAGGGGGTTCGGGTCTCCAGGCCTTGCTGCGGCGCCTGGGGTAAGAGGTAAGCGGTTGTCGCTTTTTACGGCTTAGTTTGTGCTCAGACACTGATGCCTGTGCGGCATTGCCGTGGCTGGGAGGCGGGGTGCGCGGGTAGCGCCATCCCCGCTGATTACCTCGGGGCCAACGGCGCTTCAGCCCTCGCCGACGCTCGTCATCGACAAGGCGCGTCATCGGCAAGGGCCATGGGGCGATTACTCGCTAGTGGGCACGCCTTGCTGCCATTGGTCCCAGTGATCGACCATGTCGTCGACCACGCGACTGCCCACCAATTCGATGTTGGCGACGGTCTCGGCGAAGCCGCCGGCGGTCTCGCCAGGGGCCGGGTCCAGGTGCTGCAAGGTGGTTTCGTCGGGGTTGCCCTGATCGAAGTTGACCGCGCCACGCAGGCTCAAGATACGCTCGGTGCCATGCAGGCGATCGATGACCTGGGTGATGGCGGCGGCCTCCATCTCGGTGATGAGGTAGTCGTCGGCACCGTACAGCTCGGTCATGTACTGCGCTTGGCGCGAAAGCCCCGGACCGTGAAAGAAGGTATCGCCGGTCATGTGGGTACCGGTGGCGACGAAGGGCGCACGGCGTGCGGCCTCATCCGGGTAGCGCAGGCGGTACTGCCGGGCGGATTCGGAGTCCTCGAGCGCCGTATCGTCGCTCAGCGCCATGGCGCGCTTCACCAGCGAGGGATTCAGCGGGTAGACGCGGATGTCTTCATAGCCAGAGCGAGGCATGAACACCGGCTCGCCGGGCTCGCCTTCCTCGGCGGCCCAGCGATGACCGAGGTCGTAGTCGACGAGCCAGGTGGCCCAACTGACCATGCCGATGGTGCCTTTGGATGGCGGCGTGCCGGCAACGCCGCTGAGAACAAAGTAGGCATCGGAGAAGTCGTAGCGCGGGTCGAGCAGAATGGCCTGCATCGAGGACGACGAGGCCACCTTGCCCATGCCCAGCACCGAGCCACAGACACCACTGTCGTTGCAGTAGAGGTCGTGGGCGGCACCGCGCACGGCGACGGGGTCGGCGTTGGCGAAGTAGCGCTCATACCAGTGCTGGAACTCCCCTGCACGGTCCCCGCTGTTGTCACCGATCTCGAACATGCTGGCGACGAAGACCTTGACCGGGATCGGAGGCGCTGTGGGCGTCGTCTCGGCGAGTGCCGAGCCCGCCGTCGTGAGCGCCAGTGTGGTCAGCAGACCGCGGGCGAGAGGGGCGCAGGCAAGCGCTGCGGGACGGACGAGGAGAGTACGGGGGAAGACAGCCATGGGGGGCCTGCTGGTCAGAGGAAGACGGAAGCGCTGCCGGCACGACGGGCGGAATCGCAAGATCGCGCGGGCTTGTTGCTACCCTAGCACAATGGTCGCGCTGGCCCCGATGTGACTTGGCATCGGTCCGCGTCGCCGAGAGCGCCGCAGCGAGCCGGGGCGCCGGTGCCTCGCACGGACTCAGGTCAGCAGCATGCGAAGTGGCATCCATAGGCCCATGGCGACCATGGCCAGGTTCTCGCTCAGCGAGATGAAGCCGAGGGGCACCTGGCTGTCGCCGCCGACGCAGGCACACTTGAGTTCGCGCTTATCGATGTAGACGGCCTTGAAGACCGAGATCGTCCCGACCGCGCCGATGAAGAGCGCCAAGGGCGCCGCCAGCCAGACCAGCGCACCGGCCAGCATCAGGATGCCGGCAAGGGTTTCGGCGTAGGGATAGAAATAGGCGTAGGGCACGTAGCGCTGTGCCAGAAGGTCGTAGTTGAGGAACATGGAGCTGAAACTCTCCACATCCTGGGTCTTCTGCAGGCCGAGCAGACACATGGCGATAGCGATGGCGTATTCGGGCATCCGTGGCGACAGCAGGGAGCCGGTGGCGGCCCAGGTCACCGCCAGTCCCATCGCCAGGGCGGTGGCGAAAATGACCAGTACCGGCCGATAGTGGGTGTCCGACGCCGTGGTGGAATCGATGCCGAGGTGCTGGCGCAGTTCTTCGTAGCCACCGATTCTCTCGCCTTCGATGTATACCTGCGGGGTGGTGTCGACGTTTTCCTGTTGCTTGAAAGTGTCGATGGCATCTCGGTCGGTCAGGGGGTGGTCGTCGACATCGAAGCCTTTGCGACGCAGAAGATCCAGGGTTTTCAGGCCGAAAGGGCAGAGATGATCGGCGGTCTTCATGCGATAAACACGGGCGGTGGCGCCAGGTGATGAACTCATGATCGGGCTCCTTCGATGGGCGAGGGCTTCCTCACCGTGCACGAAATTGCACAATCTAGCGTATCGACTCACCGATCCTGATCGCAAGCCGCAGACAGCCGATGGCAGGCCGTTGGCGCTGAGCGTGGCCGCGGGCGGACTGCGCGTGGCGCAAGGCGGCCATCGGGAGCGGTGCGGTAGGGACGAAGAAGAGCGGCGCGGGACAGGAAGGCGAGAGAGGGCCAGGGCGACTATCCAGGATGCCGTTGCCGTGGCGCTCCAATGCATCGGCTTCCCACCCCGGTGGCGTGGCGTTGGGGTGGGCAGCACGGTGGTAGCGCCAAGGGCGTCGGCATCAGCCTTGGGTCGAGGCGGCCCATAGATTGACGCCGCCATCGACGGCGTACTGGTCGATTTCCCTGAGCTCCTCGGCACTGAACTCGAGGTTGTCGAGGGCCTTCACGCAGTCGCTGACCTGCTCGGGGCGGCTAGCGCCGATCAGGGCGGTGGTCACGCGGCCGCCACGCAACACCCAGGCGATGGCCATCTGCGCCAGCGTCTGGCCGCGGCGTTCGGCGATCTCGTTGAGGGCGCGTACGCGGCGCAGGTTGTCGTCGGATAGATGACTCTCGCGAATGGCGCCGCCGCGGGCCAGGCGGCTATCGTCGGGCACGCCGCCCAGGTACTTGTTGGTCAGCAGGCCCTGGGCCAGCGGTGAGAAGACGATCGAGCCCATGCCTTGCTCGTCGAGGGTGTCGAGCAGGCCGTCGTCCTCGACCCAGCGATTGATCATCGAGTAACTCGGCTGGTGGATCAGACACGGCGTGCCGAGCTCACGCAGGATCGCCGCCGCCTCCTTGGTGCGCTGGGCACTGTAGGACGAGATGCCGGCGTAGAGCGCCTTGCCGGAACGCACTGCGTGGTCCAGCGCGCTCATGGTCTCCTCCAGCGGCGTCTCGGGATCGAAACGGTGTGAGTAAAAAATGTCGACGTAGTCGAGGCCCATGCGCGTAAGGCTTTGATCGAGACTCGACAGCAGGTACTTGCGGCTGCCCCACTCGCCATAGGGGCCGGGCCACATGTGATAGCCGGCCTTGGTGGAGATGATCAGCTCATCGCGATAGCCGCGGAAATCGGTCTTCAGGATGCGCCCGAACATCTCTTCGGCGCTGCCCGGCGGCGGGCCATAGTTGTTGGCCAGGTCGAAATGGGTGATGCCGTGGTCGAAGGCCGTGCGGCAGATCGCCCGAGCATTGTTCTCGTGGGCGTTGTGGCCGAAGTTGTGCCACAGGCCCAGCGACAGCGCGGGTAGCTTCAGGCCGCTGCGGCCGCAGCGTTGGTAGCGCATGGCGTCATAGCGCCGATCGCAGGGACGGTAGCTCATCGTGGACTCCTTCAGGGGCGTCGCGGGCGGGTTCAGGGATATCGAGGGTGCATTGGTGGCGTATTGGTGGATAGCCGAATCCTTCACTCTAGCGACATGACCGCTGACGATGAAGTCGCCGCGACGAACAGATCGTTTGTCATGGCGAACAATGTTGAGGAGTATTGATCGATATTTCCGAGCAATGGTGATCCAGCCATGATGCGCGAACACAAGCGACTCGAGAGCCTGGCGCTCTTTGCCCAGGTCGCGGAGACCCTGAGTTTCACGCGGGCCGCCGAACGGCTGGGGGTGTCCAAGGGCTATCTGTCCGAACAGGTCAAGCGCCTGGAGCGTGAGCTGGGCGTGGCGCTGCTGATTCGCTCCACGCGCAGTGTGCGCTTGACCGAGGAGGGCGAGCGTATCCGCCGGCGCATGGGCCAGGTGCGTGGCACCCTGGTGGAACTCGAGCGCGAACTCGAACATGCCGATCAGGGCTTCTCGGGGGAGCTGTACATCACGGCGCCGGTGCTCTTCACGCAGTGCTTTCTGCTCGAGCTATGCCATGAGTTCCAGGCCGAGCATCCCGAGCTACGCGTGCATCTGGATGTCAGCTACACCAGCCACGACCTCGGTCGCGATCGCTTCGATCTGGCCTTTCGTTCTACCCGCACGCCGCCGGACAGCATGATTGCCCGGCCGCTGTTGCATTACCGCAGTCGGTGCTGTGCATCGCCCGACTACCTCGCTCGACGCGGGACGCCGCAACGTCCGGATCAGCTCAGTGAGCACGATTGTTTGCACTATCGTCACGGGGATCTGTGGTCCTTTGACAGTGAGCAGGCCGGTACCGACGGACCGCTGGTGGTCAACGACCACCGCCTTCTGAAACGCATGGCGCTGGAAGGGCGAGGCATTATTCGGGTGGCGGATTACCTGGTGGCGCAGGAGGTCGCCGAGGGCCGGCTGGTGTCACTGCTCGAGCAGGACGCCGATGAGGACCGCACCATCTACATGATCTATCCGTCGACGCTGCGCCAGTCGGCCAAGCTCAGCGCTTTTATCGCGCTGGTGCAACGGCGGTTGGGCCCGGCGTGATGGCGATGAGCGCGGCGTGCTGTCCTGTGAACTCTGAGCCCCGCCGAGCAATGCAATGCGAAAGAGTGCCGAATGACTCGATGCGAAGGGTAGGGTATGGGGTCTCCCGCCACGCTGGGATGACAACGCCGAGCCCCTCTGCAGGTGGGGAATGGCGTATTCACAAGCGTGTATCGGCAGCCGCGAGTCGGCAAGGAGTCAGCGATGGGGGAACGGGACTACGACATCATGCCTGAGGTGAGCTTCTCGGCGACTTCCGGTGTCAGGCTAGACTGGTGGTTGACCTGCTTCGAGGACGGCGAGGTGGCAAAGGTGACGCAGTACGATGACCACGATGTGGCGCTGGCCTACGCCACGGTGTGGTTGATTACCGAAGGCTAGACGCCAGGCGCTGGAACAGGCTAAGGCAGAGGGCCGGAAGGCAGAAGACGGAGGATAGAGAGGATAGAGAGGATAGAGAGGATAGAGAGGATGGAGAGACCAGACGTCGCCGACGATTCTTGCACCGGCGACGCCTGGCCTTCGCGCATCAGCTACCTTGGGCAGTGGTGCTCTGGGCCGCGGCGACGGCCTCGTCGTTGGAGAGAAGGTCGTGGAGCGTCTGGGAGGCCATCTGGGAGTCGCCGTCCATGACGCCGTCGAGCCACAGCAGGGCCTGTTCGCGGTTGGCGTTCTCCAGGCCATTGGCCGAGAGGTAGGCCTTGGCCAATGCCAGACGTGCGGTGGCATGTCCCCGGCGGGCGGCGGCTAGCAGATAGTCGGCGCCCTGGGTGCGGTCCTGCTGGAGATTTTCACCGCGCAGGTACTCGCGACCAAGGCTCGCCTGGGCGCCGGCGTTGCCGCCCTCGGCGGCACTGGTAAGCAGGCGCTCACCGCTGGCGGTATCCTGTGCGATGCCCTGATCGCCGCGGACCAGAGCGGTGCCAAGCTGGGTGCGGGCAGACAGGTTGCCGGCGTCGCTGGCCTGGGTCAGCCAGCGTTTGGCCGCGGCGGGGTCGGCGCTCACGCCGAGGCCCTCGAGATACGCCTCGCCGAGGCGCTGGGCGGCGAAATCATTACCCGTTGCCGCCGCCTCTTCGAGCAGGCGTTTGCCTCGTTCAGGGTCGGCTTCGACGCCATTTCCGGTCAACAGCAATTGCCCGAGATCGGCGCGGGCGCCGGCGTGGCCTGCGGCCACCGCGACCTTGAGCAACTCCGCGCCCTTGGCCGGATCCTTGCTGACCCCGTCGCCGTCCAGGTACATCCTGCCGAGCGACGCGGCAGCACCGGGGTGGCCCTGGCGGGCGGCGCGTTCGAGCCAACGGCGTGCCTCTGAGAGATTGCGCTGGACGCCTTGACCATCGCGGTAGGCCCGCCCCAGATCAGCCATGGAGCCGACGTTGCCGTTCTGGGCCGAGGCGATCAGTGCCTGGATGTTGCCGGCCTGACCGCGATCACGCTGGGTGCGTGCCAGGGCCTCGGCGGCGGAGGGGTGGCCGGCCTCCTGAGCGCGGTTCAGCCAGTCCATGGCGCGGGTCAAGTCGCGGTCGACGCCGGTGCCATCGCGATAGGCTCGACCCAACACGACCATGGCGTAGGCATCGCCCGCACCGGCCGCTTCCTCGAGCATCAGGCGGCCACGCTCGGGTTGGGCTTCACCAAACTCTCCCGCAAGGTAGGCCTCGCCGAGACGTGTCTTGGCGCTCGCGTCGCCTTCCGCGGCGGCCTGTTCGAGCAGCTTTTCGGCCTCCGAGGGGTGGTAGGGCAAGGGGCCGTCCTCGGCCAGGTAGGCCTCCCCGAGGGTACGCAGGGCGCCGCTCTGGCCCTGGTCGATGGCGTCCCGCAGCAGGCGCTCGCCGCGGCGGGGGTTGGCGACCACGCCGCGACCGGAAAGGTACAGCTCGCCGAGCAACTCGGTCGCGTAGGGGTGGCCGAGTTCGTGGCCGCGCTCCAGATAGCGAACGGCCAGGCCTGGCTGGGTTGGCACCAGCGCATCGTCGAGATAGACCTTGCCGAGGGCGGTGAGCGCCAGGGCGTCGTCCTGTGCCGCGCCCTGTTCCAGCAGGGTGATGCCGCGGCGTGGCTCCGCTGGCAAGGCGTCGCCGTCGACCAGCGCGCGGCCGAGGGTCACGGCGGCGTCCAGGTTGCCCTCGTTGGCGGCGGCCTCGAGCCAGCGGCGGGCCTCGATGGGACGAGGCGATACGCCGTCTCCCCGCAGCAGGACCTTGCCCAGGCGCGCCATGGCGTCGACATCCCCGTTCTCGGCGGCCTTGGTCAGCATTGCCACGCCCTGTTCGGGGTTTCTGCCCTCGAGCATTTCGCGCCCGGCCTTGGACAGGGCATCCGAATCGCCGGCCTGGGCGGCCTGGGTCAGCCAGTGCACGCGTTGTTCGGGTTGACCGGAGAGCAGGCCGTCGTCGGCGTACAGCGAGGCGAGTTCGGTCATCGCCGAGACGTCGCCACCACCGGCTTTCAGGCGGATGTCCTGAGCGTAGTCCTCGGCGTATTGGCGCGAACGGGCCTTGTCGGCGGGGAGCCAGCCGCCGTCGGCATAGGCATGGGCCAGAGCCAGCTGAGCCTCGCCGTTGCCCTGTTCGGCGCCGTGGGTGTAGAGCCGCAAGGCACGGTCGGGATCGGCCTGCACGCCGTCGCCGCCACGGGCCAGCAGTCCGGCCATGACCAGGCCCTCATCACGACCGATGTTTTCCTTCATGGCCTGTTCGAGCAGGTAGTAGGCGACCAACGGCTGACGCGGGACGCCCTCGTCCTCGAGGTAGAGCTTGGCCAGGTTCAACGCCGCATGGCCGTGAATATACGACGGTTCGTTGAGTGCCTGCTCGTAGTACTCGGCGGCCTTGACCGGATCGGGATCGACGCCCTTGCCTTGATCGTAGATCTTGCCGAGCTCGTAGTAGGCCTGGGGGATGTCCTGGTTGGCCAGTCCGCGGAGCTCGAGGATGGCCTGGCGGCTGTCGCCCTCGGCCAGTAGCCGGTCGGCCTCGTCCATGGTGTTCTTGTGCATCCACTCGGGGTTATGCGGCTGGCCGCCGTCGAACCAGTCCTGATACTGGGCGGGCAGGGGGGCGACACCGGGCCCGGCGAATTCGGCACCGGGGGTGGCGCACCCGCCGAGCCACAGCGCCAGGGCGGTGGTGGCGGTGAGCGGGAATGCCTTGGCCCAGCGCTGGCGTGGGCCATGCGAGGGGGCACAGGGGGAAGCAATGGTGGAAGTCTGCATGATCAAGCGAGCCTCTTATTCAGAAGGTGAGTTGTCCTCGAGGCCTTTGAAGGCCGTGGTCTCGCGCTTTTCGTCGTCCATGACCAGATGGTCCTGGGCGTCGGGCTGCATGAAGTAGAGCGTTGCGTAGCCGCCGGCACTACGGTTGTAGACGGGCCTGACCTGGGCCAGGAAATCCGAGATCCGCGGTTCGTCGAAGCGGCGTTGGTAGATTTCCATCCAGGCGAAGTACTGGTTGTCCTTGAGAAAGCCGGTGTACTGCTCGTGGGGCGCCATGTCGCCGAGCTGGGTCGGGTCCTCGAAGATGGTCAGGGCGAAGTCGACGGCGTCGTGGATGCGGTGCCCATTGACCTCTAGATCGAAGATCGAATACCCCTGACGGTCGATCACCTGCATGTTGGTGATCAGGTAAAGCAGGGCGTAGTTCTGGTAGTGGGTGGCACGCCGACCACGGGCGACCTCCATCGGAAAGGCGCCTTCGTCGGTCATGTCGGACAGCGCGGAATAGATCGCGCTGACGCCGAAGCGAAACAGTTCGTCGTCTTCGGTCACCACGCCGATGATGCTGGCGTAGAGCGCGCGGCGGTAGAAGTGGTTGTTGCAGCAGCTGTTGCCGGGCTGGCCGGGGATGGCGACGTGCTTGTGGGCCAGGTCGTTGAGCCAGGCTTCGATGCGCTGGCGTTCTTCCTGCTTGCCGTCGATGTCCGGGCGGACCAGGGAGTAGGCCATGCCGGCGGCGAAGATCATCGACTCGGTGGCGAACCAGGCCTGGGGTTCCATCGGATCGTAGTGAAAGTCGGTGAGGGCGTCATCCTGGGCCCAGTGATCGAGAAACGACACCAGGCACTCGGCGTAGTAGTCGTCACCGGTGGCGACATAGGACCCGGCGAGCATCGACACGCTGTCCTCGAACTGGAACAGCGGCTCGGAGGCGAGTTCCCACTCCTTGGGGCTCGGGTAGTAGCCGGGGATGCGCAGGCGCGTCGTGATCGGCGCGAGCGACAGTAACTGCTGGCAGCTGGGGCCGTTCTCGAGCTTGTCCCTCTCCTGAAGCAGGATCGAGTTGTCGGTACCACCGAGTTCGGCCATGCGCGCCTCGACATCGAAGTACGAGGCGTCGGTATCGGTGACGCGATATGCGCTGAGATCAAGCTCCCCACGCTCTTCAAGGGTCATGGCCTGGGCCGCGGGGTTGGTACCGAACCCAAGGCTCGCCAAGAGAACTAGCGACAGGCCCACGACGGAGCGCCGAACAGGCCCTCGGGACCGGCCAATCCCTGGCGCCGAGGAAGACGTCGAGCCGAGTCCGGCAGCGCCAGGGGAATTGGCGAGGAGGACATCAGGTGCGCGGGACGTCGCGGTCGTCAGGGGCATTGCAAAAATCTCCTTGGGCGCGCCCCAGGGAGAGGGGCGCGCTGATGGCGGTGGATAGACGGCCGTGCCTTACGAGCTCGGCGCGTAGAAGCGGAAGTCGGCGAAGTCGGCATGCTGGTCATGGGGCGTGCGCCAGTCCTTGCCGTGGCCGCCGAAGAAGGTCGAGAACATCAGGCCGTCGATGGTCACGTCATCGCTGGTGCGGTAGACCATGCCCTGCTGTTCGAGCACCGGGCGGCCGTCGACCCAGACCCGAACCACGCCATTTTCCTGACCCGGATCGTTCAGGATGACTTCCTGTTCGAGGGTGACCCACTGTCCGGTGGGAAAGCTGAACAGGCCACGGCCGACGGAGTCGCCGTAGTCCGAGTCGTCATTGCTCTCGCGGCTGTCGGCGACATACTCGTAGAGCTCGCCCTGTCCGTTTTCGCGCCACATGTAGCGCAACGAAAAGCCGTTTTCGCCGGTGACCTTGTCGCCACCGCTGGGCGCTTCGCCGCCATAGAGGCCGGGCAGCTTGCCGCCCTTGACGAAATCGAAGCCGTCCTCGAAGCGCACTGTGTACCTGAGGCAGGCATGATCACGACCCGAGAAGCCCTCGGGGGCCGAGTAGAAGCCGGCGCCGCCGACCTCGGTATCCCCCGGTGACGAGGTGCCTTCCGGGTAACCGACTCGCAGTGCGGTGGAGCGTGAGGCGCCACCGCCGAGCAGCTCGACGTTGTCCTCGGTGCCCCAGGTGCGGGTGGTAGAGAAGCCTTCGCGAATCGCCTCGTCGGCACTTTGAAGGCCGAGGGCTGGGGTCGGCGAGGCGACCAGCGGGTAGCGCTCGGAGCACGCGGCGACGCTGGGGACGCCGAGGTGGCTGTCCTTGTCCGAGGCCGCCTGTGCAGATACAGCCTGAGCCGCCAGTGGCAGTCCTGCCAGCACGGCGAGCCAGGCCGGCGATAGCCGTGGGCGACTCGCCGAGCGGGTGTCGCGGGGGCATGAGGTGCGTTTGGCCAGGGAGCCTGGGTTGCGCATTGTGCTCTCCTTATTCATGGCTGAGGGCCGTGATGTCGTCTGTGGGCCCGTCGCGGCGCGAGGGGCCTTGGGGCGAATGGTTCCCGGCCCTGCGGGGCCGGGAGCCATCGCGTGCCTTGATGTCCTTGCCTTGATGGGAGGGGGCGGCGTTAGCCCGCGCTCTGGGCGGTCTCGTCATCGTCGTCTGTCAGGCCTGATACCAGATGGCTGACGCCTTGGACCACCGCGCGTCCGCTCTGCCACACCCACTCGGCGGTGGCGCCGAGCAGCGGGGCCTCGGTGAAACGTACGTCCACCGGGGTGCCAACGCTCTCGGTGGGGAGCGGGTCTTCCGGCACCAGCAGCACGCTGGCGACGTTCTGTTGTTGGCGCACCCAGCTCGGGAAGCCGGCGCGGGGCTGGCGCTCGATGTCCAGCGCCACGCTGCGGACTCGCGCGCTGACCGGGCCCGAGGCATTGGGTAGCGACAGGTAAGCGAGCTGGTCGGGTTCGATGCGGTCGATGTCGTCCATGTGCACCAGGGCTTCCACCATGACCTCGTCATCGCCGGTGCGAATCAGGGTCATGATCTTTTCGCTTTCATTGATGTAGGTGCCGTCGGCGCTGGACAGTGCCCAGGCCACCAGGCAATTGCAGGGGCTGTAGATCTCGTTCTGGGACTGACGCGCTTCGAGCGCCGTGACCCGGGAGCTCTGAAAGTCACGGGCAGTCTCGAACTGCTCGATACGTGCCCGGGCGATGTCCGGCGATACCGTTTCGAAGCTGACCGTCTCGCCGCTGGCCGGCTGAGCAGAGTTGGCCAGGCTGACCTGGCCCCCGTTGGCGTTGTCGAGGTGCTGTTGCAGGTTGTCGATCAACTGGCTGTTATAGCGATGGGCGGCCTGGGCCAGGATCAGGTCAGACTCCAGGTCGACGTCCTTGACGCTGGTCAGGTTCGCATCGCGCTCGACCTTGTCGCCGGCCTTGAGATCGTGGGCCATCAGGATGCCGGGGCTCGGCGCACGAATGTCGATGCGCGGCGCAGTGACGGCGGCGAAGCTCGGCTCGATCAGCATGAAGTTGCGGTAGGCTGTGGCGGCCGCGACCACGGCGAGCACGGCAAAGGCCATGAACAGCGCGACGTACCGACCCAGCGGTTTGGGCGGACGTTGCGCCGGCTGTGGGGTGCTGCCGGCGCCGCGACGCTTGCGCGGCGTCTGCGGGTCTTCGCCCTGGAGCATGCCTTCGACATCCAGCGGGCGCCCGGCCAGGTGGGCCCGTACCACCTGGCGCAGTAGTTCAAGGTGTGAGGGGCCGATGTCGGTGATCTCGAAGCCGGCCTGGTGGACCCCACCGCGACCCGCGAGGGCCTGGCTGTGGCGACACACGGCGCTTACCGGCACCAGCAGCTCGGCGGAAGCGGTCTGGACCGCGATCTCGCCCTTGATGCGGGCACCATCGCGCATCTGGCGCGGGCTTTCCAGGGCGAAGCCACCCTGGGACAGGTCGATACCGCGAAAGCGGTTGCCGTCATCGAAGCGCACTTCGAATGTCGGGGTGACACGAATGTAGCGCCGCTCATCGCGGCGTTCATGGGCCAGTCCTGCCTGGGCCGACGCCGGCGTTCGGCCACCCGCGGCGGTGGCGTGGGCCGAGGACGGCTCGGAAGGGGCACGCGCTCGGTCGGAAGTAGGGCCCGAAGCGAGACCGGGCGTGGGGCCGGGGGCCGCATCGCCCAGGCTGGGTTCGCGGCGCTGATCCGCGCTAGAGGACGTCGTCGAGCCCTGCTGGCTGGGGATTTCCGATCGATGGCCAGACTGATTCTCACGGTCATCATGGGTGTAGTAGTCGCTCATTGCGTATTTCCTCCTGGCCGGGGGAGTTCCGGCGGTGCGCTCAGCCGTGGCGTTCGCGCACTCTGATTTGCAGATCGATCAGGGACAGTTGTTGATCGCCGAGGGTCAGGGCACAGCCCTGGTTGGCCGAACAGGCTAGCGGCGTCGCGGCGGTCGGTGAGCGGCCCTGTGAGTCAACGAAGTAGGCGCCGAGTTCGGGGGCGATCTCGAGGATGGTGCCGCCCTGGGGACTGCCGCTGAGAATGGTGGCAAGGGCGGTGTTGCTGCCCGCAACTGTGCCGGTGTCGTCGGCACCCGACGCCGTGCCGATGTCGTCGGCACCCGACGCCGTGCCGGTACGGGGCGCGGTAGCGATACCGCGGCGGTCGGCCCCACCGCCAGGCCCGGGATGGTGAAAGTCGTCGAGCAGGCTGGCGCTGAGGCTCAGTGCACCGGCCGGCAGCTCGATGCGGCCATCCGGAGCGCCGTCGCGGATGCGCTTGGAAAGCCAGCGGCTGGCATCGGCCTCGACCTCGTCGGCGGCGGGATTGATACCACTCATGTCGAGGATCTTGAGCGAGGTGGCGTCGGGCACCTTGAGCACGCCGGTGGCCAGCATCAACACGAAGACCATCAGGCTGACATGAAAGGCGTGCAGCACATGGCCCATGCGGCGCTGGCGCCGGGCCGCGCTGGCAGACGTCGGCTCCCCGGCGGAAATGCCCTGGCGTGACCAGGACTGGCGGTTGAAGCGAAAGCTGACCCAGGTCTTCAGCACGGCGCCGAATACCTGGTTGTAGTAGATCAGCGGGATCCACAAGAGGCTGAAGCGACCGCGCTGCCAGGCCAGAATCAGCGTCGACAGGCCACGGGTAAACAGGATCCACAGGGCATAGGCGAAGATGAACGAGGGGCGCATAAAGAGCGTGACCAGAATCGCGACCAGAGGGCCGATCAGGGTCGTCCACATCGACAGGCGCTGGTCGATCAGGCTCCACCAGGTGAAGAGCCCCATGGGCCGCGGCCCGAGGGCGATGGCGCGGCCACTGGTGCGCAGCATGTTGCCGTACCAGCGCCGCATCAAATCCGTGGTGGAGGCAAAGAAGCGGTGCCGATTAGGCAGCTCCTCGAAGCCGGACACGTAGACATCCGGTAGATACAGCATCTTCCAGCCATTCTTCAGCAGCCAGTACCAGGTCGACTTGTCGTCACCGGAGAGGAACTTGAAGTTGCCGAAGCGCCAGTGGTCAACGTGATCATTCTCGACCATCTCGATGAAGTCGGGGTGGGTCGCCAGGTCGGCACGAAAGGCGCTGTAGCGCCCGGTGAGGACCAGCAGGCGTTCCGACACCGACATCGAGCTCATCACCAGGTGACGCTGGGCGTAGCGCAGGTCGTACCATTCCTTGGTGGCGTCGTTGCCGGTGACGATCGCGCTATTGTTGGTGGTCAGGGCGCCCAGGTCATCGCGCAGGGCGAAGAAGCCCAATGAGCGATCGAGAGTGCCGGGTTCGAGCAGAATGTCGCCGTCCATGGATACCAGCAAGGCGCCGGGGGCCGGCGCGCGACGGGAGATGGCGCGCAGCACCTCGGCCATGGCCGAGCGCTTGCCGTCGCCCTTCTGAAACATGTAGCGCATTTCGACATTGGACGGCCAGCCGTGGTCTTCCAGCACGTGTGAAATGATGTCCACGTCGGTCTGGTCCGAGACCGAGGCAAACACGGTAGTCGGCACGCCGTAGTCGCGGGTTTCACGCACCAGAGCGTCATAGACGCGATAGCAGACGTCGGGGTCGATGCGAAACGACGTGCACAGCACGTACAGCTCCGACGGCTTGCCATCGACACCAAGGGCGTCGACCTGGGCGCGCATGCGCGGAAAGAGGCGCCGGTTGTACCACACCGACCTCAGTGCCTGGACGAACCACCACGAATAGCGCCACGCCCCCACGGCGCCCACGGCGAAGAAGAAGCTCTTCGATTCAGGCGAGAACACCTCCGAGGGCAGCTCACTGAGCAGCACGATCAACAGCGACAGCATCAGCAGCAGGGTGGTCAGCTCCGTGGCCTTGCTGGCCACGGAGGTGTGCTTGGGTAGAGTCGACATGGAGCGCCTCAGGGGGTGACGGTGTGCAGGGAGTCACCGCGGCCGATGGCGTAGTACTCGAGCCCGGCGCCCTGGACGTCTTCGGGGGCGTACAGGTTGCGACCATCGATCAGCACCGGATGGTTCAGGGTGCTGGTGATGTGCGCGAAGTCGACGGTACGAAAGGCCTTCCACTCGGTGCAGATGACCAGCGCGTCGGCGCCTTCGAGGGCGGCATCCCGCTGCTTGGCAATGCACAGGTCCGGGCGCTCACCGTAGATCCGGTGGCACTCGGCGGCGGCTTCAGGATCGAAGGCCTGGACACGGGCACCGGCGGCCCAGAGCTTCTCCATCAGGGTACGACTCGGTGCTTCGCGCATATCGTCGGTATTGGGCTTGAAGGCCAGGCCCCACAGCGCAATAGTGCGCCCCTCCAGGTTGCCGTGCAGCGCCATCTCGAGCTTGTCGAAGAGGCGTGACTTCTGGTCGGCATTGACGGTTTCCACCGCCTGAAGCATCCGCGCTGGCGCTCCTACCTCGCTGGCGGTACGCGCCAGGGCTTTGACGTCCTTGGGGAAACACGAGCCACCATAGCCACAGCCCGGGTAGATGAAGTGATAGCCAATGCGCGGGTCGCTGCCGATGCCATGGCGGACGTGCTCGATGTCGGCGCCCAGGTGCTCGGCCAGGTTGGCGATTTCGTTGATGAAGCTGATCTTGGTCGCCAGCATGGCGTTGGCGGCGTACTTGGTCAGCTCGGCGCTGCGCACGTCCATGAAGATCAACTTGTCTTTCTGGCGGCTGTACGGTGCGTAGCACTCGCGCATCAGGCGGCGAACACGCTCGCTCTCGGTGCCGACGACGATGCGAGCACCGCGCGAGAAGTCCTCGATGGCGGCGCCTTCCTTGAGGAACTCAGGGTTGGAACAAACATCGAATTCCAGGGTAAGGCCGCGATCCTCTAGGGTGTCGCAGATCACCCGGCTGACCTGGTCGGCGGTGCCGACTGGTACCGTGGACTTGTCGACGATGACGCGATGTTGGGTCATGTTCTCGCCGATGGTTCGGGCGACTTGAAGCACATGGCTCAAGTCGGCGCTGCCATCCTCATCGGATGGGGTGCCCACAGCGATGAATTGCAGCACGCCAAACGCGACGCCTTCCTCGGGGTCTGCGCTGAACTGCAGACGCTCGCTGTCGAGATTGTGGCGAATCAGGCTTTCGAGCCCGGGCTCGTAGATCGGCACCTCACCGCGCCTCAGGCGGGCGACTTTCATCTCGTCGACGTCGACGCACATGACCTCATGTCCGACGTCCGCCAGGCAGGCACCGGTGACGAGGCCGACGTAGCCAGAACCGTGGATGGTGATCTTCATGGTCGATCTCCTTGCGATGCAGTCACGTTTTTTTCATGGGCCAACGGCATGACCTCTTCAGCTACCCAACCTGGGGCAGTGACGGCCGGTCGTTGACTTGGGATGTCAGGACGGCATTAACGCAAGATGCAGTCCAACAAGGAAAAAATTGTTTTTGAACAGTGTTTTGTATGGGCTGAGGCAGGGTGGCACGCGGCCTGGGGAGGCCTTCGGTATGGGAAAAGTGTCTCTTTATGAAGACAGTATGAGAGTGATAATAAAAATTTGTTCTAAATCATGAATTTATATGTTGCTAATAGACAACGCCCGCCACTGATTTATTTCAACTTATTGTTTTTTATATATTTATTGAATTGTTGCTCAATCGGGGCTTTTCGCCAGCGTCGTCGATCAGTCTTTTGGCGGTTTTTTGTGCATGAGAAATTTCAGTCCTGGAGCCGCGCATCAGGGCCGTGATGATGCTGAAGGCGCCGCGTAGTGGCGCGGCGTGTTCGGCCTGGTGGATGGAGTATGAATCCTCTCTCTGCTCTGCCGGTGAGCATCGGAGGAAACGCTGACGACGCCCATCAACCGTCCTGCTTTCATCCACTTGACGGTCCCTGGACGATCTTGAATGGGCGCCGTCAATGACTGACCGGACGGGGCCCGGAAGGGGAGGAGTGATGCGTCACCGGTGTTTCGGTGAGAGTTTTGGCACAAAAACCTGACTGATTTTTTGCACTTTCCGGCTCGCTAGTATGGGGAGCGTCGTACTCGGTGACGTCGAAAGTAGTCCCATGCAAGCGATATCCGCGCCTCGAGTTCGCTACGTGTACCTCAGTACAATGCCGACCAACACGGTTCTCCGCTATTTCTGGCATCACAAAGATGCCGGTGGGATCTTTTTTTACCCATTCGATGAAATAGACGACGTCAACGCAGTTGACGAAGCGAGGACGAGATGGCGAACGCGACGGTCATGATGGTGGAAGGTCAGGCCTGGGTGGAGGGTGAGGATGGGGTGCGGCGCGAGCTCAAACCCGGCGATACCCTCGAAGACGGTCAGCGTCTGACGACGTCCAGCGGCGGTCGCGTGGTCATCGACTTCGGTGGGGATACAGAGCCCGCGGTGCTCAGCGGCACGGGCCAGGTTAATTTTTTCCTTTCCGGTGAAGGCGATCTTGATGCGCGCATGGACGCCGTCGAGGCCGCCATCTCCGAGACCGAAGCGACGGTGAATAGCGGGACCCCTCGCGCCGATCAAGCCGAACTCGCCGCACAGGCCGACAACGTGCTTGGCGATCAGCAGTTAAACGATTTATTGGCGGCCATCGACTCGGGCAGTGGGGATCTGCTCGACGAACTGGAAGCACCGGCCGCCGGTGGCGTCGGCGGTGCGGCTGGCGCCGGCGATGAGGGCAGCACCTTTGTGCGTCTCTTGCGCATCGTCGAGAGTGTCGACCCGCTGGCTTTCGAGTTCGGCCTTGAGCGCGCCGAGGATATCGAGTTCCGTGAATTCGATGCCATCGATGATGCCGACCCTGACGCCGATGATGAGGGCGTCACCTTAACCGGTCTCGAGGGTCCGGGAGACCCCGGTGGCCCTGGTGGTCCCGGTGGCCCTGGAGATCCCGGCGGTCTGCCGATCGGTGCGAGTAGCGCCGAGCAGACCCTGTTCGAAGCCAATCTTTCCGGTGGCAGTTCGCCCGATGCCGCCTCGCTGACTCGCGCCGGCAGTTTCGGCTTTACCGCCGGCGATGGGCTGGCCACCCTGAGCGTTGGTGGCCGTGAGCTGACGCTTGCCCAGCTCAATGCCCTGGGGACCAGCCCTCAGACCATCCTCACCGCCCATGGGGTGCTGACGCTGACCGGGTTCTCCGGGACCGCCCAAGGGGGCAGTGTCGCCTATACCTATGTTCTTGATGACAATGTCGATAATGACAGCCAAGCCGGTGCCACCGATGGCGGATTCCTTGACAGCCTGAGCGTGGTAGCGGTCGACGTCGATGGCAGCAGCGCGACCGGGTCGCTCGACATTCTGATCGTCGACGATGCCCCCCAGGCAGTGGACGATCCGACATCCAACACGACCGATGATGTCGCGGTGACGATCAACGTCATCAATAACGCCGAAGGCGCCGACACGCTCGGGGCCGATGGCGGCAGCCTGACCGGGGCTGAACTCGTGGATCCGGCGGCCGGGACGCTGAGCTTCTCTGCCGATGGTCAGGTTACGTTCACCCCGGCGGCCGGTTTCGAAGGCACCGCTGAGATTCTCTATACCATCACCGACAATGACGGCGATACGAGTCAGGCGACTTGGCAGGTGGTGGTGGAAAACGACGAGCCCGAGATCGAGGTCGATCCGGAAGAACCCAACGCCGAAGGCAACAGCCAGGTGGACGAGGCGGGGCTTGATGATGGCGGCAGCCAGGCCGCGACCGATCTCGAGACCACCAGCGGCTCGCTGAATATCGATACCGGCTCCGACGGCGTCGGCAGCCTGGTGCTGAAGGACAAGGACGGCAACGACGTCAACGTCACCAACGGCGGCACGGTGCAGGGCAGCTACGGCGTCCTGACGGTCAGCGTCAGCGCCGCCGGCGACTACACCTACAGCTACACCCTCGATGACAACACCACCGAGCACAGCACCCAGGGCACCGACAGCGACGGTATTCAGGACGACTTCGCGGTCACCCTGACCGATAGCGACGGCGACGTCGCGACCACGACCCTCACGATCGATGTGAAGGATGACGTGCCAGACGCCGTCGACGATGACGGCGGCGAGATCAAAGAGAACACCCCGATCACCGTCGACGTGCTGGACAATGACGTCGCCGGCGCC
>Ga0114954_1000024_pt1 | contig 65666 bp, 57 predicted proteins | sample Porto_4metaG_FD_87299 | JGI IMG/M metagenome (GOLD analysis project Ga0114954, IMG submission 87299) | Marine algal microbial communities from Porto, Portugal - Porto_4 metaG | ecosystem: Host-associated > Algae > Red algae > Unclassified | place: Portugal: Porto | collected 2015-02-02
CCTAATAAAGTAACAGCTGAAACATTGATGGACAAGTTTAAGAAATCTTATCTTGTTGAAGAAGTATATATGCAAGAAAAACCAACTCTTTTACCAGAAGTACAATTACCTACTGTATCGCTTAACCCTTACGACGATCCAAGATTTTTAAACCAGGGATATCTTAAGGAAGCACCATATGGGATTAATGCATCTTATGCATGGAGCATTAAAGGTGGAGATGGAAAAGGAACTACTTTTGTAGATATGGAGTATGGGTGGTTATTAGACCATGAAGATTTAGTAAATCAAAAAGTTGAGCTTATATCTGGTAGAAATATAGATCAACACGTTGGCCATGGAACTTCTGTTCTTGGGATTGTTTCTGCTGAAGATAATAAGGTTGGTAATATAGGAATTGCACCAAAGGCTAAGGTAAAAGTAGTATCCCAAATAAGAGGTGATGGGTCGTATAATACGGCTGATGCGATAATAAATGCTGTACATAATTTACAAGCTGGGGATATTTTATTATTAGAGGCACAAGCTTCTTATGATGGATATGGAGATAAATATTTACCTGTTGAAGTACAGCCAGATATCTTTGATGCAATACGAGCTGGAACGGATAAAGGAATTATTGTGATAGAAGCTGGGGCAAATGGTTCTAATGACCTTGATCAATTTAGAAATCGGAATGGAAAACAGGTATTAAATCGCAATAGTCCGGACTTTAAAGATTCAGGAGCTATAATGATTGGAGCCACATCGTCAACTGTTCCTCATAAACGTTTATGGTTTTCAAATTATGGTAGTAGAATTGATGTTTATGGTTGGGGAGAAAACGTAGATACAACTCGTGCTGAACCTAATAGGATTACTAAAAACCTCTATACAACTGGCTTTAGTGGTACATCTAGTGCTTCTCCAATTATTGCTGGAGCAGCGACTTCAATACAAGGTGTGGCTAAAGAACATTTAGGTCGTCCATATAAACCAGCTGAATTAAGAAATATACTAAGTAATCCAAATACAGGTACCAAATCTCAAAATCCGTTAACAGATAAAATTGGTGTTTTGCCAGATTTAAAGTCAATCTTGTCAAATTTGGGATATAGCCCAGATATATCAAATAATGTTTTAGAGGGAAACCAATATGTATGGTCAATGAAAGGAATAGGAGATTTTGAGTTTGCAAAATTAGATTTTAATAAGACAAAAGAAGAAATGCAAATTCAATTAAAAGCAGGTATACCACATCATTACTTTGATAGTACATATGCGAGTGTGAAAGTCCAAAATTCATCTGGAAAAGTGGTATATAGTAAAGATATTTATGGAAACAGGCAACAAAATGCTGAAACACAAAAAATTCCGGTGAAAGTCGGAGACTATATTGAGTTTACACATTTAGAGGGTGGAAACCGGGCGACTCTTATAAATGTGGATAAAAATATACAGGAGAGTTTTGGTAAGAAGATAGTGTATCAAGTTACAGTTAATGGTCTTAAGAAAGTTGATCAAATTATTAACCCTAACCCAGATACGGAATCTCCTACACGGCCTGAAGGATTACAAACAACCAACACTACTGCAAATAGCGTAGAGTTAAAATGGAATTCATCAACAGATAACGTAGGTGTGAAAGAATATCAAGTATTACGTGATGGGAAATTCATTCAAACGGTACAGGGAACTACATCTATTGATAGTAAACTGACTGCTAACATAGAATACAAATATACTGTGAAGGCTATAGATGCAGCTGGAAATGAGTCTATTCAAAGCAGTGTTCTTAGTGTAAAAACAAAAGAGCAAAATACCTCTTATGAAAAATGGGGTCCGAGGAAAGCATATACAAAAGGGGATAGAGTAGAGTATCAAGGTAATATCTATGAAGCTGTTCAAAGTTATCAAGGAAATGGGGATTCAAATTGGATATTCTCGCTATCCTTATGGAAACCAATTTCAATAAGTTGATGATATCGTCTGATATAAATATAGTCTATTTGAGAGAATAGTTACTTCATAACTAGCTAAATAAATTTTATCTCATAAGAAGAAGGCGCCTTTTAGGTGCCTTTTTCTTATGAACTATATTATTCCTTAATAGTGAAGTTTCTTACTTTAAATTTCTTTAAAGTAAACATTCCAGCTGATATAATGGCTGCACCAACTACAGAACCTAACCAGTCTCTCCAACCTAAGGCATTAAAAGATAAGTAGTTTTTAATGGGCTTTTAAAGGGAATATACAAGGAAAAGGAAGGTGTAATTCTTCCTTTTCTTATCCAGTATGTCCATGTGAATATTTGATAATATTTACCGTACTTTGAGTACCTGTTGAAGAACTCGATCCAAAAGTTACTGTGACAACAATTAAGATACCAAGTAAGCTAACCGCTAATTTTCTCATTTTAATGCTCCTTTTTTAAACTTTTTTTCACTGGCTTTGCTAGCTTCATAAAAGTAATAGCTTGCTTTTACATGATTATTTTCTTTATAAAATTGAGTTGCTAACTTTTCAGTATATTCATTTATATACTCATATAGTTCTTCGCGTTCAAAATAAGAAATTCCTTCTAAAATGGCTTTTTCTACATCACTTGCACAACTATTAAGGTTCATTTTTTCTAAAATATTAAAGTGATGTATATAACCTTCAATACATAACTGAGTGGAAAGTTGTAGTCCCTTTTCAATTAGCCCTTGAGCTAATTGGTTTTCTCCTAATTTATAATGTTCTCTTGCCTCAATAAATAAAGCTTTATAATCACTTGGCAGTTTTTGATTAACTTCAGATAAATATCGTAATGCTAACTCAGAAAGGTTTTGTGTAGCATACATAAAGCCTAGATTGTGACGGACAATTAAAATGTTGTATTCTAAATTTTCTTTTTGGAATGCATCCATCGCTGAAATATAATGTTCCTCGGCTAATTCCCATTCTCTTAAATGAGTACATGCCAGGCCGTATAAATTATTGCAAAAGGCAACTTTTAATTCATATCCCATGTGTTTTGAAAAGATATCTTTAGCTTTCATAACATGATTAATACATAAGATCGATTTATGTGTATGACAGTAGAAAACAGCCAATTCATAGTGGAATTCAGCGTATTCAATTTCGTCAGGTATTGTTGATAATAAACTTTCAGCTTTATCAAAATGTGTTCTTGCAAGACTATGATTACCCGTAACATTCGAATGTATTGCTTTAAAGAAGTGATAATAGTATGAAAGGAATTCATCTGTAGGAGTCCCGTAAGCATCACATTGTTTAAAACTATCTTTAGAAATACTTAAACTATCAACTAGATATTGGTGTCTAAAATCAAGAAGTGAGTAGTATAATAGTATGTTTTGATTTTCTTCTATATCTTGGATTTTATTTTCAATTTCTTGTTTCAGTAATTGAGCGGCATCTACATGCCTAGCTCTAATTTCTTGATACCATTTATTTAATAAATGATTTATTTGTTCGTGCCCCTTTAATTGAACATTCATTGTTCAGTCTCATCCTCTCTATAGATACTATACGACAATTAGTATCATAGCAGAGTTTTCCTCTATTAAAATCTATCAAACAGCATTTTTCAATATAAGACGGAATATTCTATTAATTAAATTCGGTTTAAATAGTATTTATTATTGTTATTTTTATAAAAATAATCTTTTATTTAGGCTACAAAGCAGATAAGAGATATTTTCTCAACAGGATAAAAGGTATTCATCTATAAGTACTATGTATGAGGATAATAGGAAAATAGAAATAAATAATAAAGGGGAATGTGAAATGATAGCTTTTAAAAAATATTGGGATATAAAAGAAATTTAGGAAGAAAATGTATATTTGTTAAAGGTTATAGCTCATCCAGTAAGATTGCAAATTGTAAATGAATTAATGCATCATAAAAAATACAATGTTACACAGTTAACTGAAATATTAAGGCTCCCTCAATCCACTGTTTCACAGCATTTATCAAAATTGAGAAGAACTGTACTCCATACAGAAAGAAGAGGATTAGAAGTATATTATTATATTGGAAATGCTACAGCTCGTCAGATTGTAGAAATTTTAGGTTTGTAGGTTAATAATATGCAAAAAAGTTCCTATTATAAAGTAAGGAACTTTTTTATTTGTATATAATAATTTCGTTTTGTAAGAATTACTGTGTAGATAAGAAAATATTGCTCATATAATTTCTGTATATTTCAAAGAAGTGTAATTAAATAAGGTCTACTTATTTATTTTCAATAGAACTTATCAAAAGCCCCTGAAAAGTAGGGGCTGGTTGTATAGATAAAGGTACATTTATTATGGGAAAATATGTAAAGTTAATTAATCATTAGTTTTTTATTTCTGAATTAGTTGTAAAGCTTTCATCTGTTCTAAAAGAATTAAATTGTTTTGTTCAATTATCTTTGCCACTGCTTCAAAGTATGCTTGATTCTCAAGAACCTCAATCCGTTCCTCTTTAGGAAGTGATTGAAGTATTTCTTTCATTTCTTTACACTCGTATTTGCTATTCTCTGAGTCGTCTATTAATTTATAGCGACGATTTGTGTGTTCAAGTGCACCTAACGTCGCTAAAGCGCGGGTATCTAGTCCTAGGACTTCCGTGCATACATCTCCTTTCCTCTATCAATATACAATTAGGTGGCAATGCTCTATATTATGATTCTTATTTCCTAATGCTTGTACATATTGTGGTTATTTTAAGTGTTAGGAGGTATAATCCAATAATGGTAAAACATTTTGAAGTAAATGGAAGGTTAATCTCAATACGTTAAGTCTAATGATAGGGCATGTGATAAAGTGCTATTAAATTTGAAGAAGCCAAAGTATAAAAGTGGTATTTATGGCGGATCGAATATCTATTACTGATTTATTGCATATAAAAAGTAGCTGCACAAAAGTACAGCTACTTTTTTCTCAAAAACATTTTTATGCAACTAGCATCCTTAACGTAAACTTGCGCTTAATGGTACTTGTGAATAAACTGTGAAATTGTTACCATAAGTACCGTGTCTGGAAAATGAAGAAGAAATTGAACTGTTCCAATTTTTATAGGTAGATCCAGATGTATCTGCTCTTAGAAGGACGTTTGAAAAGCTAGCTTGGCTAAAAGAATTACGACCAGTATCTTCAACACCCTGGACCATTTTTACTGGTTCATATTGAGAAAATGTACCATATACAGGATGATTTGCGTATCTAGGGCTTCCATTTACATACATAGTAACCGTACCATTTCCGTTATTAACTAATTTAAGATTTACTCGATCACCATCTTTAATTGATGTATCATACTGTGTATTCCAATACTTACTGTTTTGACCGGATTCATTATATCCTGAATTAAGAAATACTTTATATCCACTTGGTGTTTTTGAAATACCACCTTCAACTTTAGACGCTCCAATACCTAAATACCAATTTACATATCCATCCTTAACAACAACTGACTTTGGTAGATTTATATCAGCTGCAATCCCGGTATAGTTATTATTTGTAACATTTTTTACAGCGCCTTCTGTAGCTGCAAAGCTTGTAGTTGAAAACATTGATAGAGAAATTAGAAGTGGACCAACTAGATACATCATTTTTTTCTTACTTTTCTTTAATACTTGATTCATTTTAGGTCCCCCTTACTTTTTTGTTAAATTGCATTGAAAGTTGGCCAACTAACTATGACTTACAAAGCAAAGATACATCAGGTTTCATTGGATGTATATATTTTCCTGTTATAAGTCATTGAAATGTCAAGTATATTAGGTGTTTCATATTTATCAATATAAATGGAGTTGACAGATTAAAGTGGTATGTCTATTTAAATGTAAGAAGATTTTGTTAAAAATATTATTAAAACCTATAAATGTGTTGGGGGATAATATGTACCAAGATTCATTTAGGAGAGAACTATGGAATGAATATAGAGGAATTTTACAAAGGGGATATCTGAAATGTTTAGAAATGGATTAAAAACAAAGGAAAAAAATTAATAGTTTTTGTTAAGGAATTCATTGTAATAGTTCGTAGATGAAGGGAAATATATGATTTAAAAGAAATGGATTTCCTGTATAAAAGAAGAAAGGGGATCCAGCTATGGGAAATACAAATACAAGATCAAAGTTAGATAATGCAGCTATTGAAGGTGTTATAGAGGCATTAAAAGATGAAAATGAATGTTTACGTATGGAAATCGATTATTTAAAAAAGTTAAAGGCCTTAGTTCAAAAAGAGAAGGAATTACAGGACAAGACAAAGTGGAAGTAATGTATCTTAAAGAGTTCGAAAGTATGGATTATTTTAAGACAGAATTAGCTAACTATATAGGTTATTACAATCATAAAAGAATTAAAGTACATTTAAAAGGAATGAGTCCAGTATAATACCGGACTCACATTCAAACGGCCGCTTAATTTTTTGTTTAACTCTTTGGGTCCATTTCATCATAGGCAATTGATTGTTGGATTGCTACGCTTAGTGATTATTATTCTTTAACTCATCTCATATTACACTTAGTTTAAGTATTGAGAGTAAAAGAATAGGAATAGAAAAATTAACGTTTTGCCAAACAATTTGTTAAAGAAACTTAATGGAATAATAAGTTCTCCTATTGTAAGGCTTTTAAGTTTATCCTTATTTGGTCTTTTTATTAACTCTTTAAATGTTTCGAAGTCTATTCTATTAACGAAAGACCAACTTGGCACAGCTTTTGTATCTGAACCTATTTTGAAAATGATATGAATACTATGTGCATGAAAATCGCTTATAATTAAAATAAGCAAAAATCCTAAGATAATAAACCAAGTCATTTTTCAGCACCTCCTTGCAGTATTTAATATTAAGATATTAAAACTGCTGAGAAAGTGTGCTATTGTCCATGAAAAATATTGAGAAATTGTTGAGGGGACGTTGAGAATGTTGCAATGCTATTAATTGTTGAGGATTTAATTATACTTTGTCATTTTATATTTAAAAAAAGAAAATAAAAAAGAGAACAGCTGCGTAGACTGTTCTCCTAAGGAGCGGAAGTGCTGAACATTTTCAATGACAATGATTCAAGCATTCCGTTAATAGTATGTGCATATGTTTGCAGTTCATACAAGAAGGTAGCTAAAAAATAGCTACCTTGTCTCAGGGAGAATTCAAGAAAATTAGAGATTCATTATGGATACAGATTGGCTGTTACCAATCTATTCGTATTATTGGAAAGGATTCCGTAAATTATTCATAAGTTAAAATCTGACTTCATTTAGATTAATGGCGAGATTGTTAACTCTTTGAGAGATACTGAAGATATATCTTCAGTATCTAATTTTACAAGAAATCATTGTAATTGAAATGAAAAAAGAAATAAATATTACGTATTCAGTTTTTTACTAAATAAGCAGGGCACCATTCTAAATAGAATGATGCCCTGTTTATTTTAAACATGATCTACTGAAATACTTTTTCAATTGTAGGCATAACAGCGATTGGTGGTAGAGATTTAGTCCATGCAGCTGCATATATATTTAATTTTTCACCTAAAGTGTAATCTTCTCCATTGGAAACAGGAACTCTTAGAATCTTATTCTGGGAAACTAGTTCCCACCAATCAGTTTGATAAGCAAGTGCTTCATCTTTTGTAGAAGTAGCTGCAACTATTAAATAATTATTGTCTAACGAGATAACATATCCAGTAAAAGGTTCTTGCTCTTGGTTTTGAATAGAATGAACAAGTGTAGCGCTTCCAGAAGAATTATTTGAATCTGCAAAGGCTGGTGTTAATCCGAAAGTAAATCCACATCCTAATGTTAAAGCTGTTACGGTTGTTACTAATTTTTGTTTTTTTGTAAACATGATATATCCCCCTTATATTTTATCCCTACACTATTCACTTTCTAGTTGTAAACATATAAAGCCTTTTAATATTAAGATATTTAACAATTATGCCATAAACATTCCATAAATGTTAATATTATCTATTAATGGAGGTGAATTTATGTTATAATTCACTAGGTGAACTATTATTGTTCCTTTCATCTCTTGATGAATGTATACCCTTCCTTAATTTTAAATATGTTCAATTTTATTGGTGAAGAGGAGAGAGATCCCTCTTCTTTTTTCTGTTCATAACATAAGATTTTATATTATGTTATGAACAGAAAAAGAACCCTATGGGGTTCTTTTTCTAGGCATATTAACAGTAAGGAGAGTAATGAAGAGCTAATTTCAAATCTTTATTAGGTGAAAGATTTGAAAAAGCTTATGTTATTATTTTTACACATATGTAATATATAGTAAAATGATAATATTTTGACTTACTATTACTAATATTCAATTAATATAGTTAACGCTATATTTATGTTGTTAACTATCATGTTCGGCATGGAATACTTAAAAAATGTAACAAAAACTTTTTTTGGGGGAATTTATTGCTGGTAATAAACGATTTAAAAATAAAACTAATCAATAAAGACCCTGTAGAAAATACAGGGGTAATGGATAACATAGTTTCTTATCAACTCAGTAGCATATATATTTTAAGCGCTTTACTAAGTTTTTTGAAAGATTTAAGAACAAGAAGAAAGTTTTTAATGCTAGAATTCTGAAAACGATAGGGTTGAAATTTAATGTTTTCGGAAAAAAGAATTGACTTCTATATTAGTTGTAACTAGAATGGTTACATAAACATGTAATCAATTCGGTTACAATTAATAACTGCTTAAAATAAAAATATGATTTATATATTTAATTAAGAATGGTGGTACACACGTTGCCACCCGGTGTAGAAAGTTACTAACGCATTCAAAATGCATAATCCCAACTTTAGTAATTTCTAATACTGGGTAATAATGTGCAACGTTATCTTTTGTTAAAAACCTTGGTTAATCTTTCTTTGGAAATATTAGTTTTTGGGGAATATAGTAAGGTATCTCAAAAAGAACAAGGTATAAAAAGAAGTACTTATATAAACCAAAAAGTTAGCTGAGCTGGATAATAAAAATAAAGGTAGGAGATTTAAATGGAGACGAAACAAGATAACCTTATTTACGTATGGGACGCATATTGTGGATGGTGCTATGGCTTTTCAGAAAGTATTAAAGGATTTTACAAAAACCACACTGAAGTACCATTAACAGTTTTATGTGGAGGGTTATTTTTAGATAATTTACCAATGAAAAACTTCTCATATATAGAAGAGGGAAATAAAAGAATTAATCAACTTACAGGTGCAGAATTCGGTCCTTCATATCAAAAATTGGTGGAAGAAGGTACTTTTAAAATGAATTCGAAAGATGCTGCAATTGGTTTTTCAGCATTACGCTCATTAGCGCCAGACCGTTTGTTAGAATTCACTTCGGCTATGCAAAAAGCGTTTTATTTTGAGGGACAAAGTCTAAGTGATCCTGAAACATATCGTAAGATCGCAATTGAGCATGGTTTGGACCCTGAACAAGTGCTAGAGCGTTTAAACGCTCAAGAAACACTAATAGATGTCCAAAATGATTTCAATAAAGTTCGACAGCTTGCTGTTAATAGTTATCCTTCATTACTTTTACAAAAGGAGCATCAAATTATTCCTATTGGTGGTGGGGTAATGACGCCAGATAAAATTGAAGCGCGTTTTAAAAATTTATATTAATGAATTTTAAGTTACAGTATATAACATTTAACGTTTTAAAAAAGACTAGAAGTGGATGGACTGAAACCTTTTTATAACAGTCGGTTTCAATTTATTTTTAAAAAGAGTCCAATTTTAATTTTACTATCAGCTATAGTAGCAAACATGTTATCTTACACCAACTGATATTCATCCCTGTCCTATTTGATGGTGCTATCACACTTTCAGGTAAATTGAAGAGGGAACTTCTGGCGGAACAAGATAAGAATATGTTAACTATTTAATAACTTTAACAAGGGAGAATAACATTCTATGTTTAAAACAATCGATACAAATCAAAAAAATGTGAAATTGACGGTTTTTAGTTCAGACGAAAAAAGTTTTATGGTCACTGCAACCTTAGTTGAGAAAGCGGGACATGCATTTTTAATAAACTCAAAATTTACTCAGTCTGATTCGAAAGAAATTGTTGAGTATCTGAAAAAAAACGATTTATCTTTAGATAAAATCTTTATCATTCATGGGGATCCTGATTACTACTTTGGATTAGAAAGTATTAAAGCAGCTTACCCAGAAGCAATAGCATATGCTACAGAGTCTACAGTTGAACATATTGTTCATTCTGTCTTAGGAAAATTAAAAGTTTGGAAAGATGCCCTTGGAGAAAACGCACCAAGTAACATAGTATTACCTCAAGTGTTTAAAGAAAAAGCTATTGATTTTCAAGGGTTAACATTTGAACTAGTAGGCTTAGATCATTACAGAACTAGCTTATTTAATAAAGAGCTAAAAGTATTAATTGGTGGTATTGATGTATTTAACGAAATACATGTATTCTTAGCGGATACTAGCTCAAAAGCGGCAATGGAGGCATGGATTGAAAACTTGAAAGTATTACAAGCATTAAATGCCGACATAATTGTACCGAGCCATGGATCAATCGAAAAATCCTTAAATAATCAAGCACTTACTTCAACTATGGATTATCTAAGAACTGCGATTCAAGCTTCTGAGGAAAGTAAAACTTCAAAAGATTTTGTAGCAAAACTTGATGCAGCATATCCAGGCTATGCAAATAAAGGTGTATTAGAATTAAGTGCAAAAGTTGTAACAAAAGAAATGCCTTGGGGTTAATGCTATGAACAAATATCAAAAACTATTACATGAAACGTATATGTTAACTGGCGAAGGAAAATTAGATGCTTTCAAAACGTATTTAAGCGAAAGTGTATCTTGGACAGAAGCTGCTGGGTTTCCATATGCAGGTACTTATATAGGTCCAGATGAAGTAGTGAAAAATGTACATGAACGCCTTGGCACGGAATGGGATAATTATAGCGCTAAAGATGAAATTTATGCATTTAATAACAATACTGTTATCGTTTATGGAAAATATAGTGGAACATATACAGATACAGGGAAATCGTTCGTAGCAGATTTTTGTCATCTTTATGAATTTGATGAGAACGATAAGGTTAAGAAGTTTATTCAAATTGTGGACAGTGCAACTGTTAATGAGGTATTGAGTTAGAGTTAATCGCTTCTTGCATACCTTGTATAAAGAGTAATGTTAGGATAAACAGGTTTTACTAACATTACCCCTCAGATTATATTTTGGGGAAGGTTTCTCCTTCTTCAAGTATGTTATGGAATATAACTTATATGAATAGAAGAGGTAGGTATATATGAAATTAGAGAAAAATTTAATAGTAATAATTATTTCTGTGTTTATTTTAGGAATTGTGTCGACTTTTATATTTCAAGCTTCCACCGGTAATAACAAAGGTAACTCAATAAAGAGCGAGAATGTTGCTTCTGTATCAAAAGAAGCGACAGAAAATGAAAAGAATAAAAAGATGGTAGTTGATTTCTATAATGAAGTTTTTAATAAACATAATATCGATATTATCCCTAAATATGTAAGTGAAGATTATAAACAACATAATCCTTTTGTTGCTGATGGACGAAAAGCCTTCATGGATTTCTTTAAGGAAGATTTTGTTAAAAATCCTAATTCCTCTGCAGAGATTAAACGTGTAGTAGCTGAAGGGGATACAGTTGCTCTTCATGTACATTCTCGTACTAATTCTCAAGATAAGGGAGTTGCTATAGTGGATTTATTTCGTATAAAGGATGGTAAGATTGTTGAACACTGGGATGTAATTCAAGAGATTCCAAGTGAAGCGGCTAATGATAATACGATGTTTTAGGTAGAATATATATCTAATAATTGTTTAATTGGTAGTGCTGTATAGAATTTAGATAAGTAAAGGAGATGTCCTAGGCATGGTACTAGGACATCTCCTTTTTGTCTTAACGAGATTTAATTTATTGTTATTTGTATTTTTTTATGTACTACTATTCGAGTAGATATCATTTCAGGCGGTTTTCTTTTATACTTCTATATCTTTCCCCTCTGCTACCACTGTATCTCTCCACAACACAAGTAGTTTTCTAAATTCAGAGGTTTCAATTTTACATTGGTTATCTGGGGCACTCATAAAGAAGTTAATAGCACTGGTATAATTAGGTTCAATGTAGACTGCTGCTACGTTCCCTTCTATTTCATATTGCGGAACTGTTTGGTCAACTACATTATCCAAAATCTGTATATATTCGTCTGCCTCATCATCTAAAATATCTTCTAAAAAATGAGAAATTATAGAAATCTCCTTTGGCAAACGTATTCTCAATCCGCCAAGTCCATCACGATAAAATTCATATGTATATTTCATATTTTACCTCCTTGTATAAATAGGATATGCGGTTATTATCTCATTATTTTTTATAATCATTTCTACTTTAAATCCGAGAGATGTTTGTCCTGTATATCTAACTGTATCGACTTGAATCTTATTATTGTATGCTTCTTTGATAGAATCAAGTACCTGTACTCTATCCCAATCCCTAGGGGAAAATGAAGAAAGCGCGGTTTTTGCTTCACCGTCTACTTTTACTTTATATACTCCCACAGAATTTGGTGCATGGGAAGCGGTTGAAGATACCATAGAAGGATTTGGAAACGTGGGAAAACATGGGGAATGCTGCGTTTCATCTTATTGATACACTTAGTACTATGTATAATGCATTTTCAGATTCATTTATTAATGATGTAATAAATGGGGAAGTTATGCTGTTACACAAATTGGGCTTGGACTCATTGGTGATAAAGGAATAAGTAAAGTAACTACTTTAGCAAAAGGTGTAAAATTCTCTACAGGAATCTCTTCTTTCACAAATAAATTGCCACTGACAGATCGCTTGGTGTTTGCAGGTGCAAGTGGATTTGGAAGCAATCAAATAAAAACATCTGAAGTTTTACGCAAATCTCGTGAAACATTTATGTTTACCCAAACTGGTGGAAGAAGTAGGGTTAAAGATGTATAAGAAGTAATAAAGAGTTATGCAGATAAAGTTCTTGATAGAGTAAATGTAAAAAATGATTATCCCAATTCGTATACAGCATCCAAAGTATTACGTGAAGAACTTAAGGCTGCAGGGATTGAACCCCCCCATATTCTAATGCAGCACATCACATTGTACCTTGGAATGATAGCAGGGCAGTGGAAGCACAGGAATTATTAAAAGAGATTGAGATACATCATGATTCTGCTTCCAATGGGGTATTTTTACCGTATAAAGTGAATGAATATGTGACTACTGAAGTCTTACATATAGGTAGCCATTCTAAAGAGTATATAAGAGAGGTAACAGAAAGACTAAATAGTGTTATAGAAATGGGTGGTACATAAGCTGATGTAGCTGAAGTTTTGCACAAAATAAGACAAGATTTATTAGAAGGTAAGATAAGATTAAATGAACCAAAAGAATAATTTTATAGCAGTTAACAAATTGTAAAGGAGAATTTATATATGAAAATTTGGCAATTAAAAAGTTCAACCAATGATTATCAAACTTTTCAATTATTAAATTATGAAGAGGACAAGAAATATTTTAAAAACGATTTTAATTCTTCAGTAAGTTTATTAGATTCATGGACAGCTAAATTTATTGAGATTGTAGATGAAGGATATCAAAGTGATTGTCCTATTTTTTGGGGGAAATCGGGTTTACAAATAATTAGTGAGAAAGCTAAGTCAGTATTAGAATCTTTAGTAGGAAATAATGTTGAATTTTTACCACTAATTCACAAAGCAGCAAACGAAAAATACTATGCTATTCACGTTTTACGTGTATTAGATGCACTTGATATTAATAATACAATATTTGAAAAATTAAGTTCAGGTTTAATAATAGGCTGTGAAAAATTTGTATTTATTCCTAGTGTTGTTCAAAATGAAATGGTTTTTAAATTGTATATAAATGGAAAGATTCACCCGAACTATATTTTGGTATCAGATGAATTTAGAAATGCAGTTTTAGAAAGTGATTTAAAAGGTTTTGAATTTGTAGAGATATGGATTCAGAAGCAAATATGTAGTTAAATTGACTTTCAAAAGCTGACAGACATTATAAAAAAGCTGAACCTCAGCTTTCATCAGGTTCTGCTTTTTTGCTACCTACTACCTCACATATACATAGGCTTCATTTGCTGTAACATAATATATTTTGCATTGTAAATGGTGAATTAAAATTAAATAAACTGAAGAAAGAGTAACCTTATTTATACTAGAAAAATAGCAAAGGAGAGTAAAAATGAAAATTTGGGAATTAAAGAGTTCATTTGATGGTTATCAATCCTTTCAACTATTGAGTTTAGAAGAAGATTCTAAAAAGTACTTTGAAGGGAAAATTGACTCGGCAGTAAAAGCATCTCATTCATGGGGAAAAATACGTATTAAATGTGTAGAAGAAGGAAATCAAAGTGATTTTCCTCATTTTTGGGGAGAAGTTGGTACACCAATGGTTAGTGAGAAAGCTAAACAATTCTTAGAGTCTATGCTTGTTAATAATGTAGAATTTCTTCCCCTAATTCATAATGTGAAGGGAGAAGTGTATTATATAATTAACGTTTTAAATGCAATAGACGCTATTGACTATGAAAAAGCTATACTAAAGAAACTACGATCTGGCTTAGTAATAGATTTCAAAAAATACGCATTCTTACCTAATATGGTTAAGAACCAAACAATATTTAAAGTTTACTTAAATGAAATATTACATATTCCTTCTGTTTTCGTATCAGATGAATTTAGAAATGCAGTTTTAGAAAGTGATTTAAAAGGTTTCGAATTTGTAGAGATATGGGATTCAGAAGAGCATGCATAAAGAAATTCTAAAATAATTAAGTGAGATTATTGATGTGAACTAATAACTAAGACATTATTAAATATAAGATTAAGAAGCTTATGTACTTTCATGGGCTTTTTATTATGGAGAAGTGTAGAAAAGCATAGTAATCAATATTATATATATTTTGGGTTCACAAAATAAGTTGTAAATCCTGATCGAAGAAATAAAAATATAGCTGCTGATAATCAAATACAATTGCATCATCCTATATAAAATGAATGGGCTATAAAGGGTGATACGATTAGAGCGAAAAGAAAGCTCAAGAAAAATTTTCACCATCAAGTTCTGGTTTGCCTTATACCAAAATTTATAATATGCAAAGAAAGTAAAGAAGACTTGAGGTATACAATACTGATATAGACAATGAATTTAATGTAAGCTATAGAGAAATGATTGAGGCAGGGGATAATCCAAAAACTAAAAAAAGGTATTAATGGATGCTTATAAATATTTTGATAGTTTTAAGGGATGAAAAATGGAAGAAATGTTTGTTAGTTTATTCATTCAAGTGAATTCCAATAATATAGAGAAGATGAACACATATAAAGAAAAGAATAATAAAAGTATAAGAGATTTGACAATAAGCATGAACCTTCTTTTTAGTGCATGCTATGCGAAGAGTGGGAGTCAGGATTGGACAGTAACATGGGGTTTGTGTGGATAGTGAGGAGGGAAGAAGTGAATAGAAAAAACCATCTCAAATAGAGACGGTTTTTTTAGTGCTATCTTTTTGAGGCTCTATATCCTGCAGCTTGTGCTTCAGCTGCTGAACAAAACATTTCTTCAGCATTCGTTTTATCATAAAACTGTTGACCAGGCATATGATAAATCTTCTCGCCTTTACTATTTTTATTACCTTTAATATTACAAGTACCATTCTGTTCTGATGCTTGATTAGTTTTTGGCTGAGGAGTTGCTTCGTTTTGTTTATTTTGATTTTGTTGCTCTTGTTGTTTCTTTAACTCTTGTTGTTTTTGCTGTTCTTCTTTTTGCTTCTGAAGTTCTTGTTGTCTTTTTTGTTCAGCTTCTTGTTTCTTTTGTTCTTCTTGTTGCTTCTGAAGTTCTTGCTGTTTTTTTTGCTCAGTTTCTTCTTTCTTTTTCTCTTCTTCTTTTACTTCCGTTGCTTTTTTTGCTTCCTCTTGCTTAGTAACAGTAGTAGCTTTTTCAGTTTTATCATCATCTGAACCTTTAGCACAAGAACCTATTAAAATAATTAATAAAATAATAATGCCTAAACACCCAAAGCATCCGCACCCTCGGCGTTTTTTTTCTTCTTTCTCATTTGCTGACTTTGCCATTTTTATCCCCCTATGTACTGTAAATTCAAGATTTAGTATATCAGATATTGAAAGGGAATTTTACATAAAGTTTATTAATAAAAGTAACTTTTGTAAGAAACACTATCTCTATGGAGGTGTGTCTATGTTATATACTTTTCTAATCATGGCAGGAGTACTTTACATTTCATGGTATGTCTACAAAAGAAGAAAGGACCACCATTTATACCAGCTCATCACGCGTTTTAACAAAGATGAAGAGTTTAAACGTACTTTAGCAATGGGGCTTTATTATCGATTTATGAAGCCATTGGAAAATGAAAAGTGCTCATCAGTATTTATACGTCAAACACCGTTGGAATTTGAAGCTTTTGTTGCGGATGTAATTGAAAAGTATTATGGTGGTTCTGCATTAGTAACGGTAGCTACAGGTGATTATGGTGTAGACTTTGAACATACGGTAAACGGTGAATTATATCTGGGTCAGGTGAAGTGTTTGTGTAGCGACATGTCCTATAAAGCAATTGCACTGGTGCATAGTAACATCGCGAAAAAAGGGGCAAAAGGCGGTTATGTAGTATCAACAGGTGGTTTTTCAAAAAATGCAAAGCACTATGCTGAAGAACTGAATGTACAGCTAATCGATGGATCAAGATTGGCTGAAATGTATATGGAATCCATTGAGGGACATCCGTTACCTCAATACGTGCTAAACCCTGCTAGTAATTAATCAGCGGGGTCTTTTTCTTGTACCTCGTATAAATCATAGACTCTACAATCGGTTATTTTTGCTAACTCGAATGTTTTGTCTACTGGAGGATAAGACTCGCCAGTTACATAATTACTCATTTGCTTTTGGCTTATATATAATTTCTGTCTTATAGGGGAGAGGTACTGGGTGAAGATAAGGTATTTTAGTAGATTTATGTTATTTTAAATTTACTTTGAATGAATGGATAATTTGGTAAATACACTATGTTGTTCATTTTCTTCTGGATTCATACTTGCTTGATAAGATGAAAATCCTTTATAGATATTTTTTTTCATTGCCACAAACCATTATTTTGATCGAATTCACCATAGTAATGATTGTAATCAAGTTTGTTTCCTGTGTTTTTTTTAAAATTATTGCTAATAAAAATACGGCTATTACTTGCATAGATGTCATTATTGGTAATCACATTGTTTCGAATATCGTAATTTAATTCAATTTGGCTATTCTCTTGATCTTTTGTGTCATTTTTAAAAATAATATTATTTGTAATTGTATTATTTTCAGCATATCCTTGTTTACTGTCGTATCCACCAATTGCAATTCCACTCATTATATTATTGGATATTGTATTGTCCCTAACAGTAATTTGGCTTGCGCTCTTTCCTGCATGTTCGCTAGCTACTTCAATGCCCAGGTCGTTTTCATAGCTTTGATTTGCTTAATGATAATTTCCTTCCCACCATCTACGTAAATACCATCAGCTGAATAGTCAATATAACTAGTATTATTGAAAAATGAATTGTGATGAACGATATTATTACGAACAATTCCGTTTCGTGCTTGATCTAGAGCCGCTACTGGAGACACTCCTTCATGTCCAATAAGAACAATTCCGATGTTGTCGTTATCATGTACTTTGTTATTGGTAACCTCAAAAGAATCTACATTACCATTCACAGAAATTGCTTCACTAAGTCCTAATTTCAAATTTGTTACTTCGTTATTATCAATGACAATATGATTTAAATTATTTTGTGCATGAGATGAAGCACCATAAAAAGCAATAAGAAATAATTTAGATGTTTCATGTGAAAAAGAGTACTAGATTTGATAATATTTTATTTGAATATAAACAGTTACTTAAATATTGATAAGATAAGTTTCCAATCTAATATATGGGGAGTAGAAAAATGAATTATTTTCTTGTTTCAAAATAAAAGTTATAAGGAAGAGAGGGAGGGAGGATTTCTCTGGGCTCCACAAAAAAATAACAAGGGACAAACATTTCATCACTGGACAGATATGAAAATGATAAGAAAAGGTGACATCATTTTTAATAGCTTTAAAGGAAGGCTAGTATCAATTTTGGTTGCAAAAGAAGATTATAAGGTTCATGATAAGCCAATATGACTGGAACAGACTGAGCTCTGGGAAAAAGAAGGATGGATTGTAAATGTAGAATACCATGATTTGGAGATTCCTACTATATATAAAGATTTCATAGAAAACATATTAAAGCTACAGGGTGAAAAATATGCTCCATTTAATAAGATTGGGCGTGGTAATACTGGTTACCTGTATAGAGTAACTCTAGAACTTGCTGATTATTTATTAACAATAGTTAAAGAAAAAAATAGGGATACTTGGAACAAGCTATCAAACATAGGAAGTAGTGATGAAGAAACTATTCTGGAAGAAATAGAGAAGGATTTGTCGTATGTATTAGATCAAACTGAAAAAGAACAAGTTATAAAATCTAGAATTGGACACTCCATTTTTAAAAAGAATTTGTTGAAGAATGAAGAAAAATGTAAACTATGTTGAGTCTCTGATAAACGTTTTCTAATAGCAAGTCATATTAAACCTTGGAGCCAATCTAATCATAGGGAAAGGTTAGATATAAACAATGGACTACTACTTTGTCCTAACCATGATGCGTTATTTGATAAAGGTTTTATTAGTTTTGGAGACGACGGGAGAATTTTAATTTCGAACAGTTTAGACGAAGCTTTAAAAATCTTCTTGAATATACATGATAAGTTACAGATCCAAATGAATGAAATGCAGCGTCAATATATGAAATGGCATAGAGAGATTAAATTTCAGGCTTAAGTAGATAAAAAATTGTTGGGAGTAGTAAGTTAAAATAAATTAAAGGATCGAGCTACAAAGGTAGTATTTCATGGTTATAATAGGTGCTTTACAAAATATACCGTATATCAACGTAATGAGTATGTAGCTGAGCTAGCTAAAAGACGTGCGCAAGGTAAATGGGGGTTATGTGAATAGCATGCTCCTTTCCAAGATAAAAAAGGAATCCATACTTAGAAGCACATCATGTGGAATGACTATCAGAAGGCGGGAAAGATACAATTTATAATACTGTTGGAATATGCGCAAACTGTCATCGAAAGTTGCATATTTTAAACCTACATGAAGATGTTACCAAATTAGTGAAAAAGATAAAGTGGTATAAACAAGAAGAAGAGAAGTAGAGAGTATAAGTATTAAATAAGATGTGAAAGAAGTGAAGATTCATGAAGAAAAAAGTATCGGTTGTTGGAGCTGTCATTTTTAATGAGAAAAATGAGATCCTATGTGCATTACGTTCTCCTAAAATGTCATTACCAAACTATTGGGAATTTCCAGGTGGGAAAATTAATGAAGGGGAAATGCCGCAAGATGCATTGGTGCGTGAGATTAAAGAAGAACTAGGGTGTTTAATTGCTGTTGGTGAAAAAATAGAAGAAGTGGATCATGAATATGAGAATATTATAGTTCATCTTGCTACTTATAAGGCATACATAGAGTCCGGTATACCTAAAGCACTTGAGCATGCCGAGTTGATATGGGTTCATGCTAATAATTTATTGGAGTTAAAGTGGGCCCCGGCGGATCTTCCAACCGTAGGAGTTTTATGCTTAAAGTTTAAAAATTAAGGTCTGAAATAAGAAATAATGAGATGGATTTTTATAAGTTATAAACTGTTTTGAAAGTAGTTGTATGACTCTGGTGGCTCGGGCTCATGAGCGTTACCTTGTCAAGGTAACGCTCTCCCTGCTGAGCTATGGGGTCCCAACAAACAGTACAATCGCTGCTTAATAAACGGTTAATTGCAAAGTACAGGGTGTGAGGATTGCAAAAAAGGTGCGGTAAAGCTAACAGAGAATAGACTTAATGTGTTACGGGCGTTAGGATAATACGAGGATATTGATTATATATGGGGGTAAATAAGTTGAAAAGCATTGAAGTTCTAAATACATACATTGAAGGGTTTTCTGATGCTCTCCCTACGTGGTTAAAGCATCTAATCGAGGCAGAGGAGATACATCAAAACTATGAGAATGTACAGGTACTTGGTGCATTAAAAACAGATGCGGTGTTGTACTATGTACACCGTACGCTGCAAGTGTTAGAGGGATTGTCTTTAGATGAAGAAGCGTATCGCATTATTGAACAGGTATTAACGTATAGTGAGCTTGCAAAGGTAGGCTCTTTAAAACAGAGGGAGCAATGGAAGAAAAACGGGATTAACCTATTGGTACATAACGAAGGTTCTGCGGATATCTTTAGTGATATTCAGTTTATCGAACGTATAGAGACAAACTTAAATTCTACTGAGTATTTGTTTGTTCGAGATTTAATTAGAACACATGGATTAATCGGGCAGTATATCCGCGGGGAGGCTCGTTTAGATTCTCATGTTGATTTGATTAACACATATAAAGAAGAATACGGAGACGTTAGGTTAAAGGAGATTCTATACTATCTTAACCAATGTATTATTGAGGGCGTATCAAAATCCTTGTGGAGTGAAGTAAAGAACGATGTGAAGATTACAATTGATGGGCTATTTGATGGCTATGTGGAGCCATTTACTTCTCGCATACATAGACTCACGCCAAAACATAAGGAGTCAGCATTTGAAAAAGATATAATTATGGGGAGCGAGAAGAGTGGCGTTCAAACCTTCTTATCTGATAAGGATTTATGGTATGTAGAACCGTCTATGCATGCTCTTAGCTTCGAGGATATCTGGACAGTTTTTATTATGTTAAAGAACAAAATAGGCACTGGAAAGGTTCGGCATATCCATTTCGAGAAATTGATGCAGCAGTTGCACTATGATTTCAAAGGCGAGAAGAAGGACAACTTGTATCGTAAACGGGTTATTGAGAAGTATCTACGGGAGTACCGTGAGAACGAGAAGCCGGATACAACGCATGTTTCCTTTGAGGTTAAAGTCGATGAAGATATGAAGACTGCGTATGTGTCGTTTCAGTTTTCTGCTGTAGGTGAGGCGTTAATTACCTTCTGTGTAGAGGCGGAAAAGGTAGATATGATGCATGCTCGGGCAAACGTGCTGCTGTTTGATTTCTTCGGGTTACGTAAGGACGCGTATGATAGATTCCATAACGAAGAATTGTATCTGGAGCATATGAATAGTTCGGCGGATGATAAACGAATTATTCTTGATTATATAAAGGGAGATACGGTTGTAGATGTCGGAGCCGGTGGTGGTGTCATGCTAGACATGATCGAAGAAGAGACCGATGATAAACGAATCTACGGTATCGATATTTCTGAAAACGTGATTGAAACGTTGAAAAAGAAGAAGCAGACCGAGGGTCGTTCTTGGGACGTCATTAAAGGGGATGCAATCAACTTAAGCAGCTCGTTTGATAAAGAATCGGTTGATACGATTGTATATTCTTCTATCCTTCATGAACTATTCTCTTATATTGAGTATGAAGGTAAGAAATTCAATCATGGAGTAATTAAAAAGGGGCTGCAGAGTGCCTACGAGGTGTTAAAGCAGGGAGGTCGTATTATCATTCGTGATGGCATCATGACCGAAGATAAAAAGTTAATGCGTGTGATTCGTTTTAAAGAAGCCGGCGGAATGAAGTTCTTAGAGCAGTATGTCCATGAATTTAAGGGTCGTATAATCCAATATGAGGTACTTGCAGACAATACAGTCAAAATGCCTGTTAACGATGCGATGGAGTTCTTATATACGTATACCTGGGGCGAGGATTCCTTCGTTCATGAGGTACAGGAGCAGTTTGGAATATTTACGCCAAACGACTATAAGGATTTCGTAAAGGGCATCTTTGGGGATAAAGTAAACATTGTTCAAGCTATGAACTATTTGCAGGATGGATATACTAGTCATCTTAGCGAGAAAATTGAGTTTAAAGATGAGTCTGGGAATGCAGTTGCGCTACCGGATAGTACGTTCTTTATGGTTTTAGAAAAGGTGAAGTAATGGGTATTGGTATAAATAAAGTATAAAGGGGTAAAGGGCAATGGAAATCTTAGAAATGCAATACACAAAGGAAGATAGAACATCTTTACAATCTAGGGTTGTCGAGCGCTGATGATGCACTTTGTTTATTCATTTTAAAAACTCCTAATATTAAATTATATAAGACAGAAGAATCGCTGGGAAGCGGTAAATAAGGAAGAATTGTATAAAAAAGAGGTTTGATTTGAAAACGGCTTTCCAAATCGGTTTATATTGCGTTTTGATGAAGGAATTAATACAATAGGTCTTATTTATTATAAAAACGCATGTAAAGATGAATACAGGCTTTACATGCGTTTTTTAGGGTTTTTAGGGAAAATAAAAGGGTACTCATTATTTAAGGCATAAATTCTTTCTCTACGAGCTGGCGCATTGCTTTATTTTGATTCTTCAGCCTGTTTTCATGCCAATAATTTTCTATTTGTTCCACTTGTTCTTTTGCAAATGTAAATGAATTTTCATATAAGGCAAAAGCTTGTTACAATAGTAAAGAATAACTTGGGTACAATTGATAATGAAATGGGGAAAGATGCTAGATGAAAGCAACCGGAGTGACTAGAAAAGTAGATGATTTAGGGCGTGTGGTAATTCCAAAGGAACTTAGAAATACGCTGGGTATTAAAGAAAAAGCACCATTAGAGATCTTTGTAGAAGGTGAAGACATTGTTTTACAGAAATATCAGCCCGGTGGTGTTTGTGCATTAACAGGAGAGGTATCAAATCGTAACATATCATTAGCAAACGGTAAGATAACATTAAGTCCAGAAGGTGCAGAACTATTAATAAAAGAAGTAGAACAGTACCTTGTAAAATAAGTGGCTCCTTTCAGAGGCTTGTATTAAAGTTAATATAGTAATTTCGTGTATATTTTCATAACGGTTTTAGAAAGACAAAATCTAGAAGGATTTATCGAATTCTTTGAACGAAAATTGCATGAGAAACATATGTGAAAAGGAAAAAATAATAAAAGGCTAGTTCGTCCATTATAAGAGCTAACTAGCCTTTTATTTACTAAAGTAAACCTTGATAAAGTAAATAAATCTCGGTTGATCCCCACTAATCACTCTCACCTGAATACACTTTTAAGTGTTCCATTGCTATAGATATGGTATGTTTTTCTGTATCAATTAACGATAACCCCTGCTTAATAGGAGCCCAATACTCATATCCGTAATCCTCAAACCACGCAAAAACTTCTGTAGTGTAAAAACCATCATTTCGTTTGATAACTTGAACTTTTTATCTTTTACTTGTAGAAACAATCCCTTTAATGATTTCTTTCATTGTCTATCTCCCTCTACCTTTTATCCAGAGTGTGCTACATCAAGAATATAGATGATGAAAGGTATTTTGATTGCATAAGGTATTCATATTAAGTTTACATAACACATCAATATCAGTATCAATATATCTAGAAACAAAAAAATTTCTTTGTATGTTGGCTGTTAAATACGGTCTTTTCCAAAACCAATCATGATTTCACCTTCATGGTAAAATTCTATAACAAAATTATTTGGACAAAAAAGATAAGTGTCGCTACCAACCGCCGTTACATCGTCAATATTATGTAATATATCGTTTAAATTTGTATAGAGAACAGGAGTAGGTCCAGTACTCCATAGGATATAGACTTTACTTTCCAATGGGATAAGATGAGATATTTGATCCATGGAGTCAATGGCATGTTTAAGGGAAACCTTATCCCAACTGATTCGTCCCCACCATTCAAAAGGGTAGGAGTCATTTAATAATTTGTATATTTCTGACCCTCTTTCAGGAGCTAATTCTTTAGTTTCAGCACCTAACACGCAGACGCATTCATCATATAAAGCACCATGAGTAGGTTTATGCTTTTTTCTATTTGCTTCAAGAAGTTTTAAGAGTCTTTGAGACCTGTTGTTTTTATTCATCATCCAGCCCACCATAAGGTAAATGAAAATACATACTAAAATCTTTATAAATAGATAAAAATTTTTTTATTTGTTGACTAATATCTTCTAGATCCCCATATATATTATCTGCGGCTAAATTAATTTCTTCATTAAAATTATACAGCTGTTCATCTGCATAATCGAATCCCTCACAGCAATTATAATGTACCAAATTAGATATAAATGGTTGTATTTTCAATACATTTTCTTCATTTATCATAAATTTCTCCCATAACAGTCCTAGTATAATTTTTACGGGTAATTCTTGATCATACGTTCCTTTTACGTTCTTTAATTTAGATACAATATCAACTAACTTATCATTACTGGATAAAGCAACTTCTATAATTTCAATAGAAGGACTATCTAATGTTTCAATTGTATGATCAGCCCACTCAATTACTTCAGTTTTTGAAAATAAACCAATTTGTAACCCTATCCTAAAAACCTCAGCTATTATTTTTATATTAACCATATATAACTCCCTAGATTTTTAGATAATTATACATCACATAAAACTAAACCTCAAAAAGGGTATTGATATTCGGATTAAAACCACAAAACAAGATAGAAATTAACTTGGAGAATAAATTATACTTTAAGTTGAATAAGGGGAATATTTGTTAAATAAAATAGTATAATTTATAATTTCAAGGATAGGAAATAAGGGATAGAAATTGAGTTATTTAGTAGAGGAGGTTGCTATATGTATAACTGCAATCAATGTGGAACAGAAATGATTATGCAATTACAAGACAGATATAGAGAATTTTGCCCAAGATGTGAAGGTCTTAGACCAAGTAGCTTAGTATACTATAATTTATATGAATTACTAGATTATATGGAAGCAAACAATTATATGAATAAAGAAAATATGCTACATAACTTTTTAAAATGGGAGTTTGAGTTAACGGATGGAAATCTGTTTAAGTTATATTTAAACTTAGATAGATATGATCGACCTGATGATGAGGACCTTATAAAACAATTAGAGGTTTATATGAAGGGGATTCGATTAAAATTAAATGTTAAATATGAGGATGACTATATCTGGATTCGGGTTAATTAGAAGAGATTCTATATGTGTTAAGTTTTATATAAAAAATAGTAAAGGATAGAGAGGAGATTAATAGTAATGCAAGATTTACAAGAGGCAGTAATAAAATTTCGAGATGAGAGAAATTGGGGCCAATTTCATAATGCTAAGGATCTAGCCATTTCATTAAACTTAGAAGCATCAGAATTGCTTGAGGTTTTTCAATGGAAGTCAAGTGAAGAAGCGACAGAAACAAAAATGCTAGAAATGAAGGAAGAAATAGCTGATGTAATGATTTATTTGCTTATGTTAAGTGATAAATTAAATATTGATTTAGAAGAGGCAGTTCATGCTAAATTACGCAGGAATGCAGAGAAATATCCAGTAGAAAAGGCGTTTGGAAAAAATAAAAAATATAACGAACTGTAAAACGATAACTGTTTTACAGTTTTTTTAATCATTATAATTAAGAGAGAGAGATTGGAATTGAGCGGTATACAAAATTCAACAAGCTCAAATATTTTTAACTTAAAAAGTGATATGGTTCAAATGTGGGTAAGTCCGCATTTATATAGGCGTTTCACTGTGCATTTAAATAACAAAAATTAGTATAGAATTAAAAGTAAATTTATTAAACATATAAGAAAGCAATTCTTTACTTTACAGAAAAAACTGCCTCCAAATTCTTAGGTAAGTCTAGGAATTTGGAGGCAGTTTTTTTTGCTCATTACAGTAGAGCTACACCAATTTTAATCACCATTCTTTTAATTTATATCATTACGAAGGTGAACGGGAAAAGAACTTCGCTGAATATGTGTCTGCTCTTTTAATTTGTGTTATTGCGGAGGTGAGACAGAAAAAAACTCCGCTGAATTTTACCTTCATCGGCTTTTTATTTATCTGAATGTAACCGATAAAGAACTACCGTCTAATTAGGACTTTCTAAGGCTGGAGAGTACGATAGAGCCAGCCCAAATTTAATCGCCATTCTTTTAATATATATCATTACGAAGGTGAATGGGTAAGAACTTCGCTGAATATGTCCCTGTTCTTTTAATTTATGTTATTACGGAGGTGAAACAGAAAAAAACTCCGCTGAATTTTTATCTCTATCGGCTTTTTATTTAGCAGAGCGTACGCCGAAAAAAAGCTCTAGTTTTTACTAAGTTCAATAATTGTTTTTTATTATAAATCATTAAGAAAGCAAAATGCAATAATTTCACTTAATTTAACAACTATTATACCGTAACGCAAATAGTTAGTATATACAAATTAATTAATATAATATTTTAGATTTTCAAAGTTTATATTCTATATAGGTGTTGGAAATTAGGAGGTCATTTTTTCAATATAAAGATTTTTAACATTATCGATTTGATTATTATAGGACTAATTACAATAGTTGTTGGGGCTATCATGTCCCCGTTTTTGAATCATGTAGGAAATAGAAATGGAAAAATCAAGTAAAAACATTGCCTGTTTTTTTATTGTAATCGCTCTCATTTCTTTAACATTACTTCTCTGCTATATAATTCAAACTGACGATTTATATCTTGTACTAAAAAAAGAACCAGGTATGTATTGCGGGTTAAGAGACATCAACCAACGTTGTCTCCTTTTTTATCTGAAACTGAATTGTAAAAAGTACATGAGTTTTTAACAAAAAATCAATTTAATATATTTTATAAGAGTAGTATGAACAAATGATACAATAATGGAATAAGAGGGAAAATTCGTTTGTGATTATTTTCGTAATAAAGGAAATATGATACTCAGTTTAGTCAGAATGGAGTTTGAATTTTTATGGAACAAAAATTTGCTGTTTTTTCAAATACAATTGGGGAATATGAAATTTTTATAAAATCCCAAACAATTTATTGGCCTAGATCACTTACTAAACTTACAAAGTCTCAAAGTGATAGTGGAAATGTAAAAGAGGAAGTGATTGGGGATAAGGTTTACCTGGTAACTGGAGCTTCTATTCGTGATTATATATTCGAAGATTTAAAGGGAAAAGTTACATCTTCGCCAATGATTACACATATGGGAACTGTTAAAAAAATTATAGAAAATCCGATTATTTGTTACAGGTATAAACATAGCAATAAAAACAGAAAAAGGGACACTGTTATGTTACCGTTTCAAATGTTTAAAATACTTAAGGGATTTAAGAGATATCTAGATGAAGATTTTACAAGTGAGAACTTGGCTGAGATAGAGCGGATTTTAAAAGTTGGAGTAATTATTGAAGAATTACAGAGGGAAGAGAAAATAACGTTTGAGCGTGCCTATGAAATTGGAGATGTTTATTATATTGGTGATAAAAAGGGCAATTTGTTTATTTTAGATAAAGATTTTACACCTGTTTCGCGACAAAGCGCAAATGTCGAGAGAACAAAAAAAGTACAAATGATGCCGGATAAGAACTCCTTAATAGCCATTCGAGAGGCATGTAATGCAGCTGGATTAAAAGGTGAAGAAGTGATTCAACACTTAGGTACGTGGCAAGGGGAACAGTACATAGAAATCGATATTACAGATAGCTTGTTTATACCTGTTGAGTATAAGCAGGGGCTTTTGCAAGGAATTTCAACGAGATTGTTGACAGATGGAGATGATGGTTCACTGGTATCTCAATTGTACAATACGGTAACTAATCAGCAAGAAACAAAATCATCACAAAAGGGGAGTAAGGACGTGGAATTTGCAAAAAATCAAATTTTGTATGGACCACCTGGAACAGGTAAAACGTATAATACGGTTCTATATGCAGTTGCCATTTGTGATAAAAAAAGTGTTGAGTCACTAAAGGAAATAGCTTATAAAGAAGTACTAAGTCGTTATGAACTGTTAAAAAAAGAAGGAAGGGTTGCTTTTACAACATTTCATCAATCGTATGGATATGAAGAGTTTATTGAAGGGATAAAACCTGTAATTAACCAACAAGATGAAGATTCTATATCAGATTTAAAATATGAATATACTTCTGGATTATTTAAAAAGTTTTGTGAAGAAGCCAAAAAGGTTAGAGTACAAGCACCTTCCTTAAAAATCCGGAAGCACCCTGTTGTGTGGAATGTCCTTCTTGAAGGGACGGGGCAAACTAAACTCAAAGAAGAATGTTTTAAGAATGGCTATATTAAGATTGGGTGGGCTAAGCAAGAGCAGTTCATAAATGAACAAAATGATAGTGTAAACGGTACAGTAAGAAGGATTTTGTTAAATTTCCAAGAGGAAATGCAAGAACAAGATCTTGTCTTTATTCAAAGAAGTAATACAACTATTGATGCAATAGGAATTATAGACGGCCCGTATGAATTTGATGATGCCGATAAAAGATATCCAAGGAAAAGAAAAGTGAAGTGGATTGCTACTAATATTAATGAGGAAGTATATGCTCTAAATAAGAATACAAAATTGGATAGGAAGACTGTATATCCATTAAGAAAGATGGATATTGAAGGGGTAATCAACTTAATTGAAAAGTATATTAGTACTAAAGAGATTAATGTAGAAAAAAATATTGATCCATACGTGTTTATAATCGATGAAATCAACAGAGGTAACATTTCGAAAATATTTGGTGAGTTAATTACATTGATTGAACCCACAAAGAGAATAGGAGCTTCAGAACCTGCTACTGCACTTTTACCTTATACAGGGGAAGAGTTTGGGGTCCCTAATAACATACATATTCTTGGGACAATGAACACAGCAGATAGATCTATTTCCTTAATGGATACAGCATTAAGAAGAAGATTTAAATTCATTGAGATGATGCCCGACATTGAAATACTTAAAAAACTAGGTATTCTCGAAATAGATGGAATTGATGTTCCAGCTATCTTAAAAGTGATGAATGAAAGGATGGAATACCTGTATGACAGAGAGCATACAATTGGACATGCCTTTTTTACTCCTTTGGTTGGAGAAGAAAATCAATCTATACAGAATCTAGCACATATATTTTTAAATGATATTTTACCATTGTTACAAGAGTATTTTTATGAAGACTATAGCAAGATACAGTTAGTGCTTGGAGATAATGCCAAAACAGATGATATAAATAAATTTGTTTTAGATACAGAAGTTAAACTAAAGAATGTATTTAAAGGAAATCCAGATATTGATTTGCCAGAAAAGAAATATGAACTTCAGACAGAAGCTTTTTATAGGACAGATAGCTATAAACAAATCTATTAAAGCATGGTGAAGAAATGAATAAGTTATTAGAGGTTTGTGAATTCGAATCAATAACCTGCAATAAGGATTATGAAAATGATGAATCATATAAGTATTTAAATGAGGAGACTTTTCAAGAGTTAGAAAGATTTATATTAACCTTTAATGCGAATGAAGAAACAAGCTCGGCAGATTTTCTGAGAATTGGTATGCGGAAAAATGTTGGGAAAATTATTCAAGCAAGGAATTATGTTGGATTAATTCAGATGAAGAAGGGGTTTCAGGTTCAAATTCTTCCCAAGATTACAAATAATGGGCTTGAGGATACAAAGAAAACATTTCTAAGAATGATCCGAAGTATGAAAGACTTTCCGAGTAAGATTTTTAATGATGCTAATCTAAACTTAGATAAAATGAATGTGTATGAGATTTTTATTAATATGTATATCCAGGAAGTAAGAGAATTAATAAAAAAAGGTCTTCGCTCATCGTATTTTCCCGTAGTAGATAATGTAAACTATTTTAAAGGAAAGTTAATAGTTCGGGAACAAATCAAGAAAAATCAAATACATAAAGAACGATTCTATGTTGAGTATGACGAGTATGGAATGAATCGACCAGAAAATCAATTAATCAAGTCAACATTATTAAAATTACAAAAGCTATCTAATAGTGCAGCCAATATTAAAGGAATTAGGCAGTTGCTCCCTAATTTTGAAAGGATAAAACCTTCAATTAATTATAAAAAGGATTTTTCAAAAGTAGTTATTGATAGGAACACAAAAGATTATAAAACGCTAATGCAGTGGTCTAAGGTTTTCTTGATGAATCAGAGCTTTACAACCTTTTCTGGAGAGACAAATGCTAGAGCATTATTGTTTCCAATGGAAAAAGTTTTTGAAGCATATGTTGCTAGAAATCTAAAACAAGTATTAAGTGATCTGATGTGGGAAGTATCAATTCAGGATAAGGGGTACTATTTGTTTAATAGTCCAAAAAAGTTTGCATTACGACCAGATATTGTTATTATGCGTGAAGATGGTAGTAGGGTAATATTAGACACGAAGTGGAAAATGCTAATTGATAATCAAAATAGAAATTATGGTATATCACAAGTTGATATGTATCAAATGTATGCTTACTCAAAGAAATATGAGGTATCAGAAATATGGCTATTGTATCCGGTAAATGAGGGGATGAAGGATACTGATATTACTTTTAAATCGTATAAAGACGAGGTACTCGAATTAAAAGTAAAAGTTTTCTTAGTTGATTTAACCAATATTCAAGAAAGCCTTAGTGTGTTAAGGAGACAGTTAATAAAGGAAAAAGAATGCAGGGTTTAAATCTGCATTCTTTTTTTGAAATATTTTTAGAAACGCAGTGTTAAATCAACAACAAGGAGCATGTACAACAAAAGCTTTTATATACAATAATGCTTTAATAAAAGGGTTTTGACTTCAAATATATAGTAATAATTAACCCTTTATTGTGTTACTTGTATGCAAGGTAGATGTTTCAAATTTAAAAACATATCCATGTCCAGCTAAAAGTTATTATTACTTGTGTTGTTTCCTCTAATTGTATGTACAAGATTAAGGGATTCCAAAATACATTCAGTGTTTTTATAATTTATCTTTTGTTCTCAATGTTGTTAGTAAGTTCTTTATTGATAATGTCCCTAGTCAATTTAGATAATATAATGTTGTTCATTTGGTCTTCTCTAGGAATGAGTATTTGACGTAAATCCTCATTGCTCTGAAATAATTTACTATAAGAACTTTTTATTTGTTTAGTATATATGTCACTGTAAATTCTAGATTTAAAGATAAGATTTTTAATATAATCTTTATGAAATTTATAAATTTCTTCTAATTGGAATAATTCAGCTTGATTTTTATATTGTTTAATTTCCCCTTCTGAAAGAGCAGTAAAATCTAATGTTATTTTGAAATCATTAGATTCACCAATAATGGCACTAAAATAATCATTCTTCTCTACTTTAGTTTTTGGTTTATTTACAAATTCACGCTTAAATGAAACATTTCCTTCAAACTGATGTATATAAGGATTTATATAATTTATTAAGTCAACTTTAGTTGAACCTTTAAGGTCTGAATTACACACTTTACAACAAGGAATTAAATTATAAATTGATATTGCTAAAAAAGGATATTCGGACTTGCAAAAGAAATGATCCAATACAGGTCTTGTCCTACCATTATCGTTTAAATGTGTAAAAATAAACTGACTATTACAATATGGGCAAACTGAAATGTTAACAGCTTGAACAAATGTATATGCCCACCATAAATCTGGGCTTTTAACATTTCGGTCGGTAAAACGATCATATTCTTTTACAAAAATATTTTCTAAAACTCTATTAATTGTCTGTTTTCTTTTAGTTTGTAATTTTGGAAGTCTTTCTTTAACAACAGTAGAGGTTATTTTCGTAGTAACTTTTTCTTTGAGCTTTTCTAGCTGTAATGGATTACCGATAACAAGTGTTTCGAAGTTTTGTAATAGTAATATAAGTATTTCTTTTAAATCTGTATCATTACAATGCTCAATCGTCTCATGTAACTTTGTATACAATGAAATTCTACTTTTGCTTACTCCTATTTCGGTTCCATTACAATAAGCCAAATGCTTTTGAAGAATGAACTCATTTAAGTCAATTTTTATCATCTTTTAACGTCCTTAATTCATCAATTTGTTGTTGCAATCTTTCTATTTTTTCATTAATACTTAATACATCTAACTTTATTTTATCTTCAAAAATCTCTATGAGTTTTCTTTTTACAATAGGTTCCCCAATGATGTCAATTTGTTTTCTTATACGTGAACTATTGCTTTTCACTTTCTCAGGTGAAGAGTCTAATATTTCATCTACTAATGTATTAATTTTATTTTGGGCAAATTTACCAACCAATCCATCATGCATAAAGTAGGAATTAGTCAATAAATCATGTATATTTGCTGCAAAAGTAAGTTGATTACCCTCTAAATTTTTTACTGTACGTATTTTTTTATTGTCATCTTTTTTGAGGAGAATGACATTACCACTTGGTAAGTCTGATAATATAAATGGTGAGTGGGTAGTTAATATTATTTGAATACTCGTTTTCTGGAATAAATATGAAATTATATTGATGAAAGTAAATAACCAATCTTTTTGCCATTGAGGATGAAAATATAAATCGCCTTCATCTATTAGAATTAGTAAGTTATCTGAAACTTCATGTGTAATAGTATTAAATCTACTAAATAAAGTTAAAAAAGCATATTCACCACTACTTAATTCAGACCAAAAAAATTCAAAAATAGAAATTTTAAAATCGCATCTTTCATCTAAAGATAAAAGCTCTAATATATATGGATTATCACTTGAAAGGAGCATTTCATGTCCTATATTTAATGCAGGTAATAACTTTATAAGTTCTTTTATAGCAATATATTTATTTTTTGATGATTGAATGACAACATTTGTTTGATTGTTAACAAATTCTATGTTTGTTTCATTTTTGAAATGGTCATTTTTGTAGGTAATTTCTAATTCTATTAAGAAACTATTAAAAAATTCTTCAAAACTATCAAAAGAATGCTGTTCAATCGTTTTTAGAAAAGTGTTATTTAATGATAGGTATGGAAGATAATATCTTTCATGTATTCTGTTACTGATATAAAAATAAAAATAAGTATAAATAGACTCAAAAATATTAACTAAAAAGGAATTATCTTTTACTTCTTTGCTTACTAAATTAGGTATAATTTCTTCTATAATGTTATTTTTTAATTTTTGATGTAGTTGCCCATAATGTTCCTCAATTTGTTTGGGAGTAGTAATATTTAATTTAATTTTTTTTGGAATACTTATCATAGCATTGATCCCAAAATCATTTTCAACTTTTTTTACAAATAAAATTTGGTTGTAAATTTCATTTGTAAAGAAATTCTTATTTTTATATAGACTGTTTGTAGATAGGTTGAAAACATCAAAATTGAAATTAAGTGCGTTAGGGTGGGCTGTTAAATCATAAACATTAGAAAAAAAGGCTATATCCCATCTAGTGGAATTAATACTTCCTCTGCTAAAAACTTGATTATGAGTTGAAAAAGATTTTAGCTTGTTAATTGTTTTTGAATCATAATGTAAATCATTTTCTAAACTATAATCATAAAAAAGACCCTTATCCGTTTCGTAAACAATAAAAAAATCAACCCCTATTATTGGTAGTTCGGTGATGATTTCTGGAATTAATTTTAAAAGTGTGGATTTTCCAGTGCCGTTTTCACCAACAATACCAGTAACATTTTTTATTCTGACTTGATTATCTAAATTGTTATTGACATTGAAAAAATCTTCTATATAGTTTGGATTTTTTTCTATAGTTAGATTATTTTTGGTAATATTAAATAAAAATTCCCCACCAAAGTTCAATGAAAGGTTACTTAGATTTTGATATTTATTTATCCAAAGATATAGTATTTGCATCGTATTCTCCATTTCTGCTTTAAGGTAATCATGTCGTAAAAAAGGATAAAGTTTATTTTCCTATAGATTTTTAGACAGTTTTAGAATTAGCTTAAATTATTTATCATTTTTAATTTTTATGAAGTATTTACCGCCATTATATTTTTTATTATAAACGGGTTTAGACGATACATACAGTAACTTGTAATCTTGCTAATAGATTTTTAGGAATAGGAATGTATTATATAATTTTTTAGAAATAAGCTTTCCTAACAGGGATATAACACCTTGTAATAAGAAGAAAAAAGAATAAAGGACTTAAATCTGTATTCTTTTCTCTAGGGTATTTTAATAAAGTTTTGAGTTGCAGTTAAGGATTAATCATTAGCCTTTTGATGAGTTACTTATATAGAGTAGCTTTTTTTATTTCCATTAATTTAGATCTTAACTTTTCATCATGTGCATATAAATAAAGACCTTTTATGCCTCGTTTTAGCAAAATATTAAGCGCATTTAAAATGATTTCTTCTTTGATTTTTGTAGCATTAGGGTGATTTCCTAATCCTTTAAATGCTTCGGTGTCTTTATATCTATCACTTAATATTAATAGTTTATTATTTTTTTCATCATAAGAGAGAGAGGGGCCCAATATAACCCCCACATAATTTAAATCAAATCCCTGTACTGTATAAATTGAACCTACCTCATCAATCGAACTTCCATGTGGAGAAGTTTTCTCTCGTTGTGCCCATGTTGTAGAAGAATCGGTAAGGTTCCATGGTAGATCCAATTCACCAGTTGTAACATGATACTTTCCACCATCTTTTTTATGTTCAAAATCAAATGTGGAAACAACTCTAGAAAGTCCCCATTTAGTATTTTGTTGTTGTAATTTTTTATGCATATCAGAAGCATGTTCAAAGATTTCAAAATCATAAGTGTTAGGGACATTTGGCATAGGCGTAATTTTCTTTTGAACTAAATTATCTAACCATGAAACTAATTCATTGCCAGCATGCATTCGCATTTGAGTAGAAAGTTTATATCTTTTAGGCTTATATTTTGATAGAACGGTGTTTAAAGTTTTAGCATCCCAATATGCCTTATTGCGGGTTACTTGCTTAGAATCAAAGATAATTATAGTCACCTTAGCTCTTTTAATAATATCTTCTAAATGGTTATGACCGTGATATGAGTTATAAGAATCTGAACTCGAAAGTAGTAGATGGGCTTCATCAACAAATACAATATCAGCTTGTGTAATCTCTTTATCTAACGGCATTTGATTAATAAAAGAAGTAGGTTTTAATATTTTATTCTTCTGCATAATCTTCACGTTAGACGCTATGCTATGAAACGTTTTTAATGCTTCATTATGGTTAATCAAAATATAACTGGAAGTGTTATATAAATGTGAGTTTTTGTCTTTAGACATCTCTAACGTTTTATAATAAAGAGAACTTAAAACAACACTTTTACCAACCCCAGCGCTACCTTCAATGAAAATCACTTTACGTTCGGTTTTATTTTGGTTATTCATTTTAAAGAATTGCTCTTCTAATTCATATACCACATCTTGGTATAATTCAAACTGTTCAGATGTAAGTTGTTTAAACGGTGATAGTTTGAAAATATCATTATTCTCAATTAAAAATAGATCCTTATTAACAATCTGTTCAGTATCTTTTAAGATTTTCCAGATTGCTTCAAAAACTTCATCATTATAAAAGCTTTTTTCATAGTAGTTATGTACAACTGAAGATACAGTTTGACTAACATTTCTTAATGTGTAACGTTCATCACCTAAGAAGTAATTAATTAACTTTGTTTCCAAATTATACGTAGCGGATTGGTTAAATTTTTCATGTTTAATCAGTGTTACATGCTTAAAATCATGTCTGTTTTTTGCATTAGAAGTATTATGCCTATTTAGTCTATGTGTGTGTAATCTATTAAAAGCATTTACTGTTTCACCAATATAAGCTTCTTTCTCCTTATGTAGGATATAAATAATAGGGTAGTCATTAAAATCATTATAATCCGTTTTGATTTTATCAATTTCTTCTTTTGTGAAAGGGATAGTTTTAATGGTTAAGCCTTCCATGAATATACCTCCTATTTTTAGATACCATTGCCTTAGATTCAGAGTGGAAAACTATAATGCTAAATCTCGCTTAAATAATATAGATTTCAACCAATTAGAAAAAGGTTTAAAGGTTTTAAATTGTAGAATTTCACTTTAATTCTATAATTAAAAAAATAAATATACAACTTATGTATTATTTATTGGTACAATATAAAATGTCATCTATATGGCATAATTAACATCTTCGGATATTATACTAATAAAAGAATTCTAACTGTTTGATGGAAAATAGATAGATTAAACTTTAATCGAGCTAAAGGGAAATTATAATTCAGATTCTAACTATGGGAGTTAATTACCATATAAAATACCAAAGTATGTATTAATTTGTAAAAAATTATCTATTTTAGATTGAAGATTTAGTATAATAATACTAACGTTTTTATTTGGGGGTTTGTACAAATTGTTTATTGAAGGAATGGATGAATATAGGCCAGGCATTGAAGCCGAACGTTACGTTTGGGAACAAGTAAAATTGGTATTCGACAAACGTGAAAGTTTTGGTTTTTTACATTTTCCCATGTTTAAGAAGAATCACTCTAGTAAACATGAGATAGATATTCTACTAGTTGATCGTGAGATTGGTATAACTGTAATTGAAGTAAAAGGAATAAGTATAAATCAAATTAAAGGAATACAAGGTCATATATGGCATTGTACCAATGGTGTTCATTCATATAAAGGTGAGCCATATAACCAAGCAGAGCAACAATTAAATATGTTGTGTGATGATATTGAAAAAAAGGACATTCTAAATCGAGCATTTTCTAAGCGTGCGGTAGTAGCCTTACCGTATATTACGAGTGAACAGTGGATAGAGCGAGGTTTTAACCAATTGTTAAACACCCCTTTTATTTTGTTTAAAGATGACCTTGAACAAGGGACTTGGGTTCAAAAACTTGAGCGTATGAATATATATAAAGCAAGATTAAATTTACAGGATTCTCAATGGGATGCATTAAAAAAACATTTTTATATTAGAAATTTGGTAAGAGAAAAAACAGAAGAAATAAAAAGTGAAAAACAAAAACGGTTCTCTAATTTATATGTTTTTACCAGTGAGGAGCAATTTCACAAAGAGAAAGAGGAAATTGAAAATTTATTAAAGGAAGGCTTAAAAATCTATATCTTTAGTACATTTGCTATTTCTAAGAATTGGCTTGCATTGCTAGAGGTATTTTGTGATGAATTTCAACTTCAAGTTTTTCAAACTAAAGAGACAAGTTTTTCAGTGGATACGATAATTATCCAAGACGGAGAGGTAGAGGCCTCCTTTTTAAAGAATATATTGGCTCCAGCGTTTCCGGAGTTTAATTTTGGTCAGTATATAGCAGTTCATACTCCGCATACTGATAACTTAATGATTACAGCAGGTGCGGGGACAGGAAAAACATACGTTATGATTGATCGTATTTTTTATCTGTTAGAAAAGGTTGGCATTACACTTAAAGATATCATAATGGTTACTTTTACAAATGCGTCTACTAATGAAATGAAGGAGCGTTTGCAGAAGAAATTATTAAGCATGTTTAAATTGACAGGGAAAACAAAGTATCTTTACTTTGCTGAAGAAGTGAAAAATATACAAATTAGCACAATTCATGCGTTTTCTAAATCTATTTTAACCCAATTAGCACATGAAATTGGTTTTGGTAGAAACTTAAAGGTAAGAAGTTTTATTAAAACGAAGAGTGATATTCTTGAAAAGCTTGCTAACGAATTTTTCCAAAAACATCCTGCAAAAGTTTTAGTCGATTTAAATTTAAAGTTTTACGAAGTTACAAAAATGATGAAGAGTTTCTGGGATGAAATGGAGAAGAAGGGTTTAACTAGACAAGAAATTGAATCAATTGATTGGGGTACGGTAGTAAAAGAAGAGCATCAGGTTCTTAAGAATCTTTTTCAATATGTATTCAAGCAATGTGAAGGTTTATTAGAAGCACAAAAAAAGAAAGAAAATGCGATTGATACAGGGGATATGGTCCGAAAACTAAAATTATTTACACAAGGTGATACACTCAAACAGCTTCAAACTGATAAATATTTATTTGTCGATGAATTTCAGGATAGTGATAATACACAAATTGAACTAGTGGCAAGTCTGCAAAATCAGTTAAAATATCATCTTTTTGTAGTTGGAGATATTAAGCAATCGATTTATCGTTTCCGTGGTGCTGATTACACGTCCTTTACAAGATTAGCAGAAAGGGTGAATTCATCTTTTACGCCTGTTGCTTTAAATCAAAACTATCGAACAACTAGCAGTTTATTAGAAAAGCTAGATAAGGTATTTTCTGTTTGGGGACAGAAGTGCTGGGGTCCAAAAGGTAAAGAGTCTCTGCTTCCTTATACGGAGGATGATCGTTTGAAGGGGATGAAGATTACTGAACCAACAATAGGGGAGTTCCTTTATCCTAATATAAATAAAGATAATGTAGAAGAAAAAACAGTTCGTCAAATTTTAGAATCTGTGGATATAGCTAAGCAGTTATCAGATGATGAAAATAGAAGAATCGCCCTTGTTGTACGTACGAATAAACAAGCTCTTGAAGTACGAGAGTGGTGTGAAAAAGCAGGAATAGGGACTGTACAAAATTTAGATGGTACGTTTTATAAATCAGATGCAGTCATACATTTTAAAATGATGTTAGATGCCCTGTTGTATCCAGGTGAGGCAAAGCATGTCGTTAATTTTCTACAATCACCTTATTTTAGATATGTAATTCCAACTAAACTACTTGTTCCCTTCAAAGGTGATAGTGAGAAAATTATAAAGTTTTTACAATTGCATATGGGAAATGACTTTACGCAGTATCTTGATGAGTTAAAAAGATTACCTGTTATGGCTGTTATACAGAAGATTATCTCTGAAAAGGGATTACTACAAAATATTTCATCCTATTATGTAGTGAAGTATGGAGATGACCCAGACATAGATGAGTCTATAAAACAACTAGAGATTGAGATAGCTGTAAAACAGTATGAGAAAAATTTATATCATTTAATGAACATCATTCAAAAGCAATTTGATTCAATGAGTGGTACGCTTTGGAACATTCATGAATGGTTAACCTTACAAATTCGCGTAAATCGTAATGAAAATGAGCCAATGATTGAAACAAAATTAGGAGTTGTAGAAATTACGACCGTCCATCGTTCTAAAGGCCTAGAGTACCATACTGTTATTATGCCTAAACTGAACCACTCATTTAGTAATAAGCAAGCCTCTTTTTACATACAAGATGAAAAAGAGATGGTTGACGATAAACGGATTGTTGGTTGGAAGGCTAATAATTTTAAAAATAACCATTTTGCTACACTTCAAAATTATGAAAGTTTTGAAGTGGAAAGAGAAGAAACTCGATTATTGTATGTAGCGATGACACGTGCGAAAAAGAGACTAATTTTAATGATGCCTGAAAAAATAAATGAAAATACATGGAGTAATTTACTAGGACGAGCTTTTAATGAGGTGAATCATGAACGTTGATGTATATACATATGATGATCCCAAGCGTTGGAGATATCATTCAAAATATAACAAGATAAAAAATGCTATTCATATATGTGCTACAAAAAATATGAAGGACGGTATTATAGAGGCTTATCAAGACAAAGAAGAACGAGAGTTTTGTTATGTGTTTACAATTCGCGAAATTATTGATGAATTATTAACAAGATGGAATTTACCCGAAGAGCAACTAAAACAATATTTAAAGCTTTCACGAGTTATCAATGAGCTTAGCACGGATAATGCAGAATTAAAAAATGCATTTAAAAATAATCGTCCTGATCTTCTTGAAACGATTCGATTTCTGACGTATACCGGGGTGAAGCCCATTGATTTAACTACAATCAATCTAGAAAGTAATAAGCTAACAGAAAAGGAAAAGCTCTTTCAACAAATTTGGTTTGAAGTAGAGGGAAAAGATAGTACCTATAAAGATATTCGAAATAAGCTTCGTAAGGGATGGGCAATAGAAGAAATCAAAGAGAAGATAAACAAGCTTTTAAAGGAAACTGAAAGACCTGCCCTAGATGTTGGGATGAATCAGCTTGTCTTACATGGATTTTACTTCATTACACCTGAGCAGCAGATTTTTCTACAAGCTCTCAGGAAGGCAGGATTTTCTTTTACATTCTTTAATTTTTATGATCAACGTTTTCCGGAAACCTTTAATTTTATAAAAGGCTTTATTTCTAAAGAATATCAGTGGACTGATAATTGGCAAATTGAAAGTAATCGAGAAAACAAGGAAGAGTCCCTAGGTACTGAATTTTTGAGTGCATTTGAAGGAGAGAATGCACCGGGGGGAATCCTTAAAAAAGAAGTTATTCGTTATAATACCTTTTTTGAATTTTTAAATGATGTAATTATTCCTAACTATCCGATTGGTGAGACAGAGGATGACAAGGATAAAAACAAGGATAAAGTACAAATTATTGCAACCAACGCTGATATGTTGAATGAAATCCTTGTTCAATATTATCCCAATAAATTTGCGGAAAGAAGAAATTTTTTACAATATCCGATTGGTCAATTCATTAGTAAGATCCATCAGATGATTGATGATAATACATTGATTTTAAATGAAGATATTTTAATTTCAGCGTTTTCATCAGGTTGGTTATATAATCCTATCACGAAGAAAAACGCTAGAGATTATACATTTTTGCTAAAGCAACTGTTACCGTTCTTCGGTAATTGTCGTACAATTCAGTGGGATTGGTTACCAAGGTTTTCTGATTTAATGGAGTATTATAAAGAAATATTACCGGCCTTTGAAGGGCCAGATGATGGTAGGGTTGTAACCAGTGTACGTAGTCCCTTTTCTAAATTTGCTCACTTTTCACTAAGCAAGAAGCAAGTTGAAGAAGTTCACTATTTTGTGAAGCAACTGGTTTTCATTGCGGAAGAATTGTTTGATATAGAAGCAAAGGAAGCCTCTATAAGTGAGCATTTTGATAAATTGTTAACAATATTAGATAAATATAATCCAATAAAGCATTCTAAATTACTTCAAGATGAAACGGACATTATTCATTCATTAAATGAAAAATTAAAGAAAATTCAGGATGATAATTTCTTTCTATATGATGATGTTGGTGAAGCCATCAATGTTTATTTGAGTGGGAAATTATCAAACACAGATGAATCTTTTATAAAACCGTTTATTGAGGTTGATGGGGAAGCTTTTAAACAAAATATTAATACCTTTTATCTAACAGGGCTGGATGAAAAAGGTCTACCTCTTGATGAATTCAGTACACCATGGCCATTACAGGATGTTACGTTTGAAAAACTCTCCATTCGTCATGAAGTACTTGAGTTACATACATTGAGAAACCAATCCATCAAGCAGATTTCAAGGTATTTACTATTTATTGCTTTGGAATTTTTATTAGATGAAAGTACTGAACTGTCTTGGATGCAAAACTTTTTAGATAAGGAAGATCTTCAACCTGCTGTGTATGTCCATCAACTAGGATTAAAAGTAATAGATTATAAGGAGAAGACAAATCACCTTGTAGTGAAAACACGGCCTAATCCAGTTAATTTTAAAGACGTAGTAGTAGATATAAATGATGGGGATTTAACAGAACTAACATTTACAGATTTTCTAATAGAATATAACCAATGTAAAAGGCGATTTTACTTTAGTTATATCCTAGGCCATTCACCTGTTTTTACTGATGAATTTATTCATCAATTTATGTTTACTGACTTAATTCGATTGGTCAAGCGTAGTACTACTTTAACGAATTCACAGGTTATTAAAACGGTAAGCGAATTATTCCCTTACTGGACTGACTATAAAAAAGAAGTAATGGCAGAAACGTTTATAAAAAGTGCTGGAAAAGAAGTAGAGCTAGAGGAAGTTAGTGGAAATATTAGTGTCAGTAAAGCAAGGAAGAATTTTCAGCTTCCAGGTCTTACAAATGCTATAAGAAATGAATGGATAGAAGAAACAGTTAAGAATATGCCTTCCTTGTTGATTGATATGAAGGAAGATGTAATGAATGAGAATATATTCCATGCTAAACCAGGAGAAAATTGTCGTTACTGCCCTCATGTAGATATTTGTAGTGAAGGACGACATCTGATTGGTTAGGAGGGAACAGGATGAATAATATTTGGAGGCAAATAGCTACTAACTGGAGAACATTTGAAAACAATAGTGATTCAGAAGTTTTGATAGAAGAACTAACAAATGATGCATTGAATATGGTTCTAGTAGAAGACTCCTTTAAAAGTGCATTGGAATACTTAGATGAAGAAGAAAATGATGATGATGACGATGATTGGCCGTAATATGATAAGAGAGGTGTAGGAGAAGGGGAGAAACTCCCCTTTGTATGTGTATGGAAAATAAACTAGAGAGTACTGAACTAACATTAACTAAGCAACAACAGGATATAGTTGATTACACAGGAAATGAAATATTGATTAGAGGAATTGCCGGCAGTGGAAAAACGCTTGTATTATTAAGAAAAGCGAAAAAAACGGCGATGAAATACCCGAATGAAAAAGTTGTAATATTCACTTACGCAGGATCGCTTTCTAATGCAACTAAATTTTTAATTGAAAAGTACAACCTTCCTAACTTAGAAGTGAAAACATTCCACTCATGGGCGTTTGGTGCATATTATAAGATCATGAAAAAGAAGCCTATTATTACACAAAAGTATAAACAGGAAGAATTTTTAAAAGAGTCTATAAAAAGCTTATCAAGTCTTGACCACCGTTTTGTAAAAAATGACGATTATTTCGATTTCCTAAAGGATGAAATACAATGGATTAAAGGAAAAAACATCTCTACTTTAAGTGATTATTTGAAAGCAGATCGAAGAGGGCGCGGTACCAATACACGTGTTACCATGAATGATCGTGAGATAATTTATCAAGTCTTTGATCAATATAATAAAAAGAAAAATTATTTGCTTGATTTTGATGATTTAGCTGTTGTTCTTATGAAGAATCCAGCTATATTTCCTGATTCGATTAAATATGATCACATTTTTATTGACGAGGCTCAAGATTTACAACAGGTTCAGCTACAAGCGTTAAAGCAGATTGCTAGAAAATCATTTATTGTTGCTGCAGACAAGGGACAAAAAATCTATAAAACATCCTTTACATGGAAAGAGATTGGTTTGAATGTCACGGGTAATCGTACGAAAATATTAAAGGAATCCTACCGTTCGACAAAACAAATTATTCAACTAGCAGCAAGTCTTCAACAAAATGATATGATTATTCATGATGAGGAATACGTAATTCCTAATTTACCAGAGAGGGAAGGCCCTATCCCGTATTTAATGAATTGTAAAAATGCTGAATCGCAAGATAGAGAAGTGATTAAATCAGTAAAACAAATTATTGAACAAGCACCAAAATGTACAATTGGTATTTTATATCGTGAGGGATCTTCAAGAAACTCAGCAAAATTTAGAATGCAACGCGCATTAAATGACGCTGGGATTCCTTCAGAAGATATTAGGGAGAAGGGAAATCCACACACTCCTGGTGTAAAACTTTGTACCTTCCATTCAGCAAAAGGTCTAGAGTTTGACTTTGTATTTATTATTGATTTAATTGAACCTACTAGAATACCAGATGAGGATAAAGAAGAGAATTATTGGGAAATTGAAAGACGTTTGCTGTATGTTTCTATTACACGTGCTTGTAAACATTTACAGCTATTTACTTACGGTGATACGTTGAGATTAGTTAAGGAGTTAGATTCAGATTTCTATAGGAGTTTTACTTTGTAGTGCTTACGGCAAGGTAAAAATAGCCTAAAATAATTGGTATGTTAGAGTTTTTTCAAATTTTTAGGCACAAGGAACCTAAGTCTAAATGATAACCTTAGCGAAACTTTATATTCTTTAAAGGGATTTTATATTTAACGAAAACTAATGTGAAGTATAAAGTCCCGTAAGAGAAATGGTGATTCAATTAAAAAATAATAATTTAATAAAGAGTGAATATCTCTATAAAAATTTATATAATCTAATTGTATTTTTAAAGAAAAAGAACGTCGACAAGGTATTTGATTAGATTTTTTGCAATTAGTTAAAACCACTTGTCATGATTTAAGTATTTCAGATGTATATAAACAAGGTTTTAATTAATATCATTATGGAGCTTTTTAATTTTTAACCAAATCCAACTTGTTATGACTAGTTTTGGAAAAATAGAAGTAGGTTAGTGTATCCTCTTAATTTTTTTAAATGCAAAAATACAACATCTAAATTTTGGTTTTTAATTTAGGTATCTTCATGCATATTTTAGATACAAATTATACATGTTAATTTGGTGTAAACTCTAAACGATTATAGGGTAGTGAAAGATATTTTATTACCGTCTTTTAAATTATTAAAGGATTTTTCCATTAATTTATCTAATGTATGCTTTAGTTTAGAATTTTTCGAGTAAATAGTAATATATTGATATGACGGAACTAATAAGTCAAGTGTTTCAAATATTAGATGTGGTTTATAAAAAAAGGCTAGATTAATTCACTATAATTGGAGATGAAATAAAGTTGGAAGTGGGATTTAGGAATATTTTAGTAGACATGGATATTTATAGTGTTGAAATTTCACCATTATATTTGGATGTGGATATATATGGTTATGAGCAACACGTATATTATCAAGAGTTTAGATTGTTGGATTACCCAGAAATCGAATTTGAAGGTTTTAGCCTAATTGATTTGGTTAAATATGGAGAGTATGGGTTTATAGAAGACGATGAATATACTTATGATAGTTGGATTTGTACGGACCCGGGTTTAACAAAATTTTCTATAGAATCTATCATTGTGGAACCATTTAAAAAAGAAGTTACATTTGTATATTTAATAAAGGGTGAACCAGATGATATTGCCAATTTAGCCTTCGGTAGAAAATTATACGTGGAACTTTATATAGGTGGATGCAGAGATGAAATTTTATTTTGGCAGCAATCAATGTATTTAAGCTATTTAACATATAAAAACAATAATATCTTAGGTAGTTTTATGCACTTATTTATTGCATTTGAAGGAATGTTGCGCTATTTAACTAAAGACACTAAAACACCAGATTTAAAAACCGTTTATAGAGCATGCACTTCACACGAATTACCTAAATACATTAATAGGCTTAAAAAATTAAGAAATAAAATAATGCATGGGAATGAGAACGCTTTATCCCAATTATCTGAAGCTGATTTGGAAGCTCTATTAGGGGAAATACGATATTTATATAATAACTATAATTCTTAAAGAAAAGAGAGAGATATTGAATATTTTAAACAGAAGGGAATTTATTCTTTTTTTTACCAACGTATATCCTGTCATGTTTTTGTATTCAATTATTAATTTTTATAACTTATATATAAACAATCTTGAGTGTAAAGATATATTGGAATAAGTACTTCAGAGTCATGATACCTGTGTAGAAATTAGTAGTCATTCCGATAATCTTGCTAAATAGATACATATTATTTAGTGGAAAAACCAATATCAAAATATACGGTATATCTTTTGTTTATCCATTTCTTATCATAGAAAAAACATGAGGAATACAATAGAGATTATTCGTGAAATAAAGTGTTTAATGATATAAAACTAATGGCTTTTGAAAAATTGAAAGAGAAGAGTCAATCCTTTTATTAAAGCATTTTTATTAAATCATTCAATGTCAATTTCAATATAGGTATTTAAGTTTTTATATGAAAAAAATTAATAATCTTATAAAAAAAGCATTCAAATTCTATAGACCTATCTATACACCTTCAAACATAAAAAATAAAGTATAGTTGATTGAGAACAAAATTCTATTTTGGATAATGAAAGTAGAGGCTGATCTAGAAGAAAATGAGAGATATTGTGAAGTAATTTGTATGGGAATAAAAACACATATAGTTGTGGGATTTGTGAAGAAGAATTTATAAATGTTTTATTGATTATTATTAATAAAATTTTCACTAGATTAAATAATTGGTATTGTTATAATAATCAAAGATATACTAATTTTAATTACTGGTATAAATATATGATTAAATATTATTAATAGTATAAGAGACAGGAGTGTTGAGAATTCAATGAAATGGCTGCATTTATCAGATATACATTATTTATATAGGAATTATGAAACAGATGTTATGCGAGATACTTTTATAACTTATATAGCTGACAATTTTAAAGATACAATAGATATTTTATTTATTACAGGGGATTTTGCTCATCAAGGTAGTGATTATACGGCGGGATTGTTTGGCTTTTTAGAAAATATAGTTAGAAGTTTGAATATTGAAAAAACAAATATTTTTATTATACCAGGAAATCATGATGTAAAAAGAAATGAACTTATGGGACTGGCTATAGATTCAATTATTAATAATGAAAATGCTAGAAAAAGAATTAACGAATTAGGAGATGATACTTTTAGAAGTTTATACAGTGGTCAAGAGGCATTTATTGAGTTCTATGAAAATTTTCTGGAAAGAGAATATCCTAAAGATGATTTTCACTTTTTAATACAGCATAAAGAAATGAATATATTACATATTAATACATGCTTAGTTGCTGGAGCAGATAACGTAGAAGGTAAGATTTTAGTTGGTTTAGATAAGTTGTATGCCACATTAAAAGATTTGGATAAATCGAAAATCACGTTTGCGTTGGGGCATCATACATTAAGTTGCTTACATAAAGATGAAATTGAAACGTTTAAAAATCGATTATCCGATAGTTTTATTGATTTTTATTTATGTGGACATGTCCATAAAACAAATTTAAGTGCATTATTAGATAACTTTAATGCTACACATGTTTTTACTTGTGGAGCGAATGTTGTGGATGGTTATTCAGATTCTGTATTTATTGAGGGTGAATTGGATGAAGTTTGTGCTACTGCTAAAGTAAAATACCATAAATGGCATCAAGAGCGTGAATTTTGGTATATAGATAATTCGTTAGATAGAAAGTTAAAAAATGGATATTTCGAATGTCAAATAGATAAATTAAAAAAAAAAACGAAACCCTTAAATAAAAAAACAAAAGATATAAACGAAAATAAATTTAGATCTTTTTTAATTAAATTTATTGAGATTTTATCTAATGAAATCCCCGTTAGTAACAAATTTGTGAAAAAAGATGTAAATGATAAATTTAAAAATATGATTTGTTCCGAAAGTTTCAAAAAAGATTTCGACAAACAATCAATTCATTTTCCAATTATAAATGAAATTTATAATACTTCTGCATTCGTAAACTTTCAAGAAAAAAATTTAATATCTAGTTTAATATCTAGAGTTTATAGAAGAGTTTGGAAACTATGTGAGGACGGAGACGATGTATTTGAAATGATATTACAGACAGTAGTCCAAAAGTATATTAATGAAACTGAATTATCTTTAATAGAGATTGAAAACTACATCTCCATCTTAATATATTGGGCTATTCATGAATGTGAAATTTATAATGAAAAAATAAAGAAAGGAGTCTCATAATGAATTTTTTTTTACTTAATAAACAATTTAATTTAGAAGATAATATTTTATGGGTAGCTAAAACATGTTATGAACTGTTGGATAAAGCTTATTATTTAGATGAGTTATTCAATAAATATATTGAATGTGAGAATGTCCAACTTAATCTAAATTTAGAAAGAGTTTTATACTTAGCTTTATCTTTTTTGTATTCTTTAGAGTTGATAAGCATAAAAAATAATAAGATTGAGAAGGTATAATATGATTTTTAAAAAACTATATGTATATAATTCTAATGAAAAAAACGTTAAACAAGAGTACACATTTAACACATGTGGTTTAAATATAATAATGGGTGAAAGAAATAAAACAACTGATGAGACTAATGGTGTAGGAAAGTCTACAATGATTGATTCAATAAATTATTTATTGGGATCATCTTGTCCGGTCGAATTGAAAAAAAGTAATGCTATAAAAAAATCTAAAATAATTTTAGTTCTAGAGGTACAAAATGAAGATAATATTTTATTTTTAGCAAGAAACTTTTCGAATAATGAAAAAGGATACATTTTAGAAGATAATGAGTTGAATTTTAATTTAGATACCTGGAAAGAATTTGAAGATGAGGAATATAAGTCATATATTAATGATGAAATTATTTGTTTAAAAAAGAATGAACCTAGTTTTGCTTCTTTAAAAGAATATATTATAAGAGATGAAAGAAAAGGATTTAATGATATTAGCTTGCCCAATCGTTCAGGAGAAGATATATCAAAAATATTTTGTTACTTATTCGATTTACCTTTAGATTTTGAAAATAAAATAAATTTAATAAAGTCTGATTGGATTAAACTACAAGAAAAAATTAAATTTATTGAGTCTATGAAAAATGAAATTGTAGAATTGAAGACTAGGCAAAAATCGTTAAAAAACGATTTAAGAGAAATCGATAAAAAAATAAAAACACTAGATATTGTTGAATCTATGGATGATTTTGTCCGAAAATATAAACAATATAGAAAAGAATACAGTGATTTACAGAACGAAATTTATGAATTAGAGTTTATAAAAAAACAGTATGAAAAAAATATTGAAAATCTAATTGAAAAAGTTGAACAAATAAAAAAGTTTAATGATGTAGAACAGTTTTATAAACAGTTAATTGACTACTTTCCAAATAAAATAAGTAAATCAAAAGATGAAGTTCAAGATTTTTATGAGTTTATGGTTGAAAATAGAGGGGCCTATTTTACCTTAAGAATTAAAGAAACTATTATGGAAATCAAAGAATTAAAGAAAAAATTACAGAATACTAAATTCAAACTAGAGATTTATTCTAAGAGTTTTAAAAAGAGTGACATAATAAATGATATTAATGCTATAAATTCTGAAAAAGACATTATATACAAAGAATTAAATCAAGTAGAAGGTAAAATAAATTTTTATGAACAAAAAAATAAAATAAATTCAGATATAGCTAAGATCAAACAAGAAGTAATGAGGGAATTATTAGTATATCAAGAGAGATTCGAGTTGTATAAAGAAACAATGGATGAGATAAATGATATATTTAATTCACTGGTTAATGAAACTTATGAGGAACAAGGATTATTAGAATTTGAGATGAATGTAAAAACAGGTCTTAAAAATAATACAGGTAGAATATTAGTTACTTGTAAAATTGATGACGAAGGTTCCCATGGCAGAAATTATATGAAAGTTAATATGTTTGATCTAACATGGTTTATAAATAGGTTAACATATAATCTGAATAATATTGGATTTTTAATTCACGATGGTTCTTATTCAAAACCAGATAAAAATCCTAAGGGAAGGCTCCTAAAGTACGTAGATGAAGGATTAGAAGGTTTAGAGAAAGGTCAGTATATAGTTACTTTAAATATAGATGAACTAAATGACCAAGATATTCTATATTTTGACAAAAAGAAAAAAATTATAGCTAAGTTTAAAAGGGGAAATAATCATCAAGATAGATTCTTAGGAATAAAGATAAATAATAAAATTATTTCAAACTAGCCTTATTTATAAAAACTTTAGACTTTTATTGAAATTATAATAGAAATTATTTTCTAAGTAGGTTCTTTCAAAATTTGAATTGATATGTATAACTTGTGTGGTAACGTAGAAGCAGTATGAAATTTTTTCTATTCGTTGATTAGAAATGATACGAATTTATTTTATTAAATTTATTTTCTTCTATTAAATCACCATTTTACTTTCTCTATTACCATAGGACATGGAATGTTTATTATTGAATATCGTATGTTTAGACACGAAGAATCATATTACTAATTACCTGTAAAATAGCAGGACAGATTAAAAATAAAAACTATATACTAGAACGCGGGATTTGGCTTTTTTCTTGTTAAAATATAATTGTCTATAGCTTATTTAAAAGGTAAGAGATTCGACTTACTCATTTATTTCCACAAAAAAATCTAATTGTTGATTAAAAGGAACAGCTACCGTTCAAATACCGCCCAGTAAGTAAAGAATTCTAGTATTAACAATAAGTATTTATTTGCTAAATAAAGAAACCTCTTGACTATCAAGGGGTTTTTCATATGAACTCGGATGGGATTAACGTTGATTAGAAGGCATTTTTATGGGTGTGTATAAATGAAATTCTACTGAAATGGCAAGAGTTATTGTAATTTCTATGACCATTTGTGACCATAAAATATTAGCATTAACTGTTTGTATATTGGTAAATCTCCTCAGTATTTGAGGGTGGGGTTATTACAAAACAAATTACATAGGTAGCATGAATCAAGTGTTGGAGTAAAGTTAGTCCAAGCAGTTTATCCAAGTGTATGTAGAAAGGAAACTAGAAGTGGATAATACAAAGCGAGATAACGGACTGAGTTAGAGCGAAAGATAAACTAGAGATTATGATTAGGGACGATATCAAGAAAGGTAGGTTTGAAACTTATATAGGGGGTATTTCCGACATATAATACTAGATTAATAGAAATTAATATGGTAATAAAAACTAAATATCAATATTAAAAAACAGCGAACTTTATGTTCACTGTCTTTTCTATCCTTATTTAATTTGCCCTTGCAGGACTTATTTTAATAACTCTCTTACACGTTCCTATGCTGGGTCCTTACATCATTTTCATCACTTATAATGTAATCGTAAAATTTACTTTCAATATTGTTTTCCATAATCATATTCATCTGAACAATTGGAAGTTTCTTATCATATTTATCTAAAATATCCGATTGTTTAATAGTATTTTTATCAGGAAGTGCTTTTCCTAAGTAGTAGAAATCTCTACTCTCATCGTTATCCTTTTTCACAAAGATATGAATATCAAGATTATTTTCTTTTGCATTTATTATATTTTTAACTTCTTTAGATTCTAATGTACGATTGAATCTTGTGAACCAATTTAACACTTTATGATTTATGAATTTATCGATTATCTCACTTGATTCTATCTCCTCATTTACATGATATGTTACAAATATTGGACAAGTATTATGTTTTATTTTGTAACCATATATTGTGGCACTTTCATCATTAGTCCAGTTTAATAATTTACAAGCATCTTTTCTTGTATATTGTTTATATAGCGTAAGTGGTACATCTGATTGATATGTTTCACTCTTTTCTTTAGAGGTTTTAACAATATCCCAAACCATCTTGTTAAAGTAATCATTAATTTGTAAGCTTTCTAAAATCGAACCATTAAATCTAAAATTGTTATTTTCATCTAAGATTACAATGGGGATTTCACCATATTTACTTGTAGATTGTATTCCGAAAAATGACAAATTAAAAATTCTTTTAACAGAATTTATTGTTGGATCATCGATTACACAGTTAGCTTCTTTCAAATGATCGATATAATCATTCTTTTTTACCATTCCTTCGTTTAAAAGTAATTCCAACAGAATTATTTCATGCCTACGTTTTCCATTTAATATTTCTAAAGAAAGGAATGTTAACACTTTATCTTCATAGTCACTTAAAACTGGAACGTCTTCTTTAATTTGTAACAAAAATTGTTGATAGTTCCAATATTTATTTACGATTACATTTGGATCTATTGAATTATTAGTAGTAAAATCATATAGAAATGGAGTTCTTCCAATTCGTTTTTTAAGATCATCAAATGCCTCTCTTAGTTTTTTAAATTCTGATGTGAAATTAATTCCTATAGGCTGGGATACGTTTGTAACTATGGACTTTTGTAACATGTTTTCTATAATCTTATTCAATTCTAACTCTTCCGGAACTATTTTCTCAATCAAAGATAATAATTCTACAATTTTTAAATATTCATCCTTTAAGTATGAATCTCCCATACATATTTTAAATAATGTTTTCTTCCATGGATCTTGCATGGAACTAACACTGAACGGAAAATCAATTTCATTCAAATCTTTGTCCCTCGAAAAGTTAACTATTTCCATCTCACCCCATCTTTTAAATGCAGGCTCATATTGTAATAAACTATAAATTTTAGGATAGACAGTTTGAATACATACTAGTAAAAAATGAAGTTTATGTTCAGTCTCCCCTTCAATTTTTTTTCCTATGTTCGCGTTAATTATTTTTGTTAAAGACAGTGCATTAATTAATCTTTTTAGGCTTCTAGGATTATGCCCTACAGAAAGTTCTATAATTTTACAAGCACTTTCTATGAATTTTCTCTTATCTAAATCTACATCATTGAAAAAACCTACTGCATCTAATTTATCTATTAAAAATGTTTCTATCTCATAATTGTTAACAGGCATAGTAAATGGTACTTGAATAATCTTGTCGAAAAAGGAACGAAACTCCCTCTCATTGCTATTGTTTCTTTCCCCAAATTTATTTTTCAATCCTTGGACTATTACTTCATAGTCAATTGCTAAGATAAAAACACAATTTTCGATAGTAAATATATTCTTTAAAATTTCTAGAATATCTACTGCCACCGTGGGTTCCAGTCTATCCAAATCATCAATAAAAAATATAAATCCTTTCTTCTTACTATTAACTTCTAGATAAGTTTTAATTACGGCATCAATACTTTCTCTTAGTTCTTTAATATCTCCTAAGCTAGAGGGAACTTTATGCATCTCATCTTTGTTATTATGTTCGTCTACTACAGTTTGATTATTGCTAGGAATCAATAAACTCGAATCTATACCTTCCAAGCCGAAATCCTTAAATACTTTCTCAATTCCATATCTTATACCAACTTGCGCCGCATTACCTAGAAAGGAATTTACTACAGGTTTTAATTGTGTAGAGAACCCTTTAATCTTCTCCAAATTTCTAGTGAAAATTGTTTTTTCTTGCTCATCTATCTCTTCTGTAGTCATTAACTGTTCATCTATTGTACTATTTTCAATAACTTTAACAGTTTCATCCAATATCTTAGACACAACATTTGTTAAAGCTTTCCCTTCATGAGTTAGTAAGGAATCTTCCCATGTGTTTAACCATATTCCATGGAAATCTTCTGTCTCACTACACAATTGTTTGTTTATATAATTCATTAATGACGACTTTCCACTTCCCCATTCACCCTGTATTGCAATAGTAATAGGTGTAGCAGAATACTTTATAAACTGCGCTAGTGATCTTGCGTAATTGTCTATACCAAAATAATCTTGTTCTTCTATATTTTTACGGGGGCTATCAATCACACTTGTTCTCATTTCAGTTGTTTTATTCATTTATAAGTTTCTCCTTAGTTTATGATAATCTTCCATACTTCCACTATACCAAACCAACTTCTTATTTTTGAAATATGGCTACGTTAATTTTTTTCATAAATAATAACAGCAATAATTATCTAATAAATCTTACCATATTTTTCATGAGTTATGATATGACCACATCATTTTTCGACTAATACATACTATCATAATCCACTTCCTATCTTTGACGATTAAAATCAAAGTTTTAATACGAAGAAAGCGGAATTATAGGTATTAATGAAACTTTATGTACATTTGTGGATGCTCTTTATTTTTACCGAAGGAGACTGTAAACCAGTTTGATGAAAAAAGGATTTAGGAAAACTCTAGCCCATTGTAATGGAAGGGGAACGGCAGTGCTGAACAATAAAATTTGTATATATTGTAAAAAGAGATTCCCTGATTGCTCAAGAAAAGGCAGCATCCTATGATGTTAATGATATTGATGAAGTTGAATGTCTGAGGTGAAATGGAAGAGGTTTAGTAGGATATAATGGCAAAGTTTGTCCGCTATGTAAAGGAGATGAAATTGTATAAAGTTTAATTGCTACTACATCTAATGAAAAATATAAACAAAAATATGAAAGATAGTTTTTCCTAGTCAGATTTTAAAGATCCGAGAGAAAAGTTTGTACTAATGCCATATGTATAGAAAGGCATTGATTTCTAAAGAAAAAACTATTGAGAGAGAGAAAAACATATCGTTGAAAGTTATAACTTCTACAGATTTAGGTCATGACTATAAAGGATTGGATAGTTTATCTCCTATGCCGTTGAAGCACATAAAAAATAAAAGAGTTACCAGTGCAATGATAGTAAGAAATATGTTTAAGGCTTAGTAGCTTTATGAGAGAAAACAATAACTGTACTCCACTTAAAGGTAAGCAGTATTAAACAAAAAATCGATTAGGTAAAGTTATGAGAAGACATCCAAATAAGCTGGATGTCTTTTGTGAATTTAATAAAAATATTTAAGCTGCTATGTAGTCATTATGTTTATGGATTAGCGAAACTGAAACCACTCTAATTCCCAAACTGGCATTTGGTAAATTTACGACACGACTCAATTATTCGCTATGTTTTAATGCGGTAAAGTGATAAAACTGATAGAAATAAACTGATGTTGCTCGAAAAGATACTCGATAAAATAGGCATGTCCAGTCGGGTGTTATATCAAAGGAACGATAGTCCTCAAAAATATTGTTTTCATTAAGTAATATGTAAATCTAAATCGAGCCTTAAGAATGCTTGTCATATTATATGTATGAAAAAGGAAATGAAAAAGAGAACAGTTGCGTAGAATGTTCTTTTAATCATTGTCGTTGAACATTTTCGACGACAATGATTAAAGCATTCCATTTATAGTGTGTGTATATTTATAATTCATACAAGAAGGCAGCTATAACATAGCTATTTTTAAGAGGTGCATTAGGAAACTTAGTGCGAAATATGAAACAGCAGACAGTAAATTCTTGTCTACTCCATTTACATATATCTACATATTTCCCGCCAGATTTTTTCTGAAACTCCTTCTCTAAATTTTAAAGAGGTTTTATTAAACGGTCGTGCTTCCTGCGAATCAGCAAGTAATAAGATATTTTTTAACTTATGTGGGGGTATAGGTTTAATTAGTTCTGTAAAATTTATTAGTGGCATATAATATTCAGCATTAGGCTCACCATTATCTTCTTTCATAAATAATTTTCCTGAAGCAATTCCCCTTGCAATAATTCCTTTTTTGTTGGTATACAATAAAACTCTATCATTCTCTTGAATGTTTTGAATGTCAGTCTTGGTAGAACGATATGCAGCGCATTTCTTTTCTTCTAGCATTTCACACTCATAACGGCTGTCTTTTTGTAGATTTGTGTTAATGATAAACAAGGCCATTTTTTATCCCTCCCTGTAACAATTTTTCTATATTATATAACAAATTTTAAAGGGCATTATGCAGAATGTGTGTAGAAAGAGAAGTTCAATGAAGAGATGAAAAAATTTCAATATCCTATTATTTATTTCTTGGTATTTTACAATTAATTGTCTAAAATAAAGATATATAATAGTTCCTACATTTTACATTTATTAAGTTAAAGGAGAGACTGTATTGAACTCACATCTAGCAACATATTCATACGCACTATACGCCGACTATGCACAAGTGCAGCGTGACATGCCTTTTCTTCGTAGTCTATTAAAAAAAGGTATAAAAGTACTTATATTTACTAATAAAGAATTTGATTCTTTATTAGTGGACATAGATGTGGCGGCTATAAATAAAGCAAAATTACTACAGTGTATGGTTGTAGACCATTCAATTGAAACATCGATGGAAGTCATTGATGGTTTAGATATTCCTCTCATGAAAAAAATAGCAAATCAATATCCTCGTTTTAATATTGAACAATTCATAATTGAACATGCTCCTTATAAAGAAAATATTATGGTCAAAGCAGGTGCGGGCACAGGAAAAACAACTGTCATGATTGATCGTATTCTATATTTGTTAATAAAAGAAGAAGTCAAACCTTCTGAGATTGTCATGATAACATTCACAAGAGATGCTGCTCAAAATATGCACACAAAGTTAAGAAATCTCCTATTCACTCGTTTTAAAGCAACAAGCTCAGTTGTATTTCTTTCGCTCATTGAAAAGCTAAACGATATTCGAATTCAAACTATTGATTCTTTTGCGAAAGACTTGTTAAAGGAACTTGGCTCGCTAAGGGGATTTGGATTAAATGTTCAGTTGAGAAGTTTTACCATGGAAAAGAAAAAGTGGATTGAAGTAGAATTGGATAATTATTTTGAAGAAGAGCTTAAAAAGCAAGATGTTGTCATACAAAATTACTTTTCTCCATTAAAAATTTATGAACTCGTTGATATCATCAATCGTTTTTGGGAGAAGTTCGAGCAAAAAGGATTTTCAACAGCTAAAATCATTGAATGTACTGATTTATTTGGCGCTGCTTCAGAGGAAAATAAAAGAATGAATGATTTACTCCAAACTATAATTCCTGCAGTTGAAAAGCGTTTCTCGCAAGAAAAGCGTTTATTAAATGCCGTTACCATTAGTGACTTTACGAGACAAATTGATCAAGTACGAAAAGAGCATGGTACACGTGTTTTTCAAAATATTTCAAAGCCTATTCGTTTCTTATTTATCGATGAGTTTCAAGATAGTGATGACATACAAATACGATTAATTGCTACTATTCAAGAAGCCTTTGAATCGACGTTATTTGTGGTAGGTGATATTAAGCAATCGATATATCGGTTTAGGGGGGCAAATCATACTGCATTTTCAATCTTAAAAAAGCAGCTTCAAGAGCGAAATATTGACATGGAGAATCAAGTCTACTACTTAGTTAAAAACTATCGAACGACTAGGAATCTTCTTGATAAGATGGATGAATATTTTTCTTCTTGGGGGGAAAAACAATTTCTTCAATATGCAGCCGATACGAGTGATAATAACACGGATCGCCTACAGGGGATGAGGTCAGTTGATGATGAAAGACCACTTGTAATTGATGCAAAACGAGAAGAAAACAAAGAAGACATGAAAACGCATATTATGCCATATATCCAAGAACGATATAGACAAATAAAAGAAATAAACGAAGAGAAAACAAACAAAGAAAATGTAACTGAAGAAAAAGAAAAATTAGCTGTGTTAACGAGAACCATCGATGAAGCACGATTAATTCATACATGGTGCAAGGAAATGAATATGCCTTCAAAACTTGAAGTCGGTGGAAACTTTTTTATTTCAAAGGCTATACGTGACTTCTATTCTCTAACGTTATTTTTATTGTATCCAACAAACAAAAAGTATCTCGCTAATGTGCTAAATGGGCCTTATGGTCAAAACGATAGCTATTTATTACATAAACTTTTAGCTTCAAATGGAAATAATATTGGAATAAATAGGTTAATAAGGGAAGCATCAAATGTAGACTTTCAAGACTATATAAATAAATTAAAATATCATCCAGTTCTATCAGTATTACGCTCAATTATTCAAGAAGTTAACCCTTATCATTGGGTGTATTCAAGAAAACTTGATGAACTCAAGGAAAAGCTAACGTCAGGATTTGATGAAGAACAATTAAAGCAAGAGGCAGCTATTTATACAAAACAATATGAATTAAATATAGGGAAATTGTTTGAAATGATGCATCAGCGCTTTTCTGAGGAATTTGTTTCTCTTCATCAGATTACGAATTGGTTATATATTCAGATTGCTACAAATCGAGAAGAAGATGAAATTCAAGTACAAGACATAGAAAAGGGCTTAGATTATGTACATATACTAACGGTACATCGTGCAAAAGGATTAGAGTATCATACCGTAATTATTCCATTTACAGAAAGGCAGTTTACTACTTCATTTAGTAAAATCATCTTTGATGAACAGAAAGAAAAGATTGGATGGTTTATTCGGAAGCCAGGGTTTGTACCAAAACAAAATGAGTATTACAAAACTTTAAATCAAGAAGAAGATGAAGAAGCGATTAAGGAAGAAACAAGGTTGCTTTATGTTGCAATGACGCGTGCGAAGAATCATCTCGTAATCATACGTAATCGAAAAAATGAAATGTATGATTGGTGGACGTGGTCTAGGTTGTTATCTTAAGTAAGGTAGGTTGATGAGTAATGTGTGGAAGCGTTCAAGTAATAACATATGAAAACCCATATACATTTCATAATTTGAAAGAATTTCAGCCGTATGCACAAACGATTCATATTTGTGCAACTGCTTCTTTGTCGAATGGAATTCAACAAATCATTTTTAAAAATAAGGGTAATGTGTTTTCAGCAGGAGAAATAATGAATAAGTTTTACCCTGATTGGAATCATGCAGAAAATCGTTTTATTCAATATGCACAGCTTTCAGATATTTTGCGAGAGTGGAGACGGGACGTAAATAAGGAGGTTCTCACAGCTTTTAAGCGAAATAAACTAAATTTACTTATTACGATGAGGAACTTAACGGAGATAGGCTTATCTCCTCAACAAATAAAAAGACTAGACAAAGAGAAAACCATTGAGGAAGCGCTTTTTTGTGAAATATGGGAATGTATGTTACCAAACTTCCATTCTTATATGCGTGATGCGATGAAGAAATTACAATGTCTTCAAACCATAACAAATGTTTTTAGTGCAGAACTAGATGCGAACAAAATTGAAAATAATACTGTCGTTTTACATGGTTTTTATTATATTTCCCCAGTACAGCACTATGTTTTTACAAAATGGAGAGAAAAAGGTATAAATCTTGTGTTTTTAAATCTTTACAATGAAAAATATCCAGCTGTATTTTCTTTCTTACGTGAAAATTTTTCAGTGCAATATGGATGGATTGATTCTAATCAATGGACGATAACAAAAGATGTAGAAAGTTTGTATGCTAATCACTTTGCTGCTGCTTTCGAAGGGGATTTTACAAATCAACAGGCAGTGAATTTAGAAGAAAAATCGTATGAATATATGATTGAATTTGTAAATGACATTCAAAATAATTCCCATTATATATCTCCGAATCATGAAGAATTGAGGGAAAGAGTACGTGAGTTTCGACCAGAGGCATATCAAGAAGAGAGACACTTCTTGTCGTATCCAATGGGGCAGTACTTGTTCCATCTTCATTCCCTATGGAATGAAGAAAAACAAGACTATTATATGACTGAAAACTTGCTTATGGAATGTTTTGCATCGGGGTGGTTGCAGGAAGGGGAAGAGAATGCTCGTGATTATACAGAACAGCTAAAAAGGATACTACCATATTTTGAGGACTGTAAAACCGTGAAAGATTGGATTCATAGTATGAGAAAATTGATGATTACGAATATTTCTTCAGGAAAGGTGTTAAAGAACTATAATCTAAAAAAAAGTGATAGCTTAAAAGCAGTTCGTATTAGTCCAACATTAAGGTTTTCCTATTTCTCTGTCCCAGTTAGAGACTTAGAGGTAATAGAGCAATTTTTGCATAAGCTCGTAAAAAATGCAAAGTGGTTATTTTACATCCAAGGGGAAAGAGTTTCAATTCACACACACTTTAATCGTATAAAGAAGTTATTAGAGGAATCCAATGTTAAAAATACTTTATTGAGTGAGCAAGAAAAGAAACTTGTTCTAAATTTAGAGAATATGCTTGAAATATCTAAAAAAGAGGAAGCCGAGTATCATATTGGAGATCTTGCAGAAGCAATATTAGTCTATTTAAAGAATGGGATTAGTGATTCGGAAACAGTTGAAGAGGATACTTCCCAAGAAGATAGTACAAAAAGAACAAAACTATCTATTAGTAAAATGGAAGATCTTGACGGTGCCATTTTAAATGAGGATGAGAAAACATTACATTTATGTGGAATGGACGAAAAGCATTTTCCATCGGCCCATGTGCCTATGCCGTGGCCGTTATCTAAAGAACTATTGAAGAGTTTAAATTATAATGCTACAAACATGTATTTATTTCGAAGTGAGAACAGAATTTCTTTTGCGAAGTATTTATTTTATACAGCACTGTGTTATAAAGGGAAAATTGAGTTGTCATGGATAAAAAATTGGAATGAATATAAAGAACTTCAAAAATCTATATATGTACAATTGTTAGGTAATACATTAAATAATCCAGGAGATTCAGATTCATATCAGTACCTGGAAAAAACAATAGAGCTAAGCGAGCAAGAAGTTTTACAAGCTCAAAATTATTTAAGTTCATTACCAAATGAAGAATTTATTGAAATGGATTTATGCCAGCGACGTTTTTTATATAGCTCGGTTTTAGATGGATTTTCTACGTATCGTTCATCTTTCCATCAGCAATTTTTAATAGGAAATATCATTAAGATATACGGAGCAATTGGAAAAGATAAAAGTGAAATTATAAAAATTCTTCTAGATCTTTTTCCGTTTTTAAGCCATATTCGTTTAGATTCACTTGTAAATGAAAATTTAAATAAAAATTATGTACAAGGAATGAGGGAATATGGGTTAGGTAGAAGAAGAGAATATGAAGGTATCAAATACTCTGATAGTGTGACGTATTTTCAATTTCTTACTCACAGAGGTGCATTTCAAAATGAGAAATGGAAGACAGCGTTTGAATTGTTAAATGAAAAGAAGGGAAGAAAAAAAGAGTTAATTAGAAAGTTTACTTTGCATCCATCTATACTGTCTGAGGCGAATCCATCTGAATTTTGCAAGTTGTGTCCTCATAATGAATACTGTGAAGAAGCCTATTACGATGTAGATTTAGCCAAGAAAGGATTCGATGATAATGAAGTTACTGGAATATGAAGAATTAGATTTCCAATCTAAGACGGACTATGCCTTTGATCTGTTAAATCAAGCACTTTCAATGGACTCTGAAGGAGATAATCATATTTATAATGAAACAGAGCAATTTCTAAAGAATATTTCATTAAGTGATGATCAACAGAAGGTAGCAACAATGAATTCTACACATTTACTGATAAAAGGGTGTGCAGGAAGCGGAAAAAGTATTACTCTTTTAACAAGAATGATGCAAAAAATGTCAGAAGAAATCGGAAAAAGATTTTTGTTTGTATCTTTTAGTAAAGAATTAGTAAAAGATGCTCAAAATCGGTTTAAGACCTCTAAATATTTTCAGCAACTTCAAGGACAAAATCATCAAGTAGAATTTCTTACATTCCATGAACTGGCCTATCAATTGTTAAAATCTATTCAGATAAAAGTGCCGCTATTTTTTACGAGTCATCAAAACTTAAATAAAAAAGATGATGCTGTCCGAGGTAGAATGCTTCGTTTAATACGTTTATTAGAAACTGATGAATTTAAAACACTTCCCTCAATTTATACAATAAGAAAAACAGAAAATACAAATTTTCTACTTGAAGAATTTTCTTGGATGAAAGGGAATGGATTTATTAAAAAAGAAGACTACCTTACTTGTAAAAGGGTGGGGAGAGGAAGATTACCTAGTATATCTGAGAAACAGCGAACCACAATCTTTCGTCTTTTTGAATATTATGTAGAGGAGCAAAAAAAAGACTTTGTAAATCGTATAGATAAGGAAGACTATGCTTTACTTGTTATGAATCATTTACATCAATTGTTGGATGAAAATAAATATGATCATATTTTTATTGATGAAGTGCAAGATTTACAGCCAATGCAATTACGCGTATTAGTTGCGATTAACAAAGGAACTTTATCTTTAAGTGGTGATGAAAGACAACGTATATATAAAAGCAGTCCTTTTTCATATAAAGCATTGGGAATCAAAGTTCAGAGTGGGAATAATGTGGTTTTACGGAAAAACTGGAGATCCACTTATCAAATTATGAAGTTAGCAAACTCCATACAATTTAAACGTTCTGCAGAGGATTCGAAATATGATGATGAGAAGTATTTTCCTCGTGAAGGGGATAAGCCAATTATTGAAGCTTTTTCTTCATATTCGGGTATGTTATCAAAAGTAGGAGAAACAATTCAGGGTCTATATAAAAAGAATCCAGAAACAACCTTTGCAATCATACATCGCTATTCAAATAGAAGAGATGAGAATGCTGTCAAACAGAACCTAGGACAGTATTTTACCCCAAAAACATATCTAGAAAATGTTGACGGAACCAATCCAGTAAAGAATCGTGGACCACGGGTGTATTTTTTAGAAGCGAAAGTAACAAAAGGTTTAGAGTTTGATTACGTATTTATTTTAGATTTTGATAAAAATTGCTATCCACATATAGATGAAATTACAAATTTACAAAAGGTAAAACAAGCCCATTCCACTGAATACTTAGATGATAAAAAAGACATTGAAGAAAAAGAAAAAAGAATCTTATATGTAGCATTAACTAGAACTAAAAAAGCAGCTTTTATGTATTTTTCTTTCAAGGGAAATCCGGAAATAACTATTTCGCCTTTTGCAAAAGATTTTCATACCAAAGACTATATTGCGAAGAACTTTAGAAAGACATTAATATAAAAGTAAGTGTTAGATATTCTTCACCTACAAGTTGTAAATAGCTCATTGATGATATAAAGGAGGGAGTACCTTGATTGCAGAAATACATGGAAAGATATCGTTGGATGGTTCTAATCTAAGTGAAAGGCTTGAAGACAAATTGACGGGTGATATTTTTGGAAGTTTAAGATACCTTCCTTATCATAAAGGATTATACCAACTATTATCAGGAACTAAATTCTCAAACATCTCACATAAACAATTATTTTTAGAAAGTATTAATTTAGTTCAAAAAGAATATGTATATGAGTCTTTTAGCTTGTGGAAAAAAGAGGAAGCATAGTGAAATCTATTTTAGGGCTTGAGGTTAAATATAATAGTGGTCTATCATCAGAAAATCAATTAGAGAGAAGCCTTTGGTCTAATTCAAATTAATAAAGTAGTACCTAAGTTTCTTATTCTAGTTAGAGTGGAGCACGAAGTAAATTACATTGTGTCCCAAGTAAGTTCTAGAAATATGATTGCAAGTACTGTGATTTTTGGATACTTGTCATGGCAAGACATCTTGGAACAAATAACAACTATATTTTATAGTGAGAAAATGACTTCACCAGAAAAATTAATTATAAAGGATAGGGTACATCTCTTAGTAAGAAAAGGGTTTAAGCGTTTTAAAGGTCTCCAGAATTTAAATTTCCTTCCTATCATAGAAAAAGAATTCTCCTTTAGTATAAATCAAAGTGAAATTCTTTTTTAACTAACTTTAGTCAGGTTCCTGTAGAAAGGAAGTTATATTATGAGTTCAAATAGTGTCTCTATAAATATTCAAAATGCATTTGAGGTTGTAAGAAATACGTATCAGAATATCGAAAAGTTATTCGCAGAATTAGACAGACAAGGAAATAAATTAAGCTTTGAACCTGTCCTTCTGCAAATTATTCGCTGGAAATCGGATTGTGATTATAACGGTTGGAAAGATGATGTAGTGTATGCGATTGAAATTTCTATAGAGGGTGAGCCTGTACTAAATGTAGGTACATACTCCTTCATTTATATGGAGAGTGTCCCTAAAGCAAGTGTATCAGATCACTGGAAGTTTTATTGGCCGTTATATGATGAGGGGAATTTTAGTGATATTACTCTTGAAAATGGGAAGACAAAGAGTGTGCCTATAGATGAGAAAGTATCTAGGGTTACAAGATGTTGTTTGAAAAGAAATTAATATCTATTACATTTTCCAATATTAAAGAAGTAGTATTTGAGGAATTACAGAGTTTATAAGTCATACAATAAGGTTGAATATAATAAGTTGTAAGTTAAATATGAAGTGAAATCCTAAGTTTAAATAGCACATAAGTCTCCTAATAAGTTGAATTATCTTAAGGTATTGAGTGGAATTAATGTTATAAAGATAAAAATAAGTGGCGCGAAGATTGGAACTTCGCACCGCTCATTTTTATTTTTATGGTTTCCCAATGAATCAGAAATCGGGTTTCTTTGTCGTTTTCTCTACGTAGGCGAAACTGCTGTAAATATTTTTCCGACAGTAATTGCAGCCAAAACATCTAGCGTGCGACCTTGGGCTAGAAAATTTTGGTTGGTATTCTTGGTATCCAATCGGGCGGTGGCGGGCGCGTGGGGACATGGACGACAGAAATTTCTGAAAGCCCGTGAGCCCTAAACCCCGAGCGAATCACGGGTACTAAGTCCGCGGACGAGATTCGCCATTGCAAGCCGACGCCAGCCTGTTTCGCGACCCGCAACTGAGCCTCTGCCTGACGAATCTTGGACATAGCGATCGCGGGATCCGAGAGCCCACGCATGGATTTGCTGACATTACCCCAGTAGGCCCAATCTTTCGCATCGATTAACATACCATTGAGGAAGTTTTCGAACTGCAAGCCACCGCAGCGATATCCCCATCCTGGCGGGGTGCCCGCGGCTTCCAATTGATAGTAGGCGTTACGTGCCGACATATTTGCCCCTGCTTCAAAATCTCTAACCCAGCCCCCGGGGCCGGTCATGGACGGTTGGATTCCTTTCCAACGCCAGACGGCACCCTCCGCGCGGGCGGCCCCGACCGAGCCGGCCCATTTGTCCGGTGTGGGCTTAGGATTAGCCAAGCGGGTAATGAATGGTTGCGCCAAGCCAAAAACCGACCACGCGAATTGAATTTTTTCGTAGGCGTCGTGGGCCTGCTCGATGATGCTGACAAGGTTCTCATTCTCCAGCTGTTCGAGAATCGCTTTCTTCGCGGCGTGGATGCGAGGCGTCATTGCCCGGTTGAGCCATTTAGGATAGGTCAGGTTCGCGCTTCCGTATGTGGGAGGATCGGGGTCGATCTGATCTCCGTCTGAAATGTCATCGGCATAGATAACGATGCTTCGAGTGGGCGGCCACTTGTCGAATATCAGCCGGATCTGGACGGTTGAAAGGTGAGCCTGAGTCCGCTTTTCATCCGGCTCCTTGCTTAGGGGATCGAGCATGTAACTGGTGAATGCGTCCACATACAAGGCACTTTGATCGTAGGTGAATCCCTCTATTACGCGCAGGACCCGTGCCAGATCAATCGGTCGGTTCGTCTGGGTCGCTTCCTGCTCGAAACTGGCGAGAAGGTCCATGATCACAGCCTGCCCGGTTTTCTCTACGGACCAGAGCTGGTCGATAACATCTTCCAACAGCACATCGCTCAGGCACATCAGTGCCCGCCATCGCATGGACTGCGACCGCTCCTTTTGAAGAAACGCGATGGTATCGGCGACAGAATCGATATTGTGCTTGGACTGCATTCCGGCTTGCACTGTCAGGACCAATGGTTGTTCGTATCTCAGTTCAAAAGGATCCGGTCCGTCCAGATCGACACTGAAGCGTAGTCCAGGCTTGATCGCCTCGGTGATAAACCAAACTCTCTTTTCCGCATTGACACTCAGCGTATAGGCGCCCGCGTCCAGGTCCGTGTCGACGTAGCCGCGAAGGGCTGGGCCCTCTCGGGATAGGAACGCAATCCGGCCTTCGTAGAGGTCGAGGTCCATTCTGTAGATTGCGCCGGTCCCGGCGGCGTCGCGGTTCGACGATGCAATGCGTTTATGTCTGATTGGCCCGAGTTCGAGTCTAGATTGCGGCGTCTCCCGTACTGCCTGAGGCAGAGGCGGGCTTGGGGGAGGACTCCCCTTTGGGGCCTCTGGGCGGACGTGTGCAGATACAGGTGAGGCCCGCACTGGTCGATCGGGTGCCGCGATGGGGGCGATTGGTGCGGCTGGTTCAATCCGACCGGTCATGGCTTAGTACCAGTATTGTTATTTCCACCAGTACGCTCGTCAACTTGGTTACCAAGAGCACCACCTGCAAGACCGCCTGCAACAGTACCTAGTGGTCCAAAAGCAGAACCAACCATAGCTCCCGCAGCACCACCGCCGACAGTACCTACCGCTTCACCAACGTCAGTATCGCCTTGGTTTGTCGCATTGTTCCCAGCTTGTTTCATAGCGTTCCCACTTTGATTTGCGTATCCACCGTTGCGATTGCGTTTGATATTTTCAGTCATCTATTTCACTCCCATGTTTGTAATGGGGAAGATGCTAAGC